>Ga0187771_10000132_pt1 | contig 38100 bp, 35 predicted proteins | sample 0116_SJ02_MP15_1_FD_133139 | JGI IMG/M metagenome (GOLD analysis project Ga0187771, IMG submission 133139) | Tropical peat soil microbial communities from peatlands in Department of Meta, Colombia - 0116_SJ02_MP15_10_MG | ecosystem: Environmental > Terrestrial > Soil > Wetlands > Peat | place...
ACGTGGACAGCACCTTGCAGCCGAAACCGGTGCCGCCCATCTATCCGGTTACCTATGCCGAGGATGCGCGCTATCTTAACGCGTACCGCCAGAGAGTGGATTGATACCGGAGGCATGGAGGCGTTACGGATTCAGGTTCTCACCTTGGCTCTGGAAAGGCCTTTTTAACGGATTTCATGATTTTTGTCCGGGGAGTGATGTACCACAGGAATACGGCAGGCTTTTTCAGCGCCGGTTTTTCCCCGTCTTTGCGGATGTCCAGTTCCAGCGCGACGCAACTCCCTTTCTTTAACGAGACTTCTCCGCTGGCGCCCAGCAGGGACGCCACCAAAGAGCCGAGAAGCGGTTCGTGTCCCACGACCATGACGCGTTTTGCGTCTTCCTGTTTCAGGACATGGTGGCAGAGTTCTTCCACGTCGCCGTCGGGCTGAAGCAGGTCGCACATGATGGTCCTGTTTTTCCGGCACGCCTGTTGGGCCGCGATCTCCGCCGTCTGGACCGCGCGCACGAACGGACTCGACAGTATCAGGCGCGGTTTGTGACCATGATCAGCCACCCTCTCGACTACCTTGACAACGTCGTCCCTCCCTTTTTCCGTCAGGTAACGCCACTCATCGCTGAACTCGTCCGATCGTTCCACCGCTTCCCCGTGCCTGAGAACATATAAGATCATTGGACATCCTCCATAGGCGTGTTTTACATGACTGTATAGAGCAACGGACCCTTTTGCAACCCCTTCCTCATCGGTAACATATTCGTTACAGGATACGCCGATTCGGCCAGTGGAAAAAACACCGCTCGTGTGACTCTGCACGCAGCTCGAATGCCGATTCCGGGCCGGAACGTCGCAAACTAATTTCTCTTCTGCAACTGAATTGTAACAAAGTAAGAGTATGATTTGCCATACTAAATTGTTTGGATGACGGCGCCGTCCGGGCAAGACTTGTTCGGCGACCGCAGGGACGGACCAGGATTCATGGCAGATCATGCTCGGCAAAATATCCCAACCCTGGATACGGTCATGAGGGGTGCAGCGCCTGTCTCGTGCAGCATGACGGTCAATGATGTCGCCGGCCTTTTTCAGAAGGATGCGTCCTTGTTGATGATTCCATTTATGCGCGACGATGCGTTCGAGGGGGTCATCAGCCGTAAGGATCTCTTCATTCGCCATCTTTCACAGCCGTTTGCCATTGATTTGTTCGGCAGAAAGCCGATCAGCACGCTCATGAGCACATCGTTTTTGAAGTTATCTCCCGAGAACGATATCAATACCGCCTTGGCGCGCCTGTTGGAATACGATCCTGAACTGGACGCCGATTCCTTTCCGGTCGTACGTGATGGGGCGTGTGTCGGGATCGTGCATGTCGCCGAACTTCTAATGGCCATATCCAAATCCCAGGCCGACCTTCTCGCCACGCTTGAGACCTTGAGCGCCAGGATCCGGGAGGAGGTTGAAAAAGCCCGCCGGATCCAGCGGGACCTGCTTCCGCCTTCTGCATGCAATTATGCCGGCATGGTGCTGGATGCGGTGCTGATCAATTCCACGGAGATCAGCGGCGATGTGTATGATTATTTCTTTATCGACCAGGAACGTCTGGGGGTCATGGTGGGTGATGTAAGCGGCCACGGCGTTCAGTCGGGCATGGTTGCCACAGCGGCGAAGGCCGGCTTGCATCTGCTGCTCGAACAAGGCATCAAGACCCCCGGAAAGTTGCTGGCGGGAATGAACAAGGCCGTATGCGTCACAGCCTCCAACTCCCTGATGATGACAGCCGTCATTGCCGTTATCGATCGCACGGTAAACAAAATGTTCCTTGCCAATGCCGGACATAATTTTCCGTTCCAGTACCGGTCGCTTGAAGGGGCCGTTGCCATGCTGGACTGCACCGGCGGTCTGCCGCTCGGCTTTGACACGGACAGCGAATACAACGAGTGCGAGATCGATTTCCAGTGCGGCGACCGGCTGATCCTTTACAGTGACGGCATCGTCGAGGCCCGCAATGAAGAAGGGACAGAGTTCGGCTATGAGCGCTTTTCCCGCTATGTGCAGGAGAATTCCGGCAACAGCCTGGAATCATTCCGGCTCGGCTTGCTTGACGAGGTTCGCGTTTTCAGCGGCGCCGAGTCTTTTGAAGACGACGTGACGCTCGTGCTTATTGATGCAGAGATGGCTTCATGATTGAAAGGCTGCAAAATAAATATGAAAGAGAGACCAGCAACATGTTCAGTCTGAGCGGACATGGCAGGGTCATCTGTTCTCCAGCCCAGCACGTGTCGTGCAGCGGGTTTGAGGAGATACATGAGTGGCCGGTTCTGTCGTCCGATGACAAGGAAGAGATTATCAGCCGCGTGGAACGCGTTATTGAAGGAGACGGCGGCCCCCACGATTTCTTGCGGCAACGGGCAGCCCTGATGATGGATGAAATGCTGGAAAACGCCCTGTACTGCGCTCCTCGCGACCTGGACGGCAAGCTGATGTATGCCAAAGGCGAAAAGCGCAGCCTCACCTCCGGCGAGGAGATCCTGGTGCGCAGCGCCTATGACGGTGAAAGACTGTTCCTGGAGGTCAGCGACAGCTGGGGAAAACTGTCACCCGAAATCGTGCAGAGTTTTATCGCACTCAACCTGACGAACGACACTTCGGCCAACCGGGCCGGCCGCGGACTCTACCTCATGTGGAGGTTCATGAAAGATTTTTACGTGAATTTGGTGCCGGGCCTGAAAACCTCGGTGGGCGGCTATCTCCTTCTTAATCCCGATACACACGAGTATGGAGCGATCTGACATGGAACAGCAATTCAGAATTGAGATCAAAAAAGGAAGCACGAGCGACACGATTCATTTTCATGGCAATATCGACAGCCATGCCGACACCCACTTTGACGATCTGGTCAAAAGTATCTCGAAGAGAATGGTGGTCTTTGACTTCAGCAGCGTCGGCCGCATAAATTCCATGGGGATCGCCCTGCTGCTCCGTTCGATCAAGAGCCTCAAGGCGGACAAGGGCGCGGAGATCAGTATCCAGGGAGAGAGTCAGACCAACGCCATGCTGTTCAAGATGACCGGCATCTATCTGCTGGCGCCCGAGGCAAAGCGTTTGTAATCAGGGAGTACTTAGTTATGTGGCATCTCGGAAGAAAGTGCCGGATCTTCGACTATTCGGAGGTTGACCGGCAAATCGAAAAGTTCCGGCAACTGGCTGAAGAGTACAAAAAAAACAACACGAATTACTACGGGGAATATCTTGCAAATATTCTGTTCGGCGACTGAACGCATGCTTCAGGAGTGCCGTCCGTTGGAAAGCTCCCCGACCGTCTGACCTAATATGCCGGCCTTCCTGTGGCCGGTTTAAGCGGTTTGACGGCGTCTTCCAGTTCCCACCGGCGATTCCCGGCGGCCAAGGCCCGCCCACATCCCATTTTTCCCGTTAAGCAGAGGCGTTGTATTCACTGCCGGGCCGTGGTATATGTAGTCATTCGGCTGCACATATTCTTCGGCAAAGGTATCCCATGTCCCTCGCAGACCAGGTTCTGAACGGCGACATCCGCGCCGCGGCGCGGATGATGCGCGACATCGACGATGGCCGTCCCCATGCGGTGGAGGAGTTGAAACGGCTCTACCCGCACACCGGCAAGGCCTATATCATCGGCATTACCGGTCCGCCGGGGGCCGGCAAATCGACCCTGGTGGACCAATTGACGGCATCTTTCCGCAAGAAGGGGAAAAGAGTCGGCGTGGTGGCCATCGACCCCACCAGTCCCTTTACCGGCGGGGCCATCCTTGGCGATCGCATCCGCATGAACCGTCACGCCTCCGACGAGGGGGTCTTCATCCGCAGCCTGGCCACCCGCGGCGCCCTGGGCGGCTTGTCCCGCTCAACATCCGATGTTGGCCTGGTGATGGACGCCATGGGCATGGAGGTTATCATCATCGAAACGGTCGGCGTGGGTCAGGATGAGGTGGATATCGTCAAGACCGCCCATACCACCTGCGTCGTCATGGTACCGGGGCTGGGAGACGATATCCAGGCCATCAAGGCCGGCATCCTTGAGATCGGCGATGTTTTTGTGGTCAACAAGTCGGACCGTGACGGCGCCGACCGCACCGCCAGAGAATTGACCACCATGCTGGAGATGCGCAACGCACCGGAAGGGAGCTGGCATCCCCAGGTCATAAAGACCGAAGCCCAACGCGGCGCCGGCATGGACGAACTGACGGGAGAGATCCTGGCTCACCGGGATTTTCTTTTTTCCAGCGGCCTGATCGCCGGTTTCGTCCGGGAACGCAACCAGAGGCATTTCCTGGACATCCTGCGCGACGGCCTCTATCGGCACGCCCTGGAGTTCATGGCGCGTGACGGGTTGCTGGAAAAGGTCGTGGACGGCATGGGAGATACTACTCTCGACCCTTATTCGGCGGCCGAGTCAGTGATCGCGAGCATGCAGGGAGGCCTGTCCGGCCGATGAGATTTTCGTGCTGCCAGGGGAGATACAACAACAGATCCTGAATCATACGTGGAGATTACGTGGACCGGAAATCGCTGGAATCGCTGTTCAATCACATAAGCGCCGTTAGATGCCTGGTCATGGGCGACCTGATGCTGGACGAGTACCTGTGGGGCAAGACCGAGCGCATCTCCCCGGAAGCGCCGGTGCAGGTGGTCGATGTGCTGCGCGAGGAATTGAGGCTGGGTGGCGCCGGCAACGTAGTCAACAGCCTGAGGGCCTTGGGGGCGCAGGTGGCGGTTTGCTCGGTCGTAGGGCGGGACGATAACGGCGAGGCGCTGCTGGCAGCTCTGCAGGGCCAGGAAGCCGCCACGGAGGCTGTTTTTCCCGATCCGTCCCGGCGCACCAGCCGCAAGACGCGCGTGGTGGCTTCGAACCAGCAGATCGTGAGGATTGACCGCGAATCCCGCTGCCCAATCCCCAGGGAACTGGAGGAGGATGTGTGCGCGTGGGTCGGCGCCCATGCCGCCCAGTTCAACGTCATCCTCATGTCCGATTACAACAAGGGGGTGCTGACCCAGCGCGTCATCGAGGCTACCATTGGCGCGGCAGCCAAGGCCGGCGTTCCTGTCCTGGTGGACCCGAAAGGGGCTGATTTTGCCCGCTACCACGGCGCAACCATCCTTACTCCCAATCGTAAGGAAGCCGAGACGGCATCCGGAGTGGCAATCAATGACCTGGCCTCCCTCTCCCGGGCAGCCGGGATGATCATGGAGACCGCTGGCCTGGAACACTTGCTGATTACCCGTAGCGAGGAGGGGATGTCGTTATTCACGCGCCACGGCGCAACTGTGCATATCCCGACCGTGGCCCGCGAGGTGTTCGACGTTTCCGGGGCAGGCGATACGGTCCTGGCCACCCTGGCGGTCGGCATGGCCTCCGGACTGGCCATGGCCGAGGCGGCCCGGCTGGCCAACGTGGCCGCCGGCATTGCGGTCGGCAAGCTCGGGACCTCCACAGTCGTTCCCGGCGAAATCATCAATGCCGTGGCCTTGAGCCATAGCGACAGTGAATCGAAGATCAAGAACCGGGATGTGCTTTCCGCAATCATCAAGACCGAGAAGGCGGTCGGCAAACGGATTGTCTTTACCAACGGCTGCTTTGACCTGCTGCATGCCGGGCATGTCAAGTATCTCCAGAAGGCCAGCCGCCTGGGGGATATCCTGGTTCTGGGGCTCAACAGCGATGCCTCGGTCCGGCGGCTCAAGGGGCCGAAACGCCCCCTGATCGGCGAAGAGGAACGAGCCCATATCCTGGCGGCGCTGGACTGCATCGATTACGTGGTGATCTTTGACGAGGATACCCCCCTGGAACTGATTACGGCATTGGAACCGCATATCCTGGCCAAGGGAGGCGATTACACCGTTGACGGGGTTGTGGGCAAGGAAGTGGTGGAAGCCTATGGTGGGCGCGTGGAACTGGTGTCGTTCGTAGACGGCAAATCCACCACCAACATCATCGAGCGGGTTCTGGAACGTTATTCCGGCAACTGACCGGTGTGGAGTTAGTCTGGTTTTATTATTCAATGCAGGTAGCGGAAGCGCATTTGCAATTACTATGATGATGGACCAGGAGCGGACATGTCACAACGAAATGACGCCGACCGGGAACTATGGATTCTGGGGGTAAAACCGGATAGCGGCCGCGAGCGGATACTCTCCTCGTATCTGACGGCGGGCGGCTACAAAAGCCGTCTGGAGCGCCGTGAAAACCTTGCCGGCGGACGCCCGCTCGGCATTGTCCTCGACATATCGCCTTTTTCCGATGACGGCTGGGGTCTGTTGCGGCAGATCAAAGCTGATCCGGAGATTCGCAATATCCCCGTTCTGCCGGTGTTCTTGAGCGAAAAAGGGGCCGTGGGGGGAGTCTTCCCGGTGGCCGGCTTTTTTACCCTTCCGGTGGATGGCCATTATCTCCTGGAACGGCTGGCGGTTTACGGGCTGACTGAAGAGGCCGAGACCTGGGACCTTCAGGCCCTGGTGGTGTCCCGCTCGGGAGAGGAGAAGCTGTCCAAGGCAGTTGAATCCGTCGGGTTCGAGATCGTCAAGGGGTATACCGGCAAGGAGGCCATGGCCCTGATCTCCATCAAGCCCAAGTACCTGGCCTTCAGCACGCTGATGCTGCCCGACATGTGTGCTTTCGAGCTTCTGGAAAAAATCCGCCTCTTTCCCTACAGCCGCAATATACCTCTGTTCGTGCTTATCAAGGAGGAGATGAAAGAGGGAGAAAAGATGGCCATGTCGCGGGAGGTGGCCAACCTGGTTTCCAAGAAGCAACTGACCTGCGAGGAGTTCCTGGGCAATCTGCGCCGCCGGGAGTGAACCGCGCCGTATTCCTGATCGACCCCTGTCCGGAAATCCCGCCGGGAAACCGTTGACCATATGAAACGCAAACAGCCGTTCTCCCGGCACGGGAACGGCTGTTTGCATATTTAGTGTACTGTGCGGCGGAAGCGGCTACAGCAGGCCTTTCAGATCCTTGATGTCCACGGTGGCCTTGCTGCGCAACTCCTTGGCCCATTGGTTGAAACGCTCCTCCGACTTCTTGCGGTAGAGCACGTCTTCGATCTCGGTTTTAACGCTTTCGAACGGTTTCACCTTGCCTTTGATCCGTTCCTCCAGCTTGATGATGTGGAGTCCGACCGGTGTGGAGACCAGTTCGCTGACCTCGCCCGGCTTCATGGCAAGGATGGTCTTTTCCAACTCCGGCAGCATATCGCCTTTCTTGAAAAGTCCCAGGTCCCCGCCGTCCTTTTTGGCGCCCGGATCTTCGGAATACGTCTTGGCCAATTCGACGAAATCCTTGCCGCTCCTGGCTTCGGCCAGTACCATCAAGGCAGTGGTCATGGCGTGTTTGATCTCCTCGGACGGAGACTTCTCGCTGACGCGGAAATAGATGTGCCGGGCGTGGAAACTCTCTTCTTCCGAGTATTTGGCCAAATTCTTCTCGTAGTAGTCCCGCATCTCCGACTCGCCCACCTGTATCTTGGAGTGGACCTCCATGCTGACCAGCCTGAGTCTCTCAAGCTGTTCCTGCAATTGGGCCCGGTACTGCTCGAACGTCATGCCCTGGCTGGCCAGGGCGGCCTTGAACGCCTCCTGGGAACCGATCTTGTTCTGCCGCTTCACATCCTCGATGGCCTGTCCGATCTCCTCGTCGCCGATCTTGATGTTCAGCTCGCGGACCTTCTGTTCCACCAGTCTTTTCTCGACCAGCTGTTCAAGCGTGGTTTGGCGGATCTTACTGCGGGCGTCGTCGTCCAGGGGGGATCTCTTGTCCGCTTCCCGCAGGGCCGGCTGGGCTTCCCGGAAAAGGTCGTTCAAGGTGATGATATCATCGTTGACGATGGCCGCGATCGCGTTGATTATCTTGGCCTGGGCAACTGCGGGCCCCAGGAGCAGACAGGAAAACAGCAGGGCAAAAGTGTTTAGTCTCATGGGCAATGGTCTTTCATAGGGGAAAGCACGAAAGGGCGGGCAGAGCCCACCCTTTCTTCTGGTATCCCGATTTCACGTCAAGTCCTGAGGTGAAATCGATATTGGAGTCGCATGCCATGGCCGGCCGGGCCGGCCGCGCATTACTTTTTCTCGGGCGCAGCGGGAGCAGCCGGAGCCTCGGCAGGTTTGCCGTCGCCCTTGGCAGAGCCCAGGGTGTTCAGGACATCTTCCTTGATGTCGATCTTGGCGCTCTTTTTCAACTCGTCCTTGATCTTCTGGAATTCTTCCTGCTGCTTGGACGGCATAATGGCGGCCTTGATCTGTTCCTTCACGTCTTCAAAGGGGCGGATGCCGGCGGGGCGTTTGCCGGTCAGCTTGATGATGTGATAGCCGAAATCGGATTTGACCACATCGGAGACCTGGCCTTCTTTCAGTGCCGAGACGGCTTTCTCGAAGGCCGGCACCATGGAGCCTTTGCCGAACCAGCCCAAATCCCCGCCATGGGAGGCGGATGCGTCAACAGAGTGTTTCTTTGCCAGATCTTCGAACTTTCCGCCGGCCTTGATCTGTGCCAGAATGTCCTTGGCTTCCTTTTCGGTTTTGACCAGGATGTGGCTGGCCCTGACCTGCTCGCCGGTTCTGAACTTTTCCTTGTTCTGCTCGTAGAACTTCTTCAGGTCGTCGTCGCCAACCTTCACGTCGGTTTCAACCCTTTTCTTCAGAAATGCTTCGACAATCAGGCGTTTCCTGAGATCTGCCAGCTTCTGGGTGATTTCCGGGCTCTTGTCCAGGCCGTCCTTGGACGCCTGTTGAAGAATCAATTCGCGGATCACCATGGTGTCCAGCATTTCCTTGCGCCCCTGAGGGGTTTCAGCCATATTTTTCAGGTACTCGGGCAGGGCCTTCAACTCGTTGTTGAAATCGCCGGTGGTGATGGTGCTGCCGTTGACCTCGGCCACAACCGGGCCTTCCTTCTTGGTTTCCGCCGTCGATCCTGTCGATCCTTTTTGGCAACCGAAAAGGGCTGTTATGCAGAGGGCGGCGGTGATGATCTTTGCATTGGTGGTGGCTTTCACGGAATCTCCTTTATGGGTAGGGGTATAGTTGTCAAAAACTTTAAAAAAATAGCATATACTGGTTGAGGTGTGCAACTTTTTTCGTGCGGCGCCGGGCCTTTTTCCCCATCCGCGCCCTTCTCGCGAAGTCATCCTCCGCAGCGGCGGTTTCAGGCCGGCGGCAGCAGCCGCAGCATCAATTTGCGGGCCGTGTCGAGGATATCCTCAAAGGCGCTGCCGCTGATGGCTGCCACCAGACGGTAGTCGGGGGTAACCTGGTATTTTTTCGGCTCATTCCGCATCATGGCGATGATGGTGTCCGGCGGAGCAGGGGTACGGGGGTGAAAGGCGACGATGATGTTCCGGCCGTCGTAGTCGATCTGCCGCACCAGCAGGCGCTTCAACAGGATGCGCAGCTTCATGATCTCAAACAGATAGGCCGTTGCCAGCGGGTAGGCGCCGAAGCGGTCGCTGACCTCGTTCTGCACGTCCAGCACATCCTCCTCGCCCTCGGCCTGGGTCAGTTTCTTGTAGATAACCAGGCGCTGGCCGGTGTCCCTGACATATGACTCGGGAATGAAGGCCGGCACCTTGAGGTTGATCTCCGGCTCGACCCGTTCTTCCATCTGTTCGCCCCGGAGACGGCAGATGGTCTCCTCCAGCATCTGGTTGTAAAGCTCGAAACCGATCTCTACTATGGTGCCCGACTGGCGGCTCCCCAGCATGTCGCCGGTTCCGCGAATCTCCATGTCGTGGGTGGCGATGCGGAAGCCGGCCCCCAGCTCGGAGATGTCCTGCAGGATGCGCAGGCGTTCGCGGGCGTCGCTGCTGATGGAGCCTTCGCCCGGTATGAGCAGGTAGGCGTAGCCCCGCTGGGCCGAACGTCCCACCCGGCCCCGCAGCTGATAAAGCTGGGAAAGGCCGAATTTGTCGGCATGATCCACGATCAGGGTGTTTGCGTTGGGGATGTCCAGGCCCGATTCGATAATGGTGGTGCAGAGCAGCAGGTTGGTTTCCCCATGCATGAAGCCGAGCATGACCTTTTCCAGGTCGTGTTCGTTCATCTGGCCGTGCCCGACGGCGATCCGGGCCTCGGGCACGATGGCAGAGAGCTGTTCAAGGCGTTTTGCGATGGTCTGCACCCGGTTGTGGACGAAAAAGACCTGGCCGCCCCGGCGCAACTCGCGCATGACCGCTTCGCGGATCAATTCCTCGGAGAAGCGGGCCACGAAGGTCTTGACAGCCAGGCGGTCCACCGGCGGGGTATCGATGATCGACAGATCCCGGATGCCCATCATGGACATGTGCAGGGTGCGCGGGATCGGGGTGGCGGTCAGGGTCATGACGTCCACAACGGCCCGAAAGGCCTTGAGGCGCTCCTTGTCCTTGACGCCGAAGCGCTGTTCCTCGTCGATGATCAAAAGCCCCAGATCCTTGAAGGCCACATCCTTCTGCAGCAGGCGGTGGGTGCCGATGATGATGTCGATGTCCCCTTTCTTGAGGCGTTCGAGGATCCCCTTTTGTTCTTTGGGGGTGCGGAAGCGGGAGAGGACTTCAACCGTGACCGGATACTCCTTGAGCCGCTCGTGGAAGGTCTCGAAGTGTTGCTGGGCCAGGATGGTGGTCGGCACCAGGATGCCCACCTGTTTGCCGTCCAGGGCGGCCTTGAAAGCGCCACGCAGTGCCACTTCCGTTTTGCCGTACCCGACGTCGCCGCATACCAGGCGGTCCATGGGCCGGGAGTTCTGCATGTCCGCCAGCACGTCCCGGATGGCGGAAAGCTGGTCGGGGGTCTCCTCCCAGGCAAAGGATGCCTCGAATTCCCGGTACATCTCATCCGGGGGGGAGAAGGAGAAGCCCTCGCAGATCTGGCGCTTGGCGTAGATTTCCAACAGTTCGCCCGCCAACTCCTCGATGTCTTTTCTGGCTTTCCCCTTGGACTTTTCCCACGAACTCCCCCCCAGTTTGTCCAGCCCCGGCTGGCCCCCCTCCGGACCCACATACCGTTGCACCAGTCCCAGCCGGTCCACGGGCAGGTAGAGTTTATCGCCCCCGGCATATTCCAGGAGCAGGAAGTCTCCGCCGATGCCGGCGATGTTGACGTGTTGAAGTCCCCGGTACAGGGCCAGGCCGTGGTCCACGTGCACCATGTAATCGCCCGGCTTGAGTTCGGCCAGGGAAGCCAGGATCTGTTTCTTGCGAACCTCGGAGATCCCCCGCCGCCGGACCCGCTTGCCGAACAACTCCTCTTCGGCAATCAGGGCCAGGCGGGAGGCGGCAAAGCGGAAACCGCGGGAGATGTCCCCCAGGATCAGGGTTACATGGGCCGGAGGGGGCATGCCGCCGACGGCTTCGGAGAAAGGAACTTCGCTGGTGAGGCAGGGGATGCCGTAGGGATCGAACAGTTCCTTGAGCCGTTCGGCCTGGGGACGCTGGTGGCAGGCGATCAGGATGCGGAAGCCCTGGGCGAGCCATTCCCCCAGTGTCCGGGCGAGCGGGGCCAGGGCATGGGTGGTCTCCTTGGATACGGAGACCCGCAGGTCTGCGTTGTCCTCGCACGGGATGGCGATGGTCGTCGCCCCGGCCGCATTGTCCAGCGCCAGCCCCGACATCTCCAGGCGGACGCGGCCGGCCATGATGGTGTCCAGGTCGCCAGGGGCAAGATACAACTCTTCCGGTGCGGAATGGGGCAAGCCGGCGCCTGCGGCCTTGTGTGCACCCGCAGCGATCTCGTCGGCACAACGGGCCGCGGCTTCACGGACCGCTTCAGGATCGAGCAGGACCAGCGTTGCGGCCGGCGCATAATCGAAAATCGTTTCCAGGCCGGGGTGCAGGAGCGGCTGAAGGTACTCGATGCCCTGGAAGTAGACGGCATTGCGCATGTCCTCCAGAATCAGGCGCCGCCGGTCGGCCGGGATATCCAGGGCGTCACAGCGTTCCTTCAGTCGGGGCGCAATATCGGCCAATGCCTCGTCCGTCAGGAGCAATTCCCTGGAAGGGAGCAGCACCAGTTCTTCCACCGGTTGGAGCGAGCGCTGGGTGAGGGGGTCGAAGGCGCGCATGGTCTCCACCGTGTCGCCGAAAAACTCGATCCTGACCGGCGCGCTCTGGTTGGGGGGGAAGATGTCCAGGATGCCCCCCCGGACGGCAAAAGTGCCGCGGTCCTCCACCAGGGGGACGCTGGCGTAGCCGAGTTTGACCAGCTTGGCCAACAGTTCCTCCCGTTCAAATTCCTCACCGGCCACCAGGTAGCAAGAAACCTGGTTGAAAAGAGAGCGGGGCAGGACTCTTTGCATGGCTGCCGCCACCGGCAGCACCGTTATCCGCGCCTGGTTGCCATGCATGCGGGAGAGCGCATCAAGCCGTGCGCCGGAGATGTCGGGATGGGGGGATGCGGCCGCAAATGGGGCGCTGTCCCAGGCCGGAAAGGAAAGCGGCGCCGGGCCGCTGCTGAAAAAAGCCAGTTCGCGGCTGAATTCGTCGGCATCCTCCTGGCTGGCGGTGATGACCAGCAGGTTATGGGCAGAGGAGCCGAGGAGGCCGGCAACAACATAGCCCGCCGCGGAGCCCTTGAGGCCCGGCAGCACGATGCACCGGTCACCCCTGCGCAGGGCCGACAGGCAATCGACGAATTGGGACGGCTGGAAAACGGGGGGGGAAATGGTCATGGGGTCTGGGGCGTTCATGTCCATCGGGTCACTTGCGCAAACCTGCCTTGATCTTGGGCTTGCCGTCTTCCACCACTACCCGGAAGATCAGGTTGTCGGTCCCGAGCTTGTCCTTGATGGCCGGCTTGTGTTTCTCGATGGCGGCCCGGACCTGGTCGAGGCTGAGGGTGTCAACCGGCAGGTTGCATTTTTTGCGGGCCTCGCAGTATTCCCGGTAGACCCGTTCGATCTCGTTGCCGGCGACCGGCCTGGCGGCTTCGGTCTTTGCCGGCGGAGCGCCGGCACGCTGTTTCTGGTGAAGGTCGCTGATGAAACGGTCGCGGGAGTATTTCCCTTCCTCCATCAGCCGGAGGATACGGTTCCAATGTTCGCGGTAGGTGTTGAAACGGCCTACAAGGGTGGTCAATTTATGCTTGTGCATGGTGTTGATTATGGGAATGCCGGCGGTATATTGCCGCACCGCTTTTTCCACCTCCGTGCGCAAAGCGAGGGGCTCCCGTTTCTCCAGGCCGGTGAAATACTGTTCGTACCGGAGCACAAGGTCGGCCAGCATCTGTTCAAGCTTTGTCAAATCTTCAGCAATCCCCATGCAGATCCCCTTTTGTTTGCCCCATGTCTGCGCCCGGCGAACAAAGGTCCATTGGAAAACGTCCGGCCCAAAACAACAAAATATATTCAAACGCACTGATATGTAAAGCGTTAATCAGTCTGTCCCGTCAACAAAATTCTTGACATATTACCATGCCGACACTATTTTAATTAGAAAAAGTGCCCCTAAACCTAATGAGACTGGCGGAGCCGCAACGCACCCATGAAAACCATTTATATACTTTCCGACTCAACCGGCGAGACCGCCGAACGGGTGATCAGAGCGGCCCTCTCCCAATTTTTCGAGGAGGACGTCAAGGTCCATCGCCTGTTTCAGATCCGTTCGCAAACCGATCTGCACCAGGCCCTGTCCGTGGTTGTGCGTGATCCGGGGATGCTGGTGTATACCCTTGTCGATCCGCATCTTTCCGAGGCGGTTGAACGGGTTGCCGAGGAACACGCCCTGATCGCGGTTGATCTTCTGAGCAGCCTGATCTATAACCTGTCGCGCTATCTGGGAGCGCCGTCGCAGGAGATTCCGGGGCTGCTGCATCGCATAGACACCGACTACCACAAGCGGGTCGAGGCGGTCGATTTCGCGGTCAAGCACGATGACGGACAGGAGCCCCGTTATCTGTTCAAGGCTGATCTGATACTGGTGGGGGTTTCCCGGTCGTCCAAGACCCCTCTTTCCATGTATCTGGCCCACAAGGGATACAAGGTGGCCAACGTGCCGCTGGTCAAGGGGATCGATCCCCCGGAGGAGTTGTTCCAGGTCGATCAGAAAAAGATCGTGGGCCTGATGATCGATACCAGGCGTTTGGTGGAAATTCGCACCTCACGGCTGCTCAACATGCGGCAAAGCCCCCGCGGGAGCTATGCCGACTACCAGCAGGTGGAAGACGAGGTGGCGTACAGCAAGAGACTCTATCGGCAGCATCCGGAATGGATGACCATCGATGTGACCAACAAATCGGTGGAAGAGGCTGCATCGGAAATCATGCGGCGCATGGATGAATTGTCCGCCTGCCAGTGATGCTCTATACCGCTCTATACGGGATTGATACTTAACAAGGGGGAACACATGAAGATTCTCGTGGTTGAGGACGAAAAGAAGGTCGCCAGTTTCATCAAGCGGGGGCTTGAGGACGACAACTACGCGGTTTCCGTGTCGTACGACGGCTTCGACGGCCTGAAGCAGGCCAGGGATGGGGAATTCAGCCTGGTCATAATGGATATGATGCTGCCCAAGAAAGACGGCCTGACGGTGGTCAAGGAACTGCGCGAATTGGGAAACCGCGTGCCGGTACTGATGCTTACCGCCCGGAACAACATGGAGGATATCGTGTCCGGCCTTGATGCCGGTTCCGATGACTATCTCACCAAGCCGTTTGCCTTTGCCGAGCTGCTGGCGCGCGTCCGGGCGCTCCTGCGGAGAGGGGAGCAGGACCGCGGCGCCGAGATCCGCTTCGCCGACCTGCGGCTCGACCCGGTCAGCCACAAAGTGTGGCGCGACAACAAGGAGATCGACCTGACCTCAAAGGAGTATGGACTGCTGGAGTACCTGATGCGCAATCCCAACACCGTCCTCTCCCGTGCCATGATCGCCGAGCACGTCTGGGACTATGCCTTCGACAGCTTCACCAATATCATCGACGTGTATGTCAACTATCTGCGCAAGAAGATCGACAAGGATTTTTCCATCAAACTGATCCATACCGTGCGTGGACAGGGGTATATCCTGCGGGAGGGGTAAGGGGACGGACGGAACTTGATTTTTGCAGGTTGATGGATTATTTTTCCACAATAACGGTTTGGGGCGGATGAACGATCCGCCCCAACGCCATCAACCCAAAGATTTCAGGGAGGTCAGAAAATGTCCGCTTCACTTGCGTCAACAGCCCGCTGTCTGGTTGTTGGTATGATTGTCGCCCTGGCGGTCCCGGTCATGACGATCGCCAAACCGATCACCCCCGACTTCGTCGAACTGGCGAAGAAACTCAAGCCGACCGTTGTCAACATCCGGACCACCAAAAACATCAAGCCCCGGCAGCACGCGCACCGCCCCCAACTCCGGCAGAACCCCTTCAACAATTTCTTTGACGATTTCTTCGGCCATTATTTCGACGAAATGCCGCAGCAGCGTCCGCACCGCGAACAGAGCCTCGGCACCGGTTTCATCATCAGCGACGAAGGGTATATCCTGACCAACAATCATGTGGTCAATGGCGCCGACGAGGTGATGGTCAAGCTTGCCGACGGCAGGGAGTTCAAGGGCGAGATCAAGGGGAGCGACGAGAAACTCGACCTGGCCCTGGTCAAGATCAGCGAGAAGGAGAAGCTGCCGGTTGCCGAACTGGGGGATAGTGATCGCCTGGAGGTCGGGGAGTGGGTCATGGCCATCGGCAACCCTTTTGGCCTGGCCCAGACCGTTACGGCCGGGATCGTCAGCGCCAAGGGGCGCGTGATCGGCAGCGGGCCGTATGACGACTACATCCAGACCGATGCCTCCATCAACCCGGGCAACTCCGGCGGACCGCTATTCAACGTAGACGGCAAGGTGATCGGCATCAACACCGCCATCATCTCCGGCGGCCAGGGGATCGGGTTTGCCATTCCGATCAACATGGCAAAGGATGTGGTGGTCCAGCTCCGCGACAAGGGCAAGGTCACCAGGGGCTACCTGGGAATTCACTTCCAGCCGCTGACCGCCGATCTTGCCAAATCGTTCGGGCTCGACACCGACAAGGGAGCGCTGGTTGCCAGCGTGGAGAAGGATACGCCGGCCGAGAAAGCCGGCCTCAAGGCTGGCGACATCATACTTGAGTACGACGGCAGACCGATCAACGAGGGAAATGAACTGCCCCGGTACGTGGCCGTGACCCCCGTCGACAAGACGGTCAAACTGGCGATCTTCCGGGACGGCAAGCGGCAGGAGGTGGCGGTGACCATCGCCAGGATGAAGGAAGGGGCAACCCTGGCTGGCGCCGACAGCGTCATCGAGAGCCAATCCATCGGCATCGAGGTGCAGGAACTGACCAGGGAACTGGCTTCCCGCATGGGGATCAAGGACGCCAAGGGCCTGGTCGTCAGCGAGGTCAAACCTGGTTCCCCTGCCGAGGATGCCGGGATTTCCGCCGGCGATATGATCATCGAGTTCAACGGCCAGCGGCCCGATACGCTGGAACAGTACAACGCCGTGGCAGCCAGGCTGAAAAAGGGTGATGTGGCCCGCCTGCTGTTGAAGCGTTCCGACGGCGCCATTTACTATGTGGCCGTGAAGATCGACTGACAGCCGCAAAGAAGGGCGGGCCGAAGGCCCGCCCTTCCGATTTCATCTCCCGGGAGTTCCCCATGCCCGCCCGTTATGTTCAGCCTCTGCGCATCCTGGTCCAATTCTGTTTTCTCATTTTCATGCTCTGGCTGGGGATACGGTTTTACCTGTTTGTCCGGTATGTCGGCTCCGGCGGGGGCATAGCCCCTGTGCCGCGTCCCGACGGCATCGAGGGATTTCTCCCCATCTCCGGGCTGTTGGGCTTGGCCGGCTGGCTCAAGGGGGTGGGCATCAATCCGGTCCATCCGGCGGCATTGGTGGTCTTTTTGACCATCCTGGGGGTATCGCTGCTCTTGCGGCGATCTTTCTGCTCGTGGATATGCCCGGTGGCGACCATTTCGGAATGCTCCTGGAAGGCCGGGTTCAAAAGCATGCGGCGCAATCTCCGTCTTCCCTCCTGGCTGGACGTGGCCCTGCGCGGCCTGAAATACCTGCTGATGGCTTTCTTCATCTATTCTATCGTGATTGCCATGTCGGCGGACGCGTTGCGCGATTTTATCTTCTCCGACTACCACAAGCTGGCCGATGTGCGCCTCCTGGATTTTTTCCTGCATATCTCGCCCACGGCGCTGGGGATCATTCTGTTCTTGGTGGCGGCCTCGGTTGTCCTGCGCAACCCTTTCTGCCGTTACCTCTGCCCCTACGGAGCGCTTCTGGGGCTTGCGGCCATGCTCTCGCCGGTCCGGATCACGCGCGAAAGCGCGCGCTGCGTCTCCTGCGGCGTCTGCAACCAGCTCTGCCCGGCTTACATCGATGTCATGCACAAAAAGAGCGTCAATTCGCCCGAGTGTATCGGCTGCTGGCGCTGCGTCAGCCATTGCCGGGTGGAAAGCACTCTCTCCATGCGCGTCATGGGCCGGGTTGCCATCCCCGGCATCGTCTTTGCCCTCCTGGTGGTGCTTTTTTTCTGGGGGGGGACGCTGGTGGGCAGGGCCACCGGCCATTGGCACACGATGCTGGACATTGCCGAATACGGCAGACTTCTGGGGAAGCAGGGGAGCAGGGGGGATTGAAGCTGCCCGCTTCCTAAATCTCCGTTGCACTCCATGTGCCGGAATCCCCCGTGGCATAACGCGCAAAAATATGTCATAGTAACAATCTTGTTCAAAACATAATCCTGAATCCGTGGCGCCTCCTTGCCTCCGCTGGTCCGAAAGGCCTCTGCCTTTGCCTTTGATAAGATGCGCACCAGTCCGACGGAGGACCGACGATGCGAGTGGTTTGGTGCTGCCGGGCGGCGGGTGGGCCCCGGCTCTTCCGGACACGAAGGCTGCCGGCGTCACGGATTCAGGATAGTCCGTCAATGAAAGGATGTATCTGCAACATGGGAGTTTACGCCAACACCGTCAGTATCACCCAGTACACCATAACCGGCGACCTGCCGAAGAGCGATCAGTTTCCGTGGTTTTCCGGAAAGCTGTCCGACCGCGGATTCCAGTCCATTGAAAACTCCGCCGAGGAGTCTTCCGAGGGGTGGGTCCTGGTGGACCAGCCCGATAACGCTGCCTTTGAGGCGCCGTCCGATTTCTGGCGCGACAATTATCTGGTTTTCTCCCTGCGCCGGGATCAGCGCAAGGTGCCGGCTGCCCTGCTCAAATCCCACACCGGCCGGGAGGAGGGGGCCTTCCTGGCCCAGAACCCCAACTTGCGCCGCGCGCCCAAAAAGAAGCGGGAAGAGATCAAGGAACAGGTCCAGTTGCGCCTTTTGACCAAATCCCTCCCGGTCCCTTCCAGCGTGGATGTGGTCTGGGACCTGAAAAACGGTGTGCTGACCCTGTTCAGCCTGGGGACCAAGGTCATTGAGCGCTTTGAGGATATCTTCCGCAAAACCTTCGAGGGGCTTTCCCCCATAATGGTCCATCCCCTTGCCCGGGCCCGGACGCTGGTGGAAGGGCAGATGCTGGACAAGCTGGAGGCTGCCAATCTGGCCGGGTCCGATGCGGTGGCGGCCCAGATTCGCGACAACCAGTGGCTGGGGTGGGATTTCCTGCTCTGGCTGCTCCAACGCGGGGTGAACGGGGAAGGGGAATTCAGCGTCTGCCGGCCGGGCCATTTCAGCACCGGCGAACGGTTCTCGGCCTGGATCGACGACCGTATCCAGTTCCAGGGGGGGAGCGAAGAGGGGAGCATCCAGAAGGTTTCCGTCTCCGGTTCCCAGGACAGCTACCTGGAGGCCATCTCGGCCCTCAAGGGAGGCAAGCGGATAACCAGCGCCACCATCTGCATGGAGAAGGACGAGAACCCCTGGAAACTCACCCTCAAGGGGGAGACCTTCGGTTTTGCCTCCTTCAAGTGTCCCCAGGTCCGCATCGAAAAGGACGCCACCGTGGATCAGATGAGTGAACGGGAGGCGGTTTTCTACGAGCGCATGTTTTTGCTGGAGCAGGGGATTCAACTCTTCGACAGCCTGTTCGCCGCTTTTCTGAGCGAGCGCCTGAACGATGCCTGGGGGGCGCGCCTCCATGCCATCCAGGCCTGGCTGGATGGAAAGTAGACCATGAAATTCATTGATGAGGTAACCCTTTTTGCCGCCTCAGGCCACGGCGGCGCCGGCTGCGTCGCTTTTCGCCATGAGAAATTCGTCGAGTTCGGCGGCCCCAGCGGCGGCGACGGCGGCAAGGGGGGGGACGTGGTTTTCGCGGCTGTTACCGGTGTTTCCACCCTGCTGGAACTGCGCCACCGCCCGCACCAGAAGGCTGAAAAGGGGCATAACGGCATGGGCAAGAATCGCCATGGCGCCAGCGGGAAGGATTTGGTCATCACGGTGCCCGTGGGTACGGTCATCAAGGATGCCGAGACCGGCGAACAACTGGCCGACCTGACCGAGGACGGTCAACGGGTGGTTCTGCTCAAGGGGGGGCGGGGAGGGCAGGGAAATGCCCGCTTTGCCACAGCCACCAACAAGGCGCCCAAATTCTCCCAGCCGGGAGAAGAGGGTGAGGAACGCAAGCTGCGGCTGGAATTGAAACTCATGGCCGACGTGGGACTCCTGGGGTTGCCCAATGCCGGCAAATCGTCGCTCATCAGCAGAATCTCCGCTGCCCGCCCCAAGATCGCCGACTACCCCTTCACCACCATGGTCCCGAGTCTTGGGGTGGTTGAATACAAAAACTACCGCTCCTTCGTGGTGGCCGATATCCCCGGCATCATCGAGGGGGCCCACGCGGGCGCCGGCCTGGGGCACCGTTTTCTGAAGCACCTGGAACGCTCAGGCATCCTGCTGCACCTGGTGGATATCTCCTGGATGCCGGACCGGGACCCCCTGGAGGAATACGGGACGGTCTGCCGGGAACTGGCCCTGTTCAGCCCTGAACTGGCGGCAAAGGAACAGGTGGTGGTGATTACCAAGACCGACCTGCCCCAGACCAGGGAACGTCTTGCCGGGATCAGGAAGTGGTTTGAGGGCCGGAATATCACGGTGTTTCCCATTTCGTCGGCCACCGGCGAAGGTGTCGAGGCGCTGTTGGACGAGATCGCCCGGAGGTTGTGGGCCGGCCGCGATAGGGAATGACGCGTCTTCGTGTTGTTCGCGGGTGAACGCGTTATTCCGGATACTATGCCGTACAGGATGCAAGGATGCGTAAAGAGCTTTTGAAATCCGTGAAGCGGGTGGTGATCAAGATCGGCAGCCGGGTGCTGACCGATGCCGACGGCGCCCTCGACCTGGCGGTCATCGGGATGATTTGCAGCGATATTGCGGCCCTGCAGGCCCGGCACCTGCAAGTGGTGGTGGTGTCGTCAGGGGCCATTGCCGCCGGCAGGAGCGAGTTGGGGCTGACGGAAAGGCCCCGGACCATTCCCCAGAAACAGGCAGCGGCGGCCATTGGCCAGTCGCGCCTCATGCGCGCCTACGAGGAGGCGTTGGCGCCCCATGGCCTGAAGGCGGCCCAGGTGCTCCTCACCAGCGAGGACCTGGTCAACCGGCAGCGTTTCCTCAATGCCCGCGCTACCCTGGATGCCCTGCTGGGCTTCGGCATCATTCCGGTCATCAACGAGAACGATACCGTGGTGGTGGACGAGATCAAATTCGGGGACAACGACAATCTGTCGGCCTTGGTCACCAACGTGGCCGAAGCTCACCTGCTGCTGATCCTGACCGACATCGAGGGGTTCTACAGCGCCGACCCCCATCGCGACCCCGATGCCCGGCTGATACCGCTGGTACGGGGGATCAACCGCGAGGTGGAGCGGGCCGCAGGGGGTTCGGGATCCAAGGTCGGAACCGGCGGCATGGCCACCAAGGTGGCGGCAGCAAAGAAGGCCGCTAAGAACGGTGTCCCGACCATCATGGTGGACGGCAAGCGCGCCGGGATCATCGCCGCCGCAGTTGGGGGCGCAGAGGTAGGCACTCTGTTCCTTCCTGCCGACGAGGGGGTGAACCGCCGCAAGCACTGGATTGCCTACACCCTCAAACCGTCCGGCAGGGTGGTGGTGGACGAAGGAGCCCGTGAGGTGCTGCTGAAGCGCGGCAAGAGCCTGCTGCCGTCGGGAATCCTGCGGGTTGAGGGGCGCTTCGAACGGGGAGGATGCGTACGGGTCTGCGGGCCGGACGGTGTGGAGTTCGCACGGGGGTTGTCCGACTATTCCAGCGTGGAGACGGCCAGGCTGGCGGGGAGGAAAAGCTGCGAGATCGACGATGTCCTGGGATACCATTACGGAGACGTGATCATTCACCGGGACAACTTGGTGGTTTTGTAAAGCTGGGCAGGCGACCGGCCCGAATCGGGGATACGGGCGGAAGCCGGTGATGCGGCATCACTTCAGGTCGTTCATGACCTCGTTCAGAACGCTTATTGTGTAAGGTTTCTGGAGAAAACCCGAAAAATTGTGCCCCTGCAAATGTTGCGACACCTCGAATTCGGTAAAGCCGCTCGAAAGAATTACCTTAACATCGGGACAAATCCCCTTCAGTTTTTCATAAACCTGAATGCCGTCTTCTCCCGGCATGGTAAGATCCAGGATCACGCAGGTGATGTCCGGATTTTTCTTGAATATCTCAACCGCCTTACTGCCGTCTTCAGCCGTCAGGCACTGATAGCCGAGCGAGTTGAGTATTTCCCTGCCAATTAACCTGATAGCTTTCTCATCATCGACAAGAAGAACAAGACCGGTGCCATGGTCATGGTTGCTCGGGCCCGGTTTGGCAAGAGATACTGACTGCGTCTGGCTCAGGGGCAGAAGGATGGTGAATATCGATCCCTCGCCCGGCTGGCTGTCAACGCTGATGGTTCCCTTGTGGCTGCGGATGATGCCCAGTACCGCGGCCATCCCCAAGCCCCGCCCGGCAAATTTTGTCGTGAAAAACGGATCGAAAATCCTCAGCTTGGTGTTTCTGTCCATGCCGCAGCCGGTATCGGTAACGCTGATAAAGTTAACCGTGCCTCGTTTGAGGTTATTGGGAAGCATCGTCTTTTTGAAATCGTTGGCGGAACAATGGGTATGCCCCGTACTGATCGTGATGATACCGGCATCTTTATCGATGGCCTCGGCAGCATTGATGACCAGATTCATGACCAATTGTCTCATTTGCGTTTCATCGGCATCCGCAATTATCGGTTCCGGGGCCAGGTTGAGTTCGAGCTTGATCTTCTTTGAAATCGACACTTCTATCAGGTTGATTATTTCGGTTACGATGCTGTTGATATTGACAGGCTTGATGACAAACATTCCTTTGCCGGAATAGGTAAGCATTTGATTGGCAAGATCGGACGCCCGCTTGGCGGAAGTCTCGATCCTTGCAAGATGATCGTTGACCTTCGAGTCGGCCGGCAGTTTACGTTGGGCCAATTCCGTATTGCCGAGAATCGACATGAGGATATTGTTGAAATCGTGGGCGACGCCTCCTGCCAGGACGCCAAGGCTTTCCATCTTCTGGGCGTGGAGCAACTGCTCTTCGATCTGCTTTCTTTCCTTTGAAAGCCTTATCTCTTCCGACATATCCTGCCCGATCACCAGAAGGTTTATACAATCATTGGCCACAAAACGGGACAATTGATATTTGACCGGAACCTCTTTGCCAAAGGAGGTATTAAGGACCGTTTCGATAGTCAAGGGGTTGCCGTCGGAAATGACCTTTTCGGCGATATCCAGCAAGGTTGAACTCTTCCAGGAATCCAGTTCCCTGAAGTTCTGCTCTTGAAGGGCCTGCAGGGGGCCGCCAACGATATTGCTCGCCGCCATATTCGAAAGGACGCACTGTCCGGATGAGGCGTCAAATACCTGGATGCCGAAAGGGGAGCTGTCCAGGAGATTTCTCACCAGGATGAGCGCGTCGTTCCGCTGGTTCTCGGCCTCCCGTTGCATTTTGATCTTCCAGGCGGTATCCAGCAGCAGCTTGAGTTGGCGGGTGTCGCTTTCATCATAGGGGGTTTCCTTGCCCACCACACCAACGAGTGCGACGATTTTGTTATCCACAAGGACCGGGACGCAAAGAAGCGAGGCGATATTCTGGTCTTCATTGGCCAGTCCGAACCTTTTTGCGTGATACGACTCTAAATCGTTGACAATAATCGGCTGGCCCAGGTGAATTACATCATAGAGGATGCTTGACGTGTTCTGTTCCGAGCAACGGAGAAAATCAACCAGCCGATGTGCCCCTTCGGCATCCTTGGTCCAGCAGATGGGTTCAAGACTTCCATTCTCATCAAGATACTGAAAAATAAAACCAAGCTTGCTTTGAGTAAGGCGGACCCCTTCATCAAGAACGCGCTCAAGAAGGTTGGCTGTGGGCATCGGACCAAGCTGGGCGATGGTCAACAAACTTTCGAGGCGCGCCTCATCAATGCGGAGCGCCTCCTTCGTCATTATCATTTTTTCCAGGTCGTTAAGGGCTTGAGCGTGCTGTGACCTCGTCTTCTGCGCCAGAAACGTCAAATCCGAAACGTCGTGAATGGAGACCAGGGCATATAACTCGGCGTTAATCTCCAGGGTGCTCACGGTGGTCTGCTGGATGCGTAATTTCCCGTTCGGCAGGAGCGCCGGCACGAAATGATGGTGCAGATGGGAAGAGAATAGGACCGGCGGGCCGCCATGGAAAAGCGGCTTCATTCTGCCGGTATATCGGGATGAAGCCAAATGGGGATAAACTTCCGTTATGTCGTTCCCTATGATTTGATCGCGTGGAATCCCGGTCCACTCTTCCATCATGAGATTCCAGTACATAACGTTAAATTCGTTACTGAGGATTATTATTCCCTGCGGCAGGCAGTCAAACGTATCTATCGGGAACGAATCAGCTAAACTCACGGTTTGCATGGCGTTATTTTTCCAGTTTTTTCATGACGGCAGCCGAAAGAACGTCGAATGCCCCGATTTCCAGTAACAGTATGATCTCGCCGAATATCTGGTGCTCTTCGACGGTAAATTTCGCCGTGGCAGATATTACCGGGGTCGGACCTTCCGCGTCTTCGTTGATAACGGACGAAATCTTGCCTTCCATGTACACCGGAATGGAGTAGGTCAGACGGGCGTCCAGCATGTCCCCGAAGGACGCCATCACCGCGTTTAATATGATATTTCCGACTTCGCTCAAAGCGCCGACCTTGATTGCGTCCAGATCGTCCGAAATCGGGACTTCTCCCACCAGCATATCCACGAGTTTCGCCGCGCTTTCAGGAGGAAACACGAGAGATGAGAGTCCGCTGATCGGACCTTGAAACTTCAGCCTGACCGCTGAAACCGTTGACTTGTAGATGGAGCGGAACGTGTGGTCCATTTCGTCGAGAGAAATGAGATGCACATCCGGCACTTCAAGAAGAATATGTTTGTTCAGCAGATCATTCAATGTCCCGGCTGCTTTGCCGACCCCGATATTGATGATTTCCTTAAGGGCGTCATTAAGCCCTTCTCTGATGTGCATCACGCATGTTTCTCCTTATTGATCGCTTTATCAATGGCGGCAAGCAGGTCTGTCTCGCGGGGCGGTTTGTGGAGGACCTCGGCGGCTCCCAATTCCAGGCAGATTTCCTTGGTCTTTTCCTGGATGTCGGCAGTGAGAATGATGACAGGGGTCTCCATTTGCAAGTTGCGCAGCGCCATCAGAAACTTGGGGCCGTCCATTTCCGGCATCAGAATATCCGCAATGATGCAGTCAGGGGTATGGTCCTGGAGTATTTTCAAGCCGGCGATGCCGTTTTCGGCTTCAAGCGTTGTGTGGGCGCCCCTCCCCAGTATCTTCATGATCAAGCTGCGGCTGAACTGGGAATCGTCGACGAGCAATATGAGAGCCATTACTGAAATCCTTTCTTGATCGGGTGCAGCAAAATTCAACCTGCCGTGATCACGTCAGCGGCAGGAGTGTCAATTAGCCTAGTACAATATATTAATAAAATCAATTAATTATTATCGGTAGTTGGGTATTTTATTGTTACAATGTTGGATCGCTTATGAATTGTAAATGCCTTTTAAATAATTGATTCTAATTTTAAAAATATCCAGAAACATTTTGATCGAGTCCTGGAATAATTTGACTTTGGATCGCGGTATTTCAGACCAGTTAACCGGTATTTCTTTAATTATAAACCCCTTCTTGTCGCAGATGAAAAGTATTTCCACGTCAAAACCGAATCCGTTGATACTCTGCAACGGGAAAACGGTTGACGCTGCCTTGGCGGTAAATAGTTTGAAGCCGCATTGGGTGTCCGATATGTTCTTTACCATAAGAGCCTGCACGAGAAGGTTGAATACCGAACCCATGATCCTGCGGTGCAGGGTCCCCTTGACCACGCAATCGTTGCTGTATTTCGCGCGGGACCCGATGGCCACGTCTGCGCCACGATCGATTTCACGCTGTAATCGTTGCAGTTCGGTGATCGGGGTGGCGCCGTCGGCGTCGGTAAAGAGGCGCACATTGCCCGTGGCCTGAATCATCCCGGTTTTAACGGCAAACCCTTTCCCGCAGTTGTGGGGCAGTGTTATGAGTTTTATATTCGAGTTCCGGGCGATGTAGTTGTTTACAACCGATGCCGTAGCGTCGGTGCTGCCGTCATCTACGACTATGATTTCGTAACTATACGGTTTCGATGCCAAATAGCTGAGAATCTGGTCCAGATATTTTGATATTCTGTTTTCCTCGTTATAAGCGGGAATTATGATAGATATGGATGTAGTCATTTGTGATGGATTGAGTGAGAAATTGAGATTGGCAATGTATTTTTTTCCTGTGATGTCCTGCATTTTATTTTATGCAGAAGAAGGGTGGACAGGTTTCTAATTTGGAGAATCGCCTGTGGAGGCACTGGCACTTTGCTGCAGAGCGGTCTCTTAGTTCGCCTGTACCGTTGCAGCGCTGGAGGTGAAGGTCTCCGTGCGCTGCAACTGCCCGTTGGCAACTTCCAGACGGCATCGCACCTCCTGGCCGACGGCGCTGTCGTCCCGCACTTTCAGGTTCAGGTGATATTCCGCCATCTTGCCGGTCTCCAGGCTGCCGATCGTGAACGACAGGGCATCGCCCCCATCCCGGTGGAATTGGGGGTTTTCCCCTTCCGCGAAGTCAAGCTGCGGTGGCAGGATTATCCGGCCGGTCAGTTCCCTGGCTGTTTCGGACCCGATGTTCAGCACGGTCACGCGGTAGCGGAGTTGTCCGCCGGGGATGATTTTCTGGGTGGTGGGGCGGGCAACGGCGCGGACCAGGGGCGCTGAGGCTGTCAGCAGGGTCTTCTTGGACACGGTAACGTCGCTGAAGCGTGCCGGGACAACCTTGAGGATCAATCCCGTGCGTTCGCCGTCTACCCGGTCGGGCGGTACGCGGAACGATATCCCTCCCTTGAAGGATTGGCCTGCCTTGATTGCCGCGCGGCCTATACCCACGCCCGGCGCCCCTTCAGCCGACAGGAGCGCGTCGTATCCGGCGGGCGCGTTGACTTCGATGGTGAACTCTTCGTTGTTGTGGGTACGGTTGCTGATTTCGAACGGAAGGGTCACGCTCTGCCCCGCCATGGCGACCCGGCTCTCCTCCAGGGTGATGACGGTGGCGGTGCGGATGGTCTCTTTGGCGGCTTTCTCGGCGGCGATCCGTTCACGCTCCCGGCGTTCCAGTTCGGCCTTCTCCCGGGCGATGCGGTCCTGTTCGGCCTTGAGCCGGGCCAGGCGTTCCTGTTCCAGCTTCTCGGCCGCTGCCTTCTCGATGGCAAATTGTTCTTTGCGTATCTTCACGGCTGCCGCATGCAGCGCTTTGTTGTCGGGGAGATGTTCTCCCTTGCGCAGTAGCGCCCCAAGGTTGAGCAATTCATCCTCAATGCTCGATCTCAAGGGGTTGTCGGGAAATTCGGCAGTGAACTGGTTGACGGTGCGGGCGGCCAGCGTGTTGTCGCCGGACTTGAGCCCGGAACGGGCCAACAAAAGGAGGGCTACGTCCCGTAGGGGGGTGTCGGGGAAGACCTGGGTAAGCTCATTGATCTTGTCGATGGCCAGGAGGTAATCCATTTTCTGGTACGCGCCAAAGGCTTCGACAAAGAGATTCGAGTCGTCGATCTCAGCCGCCGGGGCGCAGGGCGCCCACGGCAGGCGGATCAACAGCGCCAGGAGGAGGATGGTGAGGCTGGCAGACCATAATCGCCGCATGAGATTTATTCCACGAAGCTCTTGAGTTTCTTGCTGCGGCTGGGATGGCGCAGTTTGCGCAAGGCCTTGGCTTCGATCTGGCGGATGCGTTCGCGGGTGACCTCGAAATCCTGGCCGACCTCTTCCAGGGTGTGGTCGCTTTTCTCGCCAATGCCGAAGCGCATGCGGAGAACCTTTTCCTCGCGGGGGGTCAGGGTTGACAGCACCCGGGCCGTCTGCTCGGAAAGGTTGGCCTTGATGACCGCTTCTATGGGAGAGATGACGGCCTTGTCCTCGATGAAATCGCCGAGGTGGGAATCCTCTTCCTCGCCGATGGGGGTCTCCAGGGAGATCGGTTCCTTGGCGATTTTGAGCACCTTGCGCACCTTGTCCAGCGGCAGTAGCATCCGGTCGGCGATCTCTTCGGGAGAAGGTTCGCGGCCGTTTTCCTGGACCAACTGGCGGCTGGTGCGGATCAGTTTGTTGATGGTCTCGATCATGTGGACCGGGATGCGGATTGTCCTGGCCTGGTCGGCGATGGCGCGGGTTATGGCCTGGCGGATCCACCAGGTGGCATAGGTGGAGAATTTGTAGCCGCGCTGGTACTCGAACTTGTCCACCGCCTTCATCAGGCCGATGTTGCCCTCCTGGATCAGGTCCAGGAACTGCAGGCCGCGGTTGGTGTATTTCTTGGCTATGGAGACAACCAGCCGCAGGTTGGCCTCGATCAGCTCCGACTTGGCGATGCGGGCCTTGGCCTCCCCCTCTTCGATGGCCTTGAGCGCCGTGGAGAGGTCCTTGGCCTTGAAGCCGGACTCCTGTTCCACCTTCTGCAATTTGCGGGCTGCGCTGCGCAGGCGTTTTTCCAGCTTCTGCGTCTCTTCGGCCCCCAGCTTGAGTTTTTTCAGCTCGGCAATGGCCTTTTCGTCGTCAACATGGAGCTTTTCCACCAGGGCTTTCAGTTTGTCGGCCGGGATGACGCTTTCCAGGTCGGAAAGATCCGCCCCCAGCTTCTCCACCTTGATGGAGAGTTCCTTGAGGCGTTCGGCGATCTTGTTGATGTGGCGGTCCTTCAGGCGCAGGGACTTGAGCAGGTCGGCCAGCCGCTCCTTGGTCTCGCGGCTCTTTTTCTCAAGCTCCTTCTTCTTGGCGGACGATTTTGCCGCCTCCAACTGCTCGGCGAGTTCCGCAAACACCTGGTCCTGAGCGCCAATCTCATCGATGACGGCAAGGATACGCGTCTTCTGTACATCCTCTTCGTCCTCCTCCAGCTCTTCTTCCTCGACCTCCTTGCTGATCTCGGAGGCGTTTATCTGGAATTTGCGCAGTTTCTCGCCCAGGGTCAGTACTTCGCGCACCGTGATGGGGGTGTTGAGGATGATGCCGGCCACATCCCGTTCGCCGTCTTCGATACGTTTGGCGATCTCGACCTCGCCCTCGCGGGTGAGGAGCGAAACCGAACCCATTTCGCGCAGGTACATGCGGACCGGGTCGCTGGTGCGGCCGATGGAACCGGGCTCGAACTCCACCTCCTCCGTTTCGCCTTCTATATCCTCATCCTCTTCCAGTCCGATCTTCATCTTGGGGATCTTGACCTTCTGGGCGGAATCGACGATCTCGATATCCATATCCCCGAACATGCCCATGACATCATCGATCTGCTCGGTGGCGATGTCGGGAGGGAGTATGTCATTGACCTCGTCAAAGGTGAGGAACCCCTTTTCCTTGCCGAGGTCGATCAATTGTTTTACGTCGTCCATGTTCTTTTTTGCCATTTTTTCACCTCAAATGCAGCCTTTGGGGCTACAGCTTCGATTTTCTGGTGCGCAAGGCGTCGGCCTGCCGTAGAAGCGCGGTGTATTCCTCGCTGTCCGGGTCCAGGACCGCCAGTTGGGCGGCGATGCTGCGGGTACTGGAGTGGAGAGCGCGCTGTTCCCTGCTGCGCTTGTAGTTGGCAAAAACGGTCCGCCAATCTATATCTGCAAGGTGTTCGTCGTTCACGAGCACCTGGGACAGGATCCGCTTCTGGTCGGGGTCTTCCAGGCCCTCCAGAAGGTGGTGGACGCCATGGGAGGTTTCGTCCGTGCCGGGCGAGGCAAGCATTGTCTCGGCCAGGTGCCGGTACGGTCCCTCGAATAGCTTCTCAACCCCGAAAGCGCCGATCTCGTTACGGGCCTCGGGGTATCTGACCATGAGCGCCAGCAGGGTCTCCTGGGAGCGGTCCCCCTGGAATGCCCGGGGCTGCTGCGCAGCAGGCAGGTCGCGCGCCGTGACGGTCATGCCGCCCAGGCGCTTGCGGAAGGCATGCACCGCGATGCCCAGCAGGCGGCAGATCTCTTTCTCGTACAGGTCACGCTCCACCGGATCGGCGATCTTGCGGAAACGGGGGATCACTTCGTCCAAGACCCGCACCTTGTTGTCCACGCTGTCCGGCGGTATGCGGATCAGCAGGGTTCTGACGAAATGGTCGAACACCGGCCGCGCCTTGTCTCGGCAGGCCGAGAAGGCTTCCACCGGGTTTTTGGCCAGAAAGCTGTCCGGATCGTCGCCGCTCGGCAGGGCGATGACATAGGCCGGCATGCGCTGCTCAAGGAACAGCTCCATGGAACGGAAGGTCGCCTTGAGGCCGGCTGCATCACTGTCGAACAGGGTGTAGACCTTTGCCGCATGGCGCTTGATCAGGCCTGCATGGGTCGCCGTCAGAGCGGTGCCGCAGGTGGCGACCACGTTGCGTATCCCGGCCCGGTACAGCGCCAGGTGGTCGAAATATCCCTCCACAATGATGACGCTGTTTTCGGACCTGATGGCCGGCAGGGCCATGTCCAGGCCGAACAGCACGCCGCTTTTGTGGTACAGCGGCGACTCCGGCGAATTGATATATTTGGGGAGCGTCGCGTCCAGCACGCGCCCGGCAAAGGCAATGACACGGCCCTTGTGGTCGCGGATCGGGAAGATCAGCCGATTGCGGAACAGGTCGTGCCAGCCGCTGTCCCCTTTGCGTACGATCCCCAGTTTCTGGGCTATTTCCAGGTCCACGCCTTGAGACTTGAGATGTCTGGCAAGGGCGTCCCGCCGGTCCGAGGCAAAGCCGAGCCGGTAGTCGGCGGACAGGGCCTCGTCAACGGCCCGCTCCCCCAGATAGGTGCGTGCGGCCTGCCCCGCGGGCTCCCGCAAGAGCACCGACCGGTAATAGCCTTCGGTCAGGTCGTTGATGCGTTGGAACTGCTGCCGCTCGTCCTGGGCGTGCCGTTCGGCCGGGGTCAGCTGCCGTTCCTCGATCTGGATCCCGGCTTTGCGCGCCAGCAGTTTGACCGCTTCCGGAAAGCCGACCCCTTCTATCTTCATAATGAAAGAGAAGGCGTTGCCGCCGGCGCCGCAGCCGAAACAGTGAAAAATCTCCCGGGCAGGGTTGACGTTGAACGACGGGGTCTTTTCCCCGTGAAACGGGCACAACCCCACGTAATTCGCCCCGGCGCGCCTCAACTGGACGTAATCCGAGACTACCTCCAGAATGGAAAGACGCTCGGCAACCTCCCGCACCTTTTCTTCCGGGATCATGGCCGGTTAGCGGCTCCATTCCGCCAGAGCAAGAGAATCCTGTCGCCGGTCCGGGCAAGCATTGCGGTCGCTTCCGTGGCCCTGATCCTGGCCTTCAGCCTTTCGGGCATGAAGCCTGCCGTGGCGGTGCTGAAGAGAAGGGAGAGCAGGAGCACCCCCTCGGCCGCCCCGATCAGGAAGCCTCCCAGGCGGTTGACGCCCCCCAGCATGACGACGCGCAGGGCGGCTGTAACCACGTTGCCCACGATGTGCGCTATAATTCCGCACGCCAGCAGGATCAGGATAAAGGCGAAAAACGCGCATATCTGCGCCGGCAGGTGCGTGATGCTTCGTATCGGCGCGGAAACAGCCGGATGAAAATGGTACGCAAGCCAGGCGCCAATGACCAGTCCGGCAAGCGAAGAAGCCTCATTGACAAGCCCGCGGGCAAATCCCTTGATGGCAAAGAAGAGGAGAACCGCCAGGATAGCGATATTGATAGCATTCATCGGGAACCATGTGCCGGCTTCGTCAAGCGCCACGCGGCTTTGCTTTTAATTATGACGTTGTTTTACGGGCAATTGTTACACGGAAGGGGCGATCAAACGATTGCCCCTTCGTGAACTGGTATACACAACTTCCAGACCGGGAAGCTGTCGGCGGATGCCGTCAGGAAAGGAGTTTCCTGACTGTTTCGCTGACGGTCTTTCCGTCAGCCCGGCCCGCAGTCAACGGCGCCAGCGCCTTCATTACCCTGCCCATATCCTTGCTCCCCTGGGCCTCCGTCTCACGGATGACCCGCGCGACCAGTTCGGCGATCTCGTCGCCCGTCAACTGGGCCGGAAGAAAGCCGAGCAGGATTTCCAACTCGGCCTCCTCCTTGGCTACCAGGTCGGGACGGTTCCCTTCCCGGTACAGCCGGATCGATTCGCGACGTTGTTTTGCCAGGGACGAGATGACCTCAATGACACCCTGATCGTCCAATTCCCCCTTCTGGTCGATCTCCCGGTTCCTGATCGTGGAGCGGATCATGCGAACAGCCGAAAGGCGCAGGTCATCCCGCGCCTTCATGGCTTGTTTCATTGCAGTGTCAAGTTGTTCCTTGAGTGTCATGGACATGTCCTAGTCCACCATCTTGCGCTGCTTTTTGAGGGCGCGCTTGCGGGCGGCAATGGCCTTTTTCTTCCGTTTGATGCTTGGCTTCTCGTAATGCTCGCGTTTGCGAACCTCGGAGAGAATCCCGGCCTTTTCGCACTGTTTTTTAAACTTCTTCAGGGCAAGTTCAAATGGCTCGTTTTCCTTGATTTTTACTCCCGGCATCCATTATCCCCCCCCTCATTGTGAAGTGTCAAATCTCGATGTGTGTGACGCCGTCAAGTAAGAATTTTGTAAGTTTGTAATCATAGCACTAAATGTTGACAAGTCAATATAAAAGTCAACATGACGGCTTGACCCGGCAAGGATCGGAGTGGGGTCACAGGAAATAGGCTTTGCAGGTGTCAGGCGGAAGCGGGGCGGGAGTTCTTCTCCTCGATCCCCGACATGCCGAAACGCCGGCGCAGTTCGGCGAAGATATCTTCGGGCGGTATGTCGCAGTATCCCAAAAGGACCAGGAGGTGGAAGAAGAGGTCGCTGGTCTCGTAGATGATTTCCTCCCGCTTGCCCCCCTTGGCGGCAATGACCACCTCGGTCGCCTCTTCGCCGATCTTTTTGAGGATCTTGTCGATCCCCTTATGCATCAGTGCGGTTGTATAGGAGTTCTCCTGCGGATTCCGTTTCCGGTCGAGGATGACGTCGTACACCGCCTGGAGGATGTCGTCGCGATTGCTCATAACCTCACCGCCACTCCTTTGTTGTGCAGGTACTGTTTGGCCTCGCCGATGGTGTGCTCCCGGTAATGGAAGATGGAGGCCGCAAGGCAAGCCCCGGCCCCTGCCTTCACGAAGCCGTCGTAGAGGTGTTCCAGGTTGCCGACGCCGCCCGAGGCGATGACCGGGATGGAAACCGCATCCACGATGGCGCGGGTCAACTCCAGGTCGTAGCCGTCCTTGGTGCCGTCGCGGTCCATGCTGGTCAGGAGGATCTCACCTGCTCCGTATCCCTCCATCCTGACAGCCCATTCCACGGCGTCGATGCCGGTCGGCGTGCGGCCGCCATGGGTGTAGACCTCCCAACGCCGTTCATCCGGCACGCGGCGGGCGTCGATGGCCACCACTGTGCATTGTGAGCCGAAGCGTTCGGCTGCCTCCTGGACGAACTCCGGCCGCTGCACGGCGGCGGTGTTGATGGAGGTCTTGTCGGCTCCGGCGTTCAGCAAACGGCGGATGTCGTCCACGGTGCGGATGCCGCCTCCCACGGTGAGCGGCATGAATACCCGGTCCGCGGTCCGGCGCACCACGTCGATGATGATGTCGCGCTCGTCGCTGGAGGCAGTAATGTCCAGGAAGGTCAACTCGTCGGCGCCTTGCCGGTCGTAGATCTCAGCGATCTCCACCGGGTCGCCGGCGTCGCGCAGTTCAAGGAACTGAACCCCTTTGACGACGCGGCCTCCCTTGACGTCCAGGCACGGGATGATGCGTTTGGTCAGCATATTACACCTCTCCCCTGGTCAGGGAGATCGCTTCGGCCAGCTTGATGGCGCCCGTATATACCGCCTTGCCGGTGATGACGCCGGTAACGCCGCTCTTCTCGATGGCCATGAGATTCCTGATGTCTTCCAGGCGGGAGACCCCGCCCGAGGCGATTACCGGGATGGCCACGGCCTCGGCCAACTCCCTGGTGGCTTCCAGGTTGGGGCCTTGCAGCATGCCGTCGCGGCTGATGTCGGTGTAGATGATGGCCGACACCCCGTACCCCTCAAACTTCCTGGCCAGGTCCGCGGCGGTGCAGTCGGTTACCTCGGCCCATCCCTGGACCGCCACCATGCCGTTCTTGGCGTCTATGCCCACGACGATCCTGCCGGGAAAGCGGCTGCAGGCCTCTTTCACCAGGCCGGGGTCGCGCTGGGCGGCCGTGCCGATGATGACCCGCGACAGCCCCAGGGCAAGATAGGCTTCGATGGTGGCCAGGTCGCGAATGCCGCCCCCCAGTTGGGCCGGGATGGAAATGGCCCCCAGGATGGCTTCGATGGCGGACCTGTTCCTCGGTTCGCCGGCAAAAGCGCCGTCCAGGTCCACGATGTGCAGCAGTTCGGCGCCCTGGCGTTGCCACTCCAGGGCCTGGGCGGCGGGGTCGTTGTTGAAGACCGTGTCCTTGTCCATCAGCCCCTGTTCGAGGCGGACGCATTTTCCTTCCTTCAGATCTATGGCGGGTATGACGATCATGGGCACCTTTCAATCAGCAGGTTGTTGAAAAACAGCCATCAGGCCTTCGTCCTCGCAAGCCCCTTCGTGCGGCGTAGCGCTGCCACGCCTCCTCGGGGCTTTCTGCGGGTGCGACGATCTGGCTATTTTTGAACAACCTGAGTTTTTCAAAAAACTATTAAGACGTTAATCAGGTCAATCTTTCATCGCGGCGAAGTTCCGCAGTATCTGCAGCCCGACACTCTGGGATTTTTCCGGATGGAACTGGGTGGCGACGATATTGTCCTTCCAGACGGCGGAGCAGAACTCGATGCCGTAGCCGGTGGTTGCGGCAATGACGCCGGGATCGTCCGGTTTCCCATAGTAGGAGTGTACGAAATAGACGTTGGCGCTGTCGGCGATCCCTGCAAAAGCGGGCGGACGCTGCTTGAACGAGAGCTGGTTCCACCCCATGTGGGGCACCTTGAGCTCTTCGCCCCCATCCTGCATTCCTTCGGGAAAACGGAGCACATGGCCGGGGATCACCCCCAGGCCGTTGTAGAGGCCGAATTCGGTGCTGTCGGTAAACAGGAGCTGCATGCCGACGCAGATGCCCAGAAAGGGACGTCCCTGTTTGATGACCGTGAGGAGCGGTTCCACAAAGCCGGCGGCCTCCAGGTTGCGCATGCAGTCGCGGAAGGCGCCCACGCCCGGAAGGACGATCTTGCCGGCCTCCAGCACCACGCGGGGATCGGCGGTGACGACCGCCTCGGAGCCGACCTTTTCAAAGCCTTTCTGCACGGACCGGAGATTGCCCATGCCGTAATCGATGATCGCTATCATTGAGTACCCTTCGGGGTGATTGCAGCGTTGTCGCAACGTCTAACAGTTGTTGAAAAACCCAGGTTGTTCAAAAATAGTCAGATCGTCGTACCCGCAGCAAGCCACGCGGAGGCGTAGCAGCGCTACGCCGTACAAGGAGGCTTGCGAGGATGACGACGAGATGGCTGTTTTTCAACAACCTGCTAAGCAATGCGGGAAAAATCGGCTACCTGTCCGAACATCCGGGCAATAGCCGTCAACAGGGCCAGGCGGTTGGCACGGACCCGTTCGTCCTCGGCCATGACCATGACTTTGTCGAAAAAGGTGTCGATGGGACCGCGCAGTGTGGCGATCCCGGTCAGGGCTGCCAGCCATTGGCCGGAGGCGATGCTGCCCTCAACCGAACTCTTCACCGTCTGGAAGGCCTCAAACAGGCCGTTTTCCGCGGCGTCCTGAAACAGGCCCGGATCGACCGGCTCATCAAGGCCGCTCTTGATAATGTTGCAGACCCGTTTGAAGCCCACGGTCAGGGGCTCAAAATCGGGATGGGACTTGAATTCCGCCAGGGCCGCAATACGGGCCCGGACCTGCACCAGATCGTCGAAACCTGCCGAAACGGCGGCCTCGATGACGTCGGCGGGGTAGTTGTTCGCCAGCAGGTTGACGAACCTTCCACGGAAAAACTCACCGACGTCGGCGGTGGCCTGTTCCATGGGGCGGGTCAGCTTGGCGGTCAGAAGTCCCAGGGAGCGGGCGATCAGGTCCCTGAGCGACAGACGGTAGCCCTTGTCCAGGATGGTGCTGATGATGCCGATGGTTGCGCGCCGCAGGGCATAGGGGTCGGCGGCGCCGGTGGGGATCAGGCCCACGCTGAAGCAGCCGCAGACCGTGTCAAGTTTGTCGGCAATGGAGACAAAGGCGCCGATGTCCGAAGCGGGCAGTTCGCCGCCGGCCTGGGTCGGCAGGTAATGCTCGGCAATGGCGTCGGCCACAGTCTTGTCTTCTCCTTCCAGCAGGGCATACTCGCGCCCCATGATCCCCTGGACCTCGGGGAACTCTCCCACCATGCCGCTGACAAGGTCGGCCTTGCAGAGCCAGGCGGCGCGGGCCGTCTGTTCCCGGACCGCCGGATTGAGGTGTTCCGCAAGCCCCGCTGCCAGGGTGCGGAAGCGCTCCATCTTTTCATGGGACGTGCCCAGCTTCTGCTGGTAAACCACCTTCTTGAGAGACTCCACACGGTCGTCCAGCCTGACCTTCCTGTCCTCTTCGAAGAAGAAGCGGGCATCGGAGAGCCGGGCTCGCAGAACCCGCTCGTTGCCATTGACCACTACCGCGGGATCCTCGGTCAGGGTGTTGTTGATGGTGATGAAGCCGGGCAACAGTCTGCCGTTGTCGTCAACGATGGAGAAGTAGCGCTGGTGGCTGCGCATGGAGGTGATCAGCACCTCCTTGGGCACCTTGAGGAACTCGGGGGAAAAGGTGCCGTGCACGGCGCTGGGATATTCCACCAGAAAGACGACCTGGTCAAGCAGTTCTTCGTCCGGCAGGAGATGGCCGCCGGCGGCCCTGGCAACGCGATGGGTCTCGCGGCGGATGATCTCCCGCCGCTTTTCCGGGTCGGGAATGACGAAGTGCCGCTCGCATTCCTCCTGGTAGTGGGCAAAGCCGTTCACCGGAAAGGTGGTGTTGGCCATGAAGCGGTGGCCTCGCGACAGGGTGCCGCTCTCCACCGCGCCGAAACTGAACGGCACGACGATGCCGTCGAACAGGGCCACGATCCAGTGGACCGGGCGGGCGAAACGCACGTCCAGATCGCCCCAGCGCATGGATTTCTTGAAGGGAATGTCGGCGATCAGTTTGGGCAGGATCTCGGACAAGAGCTCGTGGGTCGGCCGGCCGATGGTTTTTTTCGTCACCGCCAGGTACTCGCCTTTCTCGGTGACAACGGTCTTCAGTTCGGAGACATCCACCCCCTGGCCCTTGGCAAAGCCTTCCGCAGCCTTGGTCGGTTTGCCGTCGGCGTCGTAGGCCGCTTTCACGGATGGACCGGTGGCGGTGATCTCGGCGTCCGGCTGCACCGACGGAATATCCTTGACCGCCAGCGCCAGGCGGCGCGGCGTGGCCAGGGTCTCCACCGCGCCGAAGGTGAGCCGTGCATTGGTCAGCTCGCGGCTGATAATGGCCTCCATTTCGGCCTGGGCGCGGGGTATGAAGCCGGCCGGTATCTCTTCGGTGCCGATTTCGAGAAACAGTTCTTTGGCGCTCATCAGGCGGCACCTCCTTTCAAAAGCGGGAAGCCGAGGCGTTCGCGCATCCGCAGGTATTCTTCGGCACAGATGCGGGCCACGTTGCGGACCCGGCCGATGTAGGAGGCGCGCTCGGTGACCGAGATGGCGCCGCGGGCATCCAGCAGGTTGAAGGTGTGGGAACATTTCATGACAAAGTCGTAGGCCGGCAGCACCAACCCCTTTTCAGCCAGGCGGAGACATTCCTGTTCATACTTGGTGAACAGTTCCAGCAGGAGCGCCACATCGGCCTCTTCAAAGTTATAGCGGGAAAACTCCACCTCGCTCTCATGGTGTATGTCGCCGTACTTCACCCCTTTGACCCACTCCAGGTCGTAGACGTTGTCCACCCCTTGCAGGTACATGGCGATCCTCTCGCAGCCATAGGTGATCTCGCCCGAAACCGGTTTAAGGTCAATGCCTCCGGCCTGTTGGAAGTAGGTGAACTGGGTGATCTCCATGCCGTCCAGCCAGACCTCCCACCCCAGACCCCAGGCGCCGAGGGTCGGCGATTCCCAGTCGTCCTCCACGAAGCGGATATCGTGCTTGCCGGGGTCGAGCCCGAAGGCCCGCAGCGAATCCAGGTACAGGTCGAGGATGTTCAGGGGGGAGGGTTTCATGATCACCTGGAACTGATAGTAGTGTTGCAAACGGTTGGGGTTTTCGCCGTAACGGCCGTCGGTTGGCCGGCGGGAAGGCTCCACGTAGGCCACCTTCCACGGCTCGGGACCCAGGACGCGCAGAAACGTGGCCGGGTTAAAGGTGCCGGCGCCTTTTTCCGTGTCATAAGGCTGCTGGATTACGCACCCCTGCTTGGCCCAGTAACCCTGCAGGGAGAGGATAAGGTCCTGAAATGTCACGGCTGCGCCTCCAAAAGGGGAAGAGATTCAAAAGAATTGATAAAATAGCAGGAATACGGGTCCCGGTCAAGGATGAGCACGAAACACGAAGAAATGGCGGATTCCGGATTATTTTCTTGTTGACAAGGAGTGGAGTTTAAGGCTAACTTTTTCATGAGCGCCTACCACACGTCCTAGGCAAGAAAAAGA
>Ga0187771_10000133_pt1 | contig 38039 bp, 37 predicted proteins | sample 0116_SJ02_MP15_1_FD_133139 | JGI IMG/M metagenome (GOLD analysis project Ga0187771, IMG submission 133139) | Tropical peat soil microbial communities from peatlands in Department of Meta, Colombia - 0116_SJ02_MP15_10_MG | ecosystem: Environmental > Terrestrial > Soil > Wetlands > Peat | place...
ACGGGAAATTGTTAGGATGCTTGTGGCATTGGAAGAACACTCCATAAGGCCGAGATACCCTTTCGTAACAGCGTCTAGAATCTGGGATCCAGAGAAAGGCTACGACAAGCAAGCCGCCGAAACAGCAATTAAGAAAGCAGAGAAGATCCTCAAAGATCTCGAAGATTTCTGCGAGAGCAACTTGGGATACACCCCGGACGACACGACTATCTAGAAGAGTCGTGCCCGCGCAAGTAGACAATGGATTTTCGCATCTGATGGGAAGCAAGGAGCTGATCGTCGCAGGGCCCATGGATGCCATTTGCTCAGCGACATTATAGCCTCCATAGCGATTGTTGCACCCTGGTCTCCATGGGAACCACCACGATTAGCATCTCGAAGGACCTGCGCAAGCAACCCTCAAGGTCGTAGCAGACCTCCAGGCAAGAACTGTAGAGAAGGTCGGCTACGATGAGATGGTTCGCTATCTTCTCTCAAGGGTCGCAAGAGACTAGCAGCTGTTCAAGCAGGCATACGCGCCAGTCGATGTCGATCTGTCAAGGATGAGGAGCTTAGGAAGGGACGGACGGAGAATCGGAGACGAGAGAATGCATTGGACGCCAAGTACGCCTAGCTAGTCACTCGACAGCAGAGTCCTCATAGAGATGCCTCTGGGAGATCACTCTCAATTTTTGCGCGGCACTAATTGATATATGTGTGAACCCACGTAGCGGGCGCGACGATGGCACATCTCGCGGTGCAAGCTGATCCGCCATGAGCGCCAACTCATGTTCCAGTAAGGTGTAGAAAGCAACAATGAGAATCAGTTGGCCTAAGCTTCTCTTGCTCGTAGCTACGTCCTTGTTCGGGCTCTGGGCCTCTTCCATGGTGCTGATCGTCTACAATACGTTGAGACAGCGTCTACCATTCTGTCCTTTGCCTCAAGCCTCTGGTCAAGGTTCTGGGATAGTGGTGAACTGTGAAGCCGTACTGGGTAGCAAATACAGTACCATCTTCGGGGTTCCGCTTGAGGTATTCGCCGTTGGATACTTTATCGTAAATCTCTTACTTGTCTATTTCATCGCTTTTGGAAGTGTCCGCTTGTTTAGAACTTCACTGAAAATTCTTTTTGGATGGAGATTCATAGGCATTGTGATTGTTCCATATCTTGTCTTCCTCGAACTGTCTGTGATCAAAGCAATTTGCACTTACTGTACTATGATGCACATTGCGATCATTGCAGATTTTGCCATTATCAGCTACTTTCTCTTCTACAAGAAAATCAAGGCTTAGCCAGTGGCTGATCGCATAGGCGTTGGCAAGCTGAAACGATCCCACATCATAGCATATACTGGCAAAGCGATAATGGCAGAGGAATTTATCTCAATTCTTGCTCCGCACTAATTGATATATGTGCGTGACCCACGTAGCGCGGCCGACGATTGTATATCTCGTAGCGCAAGCTGATCTGCGATGAACAGGAACTATCTTGTCTGGGCAATGATTGTATCCGCACTGGTTGGCTTGACGGATTCCGCCTACCTCACCTATCTAACGTTCAACCCGGAGACAAGCTGCCCAGTTGGAGAGTTCAGCATATTCTCTTGCAACTCGGTCATCTACAGCCAGTATTCACATCCGTACGGGGTCAGCGTCGCTGTGCTGGGCCTAGGCTGGTTCGTCATAGCGCTCGGACTCATCCTCATAACATCGCGAAACGTCCGGCTGATGCGCGGTGTGGTGGTGTGGTCGTTGCTTGGCGCCGTGGGTGTCGCAGCGTCCGTCTACACCGAGATCTTCTTACTCGGGTTCATCTGCCCATTGTGCACGATCGCGCATATTGCAGGATTGGCAATTCTCGTGCTGTCCGTGGCCTACATTCGGATACCGAGCGGACAATTTTCCTGAGAGCCCTCCAGTCGTTGCGCTCTATTGCATTACCGAGTGGTTCCTAGTGAGCTACAGATCCTAGGAAGAAACCGGTACTGCGACTGTGACTATATCGTTAATATCTCGTGAGCGTCGTGGCTGGCTAGGTGACTGTGACCATCCTATAGAACGTCCCGTTCTCTATGAACTGGTGAAGCATGATCGTCCTGCCCAGTACGTCTTGACCCAGCACTTCGGTCTTGTTCTGACACTGCGAAACCGGAGTATCAGGATACGCGAAACCTGGCAGCCACGTAATCGTACCGCCGGACTCCTGTACGCCCGACTGAATGACGCATATGCTGTAATGCACCAGTGTCGGTGTCGGAGCAACCGTAAAAGAACCGAAGCCCTGCACATTATTGTCATCAATGATCCAAACGCAATATGTTCCCACACTAAGACCGCTATTGGGGAAGGTAACCGGACCAACGCCACCCGAATCATCCACTTCAGTGACGCTCTGCAACAGTGGAGGACCAACGAAGCAAGTAGTCCAAACATCAACGGTAACACCGTACCTGGGCGTGAATCCGGTTCCGGACACTTGAAACGAAGCGCCCAGTATCACGGGGTTAGGTATCACCGTGACAGTCGGTTGAGCATACGCTTCCCCGACGTTAGCCAAGACAAACAGAAGCATCATTACAAGTGCGATTGCCGCTAACCGAGCAACACGTGGCAAACCCGCCTGCCCCGAAACCAAACATAATTTCCTCTCTCTTCTTATGCTCTTGCACCTCTTTTCCTGCTGTACCGCGAATATCATGGACTCAGAGAACGAGATCAGGGATATTCGCCGGTAATGCAATAAAGTGCCGACGCTGTGGACTGCTTGGATACTCGGTGGGTCAGGGCGTCAGGGACATGATGAGTTGTTGCATTAGGTATGCCACCACGATCGTTAGCGCAGCCTCGAAGATAAGCAGGTAGATGATATAGCCCAGCAGCCTCTCAATGCGTTCCAAATGCTTCGTATCCGAAGAAGACACGATGGATCGTTGAGGACATTTGTCTGCCTATTTATGAAATAATCGATCCGCGCTAGCGCTAAGTTTTGTTGCGAGGTTGCAACATCCGACGATTCTTGACAGACCGTTCGGACTTGGTGAACTGACAAGGACTTGACAAAGCCCAGTCACGGGTTCCGTTGCGTTCACGGGAAACGGCCCGAAAAAATGGGCGCGTGTTGCGGGGTCGGGACACGGGCTCGAAAGTGTATTATATTCACAAGACCAAACTCTTCAGCCTTCAACGTGAGAGACCGTGCGAGCTAAGATCGTGGTCGTATCCGCGCTAATTCTGCTATTGACGGTGATGCTTGTCCTCGTTAGCCCGTTAGCTCCCGTTTCGACAACCTATGCCGCCGCATCAGCGAAAGCAAGCCCTAACCCAGCAATTCTAGGCAGCTTCGTCACTGTCTCAGGCGGTGGCTTCCTGCCCAACGGAATCGTACTGATCATATTTCTTGCAGGCGGAGGCTGTCCAAGACTATCATTACCTGATGAAGTTGGAAATGATGGAGGTGGCATGGGCGTCCTTGGGTTCGCTCCCACCGGCGATCCCGTCATCGGCGGGATCGTCTTCACCGTGACAGCGGACAATGGTGGCGCGTTTAGCAATTCAATACTTCTGGACAACCAGTTCTCGGCCACAAACTACAGCATCATAGTTTTCAACGGACCGAACAACTTTTTCTGTATCGATCCATTCACGATTGTTCTTCAACTGTGCGTGATACAGGTCGGCGTAGAGCAACCTCCTAGCGCGGTACTGTGGCTGCCGGGATACGCGTATCCGGACACTACGATTTCGCAGTGTGAGAACATGACCGAAGTGTTGGGTCAGGACCTGTTGGGCGGGACGATTGTGATTCAGCAGTTCGTACAAAACAGGACCTTCTACACGGCACCGATGACGACCGTTGGGCCGATCTTCCTTGGGCCACCGTGAACAGTGTTCTTTCACTAGGCTCACACTTAGTACGGCTAGTCACCCTTCCTCCATTAATGTCCGCGACAAAGACACACGCTTCTCATGGCCCCATTAGCACGACCTAACAGGTGTGAGCATCCGAAACTGAAACACATGTCGACCTTCAAAGACGGAGAATGATGACGCACCCCCAAGAGAACCCGCTGAAGTCACGGACAGCTTTCAGAGGCGCAGTTCCAAGGTTCTTCTCGCTTCTATCTCTCTTATGTCCTTAAGATGAGGGTCCTCCGTTACGACGAAGTTGGCCTTGTTCTGAACAGCTGTCGAGGCTACGATGCAGTCCCCCCAGGGAATCTTCTCCTGATACCTCGCCCTAAACAAGCCTGCTCGGTACGATATCTCTTCTGTTAGCGGATTGATCCGTAGACCGGAATCTATCAGTTCCCTAAATTGCTTGTCTGCGACCTCTTTTCCAGTTCTCTTGTAAGTTTGAGCGTAGAACTCCGCTAGAACAATCGTAGGTAGGATGGCCCTGTTCCCGAGTTTTCTGGAGATTCTAAGCGTCTCGCGGGTCTTGGTGAGGATTTCCTCATCTTCGGAGAAGTAGTGCAGTACCAAGAAAGTGGTATCCAGTACCAAGATCAATTCGTCTACGCTACCTGTAGTCGCGTTCTCGCGACCGGATGAGGTCTCGAATTACCTCATCAGCGTTGCCGAACTTTGAGAGCTTCCCGGCGGATTCGGTGATGTCACGCAAAGGTTCGATGACGAGGCCGTCCTTGGTTCTCTTGAAAGCTACTACTACTCCTTCAGCAAAGCCGTGTTCTTGCCTGAACTGGGAGGGTATCGTTACCTGTCCCTTCTTAGTCACCTTTGAATATGACAATGGCTGCCCCTTACAATTCAGCCTGTCTTACCAATTCTTAAGTCTTACTCCTGGCCCTCTAGGTTCTTATGCGTGGTTGCAGCATAGGTTCACTCGTTGAGTAAGTTATTTTCACCTTGAGAATGGCTTTTAGCCGGTTGGAGACATACTCGATTGGGAGATCGGAGATCGAACCAAGAGAGAATAGAAAAGTCATGGTTGTAAGAAGCTTGAATGAGGTCTTTCGCACTGTTCTAATGCCTAGACTAATGGCTGGGACATAATTTTCTGCTTGATGACGGGTCATGCCTAAGAAAGGTTTTACTTCGACGCTGGTTGCGACTCTTCTTCTCTTGGCTGTGTCCAGTCTCGCTGTGCTAGTCCTTCCAAGTTCAACAGCCCAAGATCACACGACCACTTTGACCGAGCCGACAACTACGCTCTCTTGTACGACAACGAAAACGATAACTGGTTCTGGGGAAACCATCCCAGTAGGTAATTGCGTGGTTTATGCGACTTGCACTGCGACACTCACCGCTACCTATACAGGCACCCTTCCGATTCTTATTCCACCCGGCGAATGCGTGGTTAATGCACAGACAACCGTAGCTTGCACGAACACGATTACGGTCACTCTAACCGTTGGTCAGCCACCGCCACCGCTTGCGGTGCCATTGCCGGGATCGTGTTACGCATTCGTAACCGTCGGTCAATCGCCGGAGATTACTTACACTGCACCCACTCCATCTTCCACCTTTACTTGCCCCGCTGAATACACTCCCGTTTCGAACCAAAGTACTTGGGGTTGCCAAACACTTACGCCGTTGCAAGGCAACCAAGGTCAACCGTCCAACACGATCATCAAGGCATTGAAAGACTTCTGGAACTGGCTTCGTTGCCTCTTTGGGCGCTGTTCCTAGAATGCGGGGAGGCATCAAGTTCAAGCGCAAGTTACTGTTCCTGGTAGAGGTACACCTTGTTTGGAGAAGACAGGCCTGCGTCTTGACTCACAGCTCACGGACAAGTCTGTTTCAGGTAGGAAATGTTTGAGATGTCGCGGATTCTCGCGCGGGATCCTTTACGTCTCGAATCGGGAGATCTTATATTCTGTACAAGAGAGCAGTCCATTAGCAGTGTAGGGGACTTGTTCCGGAGTTCCGTGCCTCTCTTCCTCTTCATCCTGCTATTGTCTTTCATGGGCGTACTAGTCGCCGAGGTGACTCCCTCGCTAGGTCAGCGCCTTGAGGGAACCAATGAAACGACGGCCCCCACGAGTTACATTAGCACGACCACTCGAACGAATACAACCACACGTATGCAACTGGCGAACTGGCTCGCATGGAACGATTATATGTCCAACATTCCGGCGTCGATGGCCGGATGCTTTGAGGCGACATATTCAAGTACGGCTTGGCAGCCGAGTAAGTGCGGTACAGCACCCTCAATACCGTTACTACCATCACGACCGTCGACAGTTGGGAATGGTGTTGATGAGATTGCGTATTCATCTGGCACTTTGATCGGCAGTTCATTTGGATCGTTTCAGTCAATTACCGGATTGACGAGCGAAAGTGATAGCCAATATGGCACTAATGAGTTCAGTCTTCAAGTCAACTCTCAGTGGCCATTCACAACCAGCACGACCTATACTGGCGGCAAATCAGCGGAGGGTTGGGAGCAATTTGTGTTCCTAAACGATCCTAGCGGAGAGTATGGAACACAAATATACATTCAGTATTGGCTGATCAACTATTATGCCGATTATGGGACTTGCCCGAGCAAGGCGCCCCCTGGCGGTGGCTTCAACGGGGAGCCTTGGTATGAGTATAAGGGGAGCTGTGTCTCCAATAGCCCTAGCTATCCTTCTCTCACATCTGAAACCGCTCCGAACTTAGCTAGCCTGACCCTAAAGGGTTATGCCAATTTTGGTTCGGGCTTTGATGAAGTCGTTATCTGCTATTCAGGCGGAAGCTGCTATACTGTGGCATTAACGGACCAAGTCGTGAATCTGTATCAACATTGGCAGTATTCTGAATTCAACGTTTTCGGCCTCGGCGGTGGTTCGGAGGCGAATTTCAATTATGGGACATCAATCACCGTTGTGAACAGCTTGGAAGATCAGAGTGGGAACGTCATTGTTCCCACATGCATGAGTGGGGGATATACCGGGGAAACTAACAACCTCAACCTTGGCTCCTGCTCGTCGTACGGTGACGGACAAATAGTTTTTGACGAGAGCAATCCGGCTGCGACTGTCACGACGACTGTTACATCGACTGCAAGTTCAACCTCTTACATTACGCAGCACGAGACAACAACAGTGACGAGTTACACCAGCACGTCAACCTCAACTAGTACGATCCCGACCCTCACGACTGTGGTCCTGTTACCGTTGACTGTGACTTCAACCGCGCAGAGCACGCAATATCTAACCTCAACTCTGACCACGAACTTCACCAGCTACACGAGCACGGAGACCTTGACGAGTACGATTCCCACAACTGTTGCTTTGCTTCCGTTGACGATGACCTCGACCGTCCAGAACACACAGTATCTGACGTCCATTCTAACGACGACCGTCACTAGCTATGCTGGTACTCAGACTTCGACAAGCACGGTTGTGGTCCCAACAACCGTTGTCTTGGTTCCATCCACCGTGACCTCAACGGTCCTGAGTACCCAGTATCTGACCTCGACTCTGAACACGACGGTGACCAGCTACACATCCACAACAACCTCAACGAATACCACTGTGGTCTACACGACCCTAACCGTAAGTCCCGGAGGGGCTGTCGTTCCTGTTGCTGCTGCATCGTCGGGTTCCTTGGCCTATCTTGGCTTCATATCTTTACTTGCTGTCACAGTTGGACAGGCGCCTACCGGCAGCAAAGGTAGGAAGATTCTAAGAATACGATCACTGATGGGAAGGAGGTGTGTGAGAACTTGAAGAATGACAGCGATTCTATTGATTCTTCAGCGAAGTGGCGTTCGATGTCAGTGGCGGCGTTGCTGATCGTTGTGGTGCTGCTATCTACGGGTTCAGGCATCTACGCTGGCGCCTCTTACTTCGCTCAGCAAGCGTCCACTCTCACGATCACGACAACCATCTATACAACGACGACGAGTTGGACCACCTCAACCATCTGGTCCACTGCGACTTCGACGGTCTACGGAGTCTGGACGACTGTTGTGAATACGACTAGCACGAGCACGGTAACCGTGACGGCTAGCACGGGCACGAGTTCATCAACAACAACTTCAACCTCAACACGCATTGGCACCGGTATCACGATAACGAGCATGACGGGCTCATCGGGCAAAGTTACTGTCACAGGATACCTGAAGGACGCCAACGGGAACGGGCTGTCAGGTCTATCAGTGAAAATTAGTGTTGACAATGGATACGCGGGAAGCACAACAACCACGTCAGGGGGAAGCTTCTCCTACACAGGGTCAGGTCCAACAAGCTCGGGTGCGCATGTGGTGACGGTCTCGTTTGGAGGCACAACACAGTACGCGTCGTCGTCCGCGAGCAAGAGCTACAGCATCTAGCAACACGCTATCTTCCGTATTCTTCATTCTTGTGAGAGAATATTATAAACAGAAAATTGCATGTGAAGAACTCTTTCGTCATCAGCGAGACTTTAGAAGGGACTTTGCTGCAGATCAAACTCTCCCGGAAGCATGTCGTGCTCTCAGCATGTCTTCTCCTAGTTACACTGGCAGATGATATAGCGGTGCAATCCTGCTCAGCGGACGACTTCGGAGATCAGAACAAGACTGGAGTGTTGGGTCAGGATATGCTAGACAGAACGATCGTGCCTCACCCTTAGCAAGCCTGCTTGATATGATATCTCTTCTATTAGCGGAATAATCCGTAGACCGGAATCTACTAGTTCCATGAAGTGTTTGTCTGCGACCTCTTTTCCAGTTCTCTTGTAAGTCCGAGCGTAGAACTCCCCCAGAACAATCGTACGTAGGATGACATCATTTCATCGCACCCCTGAAGGATGTGACGTTTCATGCTCGATTTCTCTCTCAAGTAGTCTCACAGCCTTCTTTTCCAAGCTCCTGCGGCGCAGTTGTCTAATGCCTACGTCTACAACGAATACGAGTGCGGCTACAACGAGCAAGGTTGTCGAGAGTATGGCCTCCGTCGACAGCGGGTGGAGAGCTTCAGCGGGAGCGGGCACAATTCCGACGCTCCATGAAGTGTCGAGGCCCGAGCCGGAGAAGTCAGTGAAGATCTGAAACGTATGCAGCCCGCTCTGAAGCTGTAGAGTTACCATGCGGTCGCCACTCACAATGGATTCTGGATTGTTGTCGACCAGGAATTCGTAGTCAGATATCTTAGCACTAAGATAGAAATCGTACGTGCCGGATTGATCGAGGTGGAGAGCGAACTCATTTACCCGTATCGGCTGCGAGGGTTGCCCTGGCACGAGGCCTGAGAACGAAGCGTTAGGAAGATCCTCTGGTATTCGCGGGACACGATACAGGTCAACTCTGAAGCTCACAGCCGTCATTGCCCCCGGACTTGCGTGAACGTTCATATGGTATGTTCCGGAGGTGAGGTTTCCTCCGAGCAGCCAGACATTTCCAGTTATGCCATACCAGAACTCGCCCGTTTCATTAATCCCAAGGTCGAACGTATTCTGCACGCCCAAACCGCCCTGGGCGTGGAGAAGGTAGCCCTCGCCCACAGTGGGCGCGACTGTGAATGCGAACGATCTCGACTCTCCAGAGCCAAGCGAGTCTGGCCCAACGGAGGCTAATGGCTTCATGCTCGCAATCGTAGACAATAGCCCGTGTCCTAGCTGCTCGATCGTGACAGTGATGTATGGATCGAACTGTCTTGCCGTAACGACCGCGCCCTCGTTGAACGACAAGTCAACCACCAGGCTCGTTAGCTTTCCTTCATCTACCGTGAACACAGCCGGAACTTTCAGATCCTGCGTCGGCCCGCTCAGTGTCGCGTTCCGTCCACGAACGATTGCAGTCAAGTTACCGAGAGAGATCTCCATGAGGTTGTAGTCGCCGATCGGAACCTGAACCTCCCCAAGCCTCAACGGTTCCTGAGCTATCGCAATCGGTTCGACGCTTAAGGCCGCTCGAATTACGGGTATCCATGTGCCCTCTCCGACTCCCACACGGTGAAGTTGCATCGATGCAACTTTCACTTCAATATTTGAGACACCCATGTTCCCAACAATTGAGCCTGACGTGCTGACTATGCGAGTTGCAATAGTTCCGTGCCTTAGCTGCGGATAAATCGCTGGTAACAACTCGGGTAGAGCGACTAGACTGAAGATTAGGATCGACGCGATCAGCAGGCCTGCAGTTGCGAACGTCACGATGCTTAGTCTATCTTCTGACAATCATCCATTCCCCACTGCTACCCCTTCGGCCTCTCCCGCAAAGCCCTAGCAGCCTCGTACCAGAAGATGCCCGTCCCCAAGACAGCGAGCAACAAGGCAGATACCGAGACGAGAGTAATCTCAGTGATGATGGAGGCGAGGAACCCGAGAAGGACCGTGAACAACACCGCATACAGCACGAATCTTGGAACAAGAACAGTCCCCAGTCTATAGAACTGTCTCAAGACGCCCACTTTTACGTCAGAAGCCAACACGTATTCTGCACTCTCCTTCTTGATCAGACCGAGCTCACGAAGCTTCTCCAAATGGTACTGAGCCAACGTCGGGCTCGAGAACTTCAGAGCTCTCTGGACCTCGCGGATTCCAACTGTCCCGGATGGTGATTTGAGGAGGAACATATAGACCTTGAGAGAGTTTCCCTTCAACTGGTTGTCAATCTTTTCTTGGTCGATCTCACCCAAGGCCCCCGCATCACTCCCATACGCCGACACCCGGGCGCTAGAGCTGATCCTGTCTATGGGTATGATCATGCTCCTTTTTTCCGTTCCGCATTACACACTTTCGCATGGAGGCTGGGGTAATAAGCGCTTGGAAGCCATGAGGATCGACTTACGCAGCGCCTGAGGACCCATTTGACGTTCACCGAGAACGCAGCAACGACTTCGCAGATCGCAGACTAACTCTCGATGTCCACCGTCACAGCCCGACGCAGATATCCCAGAGATCGTCGACAACCTCCTTGGAAGACATGCGCTCTTCTTGGACCTAGAGTTTCGTAGCGACGATGAGGACCTGAAATTAACCCTGCAACGCAACGTCCATATCCAAGTGCCTCATCCGTTCCGGGACACGGTGCCATGTTCCCTCGAGGGTTCCTGATGGTTAGCGACGTAGCCGACCTAGAGGTCATTAGTCTTCATGACGCTGCATAGCTTGCACCGGAACGTGTCAATCACATATTCCCCTCAATCCGCCGCGACCCTTCGGAGCTGCGGTGATGCCAGTAGTGCCAATCACGCCCTCTTTTGTGTAGAAGATGGAGGTTGCAGTATCTTCAGCTGGCCTCTGGAGTATTGCCTTGATCGTGCAAACTACACCTTATGCCATGGACGCGCTGTCTTGACCGTCAAGAAGTGTTGGACGTGAAGAATACAAGGACGGTTCTCATCGGAATGTTAGTGACAGCTATCACGCTGTTCGCTTTCATAGCTCCGGCCGCCGCTCAATTCACTCACCCGAATGGAATCCTGATCGCAACATACCCACAAAACATTGTCGTGTTCGGGGGAGCTCCAGGCAACTACGAGGAGACTCTGCAAGTAGTCATCGAGCCGCCTTGGTACTTCGTTCCGGGCCTTATGGGATTCACATCGGTGAACCTCACGCTGACCCTCACGGGGGGAGGTCCTGGTGAGGCAACCTGTTACCAGTGTGTGGAGTATAGCGCAAATCCGAGTCCGATTACGCTCGCAGGTGCTAGCAACGGAAGCGAAGTCATTCAGCTGGGACCGACTACGATGACGGAGGACATGAATGGCATCTCCATCCTATGCCCGATCACATTCGTCATCAACGGATCGACCAGCAGGGGTTTCTACATGCTCTACATTGGCGCTCAAGCCGATGCAGCGGATGGAACGATCTTCCAGGGCTGGACTCAGATCCCCGTGGCAATTGTCCGCATCTAGCTCTTCTCCTCTCTTGGTCTCCTTTCTCTTTCTTTCCGCGCTCTTTTCTTCTCTTGTAATCTTCGTTTCGTGTTTTCCGTGAAGTATTTTTGTCCTAGGTATCCGCCTACCAGGCCCATGAAGGGAAAGACCGGGATCCTGCCGAGGAATAGGGTAAGGCCTGGAGCGTAGGGAACAAGCGACACCATTAGGCTTTTCAGAGAAACCCAGTAGATCAAGTCCATGACCAGTTCGCCGATGACAGCGAATAACCCGAGCAGCAACCCCTCCCCCGGCGAGGACGTCAAGTACGCCGAGAAGAGGAGCAAGAGCAACGCGTAACCACCAAGCAAGATCTCAGCTGGCACGCCAAGAAGCCACACACTCAGGAGCGAGAGCAGAACTCCAAGAAGAGAACCTTCCAGCGGAACCTTCTTCCAACTCATGGAACGAACAGCCGCCACGTCTTCGATCAACAGACCGCACGGAAACTAGCTTAGCTTCGTCAAAGATATGAAAAAAGTAGGGTTGGGGATTTCTCCCCACGGGCTCCCTCACGGGTCTAGGTAATCACTGCTAGAGGGGTCGAGTAGTCTTGTCCTGTTTGCAGGGGTATGCCCAGTACGTCTCGCTGGGCAAGTGCCAGTGCCTCGCAGCTCACGAAGCTACCCATTGGGTTGGCCCACATCCAGTGTTGCGACCCATCAGGCTTCGTTATGATGTACGTAGGCGCAACGCCGGTGCCAACAGTTGTACCTGTGACAGCCCAGCCTAGGACACAGACATCCTGTATGTCTGAGCCGAAGATGGTCGTCGTGCCAGCTGTGTAGAGTGCTGTGACGAGGAGTATGTTGTCAGCAATGAAGTACTTTGCCATCGGGGCCACCGTGTCAGTCATTGGACCAACGTAGTAGACATCGAGGACACCAACTGACTCCAACCAACCAGTCGCACTGTCTGGTTGCGTCCAGCGTGGCTTGCAGATGAAGTTGGTGCTGACATCAACGAGTGACGTCATCAGGTTCTCCCAAGAGCCCTGCTTGCCATCTCCCGTCTTCGGGTCTGGGACAACGTTGACCTTGTCCTTCTCGAAGACGGCACAGACTATTGTTGGGGGTGCAGGCGGTGTAGTGGCTCCAACCTGCCACAGGAACGGTTGACCGTTGTATGTAACTACCAGCTTGTACTGAGCCAACAAGTTATAGTCCGAGCCACCGGTTCCGGTTCCTAGGCCTAGGATGATGACGCCCGTCTTGAGGAATTGATTGTCCTCTGGGACCGTCACCACGCTCAGGCTGGGTCCGATGGAGAAGGTCTGCGCGTACGATAGTGGCACTAGGCTAAGCAGCATACCCACGATCAGGAGGGCAGATACTGCCGGTATAAATTTGTGGTTCATCTTCACTCACTCCTAACTCCATGCGATCGGAACTCCGAGCTCGTTTTGCTCTTGTAGCGCTAGGGTGCCGCAGCTACTGTAGCCGGTGAGCACATCAGCATAGATGTAGTGCAGGGTGCCATCCGGCTTCGTTATTATGTAGGCCGGCGTTGTTGGAACGGGCCATCCTATGGCGCATACGTCTTGCAGATCTGTACCGTATACCGTGCTTCTACCTACCGCATAGGTCGCGTCGACCACGAGGACATAGTCCGCTATGGCCACCGGGGTGCCGGGGCCTACGTAGTAGAGGTCAAGTACGTACACACCTACCGTGGCAAACCTGAATTTGCAGATCCAGCTAGAACTCATGTCCACCATCTGAGTGTAAAGGTTCTCCTGAGTGAACTGTCTGTTCTTTATTGGATTCACTTTGTCCTTCTCGAGAACTTGGCAGCTCCAAGATGTCGGGACTACGGGAACACCGTTGTACGAGACGAGTACCTTGAACTGAGTTAACAGGCTAGGCACTCCTGTACCTATCATGTCTGGAACACCTGCTAGGCCGGCCTGGTAGTTGGCTTCAGTGTTAGAGAACCAGACGACTCCCGTATTTCTGTCCTGGTCGCCTTGAGGGATCGTCGTTATCGAGAGCGTTGGGGCCGAGTATACGTAAGTTGGCAGCTGGGCAAAGGCTGGCAGAAATGCTGTGCAAGTTACTGCGATCATAATGGCTGCTATGACAGGCAAATAACGCTTATTCATTCTTCTTTTTCTCCTTTTTCTATTCCCGACCGACAACTCTGTCGGTCGGAATGGAACGCGGTCAACGCATCCATCGTATTTAACATCTCCTTCGTCCAAGGATCTTGTACGAGCCTTATACGCCAGCTACCTGCATTGATTTCTCCTAGAAGCGTTGATTTTTCATAGAAGCGTGCGCAATCACCTGTGGGCAGAGCAAATTCGCGTCTGATAATTCTCGCAAAAGGAACTTGAGAGGGAAGTTCGGGGAAAAGCTTAGGGAGACATAACCGCCGCCTGAACGAGTTGGGGTCCCTGCGAAAACCTCTTAACTCCTAGACTCACGTGAAGCACCGGCGTGACATATGAAGAGACGCCTTTGGCTGCTGCTGTTGGCCGCAATCGTAGTCCTTGCTCTCTTATTGTACCCGTCGTCGCAGTGCCACGTGAGCAATACGGACCTAGCGTTTTCCCCACTCAAGACCTTCGTGATCCCTGTAGAGCAAGGGTATACTGTTGGATTCTCATTCAACGTCACAAATCGGGCTTCCTGCGAGGTCAGCGCCCGCACCATACATGTGGTCCTACGCGGCGTAACGTATGCTGGGGGGAACGAGACGGCGCAGACCTCAGATGAGACTGACCCGCTCAGTTCAGTTGTTCCGGCGGGAGGTACGGCCCTCTTCTCTTACACGTTCACCTCGTACTTCACCTATCGACCAACGAAGTTGGATGTGAGAGTCGAGATGACGTTCGCGGAGGCGGAACCCGCGCTTGTCTTTAACGGAGAGCTTGCTCTGCTCGGCTAGACCGGAGTGGGCTGCAGACGTACAGGCTTTGTATTCGGTGGATAGGTATTGTCGTTGATACCCCGGACTTTAGACACGGGTATTTGGGGCGTAGACTCCATGAATAGAAGATGGATCGCTTTACTCGTGCTTGTGGTGGTCGTATCGTCTGGTGTCGTTGGGGTCTTTGTTTTCAGAATTCCAACTCATGTTGCAGTAGAAGCAAGGCACCCGCCTGAACATCACTCACAGATCACTCTCGCCGCAGTGACCGACTTCACGAAACCCGGTTCAGGGTCCGGGTGCGAGTGTGTAAGATCCGGCTCCGGGACGGCAACGGACCCGTATTACATTTCGGATTGGATAGTGAACTCGACGAACACTGACGGCATCGACATATCCGAGATAGATACGCATTTTGTGATCGACCGTGTTGACCTACGCGGCCATTCAGGCAACAATGGCGTGTCCATCGGTGGTGCAAAGAACGGAATCTTTGAGAACAGCCAGATCACGGGCTGGTGGTTTGGCGTGTACGCCATTAGGTCGAGCAACATGCAGTTCATCAATAACACCATAACAGGAAACCAATATGGTATCCAACTCGAAGGCTCCAACAATAACGAACTGTTGGCCAACAGAATCGAAGAGAACGAAGAGCTAGGCATCTTCGTAAGAGGATCCAACAACATGGTGAGAGACAATTCAGTGATCGGAAATCGTTGGGGAGGAATAAACGTGGACGGGACTGCAGGACCCGCGAACGCGAATCAGATTGAGAACAATGTGGTCTCCGACAACAATGTATTCGGCATCGGGCTGTGGCTTGGGGCCAACAACGTTTTCAGGTCGAACACGGTCACGCACAATAACGTGACAGGCATAATGATCACTATGGATTCTACAAAGAACATCGTTGAGGCGAACAATGTCACTAAGAACGGCGGAAGCGGAATTATCATTATTGGCGACTCAACAGAGAACACAATCCGCCAGAACGTCGCCAGAGGAAACGGGGACGGAGTCAAGGACTTCGACCTATACGACATGTCATCAGGCAACATCTGGCAAAACAACACATACGACACGAAGAAACCGGACAGCATTAGCTAGCATTCAGCAACGAGCGCAAGAGAAATCTCAGAGACCTCTCTTTCCGCCTGATGATCACCGGTGCTGGAAGAGTTGTTTTGCTACGAAGCGACGCGTCGGGATCTCCTCTGAGCAATTGCTGCGAAACCTAGGACCAACATAAGGAGCAGAGGCGTGACGGACGATGGGAACTCAGGTACCACCTGAACCGTCAGGCTGTCGGTCCCGGAGACGTAGCTCGATGCGGACGCTTCCACAGTTAGAGTGAAATTGGCTACGCCATGAGGAGCGGTCCATCGAACCCACTGGCTACTAGTAGAGTTCAATTCTCCTCCACTTGCAGACCAGAGATAGGTGATCGTCGGGCTTCCGCCGTCACTGGGTGTCGCCACCGCACCGGCAACGCAGATTGACTGACCAGATTGGGGATTCAGCGTGGCGTAACAGCCACCAGACGGAGGATTCACGATCGCAACGTCCAATTTCGGCGGTCCCTGAATCTGAACGGTCCAAGTTACATCCGCGCCTGCGCCCGAGGCGTCTACTTCGAACCTCTGAAAACGCCCTTCAAGGTCAAGGGAGAGCTTTGTGGTTCCTGTCACATTTGCCATGAACGTTTCGTTGATGAAGAAATTGTAGTTGGCACCAGTGGCGTCTAGAACCAGACTGTAGTTCTTTGAACTCGGTGGGAAGAACACTTCGAACTCACTGGAGGGCTGGACTGAAGTGGCTGGAATGAAGCCAGCGAAGTCAACCGGTGCCTGCGCCACATCACAAAAAGCGATGAAGAATTCGATTGGATCTGTGTTTTCAGGAGAGGCGAGAACACCAACTTCGTAGGTTCCTGCATTGTATTGACAACCATCGCAGAATATCCACCCTTTGCCCATCAGCGACTGCCCCCTGAAGACCCCCACGTCGTTGATGAATAGATCTATCGCGTCGGACGATCCGGTTGCACCGACCACATCGTAGTAGATTAGGAACTCCGAGAGATCCTTACTTAGAGTCCAAGAGTAAGTCACGTTCCCCTCTGGCTCAACCGAGCCTCTTCCCAACGAGGGAAAACGCTGCAGAATCAGGGGAGAACTCGCTTTCGCAGTCGGCGGGGCGAATAGTCCTATCGTGAGTAGTGTAATCAAGAGAAGCAGGCTTGTCCTCAATTGTAACTCACTGGACCGATCGCAACTGGCATGGCGATCAATTCTTAAGCTTTCGGAATAATCATCTTTTCGTGCGCATAAGCACGATTGGAACCAGAGTCTTCCCGGCCTCATGACAATGCATGGTCTATTGCATCGGACAGTGCGGCAGTTGCAACAATTCCTTGCATTCTACTGACGATAATGCCTGACCTGTCCAGTACTAGAATCGTGGGTGTCGCCTCCACTTTGTATGTGCCGAAGACTGAATTGTCGGCGTCGAGAACGTATGTCCAAGTTGAGTTGTACTGTTTCATGAAGGCTGCTGTGGATTCGGCCGTTGCTCCGTTCTGGGTCGTGGCCACGGAGAGGAACACTACGTCCTGACCTTGGTACTTCAGGTTCAGGTATTCAAGCGGGGGAGCCATCTGTTGGCAGACAGGGCACCAAGATGCCATGAACTCCAAGACAACAACTTTCCCTCTCAGGGAAGAAAGCGTCACACTCTGGTTAGAAAGCCCCGTGGGAGCAACAACGTGCAGCGTGAAATCCGGAGCTATGTCTCCGAGGCTTCCTGGCTGGTGCGGTGGCTGGGATATTATGTATCCTCCCACCGCAAGCAAGATTATGATTATTCCTACGAACACGAGGACGCCTCGTCTTGGAGATTTCTCAGGCTTCGCTACCTTAGATCTTCGCGGTTTCGTCCGTGACAATCCGGATCCCTCAACGATTCGACCATCACTCACATATACGTTTCACGTTGATTCTGTCGGCGACTGAAGTCGGGAGATTTGTGCTTCCGCCTGCCCTCTGTCAGGTGGGCATTTCGAACCTGCATCTTGAAGCAGCGAGGGGTTAATCAAGATGCTTAGCCTTTGACAGGTGGCCAAATATACTCAGGCCCGGATCTGAAATGATTGCTCGCCCAAGAGTCCCCACTAGAAGGACGATTGAGGTCTCAGTAGTTCTCATAGTGTACGCTCTCTTCCTAGTCGTCGGCGTATATGGCGGCCAGACAACCCTGAATGTCGACCTGATTAGCCCCAGGGACAAAGATGCGCTTCATTCATCTCCGGTTAGGCTCACCGCAAGAGTCACGATTAGAGGAGCGCCCATAGCGAATGTGAAGGCGACGTTTAGCGTCATCGGCAGAACAATAAGCCAAATGGATACCGACACGACAACGGACAACAACGGCATCGCAACCGTGGTCATTCCTGTAGCTTCTGGAAACTACAGCTGGCACGTGACAGCCACACGGGGAGACTACCCGAAAATCGTATCAGAGTCTCGAGACTTCTCGCTCAAGCTGTCGCTCGTTGTGGAGACGCTCGTGCCCTCGACTTTTGTCCTCGCTGTTTCACCTGTGGATTTCAAAGCTAAGGTGACCGACTTGAGAGGGCAAACGGTTCAATCTGCAAACGTTACCTTCTACGTTGATTCGATTATGATCGGTTCAAGTCTGACTGGTCAGAACGGAGTTGCAGAAGTGTCCAAAGCTCTGACCAATGGAATGCACAGATGGTATGCATCTGCGTTTAGGGAAGGCGAAGGCGGGCTCTCTGATCTTACACTCTTCGTTGTCGGCCAGCTCGCGTCTCTTGCGACCGGCGACTCCGTCTCCGGATCATCGCTATCGGTAGTTCTGAAATCTGATGAACCTTGGCTGTCGAGCTTTCATGACATTCGTGCAACCAAGATGAGAAGTTCGAGCGCCCTCAACGAGTAGCTTACATGGGACAGTAACAGGTAAGCTGAAAACGATCCTGCGAAAGCGAGACGACTAAGACTACTCCAGGATGATGCTGATCCGTTCACTCTGCGAATGATACTCTCGGCACCGAGCGCTCCAGTCATGTATAGTGGGATTATGTACAAGCCTCTCCAGGTAAGCCACATGGGAGTGTAGGGAGACGCGGAAGAAATTGATATGACTATGGTGAGCAGAACAGGCACAACAGTCATCGCTGCGAGCATTCTATTGAACGAGCGGCTTTGAGCGCTGGAGTCGAGCAGCCCTATGATTGAGAGGAAGGTTAGGATTGGCAGGTCGATTCGATTTCCGGCGAAGTTGAGGGCTTCCTCAAGTGCCCCCCAGATTGTACCGAGAAGTTGAGGTTGCATCTGAGCAACAAAGACCCAAGCCAGACTGAACCATTGGCTTGGATCAATATCTTGTGCATGAAATCCAAGCAGCGGGACAAGGGCAACCAACAAGGCGATGGGAATCAGAATACTTCCGAAGAGCACACCGCCGGCCGCAACGACCTCGTATTTCCATTCATTGTGGTCGGCTTTTCGGAAAGTGAGAAGAGAGGCCGTGAGTACGAGAGCGAGCTCGACCATTGCGACAACCCACTGGAATGAGTAGGCTCCCAAAAGGAAAAGCGAGACGAGCAAAGCTCCAACCGCGGCAACCTTCGACTGTAATCGGACCGCTCTCACGATCAGGGCAAACATGAAATTGGCGATCGAAAGGGCAAACCAGTTAGTGATTATTCCTGCACTCATCCCTAGAGCTGTTTGAGCGGAGAAGACCGAAAGAAGCGCTGCAAATGCAGCCACCCAAGAGCGATCGGTGCCCTCCTTGACCAAGAGGAACGTGCTAAGGGCAAGCAAGGCGGTCAACACGGCCGGCATTAACCTCACAACCCAATCGCTGCTAAGGCCTGTCAGCACCTTCACAAGGAAAAGTACCACAAAGAAGAGACTCCGGCCTAGCCAGGCAAGAGGAAGAGCGTCTCGCAAGCTCCTCATGGACTGCAAGTTGTCAACGTAGAACTGAGAGTCTACGCCAAGCACGCCGCGGTAGCCCTCGATGAGATATGGGTAGATCGCTATCGCGAAACCCAACACCACGCTGACGACAATAATCAGGTACGGAAGAGACTTCTGAAGCGCTGCCCTTTTCCCATATTTGTGTGCGAGAGGCGACAGTGTTTGACTTTCAGTTTTCTGGGCTTCGTCCGCCCGGAATTCGTGGAACCGTTTCATGGCTGACCCAAGAGGCTCCTTAAGGAGGGCTAAAATCGCAGCGAACGCCAGCGCTATCAAGATAGCTACAAGTATCGGCCGCGCCAGGAAGAAGACTTCCAAATCAATTGCCAACACACTCAACCAAGAATCCGCGGGCGCTATGTTTGAGCCTGATGTCAAGGCGAAGAGGAAATTCTCCCGCCATAACAGGACGGAGACGGCCCCACCGGCGGATATCAGGGCAAGAAGTCCAAATACTTCTACGCAAACGATCCTGAGAGCAGAGCCTTTCTTGATGCCGAGAAAAATTGGCGACCTTGACACTAGCGTGTACGCCACGAGAAAACCTGAACTCACGAACAGCGTCGCTCCCACATAATACGAGAGACTCGTGGCTACGAGTGAAAGCAACGGAGCAATCACGAAGACGAAGAGAACGGTTGGATCTGTAGAAGCCCTCCCGCGCAGAACCGCGACGCCAAAAGGAGACACTGTGAGAAGAAAGCATATGCCCCAAAGAGACCAGTCAGCCGCAAACCCGAGTATTGACGGGTTAAGCTTGACCCACAAATCAAATGTATAGATGTACCAGACCAGTCCGGTGAGACCGCCCAGTAGGACAACACCGATGAAGACAACCAGGCCCGCTGCTAGCAGAGGAACAAATCGGCGCCGAGTGCGCAAGTCGGGTGACAACATTTCACGATTCAAGTTCTTGCCTTCACTATCGCCGTCAAGCCGTGCTCATTGCTGAGATCTTGTTCTTGAGTTTGCCGACGTTTAGGCATGTCGCAGGGATGATCGCAACCTCCTAACATAAAAGTTGAAGAGTTCAGACCTGTATGCTCTGTTCAGTGCTGCAGTGAGTCACTTGATGTCGGAAAGCGGCAGGGCCAGAGTAGTCGCGTGTATTCCGGCTTTTGACGAGGAGAAGACTATAGCCAAGGTGATCGTCCGAGCGAAGAGACACGTAGACCGCGTTGTAGTGGTCGACGACGGTAGCGCAGATGATACAGCCCTGATTGCAGAAGGGTTGGGTGCCAAGGTCATCAAGCACGAAAGAAATCTTGGGTACGGTGCAGCGCTAAGATCATGTTTCGAGGCAGGGCGAGATCTCGGCGCAGATGTCATTGTGACTCTTGACGGAGATGGACAACATGATCCGGATCAAATACCCAAGGTAGTTGAGCCAGTAAAGCGACAATTAGCTGACCTCGTGGTGGGGTCCAGATTCCTAGAGGTGAAAAATCCCGCCGAGGCTCCTGCTCACCGTAAACTCGGCATAAAGGTTCTGACAGAGCTCACGGGAGCTGCCTCGAAGGTGCAGATCTCGGATGCCCAGAGCGGTTTCCGAGCCTATGGTCGCAATGCGATTGAAAAGATAGTCCCGGCTGAACAAGGGATGGGAGCGAGCGTGGAGATACTCATCAAGGCCTCACAGTGCGAACTTAGGATTCTGGAGGTGCCGATTACTGTTAGGTATGGTGATTTGAAGACCTCCACTCACAACCCTCTGTATCACGGGATAGATGTGCTGGCGAGCATCGTTAAGCTTGTTTCAATCAGACATCCGCTCCAATTCTACGGAGGAATTGGCCTTGTCGCATTGGCTGTTTCCGTCGTGTTCGGAATCTGGACACTCGACCTGTTTGCGAAGGAGGGCAGGGTCGTGACAAACATCGCTCTCGTCGCCATCGGAGCAGGGCTTCTTGGCACCCTATCGTTCTTCACCGGGGTAATTCTCTTCACACTTGTCAATGTGATACGGGAGAAGAGATGAGTCCCCCCATTTTTACCGCAACATCAGGGATGTGTTTCCAACGGTCTGATCACGAGGAGCTCGAATTCCTTCCGTGAGACGGACCTCGATGCAACTTCTTGCGATCACGTGCTCTTTTTCGCCCGGGATCTTATCACCTGCAAGTAAGCTGTCTCAGTTTCTCTTACGACTGTGTCCCAGTCGAATCTGTGCATGTACTCTATTACTAGTGGATCCGGACGCGGGCCTTCATCCAGACGGCCTATTGCCTCCTTCACAGCCTGTGCTATGTCAGTCGAGCTGAAACCTCTCGCGAAATTCTTACGAGGGTAACCTTGGAGAAGGCTTGGCACCCCACCTACAGGGGTCGCGACCACGTGCAGATGGCTTGCCATTGCTTCGATTACTGATATGGCCTGCGCTTCCCATCTCGAAGGGAGCACGAAGATATCAGACGCCAAATACAATTCTGGAATCTGATCCGAAGGAATCCAGTCGAGGACAATCAGATTGTTCAGATGTCTCGACATCTCGCGCAATTTCTGTTCGAGGGGACCGCCGCCAGCTAGGACGAAAAGTGCCCTCATTCCCTGATCGCGGAAGGACTTCGCAGATTCAGCAAGCTCTAAGACACCTTTCGGGTACGCAAAACGCCCCGTGAACAAAACCACCTTGGCTTCGCTTGGGAAACCGTACTTCTCTCTGAACTCACGTCTTCTCTCAAGCCCAGTCATGTATCTCTTGATGTCTATGCCATTCGGTATCACATACGAAGCTCGTTGCCCCACAAGGAAATTCTTGGCATAGTCAATAACGTTCTTGCCTGGACCGATTATGGCATCTGACATCTGGAGAAGGCTTGTGAAGATCGTTCGGTTGAATATCTCCTCTGGGATTGATTTGCCATAGGGTCTGCGAGTATTCAGCGCGTACGTGCCATGCAGCGTGAGCAAGGTCGGTACTTTTTGGGAATACCCAATGGCTGCTGCTAGCCACGTAATTGGATAATGGTGACCATGGAAGTGGACTAGGTCAGGGCTCGAATCCCTAATCAACTGTCGGAATCTCTTGGAAAAACCAACGGGAAGAGACAGGCTCGACAGTGTCTGGAGGGGCCATTCGGGTAAATATATGGCTTTGACTAATTCCACCTTCAACGTGCCCGATGCTCTATACATAGGTCGTTTTCGAGAGCACGCGACTACCGTGATATCCCATCCTCGATCTGCGAGTCTGGAGGCTAGGTTGCCTACATGGTATGAGATGCCTCCGAGATCAGGAGGATAAAAAGGACTTACGATCAACGCCCTCATCGTTAGGGACTTAACTCCTGTCCTCCATCTTGACTGGGCCCGCATGAAATCGTTGCATGCCATCGATGATTTCGTCGAGAGGTTCTATTCGTACATTTACTCGGATATTTGAACAGTGACACATAGCTCCATCCGTGCCTTTCAAAGGAGCTCGATTTGGGGCTTCTTGGTCGTGGCTTGGAAGAACCCGCTCGGCAGAAACCTTGTCCCTGACTGGAGAAGGATAAATGCGAGCGTCAGCGATTCAGCAAATCCAAGCACATGTGATCCCTTAAGCGAAGTGTGAGAGAAGCAACATTCTTCTTGACACCAATTCGCCCCAAGACAGTGCGAACGGAATGAGAACAATACCAAGGAAGAGGGATGAAGATGCCGCTGCACATGAAGAGATGGGACCTATCCACTTAGATGTCACGTTCCCTCTTGACATGGGTTCGTGCTTCCTCCGAGCATTATCTAGCTTGCACTGAACGCATGTTGGCTGCGGACATAAGCACGATCTAGTGGACCGCCTGCCATCGTGATGGCAGTTGAGTCGAAAGAGATTTTGCTCAATACCCTCCTAGTAAAATGTGGATTGAGCCAGGTTGAGAAGTAATTGTGGACGAGCGGTCCTCGCGATAGGTGCGCATCCAGACGATTGTGAATTTGGGTGTTTTGGGACGCTGGCGATGCACAGAGCACAGGGGAGAAAAGTCTTCATTCTTCTGCTGACCCGAGGTGAGAAAGGAGGCGATCCCTCAGTCAGGTGCGAGGAAGCAAAGATGGCTGCAGACATCATCGGCGCAGAGTTGCTTGAGGTTGGACGTTTTCCGGACGGCGCATTGGAAGATCACCAAGAAACTGTTGCCTACATCGAATCAAACTTGCAGAAGACCGATGCGAGCGTAGTCTTTTCTCCGAGTGCGAAGGACAGACATCAGGATCACCGTAAGGCGGCTTATGCAACTATTGCGGCGGCTCGGTACGTTCCGGAGGTGTACATGTACGAGACTCCCGCAACAATCCAAGAGTTCTCCCCTCAGCTCTTTGTGGATATTCGGCCGTATTTGGATCTCAAGAAGAAAGCGTTGAGGGCTCATAGCAGTCAATCCTCAAGATCATACTTTGCCGAGGATGCAGTTGAGGGCCTTTCTAGGTACAGAGCCTTTCAAGCCTGGGCCGGACGCGCCGCCACTGGTGCTGTCGAAGCGTTCGAAGTCGCGCGTTTGGTAGTCACTAGTGAGGACACTCGGCTCCATAACAGCCGTCAAGAATCCGTAAGTGCTTGAGGCTTTGTCTGGATCGCGCGATCCCTTATGAGCTGACAGTGCGTGAATCATGAATAAGGAATCGAAATCCCTAGTGTCGTGTTCTACGGACCGTGGGTCGGATAATCAGGATAAGATCGGGAGCTTCGAATGACATCCAGCCAATATGAAAGCGAGTTCCGATTTGAACATCTTGCGTACGACGACTTCAATGAACTCCTAGAGTTCATGAGCATTGGTTTTGACAAACCCTATGGCGACAAGACCGATTGGGCCGAGTGGTTTCATCGTCGATGTCCAACTGGAAATGCCTACACGCTCGTGGCACGCGAAAAGGCTGGGGGAAGAATCGTTTCGTCTTACACCCTCCTTCCCATCAACGTAGTGTACAACCGGCAGATCGTCCCTGGCCGCTTGGCGGTAAACGCTGCCACGCACCCGGCCTGGAGGCGGAGAGGATTGTTTGTTGAGATGGGAAAACGGATACTAGCAACTGCAAAGGAGGAGGGTAGCTTCATCACTGTCGGCGTCCCGAATCCGAAGGCAGTGCCCGGCCACTGCAAGGTTGGGTGGAAAGATGTATGCGAGATCCCATTTTACGAGAGAAGAAACCCTTCCTCTCCTTCTCCTGGCGTGGACACTGCATTAGTAGACCAATTTGACAAGTCAATAGACGGAATCCTTGAACGCTACGCTTCCAAGCTGAATTTTATGATTGCTAAGGACCACAGATTTGTGAATTGGAGGTACGCTCGCCCGGACCAGACCTACCTGAAGTTTGTGCACAAGGCTCCTGAAGGGGTAGATGGATACCTTGTCATGAAGTTCTTCAAGACAGTCGACATGACGAAGGCTCACATAGTCGACGTGATGGCCGAAAATGATGACGCGCTGGCGCAACTCGTGACCACGGCCGAATGGCATGCTCGGGGTCTTCCGTTGCTCAACCTATGGCTGATTGACGGAGGCATTTACCGCAACACTTTGGAGGCTATGGGGTTTGAAAAGGATTCCGGGAATTGGAGTCCCCTTATTCTGTACTACCATATTGACCTTGGCCAGCTCCAACGTGGTGCTCGATGGTTTTGCTTGGGCGACAACGACGTTTACTAGTCAATTCGCTCAGGGCGACACCGATTTGATCTTTCGCCAAGAACAGAGCATTGGAAGAGCAGACACGCGCCATCAGTCAACCTCATCTCGTACACTTTGTGTTAGTGCTGAAACAACGCTCTGCACATCGCGTCAGGCCAATCGTTTAGGAACTATGAAAGCGGTACGAAATACCGGAAGACTTGAGAGTCACACTCGTCAGAGAAAGATAGGACACCAGGGCTGCCGCAGATGAGGATCGGCATATTCTTCGACGTGTTCTACCCATATCTGGGTGGGGGCGCCGAGAACCGATACTGGCAAGTTGCAAGACAACTGGTCACGCATGGCGATAAGGTTCTGGTTATCACTTCAAGGCTCGCAGGTTGCCCGCGATTTGAGACCCTTTTCGATGACAAGCTGGAGATTCATCGAGTCGGGTTTCCATCTCACCCGATGACTAAACGTTCCAGAGGCACATTGCCTGGATACTTCGCCTCATTAATCCTAAACGCTCGGCTTGTCGAAGAATGCGACATCCTCGATCTGAGTGGATATGCGGGCGCCCTCGCGGGGAGGCTCGTATCTGTACTGAAGAAGAAGCCGAGGGTGTTCACAGTTCACGATCTCTTCATAGGGCAATGGTCTTTCCAGCGTAACCTGGCAAGTTCAATTCTGGGAACAACGGCAGATTGGCTGGTCGGATTGGTTAACTCACAAGGATACTTCGTAGCAGTAAGCACAGCAGTAAAGAGAAAGATCATCGAGTCTCTCGGAATAGATCCGGACCATGTTCATGTGGTTCCAAACGGGGTCGACTTCGAAGGCATCAGGAAGATAACTGAAGATGTCCGAAAAGATACGAACCGAGTGGTCTACGTCGGTAGGCTGATAAAGCCCAAGAACGTCGAGCAGGTCCTCAAGCTGGTGTCCGAACTACGAAAGCTAGGATTTGACATCGAAGCCGACATAGTCGGGGACGGCTCGGAACGTGAGAAGCTTGAAGCATTCTCCTCCACGCTGCACCTTTCAGGAAAAGTAAAGTTTTGGGGCCTCATGCGACATGAACAGGTCGCCAAGCTCGTGTCCTCAGCGACAATGTTTGTGAATCCGTCATTCTTCGAAGGCTTCGGTTTGACACTGCTCGAGGCGATGGCAGCAGGTACCCCGGTCGTTGCATATGATTTGGAAGGCTACCGTGAATATGCGAGAGATGGACAGAATTGTCTCCTAGCGCCGCGCTACGACTTCGGGCAATTACTCAACAGAGCTGCCCGAATACTTTCAGATCCTCCCACCGCGAATCGAATATCGAGGAGTGGCATTGAGACAGCGCGTCAATTCGACTGGGAGAAGACCGCGGAGAAGGTCAGAAACGTCTACTCCTCGATATTGAGCTATGAGGCCTCATAGGCCAAAAGCGGGAACCTCAAACGATCTCTCGCAGTCCTATGCATAATTGTATCGTGGGAAGCGCTAGAGATATGGCTCTCCATTGAACTCGAAAAGTCTCCCCCGTCTGGCTACTCCGGCAAAAGGGAACACAACCAAATCTAACAACACTTGCAGGACCGGAAGACAAGCTGGCAGCACGATACAAGAATGCACTAGCCAAACCTGACCTTCCAAAGAGGTCCATTAGCGCCGGACTACGTGATTATCGTGGTTGTCTTGACTGTATCTGTTGCGACTGTTTCGCTGATTGCCATATTCAATATGACAGGCCGTGACCTAGACCCCACATGAATGATGATGCGATATTCCGAGGTTAGCCTGCCCTAGTCACACGCGTCCGTTCCTCGCGTCTGTAGCCTCTTCTACTTCAATACAGAGTCCGATCTCTTTCACGAGTGTCACAGTCGCTGCGCGTAGGAATCCAGTCCTCATTGATGTCCATAACAATATCACGCGCTGCTCATGATGAGAAGCGCAAACACAAATTAGCGCATAATGCTAGAATGTTCAGAGGAACCACAAATGTCTAGCCTGATTAGTCGTTTTCTTGGTTTTCTTGCGTCCTTCAGTTCTCACTTTTATGTGATATACCTGAGGAAGAAAGGTGTTGCAATCGGGGAAGGAACTAGTTTCTTTGGCAGGGTACTCGTAGACGTAACAAGGCCGTATCTGCTCGAAATAGGGAGAAATTGTGTCCTCACTCAAGGAGTGGTCGTCCTTACGCACGGCGCTGATTGGAGTGTTATGAGAGAGAGATTTGGCGAGCTGCTCGCCTCTTCGGGAAAGGTGGTCATAGAGGACAACGTGTTCATTGGCGTAAACAGCGTAATCCTCAAGGGCGTTCGGATAGGCGGCAACTGTATTGTCGGAGCCGGTTCAGTGGTCACTCGCGACATCCCCCCAAACTCTGTAGCTGGAGGCAATCCATGCAGGGTAATAATGGACATAGGCCAATACTATGACAGACGAAAGAAGGAGTACTTGAATGAGGCCAAGGCATATGCCCTCGAATTGTACAGGAAGACCGGCCAGGTACCAAGACGTGAAGACTTCTGGGTAGAATTTCCGATATTTCTTGACAGAGATAGAGATTGGGGAAAGCTTCCTGTCAGAGAGCAGCTAGGTTCGGCATTTACGCAATTCATGAGGTCCAAACCGGTGTACTCATCGTTTAGAGAATTTCTGATCGACTCGGGAATTCCTGCAAACAAGATCGGCAGCGAGAGGTGAACTCTTCACTCAGCGGTTTCTGCTTCGGAGGCCCCCCACGTGTTATCTTCTTGTGGCGAATTCATTACGAGAAGTGGCCTTAATAAACCAGCAATTTTGGTAGTTGCTCTGATTGTGGTACCGTTGTTTGCGATTCTATCCATGGCTAATTGATTTGTGAGGCGAGTTCCACGAGGCCAAGATTCAGCATAGGGAACTTGCGTAGGGCTTTGCGTCATCCGACGCTAACGTGGCTCCTCCTTAACGGTGCTGACGAAGCAGTTCTAATGAAGCGACATGTTGCGATCCATATGGACAGTGCCTCCCGAATAAAGCTCGACAAGAGCAGGTTCGACTCTGTTTCGCTTGTCTGCCATGCAATAGACCTGTGTTCGCATTCGTGTTATCCAACGGAGTTTCTGTATGTAGTGTGTCGCTATTGCTGTCCACAGACAGTAGTGGAAACGGGCGTACATTACGGCGCCTCATCGGCCTTCATATTGAAAGCGTTAGAGCGAACTGATGGGCGCCTCTACTCAATTGATCTTCCCAACGTTGAGTATCAACGTGATGACGGACAACTTCATCGGGATCTTCTTCCACTCGGATCCGAGCCCGGTTTTGTTGTTCCGGATACGTTAAGAGGTAACTGGCGGTTGATACTAGGGGACTCGAAGAAAACACTGCCCAGCCTACTCGAGTCAATCGGTGACATTGACATCTTTCATCATGACAGTATGCACACATACGATGTGATGTCGTTTGAGTACGAGACGGTGTGGCCGTACCTCAAAGATGAAGGGCTACTACTATCTCACGACGTCAACTGGAGCAAAGCGTTCGAACACTTCTGCAATCGCCACTCAGCTGACTATCGAATCCATAGAGGGATAGGAATTGCGAGGAAGTCTAGTTGACTTCGGAAAAGAAATCCTTGGAACTCTTCTCAAAGACAAAGGTCAAACACACAGGGGTCAGAGGAAACGAAAGTCTTAGGAGCTTCTAGCGGATCTTGCGGACCCACGCTGATCAAGACAAAGGCGTCCGGCTCGCTGCGGGTATTGTATTGGCGTGTCTGGGCTGAGAGAGGGCTTGTGATTTGGGGAAGAAGAACGTGGTAATGATCCTGACTAACCCCTTCAAGCCTGATGAGAGAATTCGAAGAGAGGCTGAGACGCTTGCCGGCCTCGGACTAGACGTCACCGTCATTGCATGGGATCGTGAAGCGATCTACCCGGTCACCGAGGAGTTCTCGGGATTCTCAGTGCGAAGAATACGTTTGCGTTCCTCGTACACGAGTTTCCCTTCAGTCTTGGCCGCACTGCCAATATTCTGGGCGGCGGCATTCGCTCAGATCTTGACCAGAAAAGTGGATGTGATCCACTGCCATGACCTTGATACCTTGCCCCTAGGCGTCGTAGTGAAGATCGTCAGGAATAGAATCAAGATGGTGTACGACGCCCATGAACATTACTCAAGTATGATCACAGGTTTCGTTCCTTCGCCAATCCAAGCTGCGATCGCTTCGATAGAACGCCTGCTCCCGAGAATACCTGACGCAGTCGTGACCGTTAATGAATTGCTCGCAGAAAGAATTCAGAATCGACATGTATTCGTTGTCAGAAACACGCCCGACAACAGCAGAGGGCCGAACAGCAACAACCAAAGTTCCACCGCCGAATGGCCGCCTGGATTTAGGATCCTTTCTTACGGATACCTCAGTAGAGATAGAGGGGTCGAGACGATCCTGAGAATTGCATCTCAGCGTCCAAACCTGAGCATAGTAATAGCGGGCGACGGCCCTCTTGTCCGAACAGTGAAACAATCAGTCTCAAAACTCCGAAATCTCAAATTCCTCGGGTATATCTCCCAAGAACGGATTAGGCGATTGGTCACAGAATGTGATCTCGTATATCTGATGGAGGATCCGCGAATAGAGAACAACCGAATCGCTTCTCCCAGCAGACTTTACCAAGCAATGATGTTTGGTAAACCAGTGCTAGCTGCGAGGGGATGTTACATGGGAGAGGTTGCTCTCAAAGAACAATGCGGTGTTCTCGCTGAGTATGATGATCCGTCAGACATACTTAATGCAGTACTCAAGTTTGAGATGGATAGGCACTTAGGCGATCTATTGGGCAGAAATGGAAAGATGGCTTTCGAAGAGAAGTACCGATGGCAATTCTCAGCCGAAGCGCTGGAGGCATGCTACGATTCCATACTGAGAGAGTCAACTGGCGACAGGGCTCTCAAGGCGTAAACGAGTCAGGAAGATCATGGAATCTCCCTGATGAGAAATGGCCGATAGACAGAACCGCGACCCAAGACCGAGAAAGTCGGAGTCAAATATCTTGCAGATAAGAGAGTGGAACAAGGCACCGATTCAGGATCAGCCTTGCTAGAGTAATGTGAACTGGCAGAATGGAGAAGCCACCCGGTGAATGCCATCAGAATCTATCTGCGCGATGAGAACTTGTGGCATAGATCTGGGTCCACATACACTCGGGGTTACGCATACCTAGGGCATCGCCCCGCGTCTCGCAAAGAATTCCAAACTCTCATTTCGAGTCAAGAATCCTTCGAGGGATTCCTGAGTCTCGTGAAGCAATTGAACGGATTCTTTGCGGTTGTGCACAGGATCGGCGAGACCTTGCTGGTTGCGGAAGACCGCACGAGAAGCTTCCCTTTATTCTACGGATCGGGAAAGGATGGATTCTATCTAAGCGATGACCCTCGCTGGGTTCGAGACCAAGTTCAAGATAGCGATCTCGATAGGCTTTCAGTATCGGAGTTCTTGCTTGCCGGTTACGTTGCTGGGAGCGATACTTTCTATCCGCACGTGAAACAGGTGCAAGCCGGGGAGATGCTCGTAATCCGCCGCGTTGATTCACGGTTTGCATGTCAGACTATTCGCTATTTTCAATACACACACGGCAACGTTGTTGAGAAGTCAACCGAAGAACTTCACGCATTATTGGATCAGATCCTGCTCAGAGCATTCGACAGACTCGTCTGGTTCGCCAACGGGCGAACCATAGTTGTCTCGTTGAGCGGGGGCTATGACTCTCGCCTCATCGTGCTGATGCTCAAGCGGATTGGCTATGAGAACGTGTTGGCCTACAATTACGGGCGGCCAAGAAACGCGGAATCTCAAGTCAGCAGAGAGGTCGCCAAAGCCTTGGGCATTCGATGGGAGTTTGTCCCGTATTCAAATGAGGCATGGTCGAGATGGTATCGTACGGAGGAGTACGGACGGTACAGACGGTTTGCGGATGGACTTGTTTCGATCCCACATATTCAGGATTGGCCTGCCGTTTGGGAATTGACGAAACAGCGAATTCTTCCGAGGGATAGCGTAGTTGTGCCTGGCGAACTCGCCATTGGTGGCATGGCAAGGTTTCCCATTGTTTCGTCCCGAGAGATTAGGATGCGCGAAGATCAGTTGATCCAACTGATCTATAACACTGACTACATCCTTCAAGACTCTTCTCGGCAAACCATGGACACGAAAAGCGGAATCTACGGGAAGATCAAAACGATGCTGGGAGGAAGATCGTCTTACTCGCTGGAGGGAGCCGCTGATGCCTACGAACGCTGGTGGTGGCAAGAGAGAGCAGCGAAGTTCCTACTCAACTCGGTTCGCGTCTTCGAGTATTGGGGGTACGAATGGTGGGCTCCCCTGTGGGACCCAGAGTTGATTGACTTCTGGAGCACAGTGCCACTTGCGCATAGATTTCGCAAATCACTTCACAAGAGCTATGTACGCAAATTAGAAAGGAGGATTATTGGGCGGAACATTAGAGAGCATAGGCCTCTGTCAGCGATGCCACCGATGTCGTTTGGAGTCAGGGCGCTTTCTAGAACCTCATTTTTCAAGTATGCGCGAAGAATGGTGATGCTAAGAGAATATGACAGGCACCCGCTCGCGTGGTGGGGGATTCTGGGGAAGAAAGAACATCGAGCGCTGTGCACAGGAGTGGGCGATATCAACTCCTTTCTCGCCGTTGATACGCTCCGAGCGCTGACGTCGAAGCACGGGTTCGGTCAGTCCACAATTTCTCATGCTACCCTGCCGTCAAATAGGTGAAAGGAAAAGTCGTCGTTTCCAGCTCATGAGTATTGGAAGCAAGCCTCTTTACGTTCTTTCCAGTGTGTGGTCTCACGTGTCAAGTGTTTGGGCCCGAGATAGACTGCTGTGATGGTTTCTGACATCAGAGTCGCTTCATTCAAGCATTGGTGCGAGCTGCAAGCGCGGGTCAAGAGCGATTACCATCGCGAGCCTTTCCTCCTGCGTTACTGTTATTCTCTCAAACTACAGGAATTCCTAAGCGCCGAGAATGGCGACCCTTTCTTGGCGGCGGTTCTCCTCCCGGCCATGAGGACCGGCGAGACTGTTGAGATACCTGGGTACGTCTCTCGGAGGCTTCTTAGCGCTTCGGATCAGATTCAAACGGTTTACAGGTCATTCGATGAGAGTCTAACGCAGACTAAGATCAAAGCAGTTGCTCGTGAAGAACCCTCGACCAGGACGCGGCGAACCCCTCGCAGAGGACTTTTCTTCTCATGCGATGTCGATTCCTACTTTTCCTTCTTCAACAATTTGACGAAACATCCTCAAGACGAGGAAACGATAACAGACTTGATTCTGGTCCGAGGGTTCGACATGCCCTTTACCAGTAATCCAGCTGTCATCCGAACCATGATGTCAAACGCAATGACGGTTTCCGAGGAGTTTCGAAAGACCGTCGTGCCCATTGCGACAAATGTGAGAGAGTTGGGAGCTCGGTTCGTGGACTTGGCGTCTTTGTACATTGGGGCTGCAATGGCAAGCGTCGCATTGAGCCTAGAAGCCGTTTTCGAGAAAGTGTACATTGCCTCGTCTTACAGTCAGGATCAACTCATCCCCCACGGATCGCGCCCGGCTCTGGATCCTCCATGGTCGACTGAGCAACTGTCGGTGGTACACGACGGGTGCGAGACCCGAAGAGTTGACAAAGCACGTTTCATTGCTCGATTTCCGGTCGTGACTGATACGCTGCAAGTTTGCACCTACCGACCGTTCTCGATGAGCATGTATAACTGCGCCGTTTGTGAGAAGTGTCTCCGAACTATGGTCGATCTCCACGTAGCGGGGGCGCTAAGCAGATGCAGAACATTGCCCAATGTCATAGATCTCCGCACACTTCGCAGGATTCCTGTCAGCCGAGGCGTCAGAAGCTTAATTGAAGAGCTCGTCACTTCTCTTGGGCACTCGGAAACTGACTTGGCGATAAAGTCAGCTCTCGAGGAGGCTTTTTCCAAGAGTGCGAAACTAAGGAGCAGAAGGAGGGCTTTCCTCTTTCCTGTTCTCCCAATCGCTCTGCGCATGCCCCCCAACTTTTCCGCCTCTGCGTCCGAGGATTGCGAACTGTTGGAAGAAGTCCCCCTTTGTCGATCTTTGATCTTCTTCGTTGTCTCCGATGAATTTCTTCCTTCCAATCTATGAAGCCCTGTTCTCCTTTGTCATAAGATGTTCTGTAACATCTATGGGACGCCTATCTTTCCGGTTTGGCTGTTGTGAGTTTGGGATACCACCGTTTCTCTGGTTTTGTTGCAAGATTGCGGCATCCGGGAAGGCTCTTGCATCAGCGCGATATGAGAGTCTAGCCAGGTCGAATCCACCGGCATGATAGCGTTCGCTCTTAGGGTCTACTCTCGCGAGGACGAAGAAGAGGGAGAATAGGGTGTTCTAGATTGTGTAGCTTCTGGTCGCGGACGACGACGCGTACTGTGTTGTGCCGCTGAACGAGACCGACAGTATATGTTGGCCTTTGATTGTGGGACCTAACCCACTGTAAGAGAAGCTTCCGCTTGACGTGGTTGTAGTGATTCCCGCGTATCCTCCATCTACAGTAATCCTGACCTGCATCCCTGCTAGCCCGTTGCCGTTGGCATCCCTCAGGTATCCTGTCACCGCAATTTTGCCCGACGAGGCCGTCACCGCCGAGAGCGTTAGGCTCGTGCCAACGCGTGTTGAGCTTGTGGTTGTCGTTGTTGATGAACTCGTGCTCGTGCCCGCCGTCACAGTTACCGTGCTCGTGCTAGTCGTATTCACCACAGTCGTCCAGACTCCGTAGACAGTCGATGTCAAAGTGGACCAGATGGTTGAGGTGGTCCAGCTCGTCGTCGTTGAGTACACCGTCGTGGTGACGGTGACATCCTGAGGGAAGAATGAGGCACCAGCATAGACACCCGAGCTGGCTGAGAGCAACACGGCAAACACCAACAGCACCGCTACTATGATGGAACTGGCTCGATGACCATTCAAGCCGTAACTGGCCTTGTCGGGGCTATTGCACTTCTTCAATTGCTCGAACACCTCCTTTTCGTCCACGAACGTGATCCTGAATTGGTCACATTTCTCAGAGGCGTGACTCTGCCAACCGCAAGAGAGAGTAGAGACAGAAACCCGAGGAACGCGAGGGAACTCGACGCACCGTTAGCCTCAGCTGCTGAGTTGGCTACAGTCTTGTAAGCAACCACGGTGCTTGTTGAGGTCGTCGTGGCTGTGTACCTCGTGATTGTCCTAGTTGTGTAGCTGGTCACTTGCGTGCTGCTAGTTACCGTTAGGAGCTGAGTGGTCTGAAGAGTCGTTGTCGTGGCTAGCGAAGCCACAGTGACAGTTGTGGGAACAACGATCGTGCTCGTTAAGGTCTGCGTCCCAGTATAGCTAGTGACGGTTGTTGTCATGTAACGGGTTACGTTCATAGTGCCTGTCGCGGTTACAACCTGTGTTACCTGAGTGGTAGTGTTGGCTGGGGCCTGTTGTCCGACTGTGAACGTGTAATCTTTCTCATTGTTGGTTGTGTCTGACTCAGATATCGCGTTGTCCGGGTTGACTACCCATTTGGTTGTATGCGTGCCGTTCGTAGCGGTTAGCGGACCTACGTACCATGTTTGCACTTCTCCGGCAGTTATGTTGTCCGGGCCTCCGCGTCCGTAATCGCTGTCATAGTAGACGTCCAAATAAAACCCCGTCGCGGTCGCCTGCCCTATGTTCTTGATCGTGGCGACGATGAGGAAGGACTCTCCAGGCGATATCTGGCTGACTGGCTGGCCAGGTTGCGATGCATCTTCAAGCCAGATACTATCAACCGTTAGGTCCGGCAGCGAATCAGCGTGAACCGCGACTGGAAGATAAGCTAACCCGACGAAGACAGCTAGCAAGAATACCAGGCATGGAAACGCGTGCTTCGCCTTCATACGCGGCAAAGTGCTTACCGACCCTTCTTTCCAGCTCTCGTCTAGGCCTCAACTGGGCGCTGTTGACGACTAAACGTCGTGTAACCCGAATCGCCACGCGTCGGGGACAAGATCTACCCACATAAGTCTATGCTTGATATTTCGGAACATCATCTGCTCTGCCCAGGCGAGGCTGAGCACGAATAATTGATGTTCCGACAAGTAACGGACTCAAGGAGCGTTACGGCCGCATCAAATCAACTTAAGTGCGTCGAAGCGCGTGATCAAGGGACACTTCCTTACTAATGATATGCGAGAGGCCATTGAATTTCCCTGCCGGTGAAGCATCGGGGTAATCGATGGTGCAGGCAACGTGGGTATCCCCCATCGACGCCTCAGCAGCGGTCAAGTGGTATGTCTGAGTTCGTGGGATCCCAGTCTTTCTAGGGCTCAGGCGAAGAACAACGCGCTGCTCACCTCACAGAGGGGCACTGTGGGAGCATGAAGCTTTCTCTTCGCAAAATGAGAGCCGTGATAACCACCTACTATTCTCCAAAAGCGCGTGAGCCGCCCCAGCTCGTAATCAGTAAGACAAAACGGATTATCCCTTGGTGAGCGCGCCCATCCCCTTAGAGTATGCTATGAAAACAGAACATCGCGAAGTTGCATCAAGTCATGCACATCATGTGAGACGCATTATCCATACATAGATGAAATAGAACATTATTTGTTGGGACACGGCTCGAAAGTGTATTATGTTTGCGACGAAACTCTTGAGTGTTGAACGTGAGAGATGTTGCGAGCCAAGAGTGTGATCGTATCCGCGCTGATTCTTTTCTTGACGGTCATGCTTGTTCTGGTTAGCCCGTTGGCTGCGGTTGAGATACCCTACACCGGATCGGCAAATGCAAGCCCTAACCCGGCAATTCTAGGCAGTTTCGTCGCTGTCTCAGGCGGCGGATTCCGACCCAACACGATCGTAGAGATTACATTTCGTCCAGGCGGTGGCTGTGCCCTAGGGTTCACCGACGTTGTAAGTGGTGGGGGTGGCATGGGCGTGCTTGGGTTCGCTCCGACCGGTCTCCCCATCGTCGGGATCACCTTCCTCGCGATTACGGACAATGGTGGCACGTTTAGCAAGTCAATATTTCTGGACAACCAGTTCGCAGACACAAACTACAGTATCCTTATCGTCAACGGACCGAACTTTTTCTGCATCGATCCTTTCAAGATTGTTCTTCAACTATGCGTGATACAGGTCGGCGTAGAGCAACCTCCTAGTGCCGTACTGTGGCTGCCCGGTTACGCGTATCCCGACATTCCGATCTCGCAATGTGAGAACATAACCGAAGTGCTAGGTCAGGATGTGTTGGGCACGACGATTGTGATTCAACAGTTCGTGCAGAATAGAACCTTCTTCACAGAACAGCAAACATTAGCGTTCACCTGAACCTTGATTGACCGTATTTGTGCGTGCTTCGCATAATGCGAGCATCGTAAGTTGAACCGTCGTCGTTCTGCAGCAATTTTGGTGGTGTGCAGGTATATTGGTGCGAGAGTCCAGATTTGAACCCTGAGTTTTAGGAAGATAGTTTGGGTTCAGGAGGCTTGTCCAAAGCTTATTATGTTTTGAAGCCGCCAATGTGGAACTGCAAGCGAGGGGAGAAGTTGCCTTCGATCAAGCTCTCTCCGAAACATGTTGTGCTCTCAGGATGTCTTCTCCTAGTTGTACTGGCAAGTGGTATAGGGTGCAGATCGCTGCTCAGCCGACGACAACGTGGGACATAACTCTCGGTCTGGATATCACGAATTATCCTTCTTCTTTTTGACTTGCTTTTGTTGGTCAATAGTATGTCGTTCTGCATACCCAACTTCCCTTTGTCCGCGTTGGTCCCCTTGGGCAGCGGAGTGATTTCGCTAGATGGGCTCAGGGTGTATGAAGGAGCATGCAGCGCTCGTGGTCCGCTAGTTGGCGCCGTTTCTGGCACGTTCACACTTGAAACCTCAGGTCCCGGCCCGTTTAGCATGATGCTCATCTACACCGTGGGTTTTCCCGGACTCATGAGTTACCGTTCAGAATGGAGCTTCACAGGACTAGCGAGTTTCACGGGAACTTGCAGTTTGCAGAATGTGGTCTCTGACGGGTCTGTGAGGAGCACAGGTTTGGCAGGCATAGGATTGGATGTTGACCTTCACCTTGTAGGGCTTGAACCTGGATCTGGTGCCTGCAGTTCAGAGAAATCGATCGTGTGGCTGCCGACCTTCGTTTACTCAGTCTCTCCGGCCCAAACAGTGTGCGCTATCCAGCTAGGCGTGAAGGAGCCAAACGGAACCCTTTCTTGGCTGCCGGGCTATGGTTATCCGGATCTTCTTCCTTCGGAATGCCAGAATAAGACTGAAGTGTTGGGTCAGGATGTGCTTGGCAGAACGATTGTCCTTCACCAGTTCAACCAGACCATGTAGCCATCCCCGGTGAAACCGGGAAAACCTAGATACTTGCGATGGTTCACGAGTTTTCTCACTTTCCGCTGCCTCGATGAACAGTGGCGCGCCTCAGATGCCGCCGGGGCCGATATGAATGGCCCAATGGCGTGCCCGTTTGCTAGTGTTCTTGATGATTCTGAAGACGAGAGCTGCGACCAAGAATATCATCGCCAATGCGAGGTATAGCATCATATCTTTGCCCTCGTTCCAAGCAAGCCCGAACCCAACAAAGGCGGCAGCAACTATCGTGCATACATCGACTAGGAAATCAAGAAACGCATCCAACAAAGCATCTCCCAAACTCGCCGTCATCGCCACTCGCCAACCTAAACCATAATCCACTACCCGATAAGCTAGAGAGTATAACCCAAAAGACGCAA
>Ga0187771_10000134_pt1 | contig 37948 bp, 33 predicted proteins | sample 0116_SJ02_MP15_1_FD_133139 | JGI IMG/M metagenome (GOLD analysis project Ga0187771, IMG submission 133139) | Tropical peat soil microbial communities from peatlands in Department of Meta, Colombia - 0116_SJ02_MP15_10_MG | ecosystem: Environmental > Terrestrial > Soil > Wetlands > Peat | place...
AGATCCGTCCGGCTTTTTGTCGAAAACTCATTCACGGTCGCGCGCCCCGTGCGCACGACCGAACCGAAGCAGGCCTTTGCGCCAGGCCTGGAACGGCCCGCACGGGATACGCCGCCGGTGGAACCTCCGTGCAAAGATCGCCTGACGCCCGGCCGGTGTGGACCGTTCGAGGGGCGGCTTTCCCGTCCCGGCCGAGCGCATCGGCGGCCCGCGCCGGCCCGCCCTGCGGCGTGGCACCGACTCGCGGCGCCCCTCCACCGGGGGACCCGGACGACGAGTGTCGGAGACACGCCTCGCCCCCGGCCCCGCCGGCAGGTCTCAACGGGTCTAAATGCCGAGCAGCGTGTCGAGTCCGATGCTGAACCCCGGCGTCGACGCCACCCGACGCGTGGCGAGCAGAACTCCCGGCACAAACGAAGTGCGATCGATCGAATCCTGGCGGATGAGGAGCGTCTGGCCGGGTCCGCCGAAGAGCACTTCCTGATGCGCGACGAGACCGGCGAGCCGGACCGAGTGGACGCGGATCCCGGCGGCTCCCGCGCCACCCCGCGCCCCCTCGCAGGACACCGTGGTCGTCGGGTCCGGGCCGAACGAGCCGCGACCGGAGACCTCACGCGCCGCGGCGATCCGGCGAACCGTCTCGAGCGCCGTGCCCGAGGGCGCGTCCTTCTTCTGGTCGTGGTGGAGCTCGATTACCTCGGCGCCGTCGAAGAACGGCGCCGCCAGCTCGGCGAGGCGCATCATGACGACGGCCGAGATCGAAAAGTTCGGCGCGAGGATCGCGTTCGGCCGATCGGGCGGCCCGAAGACGGCCCGCAGACGGTCGAGACCCACGGCGTCGATCCCCGTCGTCCCGCAGACGGCGTGGACGCCGTGCGACGCGCACCACTCGAGGTTTTCGAGCGCGGCTGTCGGAGTCGTGAAATCGATCGCCACGTCAACAGCGGCCCTTTGCAACGCCGCGATCGACCGGGAGACCACCCCGGCCGCGGGAACGAGCCCCGCGCTGGGCGCGTCGGGGAACTTCGGGTCGATGGCGGCGGCGAGCTCGAGGTCTTCGGCCGCCGCGATCGCGGTGCAGACCGTCGCTCCCATCTTCCCGCACGCACCGAGGACACCGACCCGGATCATCTCGCGGCCAAGCTACCGCTTCGGTCACAGGCTGAGCTCGCCGCCGGTTCGGCGGGATCGGCGCGCCCCGAACGGTCGATCTGGCTGGGACGGAGTCGTGCCAACCGGTACGATGGCCCGACCGTCCCGCGCGACTTTTCCCACGCGGAACGAGTCTGGCAAGGTCGTGTTCGCCTCGGTCTTGTTGTGGCCGCGCCGTTGCGCGGACGTCGCGAGCACCGGGGCAGTCGTCAGCCGAGGAGGTTTTTCGCCGATGTCTGCGTTGGCCGCGGACGGATTCTCGCCCACGCCGGTGCTCGAGGTGGAGAACCTCCACACCGAGTTCCACCTCCGCACCGCCAACGTGAAAGCGGTCGACGGGGTCTCGTTCCGTGTCAACCCCGGCGAGTGCGTCGGACTGGTCGGCGAGTCCGCGTGCGGCAAGACGACGGTCGGGCTGTCGATCATGAAGCTGTTGCCGGCCGTCGGTCACGTCACCGGAGGCTCGATCCGACTCTTCGGACGCGACCTCGCCCCGTACGACGAGCGACAGATGTGCGCGGTGCGAGGCAACGAGATCGGGATGATCTTCCAGGACCCGATGACCTCCCTCAACCCGACGTGGAAGATCGGGCGCCAGATCGCCGAGGTCGTCCGGTTGCACCGCAAGGTTGGCAAAGCCGAGGCGTACCAGCGGGCGCTCGAGGTCCTCACGCTCGTCGGGATGCCGCGCCCCGCCGAACGGCTCGACACCTACCCCCACCAGCTCTCCGGGGGACTCCGCCAGCGCGTGATGATCGCCATCGCCCTCGCCTGCGAGCCGAAGCTCCTCATCGCCGACGAACCGACGACCGCGCTCGATGTCACCATCCAGGCCCAGATCCTCAACCTCATCGACGAGCTGCGCGAACGCCTCAAGATGGCCGTGATCCTCATCACCCATGACTTAGGCGTCATCGCGGCCCGCAGTGACCGGGTCATGGTGATGTACGCGGGCAAGATCGTGGAGAGCGCGACGACCGAGGAACTGTTCGGCTCGATGCGCCATCCGTATTCCGAAGCGTTACTCGAGTCGATCCCCCGGCTCGACCAGGACCGGACGCGTCGGCTCTTCTCGATCTCCGGCTTGCCGCCGGACCTTTCGAGGACGCTCGTCGGTTGTCGGTTCGCGCCCCGCTGCCGCTACGCGACCGACGAGTGCCGGAACGACGAACCCGAGCTCTCGCCCGCGGCACAAGGCTCGGCGGGCGACAGGCCAGCCGAGGCGCCCCGCCCAGGGCCCCGGATCGACCCGGACGACGTCGCGGGCCTCGAGGCCCATCTCTATGCCTGTTTCCACCCGGTGACCGCGACAAGGGAGGAACGGCTCGCGCGTCGCGGAATCGTCTCCGCGCACGACGGCGCGAAAACGTTTGCTGTCGCGCCGAAGAACGTCGCCCCGGGGACGCCGATCGGCGAGGACGAGGCTGCGCTCCAGATCATGAACCTTGTGAAGAACTACTCGGTCGTCTCCGGGGCGGTGATTCAACGCAAGATCGGCACGGTCCAAGCCGTCTCCGATGTCTCGTTCTCGGTGCGACGCGGCGAGACCTTCGGGCTCGTCGGCGAGTCGGGATGCGGCAAGACGACGATCGGCCGACTCGTCGTCGCGCTCGAGCGCCCGACGTCGGGCTCGGTGCGGTATGAGTCCACGAACATCACCAGGCTCCGCGGGCGGACGTTGCGGCGCCGCCGGCGCGACCTGCAGATGATCTTCCAGGACCCGTACTCCTCGCTCGACCCGCGCATGCGCGTGAAGACGATCGTCCGAGAGCCACTCCTCGTTCAGGGGATCGGCGACCGCCGATCGCAGTTCCAGCGCGTCGTCCAGCTCCTCGGCGAGGTCGGTCTCTCCGCCGGCGCGGCCGAGCTCTATCCGCACGAGTTCTCGGGCGGCCAACGCCAGCGCATCGGCTTGGCCCGGGCGCTCGCGCTCAACCCGAAGGTCATCGTCGCCGACGAGCCGGTCTCGGCGCTCGACGTCTCCATCCAGGCCCAGATCCTCAACCTGATGCGGGACCTGCAGCAGCGTCACGACCTCACCTACATCGTCATCTCGCACGACCTCGCCGTCGTGAAGTACCTCGCCGACAGGATCGGGGTCATGTACCTCGGCAAGCTCGTCGAGACCGGACCCGCGATCGAGATCTACGAGCGCACCGCGCACCCCTACACCCAAGCCCTCATCGATGCGATCCCGGTCCCCGACCCCGTCGTGGCGCGGGCCACGCACCACCACATCGTCCCAGGCGAGCTGCCCTCGGCGATGGCGCCACCGAGCGGCTGCCGTTTCCGGACGCGCTGTCCCTTCGCGCAGGAGGTCTGTGCCGCCGAGGAGCCCCCTCTCCGGCTTGTCGGGGCCGATCATCTCACGGCGTGCCACTTCCCCCTCCAGGCGCCGCTCCCGGACGCAGCCGTGACGCGCGCAGCTGCCGCGAGTTCTGTCGGCTGACACCCCGAGACGCCGCCCGCCCGGATGCGGACCGAGGCCGGACGACCGTCGAAACTAGCGACGCTGGAGCCGGACCTCGAAAGCGTCGCGCAGCGCGTCACCGACGAAGTTGAAGGCCACGACGACGAGCACGATCGCCAGACCGGTCGGGTAGATCTCCCACCAGTAGCCGTTGAGCGCATAGTTCACGCCGTTGGCGAGCATCGAGCCCCAGTCGGTGGCCGGCAGCGGTACGCCGAGTCCGATGAATCCGAGCGCCGCGAGGAGGAGGATCGCGTCGGCGACGTTGAACGTCGCGTTGACAACGATCGTCCCGATCGTGTTCGGGATGATGTGACGCGCGACGATCCGCCGACCGGTCCCCCCCATGACGCGCACGGCCTGGACGTACTCGCGGACGCGCAGCGAAAGCGTCTCGCCACGCACGAGCCGCGCCGGGACGAGCCACGCGACGAAGCCGATCACGAGAATGAGGAGTGGAAGTGACGGTTTGAAGATGACGGCGAGGACGATGAGCAAGAACAAGATCGGGACCGAGAGCAGGACGTCGACGATCCGCATCATCAGGGCGTCAACCCAGCCGCCGAAGAAGCCCGAGACCGCGCCCCAGACCACCCCGATCACGGTGGCAAGGCCCGCGGCCGCGAAGCCGACCTCGAGCGAAACCGTGCCGCCGTACATGACGCGCCCCACCATGTCGAATCCCGCCGGGTCGGTGCCCAACAGATGTTGCAACGAAGGCGGGGAGTTCTGCGTCGAATAGAGCAACGCCTCCTGCGTGTCCGCCTGGTTCGTCGAGTAAAAGACCGGGCCGAGGAAGCAGAAGAGCACGAAGAAGACGATGACGCCCGCGCCGACCAAGGCGAGCTTGTTCTCCGCGAAGACGCGCAGGGTCTGGCGCGCGATCCCGCCGGTCGAGAACCCCTCGCCACCCGAGGCCGCGTCGCTCTGGTCAGTCCGGACGACGCTGGACGCCTCGAGCTGCTCCAGCTCGCCGAGCGGGACTCCGACGGTCATCTGGCGCCTCCGCGGCCCATTGTTCTCCTAGGTGTAGCGAACACGGGGATCCACCACCGCGTACAAGATGTCGGCGATCAACGAGCCGGCCACCGTCGCGAGCGCCGCGACGAAGGTCGTCCCGAGCAGGATCGGCACGTCGGTGTTCAGCGCGGCCTGGGTCGTGAGCAGACCCATTCCCGGGAAATTGAACACCGTTTCGGTGATCAGCGCGCCTCCGACGATGCCGGGAAGCGACAGCCCGATCAACGTGATGATCGGGATCAACGCGTTGCGCAGCGCGTGCCGGAACAGGACGCGTGCTCCGCGCGCGCCCTTCGCGCGCGCCGTGCGGATGTAGTCCTGGGTCATCGCCTCCATCATCGACGAGCGCATGTAGCGGCTGAAGGCGGCAATGGTGAGCGCCGACAAGGTAAGGACGGGAAGCACGAGGCCGCGCGGATCGCCGAGGATCGCCCCGACCGTCGCGCCTTGGGGCGCCTCGACCGAGAACCAGCGGAGGTCAATGGCGAAGTACAGGATGAGCAGCTGACCGATAAGGAAGGCGGGTGCCGAGTACCCGATGAACGCAAAACCAGTCAGCGTGTAGTCGACCGGCTTGTTGCGACGGACGACCTGGAGGACGCCGAGCGGAACGGCGATCACCAGTGCGAACACCGTCGAGATGCCGACGAGAACGAGGGTCTTCGGGAGGCGCTCGTCGATCAAGGCTTTGACCGACTGGTTGTAGTGGTACGAGTAGCCGAGGTTGAACGACTCCACGAGGTTGCGCAGGTACTGGTAGAACTGGTCCCAGATCGGCAGGTCGAACCCGTTGACCCGGTTGAACTGGCGGATCGCCTGCGGCAGAGCGCGCGCCCCGAGCGCCGCGCGCGCCTCTCCGCCCGGGATCATCCGGCTCAGGATGAAGACGAGAAACGTCACCCCGAGGACGACGATGATCGCCTGGCCCACGCGGCGAATGAGATATCCGGTCACTGCGGACCGCTCTCGATCATCGCCTGCTCTTTCTCTCCCCCATCAGTCCTTCCCCATGATCGCCTGGCCGGGAAGTCCACGACCAGAGCGTCTCGGCCCCGTTCTCGCGCCACGTCTCCGACGATGTCGGAACACGGGCGGTGGTCCCTCCAGATGGTCGCTCGGCCGGTCCCGCAGGACCGGCCGTGCGACCACTTGCCAAAGTTTCCCCGTTCGGAGCTACTTCGAGGTGAAGTAGAGGTCCTCGGGGAGGTAGAGGCCGAACGCGTTCTGGAAGGCCGAGACACCCTGGAGGTTGTCCCGAGCCTCTGTGAGCGCGTAGTCAACGTTCGGCTGGTAGACGACGGGGAGGTCCCTCGCCGCGTAGTCCTCGTAATCGGAGATCGGCGTGTTCCCGAAGTCCGTGCCGTGCATCAGCGCGTTCAGTTGGGCGTCGTTGAACGACCCGGCGTTCGACGGTGCCGACGGCAGGAAGATCTCTTCACCGGTCGGCTCGTAGTCCGGGTAGAACACCCAGCCGCCGCCCCAGTCCGCGATCTCCCAGGTGCACTTGGAACCCGAGCACGGTGGGAACACGCTGCCGAGCACGGTGTCGAAGGTCTCACCGGTCGCCGTCACCTGGATCCCGATCGACGACAACGCCGAGACGTAGGCAGCCTCTTGCTCCTCGAAGGCGACGACCCCCGTCGCGTAGATGAGCGTGAAGGTCAGCGGAGTCCCCACCGGGACACCGCACTTCGCCGCGTCGACGCAGGTGTCCGTGCCACCCGGAACGACCTTCCAGCCGTTGGCGGTGAGAAGAGCCGTCGCCTTCGTCGGGCTGTACGGGTACGGGTTCGACGACTCCGCCTTGTCCGCGTAGGTGTTCGCCGGGAGCAGCGGGACCGGTCCGTAGGTCGGTACGCCGTAGTCCTTGAACAGCTTCGTCAGGTACAGCGGCTGGTCCATCATGTACTGCATCACCTGACGGAAGTAGAGCTGCTTGAAGATCGTGCCCGCGTAGCCCCCGTCACCGACCGAGTTCATGTTGAGCGGGAAGTAGTTGACGGCAAAGAGCACCCACGGGTCGAGGTAGTAGCTGCTCGCCAACCGGGCCGCGTTGGGACCGGCCTTCTCCGGGTTCGTCGTGCTGCCGGGCAGATCCTGCGCCGGGATGTAACCGATCGTGAGCTTGCCGCCGACGAGGGCGTTGTACTCCGCCGTGTCCGAGGTGAACGGAAGTTCCTCGAACTCCGCGATCTTCGCCTTCACCGGGCCCGAGTACTTCGGGTTCGGCTTCAGGGCGACGAAGCCTGTCGCGTTGAACGCAACGAGGTGGAACGGTCCGTCGACGACCTGCCAGAGCGGGTTCGTGGCGTACGTCGAGTAGGAGTTGTTCGCCTTGGCCGGGTTGGTCGGGTCGTAGCCGGCCTGCCGTTCCAAGTAGTTGAACACCGCGACGCAGTTCTTCGCGGCCGCGTTCTCCGGCTCCGGGACTCCCTTCACCGTCTTCACGGCGATGTCGTCGTACCCGGTCGTGCCGCAGACCTGAGAGCCCGCCTTCTGGCCGTTCGCGCTCCTGTCCCACGCCATCGGCAACGGCGTGATGTCGGGCAGGTTGTTATACGTGTACCAGTGGGGGTTGACCCGGCCGGTCAACTTCATGACGATCGTGTTCGCGTTCGGCGCAGTGACCGACGAGACATCTTGCGGGATACCGCCGGGGAAGAAGCCGCCGTAGTTCTCGTACTCGACCTTCATGATGTTCATCCAGAACATCACGTCCTGGGCGTCGACGGACTCGCCGTTCGACCATTTGTACCCGGTCATTTTGAAGGTGAGCTGTGTGTCACCATCCGAGTACACCGGCAATGTCGCGAGCGACAGATCCGGGGCGATACTGACACCGCCGTTCTCGCCCGGCCAGTACAGCGGGCGCCACATCGTGTTGATCAGCGCGCCGTTCGTTGCCGAGAAGTACGCGGGCGGAATGTACGGGAAGATGAAGTTCGGAAGGGCAAGTGCCCCCTCCGCCCACTTCACGACCCCCCCGCTGACCGCTGGCTTCGCCTTGGCGTGGTTCTTAGCCGCAGAGGCGACCGTCGCGAATCCCATCGTGGTGACCATCGCCACCGAGATTGCGGCCACGCCCCCTCGCCAGAGCCAGCGCCTCCGGCCTTGGATAGCACTCATGAGCTACAGCTCCCTCCTGACACCGAGCCCGAGAAGACCGCCCTCCGGGCATCGTCCCCACGAAGGTGGGGCCCTGGTTGTGGTCGCTAATGTAGCGCGTTCGTAATCTCTGGCGCTCGGTCGGGCGATCGCGTCGCACCCGGCCCGATCGGATCCACGGCAGGACGCGGGGGATCTCAGCCGCACACGGTCTTGTCGCTCCGAACTCGCCCGGCCAACCGGGTTTCGCGCCCCGTCCGGCCGGCCCGGAATACAAGCTTTGACCCCGGAATGCCGGTTACGCGGCCCAGCCGCGACTCCCCGCCTTCCCGACCCCGTCCCAGAAGGAATCCAAAGACCATTCCACACCTGATCTGGAACGGACCGGCGTCGGCGCCAGGGTCGTCGCGTCGAGGTTCGGAGCCCCGTCGTCCCCAGATCTGCGGTCCCGCTCCGTCAGCTCAGCGGGGATTCGGCCTCGTTCGGCGGGGTCGGTGAACCTGGCGCCGTTCGGGCCAGGGCGACGAGCGCTGCGACCAGCGCCGCCACCGCCAGGAACGCCACGGCGTCGTGGAACCCGGCGACGACGCCCGAGGACGCCGTCCCGTCGCCTCCCCCGAGGGCGAAGACGAGACCGGTGAGCGCCAACCCGAGCGCCGTGCCGACCCCACGCGTCACGTTGACGACGCCGGAAGCCTCGCCGGACTGCTCCCGGGGGACCGCCGACATGATCGAGGCGTTGTTCGCGGGGGTGAACAGGCCGAAGCCGACGCCGACCACCGCGAGCGCCAGGACGAGCCGGCCGACGGTCGGGGTCGCGAACGCCAGAAGCCCGAGCGCGGCCGCGACGAGCCCCAGTCCCAGGGTCGAGAGCATCCGGAACCCGACGTGCCCGGCGAAGTGCCCGGCGACGACCGCGACGACGCCGAGGCTGAGCGGCATCGCCATCAGGTCGAGCCCTGCGCCCCCGGGGCCGAGCGCGAGCGCCCGCTCGAACAGGTACGGCGCCACGAGGAGCACGCCGAAGGTGACGAGGTAGGCGAGGAGCGCACTGGCGATCCCGAAGCTGAAGCTCCGGCGCCGGAACAGGGCGACATCGAGCATCGGATGGCGCGCCGTCCGCTCCCGGGCGAAAAAACCTGCGCCCGCCACGATGCCGACCGCGAAGAGGGCGACGACGCCCGCCGAGCCCCAGCGCCACCGCTCCCCGACCGAGACGGCGACGAGGAGTGCCCCCATCGCCGGCACGAACAGGGCCAGACCCGCCCGGTCGAGGGGGGCGCGGGCCCGCAGATGCCGCGAGCGCGGGATGAAGGCCAACCCCGCCATGACGCCGACGACGCCGACGGGGACGTTGACGAAGAAGATCAGACGCCAACCTCCGGCGGCGATGAGAGCCCCGCCGACGGTGGGCCCGAGCGCCAACCCGAGCGCCTGCGCCGCCCCCTGGACGCCGACGGCCTTCGCCAGCGCGGCGCGGGGCGCGGAGAGATTGATGATCGCCAGGCTGTTCGCCTGGAGCATCGCCGCCCCGAAGCCCTGGACGACGCGGAAACAGTCCAGGGCGACGAGGTCCGGTGCGAGGCCGCAGGCCGCCGATCCGACCGCGAAGACGACGAAGCCGTAGACGTAGAGGAGCTTGCGTCCGGCCGTGTCGGCGAAGCGGCCGACGACGGTGAGAAGGCTGGCTAGCGTGACGAGGTAGCTCAACCCGACCCAGGTGACGGCGCTGATGCCGGCCCCGAAGGCGCGCTCGAGGGAAGGAAAGGCGAGCGTCACGATGCTCGCGTCGAGCTGGCCCATGAAAGCGCCGATGCAGACGGCGCCCACCGCGTACCAGTAGGCGCTGGGAAGATCGCGCACCACGCCCAGACGCCGGGGTTCGACGAGGAGTGACCGGACCACTCCGCGACGGCGCTCGGGGCGCGGTGGCAGGCCGTCGATCTCCACGGGACGAGCTTGGGCCACGCGGCTCGTTTCACGCCATTTGGCGTCGCCCCGACCGCCAACCGGGCGCGGGGCGGAATTCGCGCTTCACGTCTCCAGCGTCGCCGGCCGCTCGATCCTGAACGCTGCCGCAGCGCCCCATCTGAGCCACACCGCCGCCGCGAGGAGCGTGACCGCGGCGCCCGCCCCGACGATCGCGCCGGTCACCCAACCGATGAGGGCGCAGCCCGATCCGGTGACACCGACGACGGGAACGAGGCCACCGCTGCGAGCGTGAACTCTACTTAATGACTTTACTTAGTGGAGTTAAGGCCCGCCAACCCGCGGTCAGCCGAGGGGGACGAACTTCCCCGCGCCGGGTGGTCCGACGACAGCGAGCACCCGTCGGCCGCCGAGGACCTCGGCGGCGAGACGACCGACCTCTTCGAGGGTGACGGCGTCGATCCGGGCGAGCTGCTCGTCGACCGACAACACCTCGTCGAACAGCAGCAGCCCGGCCCCGAGGCGTGACATCCGGTTCCCCGAGTCCTCCAGGCCGAGCAGGAGATCCGCGACGACGTGGCTCTTGGCCCGCGCCAGTTCGTCGGCCGTGATCCCCGACGAGGCGAGAGCGTCGAATTCGGCGACGACGAGATCGATCACCGCGGAGGCGTTGTCCGGCGCCGTGCCGACCGAGACGACGAAGGCGCCGGAATCGGCGAAGCCGACCCGCTCGGAGACGACCGAGTAGGCCAGTCCCCGCTCCTCGCGGATCTTCTGGAAAAGCCGCGAAGAGACCCCCCCGCCGAGCACATGGTTCAGGAGCGCGAGGCCGTACCGGCTCGGCGACGTCCGCGCCGGGGCGCGCACGCCGAGCACGAGGTGCGCCTGCTCGGTGTCGCGAACCGTCACGTCGACGGGTCGGACCGCCGCCGACGGCGCGGCCCGGCGCGGCGCGGCGCCGCCGCGGACGCCGGCGAAGCGCCGCTCGAGACCTTCCCCGATCCGCCCGTGGTCGACCTGGCCGGCCGCGGCGACGACGATGTTCGCCGGCCGGTAGTGGACGGCGAGGAACTGGCGGATCTCGTCGACCGTCACGGCCTTGATGACCTCGGGATCGCCGAGAACCTCGCGCCCGAGCGGGTGGGACGGGAACATCGCGTCGGCGAAACGCTCTTGGGCGAAATCCGCCGGTTCGTCGAGGTGAGCCAGCACCTCCTCCAGGATCACCTGGCGTTCCGAGTCCACCTCTTCGTCGCGCAGTGCCGGGCTCCAGATGATGTCGGAGAGGATGTCGAGCCCGAGGTCGAGATCGTCGCCGAGCATGCGCACGTAGAAGGCCGTGTACTCCTTGGTGGTGAAGGCGTTCATGTCGCCGCCGACGGCGTCGATGCCCTCGGCGATCGAGCGGGCGCTGCGGGTCGGGCTCCCCTTGAACAAGAGGTGCTCGAGAAAGTGCGAGATCCCCGCCTGTCTCGCCGTCTCGTCACGCGACCCGGTGCCGACCCAGAAGCCAAGGCACGCCGAGCGCACGTCGACCATCCGCTCGGTGACGAGCCGCACGCCGCAGGGAAGCGTCGAAGACGCGGTCAGGGAGGAATCGCCGGTGGCCGGCGACCGGCGGGCGACGGCGGTCAGTGCCGCGGACCGCCGCGCCGACGAGGCCCGCGATCCGGCCTCCGCTCGCTGGGCGTCACGGACGCGCCAGGTCCGAGCTCGCCGAAGTCATTCTCGATCTCGGCCGCGAACTCCTCTTCGAACGAGACGCGCCTGATCCGACCGGCCGGTTCGGCTGAGTCGGGCGCCGGGCGCGGCGCCCTGTCCCCGCTGCGTTCCCGGCGGGCGGGACGGCCGGTGTCCTCCGAGGACGACGGCGCGCTTTCGCGGCCGCCGATCGGCTCACCGTCCTCGCCGACGAGCGCGAGCGAGACCTTCCCCTGCGGGTCGATGTCCTGCACGATGACTTCGACCGACTGACCGAGCTCCAGGACGTCTTCGACTCGCTCGACCCGCCGGCCGCCGCCGAGGCGCGAGATATGGAGCAGACCATCTCTTCCGGGCAGGATGTTGACGAACGCCCCGAACTTCGTGATGTTCACGACCTTGCCGGAGTACGTCTTACCGACGTCCGCCGACGGCGGGTCGAGGATGAGCTCGATCCGGCGTCGGGCCTCGTCGACGGCGACAGACTCCTTGGCTCCGATCGTCACCCGGCCGACCGAACCGTCGTCGTCGACCGCGATGTCGGCACCGGTCTCCTGCTGCAAAGTGTTGATCACCTTGCCCTTGGGGCCGATGACCTCCCCGATCTTGTCCAACGGGATCTCGAAGGTGACGATCTTCGGCGCGTGCGGCTTGACCGTCGCCGCCGGACGGGAGATCGCCTCCGCCATCACGTCGAGCACGGCGAGGCGGGCTTCGCGGGCCTGGTGGAGCGCCTCGGCGAGCACCTCGGCCGGCAATCCGTCGATCTTCGTGTCGAGCTGGAGAGCCGTCACGACGTCGCGGGTCCCGGCAACCTTGAAGTCCATGTCACCGAAAGCGTCCTCCGCGCCGAGGATGTCCGTGAGCGTCGTGTACCGACCCTCGGCGTAGACGAGGCCCATCGCGATCCCGCCGACGGGGGCCCTGATCGGCACTCCGGCGTCCATCAACGACAGCGTCGAACCGCAGACCGACGCCATCGACGTCGACCCGTTCGAGCTGAGCACGTCCGAGACGAGCCGGAGCGTGTAGGGGAAGTCCTCCTCTTTCGGGATCACCGGGAGGAGCGCGCGTTCCGCGAGGAGGCCATGCCCGATCTCACGGCGCTTCGGGCCGCGCATCATGCCGGTCTCACCGGTCGAGAACGGGGGGAAGTTGTAGTGGTGCATGTAGCGCTTGGTCTCGTCGACGCTGATCGTGTCGAGCATCTGGTTCATCCGCGGCATGCCGAGCGTCGCGACATTCAGCACCTGGGTGTCGCCGCGTTGGAAAAGGCCCGATCCGTGCACGGTCGGGATCAGGCCGACCTCGGCCGACAGGGGGCGGATGTCCGTCGGACCCCGCCCATCGATCCGGAGGCCCTCCTCGACGATGCGCCGACGCACGATCGTCTTGGTGTGCGAGCGGATCGCGGCGTAGATCTCCTGCTCGCGTCCGGTGAACTCCTCGGCGAGCGCGGCGGCGATCTCATCCGAGACGGTGTCGAGCGCCTCGCTGCGCTCGGCCTTCGTCGTGATCGCGTTGGCCTCGGCGATCCTGTCGCCGCCGACTGCGACGACCCGCTCGAACACGTCCTCGCCGTACTCGACGAAGACCTCGTACGGGATCGTTGGCTTCGCCCCGGCGGCCCGAACGAGCCCCCGTTGCAGCTCGATCGACTCGCGGATCCAGGTCTTGGCCGCCTCCAGTCCGGAGGCGATGACCTCCTCGGTCACCTTCGGGGCGCCGGTGTCGAAGTACTCGAAGGCGTTTTCCGTCCCGCCGGCCTCGACCATCATGATCGCGATCTCGGCGTCCGGTTCCTCCCCGAGGGCGCGTCCCGCCACGACGAGCTCGAAGGTCGAAGCGTCACCCTCCTGGTAGGTCGCGTGCGGCAACCACTCGCCCGCCGCCGAGAAGGCGACGCGCACCGCGCCGATCGGTCCGGCGAAAGGGATCCCCGAGATCATCAAGGCCGCGGAGGCGCCGTTGATCGCCACGACGTCGTGCGGGTTCTCCTGGTCGGCCCCGAGGATCGTGCCGACGATGTGGACCTCGTTGCGGAAGCCCGCCGGGAACGAGGGGCGCAGCGGCCGGTCGATGAGCCGGGCCGTGAGGATCGCCAGGTCGCTGGCGCGACCTTCGCGCCGGAAGAACGAGCCGGGGATCTTCCCGGCCGCGTACATCCGCTCTTCGATGTCGACTGTGAGCGGGAAGAAATCCTGCCCTTCACGGACCTTGTGGGCCGCGGTCGCCGTGACGAGCACCATGGTGTCGCCGATGCGGGCGACGACGGCTCCATCCGCCTGCCCGGCGAGTTTGCCTGTCTCGAACGACAGGGTGCGATGGGTCCCGCTGATCGGGCCCGAAACAGTGATGGCCTCGGCCATGTCACTCCTTGGATCCTGGGGCGCCCGATCGCCAGTTCCCAGTCGTCGAGCACTCGAACGGGCCGAGGACCCGGCGACTGGCAGCTGGCGCCTCGCGGGCGCCGTTCGCTGTCTTAGGCGCTGACGCCTCCCGAAAAGGGACCGTCGAACACCTCTTCTCAGCCGGGCGGCGCTCCTCGCCTTCCGGCTCTCTTCCCGCCGGGCACCCGCCCGGTCGAAATGACTCCTGTCCTCTAGCGGCGCAGGCCGAGGCGCGCGATCAGGTCGCGGTAGCGCTCGACGTCGTTCGCCCGCACGTAGTCGAGCAAGCGACGCCTCTGCCCGTTGAGCTTCAGGAGCCCGCGCCGGGTGTGGTGGTCACCGCGGTGCAGCTTGAGGTGCTCAGTGAGACCGTTGATGCGTTCGGAGAGCACCGCCACCTGGACCTCGGGCGAACCGGTGTCCCTGTCGTGCAGTCGGTACTCGGCGATCGTCGCCGCCTTGTCGAGCATGAAGTCGCAAACCCTCGTGGATCTCGTGCCTCGGTCGCACTCGCCGACCGAGGACAAGGCCGACATCACGCACGCGGACGCCGGTGTCGACGAATGCCGACGTGGCCAGGTTAGCAGCTCCCCATCGCAGCCGACCGGCCAAAAAAGGCGTCCGGGCCGAGCCGAGGCCGAAGGGCGCGCCCTTCTCAGGCCGAGCGCAGGACACCGGGTCGGCAGTGACCACAGGGCCGGTAGCCGGCCGACCCGGCCTCGCCAAGGTCGCGAAAGCCCCGCCGATACCGGGGCGCGACCCGACGCCCGTCCTTGCAGGACGGCAGACAGACGACCTTCGTCGCCGTCGAGCCGACGTAGTGCACGCCCGCGGCCGCGAGCGCGACGACCTCGTCGAGATTGACTCCCTCGGCCCGCAACAGCGCCTCTTTCCGGGCCGGACCTCCGCCGTAGTTGCCGATCGTGCCATCGGACCGGGTGACGCGGTGGCAGGGGATGAGCACCGGAACGGGGTTGCGCCCGAGAGCCGAGCCGACCGCCCGGACGGCCCGGGGTTTGTCGATCGCCGCCGCCACCCAGGCGTACGGGCGGATCTCGCCGGCCGGAATCGCCAGCGTGGCTCGCAGCACGCTCGTCTCGAACTCCGACAAGCCGGTGAGGTCGTAGGCGAGCTTCCCTCCCCGGCCGCGGCGGGCCGCGGCGGCGAGGCCCGCCAGTGGACGCGCGGCCGGCAGGATCGGCCGACCGAACCGCTCCCGGAAGCGGGCGAGGAACGCCTCCTCGCCCGCGGGCGAGGCGAAATCGACCGCGGCGATGCCGATCGCCGTCCAGGCGACGTAGAGATCGCCGACTGGCCCGGCGACGGTCGCATAGCGCGCCACCACCCGGTCGACGAATCCCCGCGGGGCGGGGACCGTGAGGCCCAGCAGCTGTTGCTCGATCGACGACGCGTCACTCCGGCTCATCTTGCGGTCCTCCCTTTGCCCGGCCGGCGGCGGGCGCGGCTCGGCTGGGGCCTTCGGCCTGGTACGCGGCGCGCAGCGCGGCGAGCCCCCGCGCGACGTGCGAGCGCGCCGTTCCTTCCGAGCACTCGAGCGCCAGCGCGACCTCGGTCGTCGTCAGTTCGACGACGTGGCGCAGCACGACGGCGGCGCGCTGTTTGTCCGGCAACGCCGACAAGCGCGCCGCCAGCTCGGCCACCGCCCCGGCCGCCAGGGCGAGCTCGGCGGTATCGCGGCTCGCAGCCGCGGGCTCGCCGGCGGCGAGCGCGTCTGCCCTTGGCCGTCGCGCGGCGTCACGCCGGGCGTTACGCGAGACGTTGAGGACGATCGTCACGAGCCAGGGACGCAGGCGCAGCTGCTGGATCCTCCCGGCGTCGTAGTGGCGCAGCGCCCGGTACGCCCGGAGGAACGACTCCGCCGCCAGGTCTTCGGCGTCCTCGCGCGCCGACGTTGCCCGCGTGGCGACCGTGAGGACGATCGGCCCGTAGGCCTCGACGAGCGCGGTGAAACCGCCGTCGAGGTCCTCGGTGAGCCGGCGACAGATCTCGTCATCGCTTCCGGCCGCGCCGCGCACACCAGGAAGAACACCGCGGTCGGGATTCCGTTGCGGGCCGCCGCGGCCCGACGCGCCCGGGCCGCGCCTTTGGGGCGGGCTCACAGACGCCGCGGATCCACCTCGACCCGCACCCCCTCGGTGGGCAGGCCGGCCCCCGCGAGCGCGTCGGCGAGAAGAACCGGGTCCGCCCCGCGCACGCAGAAGCGGTCCGGGCCGAGCTCGGCGACCTCGAGGCCGGCCGGGGAGGCGGCGAGTCGCCGGGCGTGGTCGGCGGCCCCCGGCCCGGACAGGACGGCGAGGGCGCGCGCCGGCGGCAGGCCGAGGGCCGCCCGGCGCGGCAACTCGAGATCCGCCACAAGACCCGGGGCGCCGAGGAGCGCGGCCCTCGTCACCTCGTGGTCCGGGATCCGGGTCTGGACGACCACAAGGCCCGGGGCGTGGCCCGCGGGGCCGCGGCCCCCGACGAGGCGGCTCGCCAGGGCGAGGAGCGCCAGCGCCTCCTCCCCCGCCCGGAACCTCGGGGCGAGAAGTTCCTGGTCGAAGTCCAAAAAGACGACCGTCGAGGCCCTTTGCACCCGGTGGAGCACCGCCTCGGTTCCGACGAGGATTCCGGCCGAGCTGCCCGGCGGGCGGCGCGGCGCCGCCGAGGAGACCTCGTCGACGAGCTCGCCGACGAGCGCGGCGAGCTCCTCGGCCGCGCGTGCCGTGCCGAGCCGCAAGCGCTTCAGGCGGGTTGAGGCGCACGCGGCGCAGACGAAAGGCCGCCTGTCCGCACAGACCGGGCAGCGTAGCGCGGCGTCGGCGCCGCTCGTCTCGACGAGCGCGGCCCCGCAGCGCTCGCAACGCACGATCGCCCGGCACGAGCTGCAGGCGAGAAGCCTTGCCCGCCCCGTCCGGTTGAGGACGCAGACGACGGGGAGCTCGGGGTTGGCCCGCCGCGACACCCGGACGATCTCCGCGAAGCGGGCACTGAAAAGGCCTGCCCGCGGGTCCTCGCCGCGCCGGTCGATCACCTCGACACGGGCCCACCCGGCGCGCTCGGCGGCCGGCTCCAGCGTGACGAGCTTCGACGACGCCAGACAGCCGAGCGTCGGGCAGGGGCTCACGTAGAGACACGGCACACCAGAACGCCGCGCCCGCTCGGCGGCGATGACGGTCGCGTCCCACGTCGGGGCGCGCCGATCGACGTAGGCCCCGGAATGGGCGTCGAGAACGACGACGAGACCGAGACGGCCGACCGGTGCGAAAGCGGACGCCCGGGAGCCGACGACGACGCAGTTACCGGCCGCGGCTTCGGCCCACCCTTCCGGCTGCAGCGCCACCGCCTGGCCGAGGCGACCCAGTCGCTGGGCGAGAACTTCGGCGTCGCGTCGCGTCGGCACGAGGACGAGGGCGTCGAGCCCGGCGATGCCGGCGAGCGCCGCGGCGACGACCTCGAGGCGGTTGGCGGCAGGCGGGAGCCGGAGCACGGACAACGGGGTCGACAGGGCTAGCCTCGTCGCCGCGGCGACCGCCGAGGACGGCGGCGCGGGGATACCGTTCCGCGCGGCTCGGGCCGGCGGCAGGGCGCGCACGAGGCGCGGCGGCGAAGCGGCGACGAGGAAGGGTCGCAACCGACCGGCGTAGCGCCAGGCGCCGAACCGCCCGAGCTCGACGATCTCCGGCGCCGGGCCCCGTGACACGACCGCGATGATCTCCCGCAGTTCGCGGTCGGCCGGCCGGGACGGATCGGCGACCACCCAACCACGCACCTTCCGGCCGTGCAACGGCACGCGCACGATCGAGCCCAGCGCGATCCCCGCGGTCGCCTCGGCTGGCACGGCGTAGTCGAAGCTCCGGTGGACGCCCGTGACGTCGGGCAGAACCGCGACGATCCGGCGGGTGGCCGGCGTCGCCCCAGCCGTCACCGGTCAGCTACAGGTCGAGAGCCCTGCGCAGGTCGTCGAGGCGCGGCGTCGCCTCCCAGGTGAACTCCTTCTCGGCGCGCCCAAAGTGGCCGTAGGCGGCGGTCGCGAGGTAAATCGGCCGACGCAGATCGAGATCGCGGATGATCGCCGCGGGGCGCAGGTCGAACAGTTCCCTGACGGCCCTGCCGATCCGCACCGGATCGACGGCGGCGGTGTCGAAGGTCTCCACCATCACCGAGACGGGATGCGCGACCCCGATGGCGTAGGCGACCTGAATCTCGCAGCGTCGCGCCGCGCCGGAGGCGACGACGTGCTTCGCGACCCAGCGTGCCGCGTAGGCGCCGGAGCGGTCGACCTTGGAGGGATCCTTGCCCGAGAAGGCGCCGCCACCGTGGCGGGCCATGCCGCCGTAGGTGTCGACGATGATCTTGCGCCCCGTCAGCCCGGCGTCGGCGCGCGGCCCGCCGAGCTCGAACACCCCGGTCGGGTTGCAGAGGATCTTGTGGCGCTCACAGACGATCTCGGCGGGCAGCCGGGCGAGCAGGGGCCTGACGACGTGCTCTTCGAGGTCCGGAATGAGCAGCGTCTCCGGGTCGATCCCCGGCTTGTGCTGGGTCGAGACGAGGACCGTCTCGAGCTCGACCGGACGGCCGTTTTCGTAGCGCACACTCACCTGGGTCTTGCCGTCCGGACGCAGATACGGGAGGACATTCGCCCGGCGGACCTCGGCGAGCCGGCGCGCGAGCAGGTGCGCGAACCAGATCGGGACCGGCATGAGATCGGGCGTCTCGTCACAGGCGAAGCCGAACATCATCCCCTGGTCGCCCGCGCCCTGCAGGGAGAGCTCGTCCGACTCGCCGGCGCGGATCTCGCGCGAGCGCGACACACCGGCGTCGATGTCGGGGGACTGCTCGCCGATCGAGACGATGACGCCGCAGGTGTTGCCGTCGAAGCCGTACTCCTCGCGGTCGTAGCCCGTCGCACAGACCGTGTCGCGCACGATGCGGGGGATGTCGACGTAGCTCGAGGTCGTGATCTCGCCGGTGACGCAGACGAGACCCGTCGTGAGCAGCGTCTCACAGGCGACGCGCCCCGCCGGGTCTTCAGTGAGGATCGCGTCGAGGACGGCATCGGAGATCTGGTCGGCCATCTTGTCGGGATGGCCTTCGGTCACGGACTCCGAGGTGAACGTGTAGCTCGACAAGGCGACTCCTTGCGGTTCGGTGGTTGTTGGGCGCGTTCAGGCCTCGGCGCGCCGACGGACGACGGCGTCGAGCACCGCGGCGGCAATCGTAGGCTTCGGCCCTAGGGGCACGTCGACGCGGCCGCCCGCGGCGTCGAGGATCGTGACGGCGTTCGTCGCCGACTCGAAGCCGACCCCCGGCGCGCTCACGTCGTTCACGACGACGAGGTCGAGGCCTTTTTCGACGAGCTTTGCCGCCCCGGCGGCGACGGCGTCACCGGTCTCGGCGGCAAAACCGACGAGGACCTGACCTGGCCGGCGGCGGCGCCCGAGCTCGGCGAGCACGTCCTCGGTCGGCTCGAGCACGATCTGCGGCAGCCCGTCGCGCTTTTTCAGTTTCGTCGGCGACGCGGATCGCGGACGGAAGTCCGCCACCGCGGCGGCCATGACGACGACGTCGAATTCCGCCGCCCGCCCGAGGACCGCCCGGGCGAGTTCGGCCGCCGTCTCGACCGGCACGAACTCGACGCCCCAGGGAGGGTCGAGAACGGAGGCCGAGACGAGAGTGACCGCCGCCCCGCGCCGGCGGGCCTCGGCGGCGAGGGCGTGGCCCTGGCGCCCCGAGGAGCGGTTGCCGATGTAGCGCACGGGGTCGAGCGGTTCGCGGGTCCCGCCCGCCGTGACGAGCACTCGCACCCCGGCGAGTTCGGCCCGCGCCCCGAGCAGCCCGGCCACGGCGGCGACGATGGCCGCCGGCTCGGCGAGACGGCCTGGACCTTCGTCCCCGCCGGCCAGCCGGCCCGCCTCGGGGGGAACGACCACCACGCCGCGTCGGGCGAGGGTCGCGAGGTTCTCCTGCACCGAGGCCTGCCGCCACATCTCGGCGTGCATCGCCGGACAGACGACGACCGGGGCCGTCGTCGCGAGCACCGTCGCGCCGAGCAGGTCGGCCGCCAGGCCGGCCGCGCTCTCTGCCAGGAAGTTCGCTGTCGCCGGGGCAATGAGGACGAGGTCGGCCGCCCGCGCGAGACGGGTGTGCGGGATCGGGTCGGCCGGGTCGAACAGTTCCGTCCGGGCCGGCTCGGAGGCGAGCGCCGAGAACGTCGCCGTCCCGACGAAACGCGTCGCCGCCGGCGTGAGGACCGGTATGACGTGCGCTCCGGCGTCGACGAGCTGCCGGCAGATCTCGACGGCCTTGTAGGCAGCGATGCCGGCCGTGACACCCAGGACGACGACGGCGCCATCGAGGCCGGCTCGGGCCCCGGCGGCACGGCGATCGTCGGAGTTCGGGCTCATCCCCGCACCCCTCGACGACACCGGGACCGGGTCGCTAGGAGCTGGCGGGTGGATCGCCGACGGGGTCGGCGAACTCGTCGGACGCCCCGGCCGGCTCCGGCTCGACCGGCTCGCCGGCGCGCACCTTGGACGCCGCGATCTCCTCGAGGGCGATCGAGAGCGGCTTGCGGGCGACGGAGCCGACCTGCGGCGGGACGATCGCGCCCAGGCCCTCGCCGAGCTGGTTGAAGTACGAGTTGATCTGCCGGCCGCGCTTGGCGGACAGGGTGACGAGGCTGAACTTCGAATCCACCTTGTCGAGGAGGTCCTCGATCGCGGGGTCGATCATCGTGCTACGTGGTTCGGCCATACGCTCCTCGATCACCGCGGGGACGCGGCTCGCGCCGCTCGACCAGCCGGAAGGACTTGCCGCACGCCAACGACGATCGCCACTTTGTGGGCCGGGCCCACCCGCGCGGTCAACTCACCCCGCGACGTGCTTTTTCCAGTATACCGGCGAGTTCGTCGGTCGCTCGATCGACGTCGTCGTTGACGACGACGGCGTCGGCCAGAGCGCGGCCGGCCTCGAGTTCCCGGTCGGCGAGCTCGAGGCGCGCCCGTACGTGGGTTGCGGAGTCCCCGCGGCCCTCCAGCCTTCGGGCCTGGTCCTCTGCCGAGGGGGGGACGAGCAGGATGCACACGACGTCCTGGCAGCGCTGCCGCACCTGCGCCGCGCCCTGGACGTCGATCTCAAGCACGACGTCACACCCAGGCGGCGGCTCGGGCACCGGCGTGCCGTACAGCTCGCCGAGCACCGAGGCGTGCTCGAGGAACCTGCCGGCGGCGACGGCCGCCTCGAAAGTCTTCCGGTCCACGAAGGCATAGGCGTCTTCTTCCTCACCTTCGCGCCGGGCCCGCGTCGTCCACGATCGGGAGAGCCACAGCTTGGGGTCGCGTGCGACAAGCTCGTGGACGACCGTTCCTTTCCCGGCTCCGCCGGGTCCGGAAACGACGAGGATCAGGGGCGACCGATGGCTTCGAGCAGAGCGTGGCGCTGTTTCGCGCCGAGTCCCTGCAGCCGGCGAGTCTCGCTGATCCCGATCTGCTCCATGAGCCGACGGGCTTTCACCTTGCCGGTGCCCGGGAGGGACTCAAGGACAGCGAGGACCTTCATCTTGCCGACGATGTCGTCGTTCGCGGCCCGACCGAGCAAACCGCTCAGCGTGACACGACCATTTTTCAACTGGTCCTTGATCTCCGCTCGGGCCTTGCGTGCCTGAGCCGCCTTGGCAAGCGCGGCGGCGCGCTGTTGGGGTGTGAGGCTTGGTGGTTGGGGCATGAGTCGAGACGTTAGCGCGGGTCGCCCCGCATGACCACGGTTTCCGCGTCGAGAACCCCCGCGCCGGACGGCCAAGCGCCGCGTCGGCGAGCCCGCTCACGGCGACGCCAGGGAGTGCAGCGACCCGGCGAGATCGCGTGCCGCCGCCATCGGGTCTTTAGCCCGCGTGATCGCGCGCCCGAGGACGAGGAGGTCGGCGCCGGCCAAGAGGGCGTCCTGCGGCGTGCCGACCCGCGACTGATCGTCGCGGGACGTTCCAGCGGGCCGCACCCCGGGCACGACGGTGATCATCCCGGGAACCGCGGCTCGGATCGACGCGACGTCCGCCACCGCGCAGATGACGCCGCCGCAACCGGAACGCGCCGCGAGCACGCTGCGCGCGACCACGAGCGCCGGAGTCGCGTCGGCATCGCTCGTCAGCACGGTGACGGCGAGCCCGACCGTCGGCGACGTCTGGCCCGCCGCGGCCGCGCCCTCGGCGAAGCCCTCCGCCGCGGCGGCGAGCATCGCCCCCCCGCCGGCAGCGTGAACCGTCGCGTAGCGCGCGCCGGTGCGCGCGATCGCCCGCGCGGCGCGCTGGACGGTCGTCGGGATGTCGTGGAGCTTGAGGTCCACAAACACGTCGAAGCCGTCCTCGATGAACGCCGCGACGGCGGCCGGACCCTCCGCCACGTACAGCTCGAGCCCGACCTTCACGACGGCGAACCACGGCCGGAGACTTTTCGCCAGCGACCGGGCCGAGGCGAGGTCGGGGACGTCGAGGGCGAGGCAGAGACGCTCTCGCGTCCTATCGGCGGGAACCTGGGCACTAGTCACGCGCACCTCCGACAAGATCCGCGACACGTTCGACCCGCCGCGCCGCGCACCACCGCCGCAGCTCGGTGAGGACCCGCACCGGCGCGCGCGGGTCGAGGAGCGTCGCCGTCCCCACCTGCACCGCCCGTGCCCCGGCGAGCAGGAACTCAGCGGCCTGCAGGCCCGACATGACCCCACCCACGCCGATGATCGGAACCTCGGGCAACTCCGCCGCGACGTCGCTCACGGCCCGCAACGCGACGGCGTGGAGGGCGGGTCCCGAGAGTCCCCCGCCGCCCCCGCCGAGCGCGAGCTGGCGGAGATCGGCGGAGATCGCCAGGCCCGGCAGCGTGTTCACGAGCGTCAGGGCCGCGGCACCGGCGTCGACCGCGGCGCGCGCCACCTCGACGAGGTTGGCTGCGCCCGGCGAGAGCTTCGCCCAGCGCGGCAGCCTGGCGGCCCCGGCCGCCTCGACGGCGGCAGCGGTCGCCGCGGGCGAACGGGCGAACATCTCCCGGCCGTCATCGAGATTCGGGCAGGACACGTTGACTTCGATGGCGACGATCGCGGGCGACGCCGAGGCGAGAAGCGCCGCGGCCCGCGCGTACTCCTCGACGCGCCGACCCCAGATGCTGACGACGACGCGGGCTCCGGCCGCCTCGAGGGCCGGAAGGTCGCGCTCGAGCCACGCCCCGACCCCCGGACCCTGGAGCCCGACGCTGTTCAACATGCCCCCCGCGACGGGCTTGAGGCGCGGCGGGGCGTTCCCCGGCCAGGGGTCGGCGGAGAGCGACTTCACGACGACGGCACCGAGCTGCGCCAGGTCGAAGTACGCCGCCAGTTCCGCGCCGTGGCCCGCGGTGCCCGATGCCGTCATCACCGGATTCGGGAGCTCAACCGTGCCGATCGTCGTCGTGAGATCGACGCTCGCGCCGCGCCGGCTCACCGGCCCGCCCCGTGACGTTCCTGCAGGCTGGACACACTCCAGTCGAACTGTCGCCACGCCGCGATGCCGTAGGCCGCGGCCCGGGCGGCGTGCACCGTCGTCACGATCGGCACCCGACGCGCCGAGGCCGCACGCCGGATGTAGGCGCCGTCGGCGTGGCTCCCGCGGCCGCGCGGCGTGTTCACGACGAGCTGGATCGATCCCTCATTCAGCAAAGCCACGACGTCCCCCGGTTCGTGCCGACCGGATGCCGGGTTCGTCAACTTGCCGACGACCATCTCGACGGGGACGCCGTGGGTCTCGAGATGCGCCGCGGTGCCCTTCGTCGCCACGAGCGCAAACCCGAGACCGACAAAAGCCCGCGCGACGTCGACGCCGCCGTCTTTGTCCCGGTCAGCGAGAGACAGGAAGATACGCCCGGCGTCGGGAAGGCGATTGCCCGCCGCGATCTGGCTCTTGGCGAAGGCGAGACCGAAGGTGCTCGCTGTCCCCATCACCTCGCCGGTCGAGCGCATCTCCGGGCCCGGCAGGGCGTCCACCTCGGGAAAGCGTGCGAAGGGCAGGACCGCCTCTTTCACGCTCACGTACCCCCCCGGAGTCGGCTCGGAGGCGGCGAGGAGACCTTCGGCGCGCAGTTCGCGGAGTGTCGCGCCGACGACGACGCGGGCGGCGACCTTGGCGAGCGGGACCCCCGTGGCCTTGGCGACGAAAGGGACCGTACGCGAGGCGCGCGGGTTGGCCTCGATGACGAACACCTCGCCAGCCTTGACGGCGAACTGGACGTTGATTGGGCCCCGCACGTCGAGCGCGTCGGCAATCGCGGCGGTGTGGGCGATGAGCGTATCCACCGTCTTCGCGGGCAGCGTGGGTGGCGGGATCGCGCACGCCGAGTCGCCCGAGTGCACCCCCGCTTCCTCGACGTGCTCCATCACGCCCCCGACCAGAAGCTCCCCCGACGCGTCCCGCACCGCGTCGACGTCGACCTCGATGGCGTCGACGAGGAAGCTGTCGATGAGAATCGGCCGCGTCGCCGACAGTCCGCCCTCGCGCTCGAGCGAGCCGACACCGCCCCGCGGGTCGAGCCGGTCGCGGCCGAACAAAGCCGTCATCGCGTCGCCGAGACTGGACTCGTCGTAGACGATCTCCATCGCTCGCCCCCCGAGCACGTAGCTCGGTCGCACGAGAACGGGATAACCGACTCGTCGGGCGACGGCGCGTGCCTCTTCCGCCGTGCGCGCCGTGCCGCCCTGGGGCTGGGGGATGCCGAGTCGGTTGAGCAGCGCGCCGAAGCGCTCACGGTCTTCGGCGAGGTCGATCGAGGCCGCGGTCGTCCCAAGAACGAGCGCCTCCGGCAGCGTCCCGGCCAGCTTCAGCGGGGTCTGGCCGCCGAGGCTGACGATCACGCCGGCCACCCCCCCGCTTCCGGCGGCGGATTCGGCGGTGAGCACCGCCGCGACGTCCTCTTCGGTGATCGGCTCGAAATAGAGCCGGTCCGAGGTGTCGTAGTCCGTGGAAACGGTCTCCGGGTTGCAGTTCACCATCACGGTCTCGTAGCCGGCCCCGCGCAGCGCCATGGAGGCGTGCACGCAGCAGTAGTCGAACTCGATGCCTTGTCCGATCCGGTTCGGACCCGAGCCGAGGATCACGACCCGGGGCCGAGGCGACGCGCGCACCTCGGACTCGTCCTCATAGGTCGAGTAGTAGTACGGCGTCTCGGCCGCGAACTCCGCCCCGCAGGTGTCGACCGTCTTGAACGTTGCCGCGACGCCCGCGGCGAGGCGGGCCGCGCGCACGTCGGATTCCTCGCGCCCGAGGCGCCAGGCGATCTGCGCGTCCGCGAAACCAGCACGCTTTAGTCGCCGCCAGTCGCTCCTCCCCAGGCGTTCGAGCGCCCCGGAGTCCGCGACCAGCTCGTCGAGGCGGCGGCGCACGGCGACGATCTCGGCGATTCGGTCGAGGAACCACGGGTCGACCCTGGTCGCCGCCGCGACGGTTTCCACTGTCGCGCCGGCGCGCAGCGCGGCTTCGATCTCGAAGATGCGCGCCGGAGTCGACCGGGACGCCTGGTCGAGCAGTTGCGCCACGGGCAGGTCACAGAGAGCCTCAGCCGGATCGCAGTTCAACCCGGACCGTCCCTGCTCGAGCCCCCGCAGGGCCTTCTGCAGCGACTCGGCGAACGTGCGGCCGATCGCCATCACCTCGCCGACCGACTGCATCTGAGTGCCCAACCGGCCCGACACGCCGGGGAGTTTCTCGAAGGCCCACCGCGGCACCTTCGTCACGACGTAGTCGATCGTCGGCTCGAAGCACGCCGGCGTCGCCCTCGTGATGTCGTTGCGGATCTCGTCGAGGGTGTAGCCGATGGCGAGTCGGGCGGCGACCTTGGCGATCGGGAATCCTGTCGCCTTCGAGGCGAGCGCCGAGGATCGCGACACCCGCGGGTTCATCTCGATGACGAGCTGCGTCCCGGTCGCCGGATCGACGGCGAACTGGATGTTCGAACCCCCGGTCTCCACCCCGACCCGGCGGATGCAGGCGAACGCGGCGTCGCGCATCTGCTGGTATTCAACGTCCGAGAGCGTCTGGGCGGGGGCGACGGTGATCGAGTCCCCGGTGTGGACGCCCATCGGGTCGAAGTTCTCGATCGAGCAGACGACGACGCAGTTGTCCTTGCGGTCGCGCATCACCTCGAGCTCGAACTCCTTCCAACCGACGATCGAGCGCTCGACGAGGATCTCGCCGATCGGGCTCACGGCGAGCCCGGCAGCGGCGAGTCGCGCAAGCTCGTCACGATTCTCGGCGATCCCCGTACCCTCACCACCGAGGACGAATGACGGGCGGATCATCGTCGGGTAGCCGATTGCATCGCCGACCGCCATCGCCTCGTCCAGCGAATGGGCGAAACCCGAAGATGGGACCTCGAGCCCGACGCCGGTCATCGCGGCCTTGAAAAGCTCCCGGTCCTCCGCGGTCGCGATCGCCTCGGCCCTGGCGCCGATCATCTCGACGCCGCAGGCGGCGAGCACGCCGGAGCGTTCGAGCGCCATCGCGAGGTTGAGGGCGGTTTGCCCGCCCATCGTCGGGAGGATGGCGTCCGGTCGCTCCCTCTCGATGACGACCCGGATCACCTCGGGCTCCAAGGGCTCAATGTAGGTCCGGTCGGCGATGCCCGGGTCGGTCATGATCGTCGCCGGGTTCGAGTTCACCAGGATGACCCGGATGCCCTCCTCGGCGAGCGCCCGGCAGGCCTGGGTTCCCGAGTAGTCGAACTCGCAAGCCTGACCGATCACGATCGGCCCGGAGCCGATCACGAGGACCGACTCGATATCGGGACGGCGACCCATCAGCGTTCCGCCTCCGCGCCGCCGCGCCTCACCGGTGTGCCTCCATGAGGCGGCGGAACTCCTCGAATAGGTAGCGCGCGTCGTGCGGCCCCGGTCCCGCCTCCGGGTGGTACTGGACGCTGAAAGCGGGGATGTCCCGGCACGCGAGGCCCTCGACCACCTGGTCGTTGAGATTGAGGTGCGTGATCTCGGCACTCTCGATCGTGTCGGTGACGACGGCGTAACCGTGGTTCTGGCTCGTCACCTCGACTGTTCCCGTCGCCAGCCGCCGCACGGGATGGTTGGCACCGTGGTGGCCGAAGGGGAGCTTGTAGGTGGCAGCACCGAGCGCGGCGCCGAGCAACTGGTGTCCGAGGCAGACCCCGAAGACCGGGACGGCACCGAGGAGACGCCGCACGGAAGCGACAATGTGACCGAGCGCGGCGGGGTCGCCGGGCCCGTTCGAGAGGAAGACTCCGTCGGGTCGACGCCCGAGGACCTCGTCGGGTGGCGTCGTCGCCGGAACGACCTCGACGGTCGCGATCGTGGCCAGCGCGTCGAGAATCGACCGCTTGATCCCGAAGTCGTAGGCGACGACGCGCCACGGCCCGCCCGCGACCTCGTAGGGGGTCGCCGTCGTCACCTCGGCGACGAGGTCCTGGCCCTCGGTGCCCGGTTCAGTCGCTGCCGTCGCGAGCAGCGTCGCCTGATCGGCCGTGCCGAAGGCGCATGGCATTGCCCCCGCCTCCCGCACATGACGCGTGAGGCGTCTCGTGTCGACCCCCGTCAGCCCGCCGATGCCGTGCCCGACAAGGAAAGACTCGAGGTCGCCGGTGGCGCGCCAGCTGCTCGGCCGGTCCGGCAGGTCCCGCACGACGACCCCGCGGCAAGACGGGCGGCTGGATTGGTTGTCGGCCGCCGTGACGCCGTAGTTGCCGATGTGCGGGTAGGTGAAGGCGATCACCTGTCCCGCGTAGGACGGGTCGGTGATGATCTCCTGGTAGCCCGACATCGCCGTGTTGAAGACGAGCTCGCCGGCCTGAACCGTGGGCGAGCTTCTCGCCGCGAAACCGATCGCCTCGCCCTCGAACGTCGTCCCGTCGGCGAGGACGAGCAGCCCCGGCGGTCGCGGGCCTTCCGGACCGGGCCCGCTGGTCACCGCGTGGTCGTCCCGTCCACGACGATCGGCTCGCCCGCCAGCACGGTGTGGCGGACCCGCCCCGTCAGCGTCATCCCGTCGAACGGCGAGTTGTGCGACCGGCTCGCCGTCGCCCGCCGATCGACGGTCCAGGTCTGGGTCGGGTCGAACACGCAGAGGTGCGCCCGGGCGCCCGGGGCGAGCGGTCCCCCATGGCCGAGGGAACGGTCGAGCCCGACGAGCGCCGCGGGTCGCCACGACATCAGGGCGATGAGCGCGGCCAAAGACAACGGCTCGGCGTCTTCGGGACGCGCCACGAAGGCGTCAAAGGCGACGGCGAGGGCCGTCTCCAGCCCGATCATCCCGGGTGGCGCCTCCTCGAACGGCGCCTCCTTCGCCTCCCGGGTGTGCGGCGCGTGGTCGGTGGCGATGGCGTCGACGACACCTTCGCGACAAGCTGCCCGCAGCGCCACCCCGTCGGCCGCGCTGCGCAGGGGCGGGGCGACCTTGAAAAGCGGGTCCCGCGAGGCGGCGACGGCGTCGGTGAGGACGAGATGATGGGGCGTCACCTCCGCAGTCACCGGCAATCCTTCCGCCTTTGCCGCCCGGACGAGCTCGACCGAACCGGCGGTTGACAGGTGGAGGAAGTGCATCGGCGCTCGCGTCTCGCGCACGAGCGTGAGGTCCCGGGCGAGCATCGCCTCCTCGGCCGCGGCGGGCTGGGCGGGAATCCCCAGCCGGCGCGACCAGGCCCCTTCGTGCATATGGCCACCGGAGGCGAGAACTTCGTCCTGGCAGTGCTCGGCGAGGATGATCCCGAGGTCGCGCGCTTGTTCGAGCGCTTGCCGTAACACGTCGGCGTTCTGGACTCCACGGCCGTCGTCGGTGAAGAGCCTCACGCCGAGCGCGGCCATCTCGGCGAGCGGCGCGACCCGGTCACCGGCACGCCCGACGGTGATCGCCCCGGCGACGGCGACGTCGGCGCACGCGCCGCGGGCGAGCTCGAGCACGTATTGCACGACCGCGGCCGAGTCGATCGCCGGCTCGGTGTTCGGCATGGCAACAACGGCCGTGTAGCCGCCGAGCGCCGCCGAGCGTGACCCGGTCGCGACCGTCTCTGCGGCCTCGCCGCCCGGCTCGCGCAGATGCGTGTGGATGTCGACGAGCCCGGGCGCGACGACGCAGCCCGAAGCCTCGAGGACGATCGTTCCCAGGGGAACATCGATCCCCTCTCCGACGGCGACAACCCGGCCGTCCTCGACGAAGACGTCGCCGCGACGCTCGCCGGTCGAGTCGACGACGGTCCCGCCGCGCACGACGACACGTCGGCCACCACCAGGTCGGGTCCCGTTGTTCTCAGACACTTCGCCGCCCTCGTCGCCTGGGTTTCCGACCGATCTTGCGATCGACGAGGGGGCAGGACGAACCGGCCAGGTCATGAATCGCGCCGTGACGGGGCCCAGCAGCGGGCAACTGGCAGCCGTCCACGGTCCCTAAACCTCCACGAGGTCGCCGATCGCGACCCCGTCGCTGCTCACCTCGACCGTCTCGCTCCGGCGCGTCGGCAGGTTCTTGCCGACGAAGTCCGGACGGATCGGCAACTCCCGATGACCCCGGTCCACCATCACCGCCAGTTGCACGGCGCGCGCCCGACCGTGGTTCCCGAGGGCGTCAAGCGCGGCGCGGACCGTCCTTCCCGTGAACAAGACATCGTCGACGAGCACGACGATGCGACCGGTGAGGTCGACCGGGATGTCGGTCGCCTCTTTGGACAGGACCGGACGGATGCCGGTGTCGTCGCGGTAGGCCGCGACGTCGACGATGCCGAGCGGCACCGTCGAGCCGTCAATCTCGGCGATCTCGGCCACGAGACGCGCGGCGAGAGGAACCCCTCCTGTCTGCAACCCGACGACGACGATCTCGTTCGCGCCGTGGTTGCGTTCGAGAATCTCGTGGGCGATCCGCACGAGGGCGCGGCGGACGTCGTTCGCGTCCATCACGTGCGAGCGAGGGACGAAGACACGCCCTTTCCGGCGTGCCGCCCGCCGTTCTCGCTCGGCCACCGCGCTCCTCATCGTCCGTGCGGGCCTCACGGGACCCGCTTCACGTCCGCTCCAGGATGCCACTTTTCGAAGCGGGGCGCGAAACGATTACGGGCCCAGCCGGAGCAACTGCCGGGCGCCGGGGAGGCGCGAGGCGCGCGTCTCCGACGGTGCCGGGGCGCTCGGGTGGCACCCTCGCCACGCCAAGGCTCGGCAAAGGCCCGGCTCGCATGCCCTCGTCGGCCTGTCACCTGCGAGACTCGGGGTGTGCCGGAGTGGATCTACTTCATCCATCCTCCTCGCGACGACTTCGCCGAGACGATGACCGCCGAGGAAAAGACGGTCTGGGAGGCTCATTTCCGACGCTTCCAGAGCCTCCTCGCCGACGGAACCCTCATCCTGGTCGGTCCCACCTTGGGCCGGGTCAACACCGGCGTCGCGATCTTCGAAGCACCCGATGAGATCTCGGCCCGCAGAATCATGGAGGAAGATCCCGCCATCAGGGACGGCTTCGCCCGGGGTGAACTCCACCCGTTCCGAATCTCGCTGCTACGAGGTCGCGACTAACCGGGGACGCGCTCTGGCTGAGAACCACCGAGGAAGTGGCACACCATCGCGAGCTGCTCGGGAATGATCCTCCACCACGTCCACTTGCCGCGCTTTCGTCCCTCAATCAGCCCTGCTTCGGCGAGCACGCGTGTGTGATGCGAGATCGTCGGCTGGCTCTTCCCCAACGGTTCTTCGAGGTTGCAACTGCACACCTCTCCTGAGGTCGCGATGATCGAGAGGAGGCGCAACCGCACCGGGTCCGCGATCGCGCCGATCACCGCCGCAAGCTGGGCGGATTCGGTCTCGCTCAACGGACCTGCCGAAAGCGGCGCGCAACAGAGCTCACGACGGGCCGAAGGCGACTTTTTGGCTGCGACCTGGGTCATGAGACCATTTTGGCATTGACAGACATCGATTCGACCGTCATACTCTCATATTGACATTTGTCAATCTGGCGGAGGACAAGATGGGGCGACGGCAGCCCGAGTCGGGCTGGCCGAATCGAGTCGGCGGGACGGGGCGCGCCGGAGGAGCGCCTCCGGCTGGACAGGGCATCCGGAGCCGCAAGGCTCTCGCGGAGTTCGTCGGAACAGCCTTTCTCGTCGCCGCAATCATCGGCTCGGGCATCGCCGCCGCACGTCTATCGCCAGACGACGTCGGGATCGAACTCCTCGAGAACACCCTGGCGACGGCCGGCGCGCTCGCCGCGATCATCTTCGCGGTCGGTCCGGTGTCCGGAGCTCATCTCAATCCGGTGATCACCCTCGTCGATCGCTTCTTCGGCACCACGTCCACCAAGGACGCCCTCACCTACGTCGTGGCGCAGTTCGCCGGCGGCGTCACCGGAGCAATCGCAGCCAACACGATGTTCGGAGACGCCGTCATTTCCCTGTCGACCCGTCATCGCGCGAGCGGGCCACATCTCCTCGCGGAGGTGATCGCGACGTTCGGCCTCGTCCTCATCGTGTTCGGCCTTGCTGGCTCCGGCCGTTCTCACCTCGCACCTTTCGCCGTCGGCGCCTACATCGCCGCCGCGTACTGGTTCACGTCCTCGACGAGCTTCGCCAACCCCGCGGTCGCCCTCGGCCGGATGTGCTCGAACAGCTTCGCCGGCATCGCGCCGGGCTCGGTCGTCCCGTTCATGGGTTTCGAACTGATCGGTGGCGCCTTCGGGGCGAGCTGCGTCGCCGTGCTCTACCCGCAGATCCGCCGCAGCGCTCGCCATGTCGTCGTCGCCCAAGAGGAGGCCGCGTGAGCCAGGAGAAGCCGGAAGTCCTGTTCGTCTGCGTCCACAACGCCGGCCGATCGCAGATGGCCGCCGCGCTGCTCGCCCGACACGCCCGAGGCCGGATGACGATTCGCTCGGCTGGTTCCGAACCGGCGGACCGGTTGAATCCGGCTGTCGTCGAGGCGATGCGCGAGATCGGTATCGACATCGCCTCCGAGAGACCGAAACTGCTGACGAACGAGCTTGCCGAAGACGCCGACGTCGTCATCACGATGGGTTGCGGGGACACCTGCCCCGTCTTTCCAGGCAAGCGCTATCTGGATTGGGAGCTCGACGACCCCGCGGGGCGCCAACTCAACGAGGTCCGCCCGATCCGCGACGAGATCGACGCCCGCGTGCGAGCCCTCGTCGCAGAACTCCTGCCTTGAGGCGTGGGGCTCGCGGCCGTTGGCCACACGACCGGGCCGGTTCGCGGACCCAGGGAAGCTGAAATGACAAACCCGGAAGCGGACAAGATCAGGGACGCGGTGCGCGTGCGTTACGCCAACGCGGCTCAGGAGACGGAGACATCGTGTTGCGGACGGACGAGCGCGCTGGAAAGTGTCTTTGGCCGCACTCTCTATAGCGACGAGGACGCGAAGTTGCTGCCCGAAGGGACCCTCGCCGCGTCACTCGGTTGCGGCAACCCGACCTTGCTCGCGGATCTCCATCCCGGCGAGGTCGTCCTCGATCTCGGATCCGGCGGCGGGATAGACGTGCTCTTGTCCGCGCGCCGAGTCGCCCCGACCGGCAAGGCCTACGGCCTCGATATGACGCCGGAGATGCTGACCCTGGCGCGGCGGAACCAAACCGAGGCGGGCGTCGAAAACGCCGAGTTCCTAGAGGGCACGATCGAGGCCGTTCCCCTACTTGACGAGTCGGTCGACGTGATCATCTCCAACTGCGTCGTCAACCTGTCCGCTGACAAGCCCGCCGTGTTCCGCGAGGCGTTCCGCGTCCTCCGCCCGGGCGGCCGCCTGGCTATTTCGGACGTCGTCCTGCGCCGGACGCTCGCCCCGCCATTGCAGCGGGTGGTCGGGCTCTGGACCGGTTGCATCGCCGGCGCATTGTCCCAGGCCGACTACCGCGGGGAGCTCGAGGTCGCCGGCTTTCGCGAGATCGACATTGAGCCGACCGACGTCTACGACCGCAGCCGTCTGAGCAGCCTGGCCGAGGAGATGTCTGCTGCAGAATCGCTCCCCGACGGATTCGATGTCGCGGCGACGATCGCCGAGCTCGACGGTGCCGCGATGAGTGCCTTCATCCGGGCCCGCAAACCGTGACCGGCGGGCCGGCGCGGGATCGGCCGACGATTGCTCAACGCAGTTCGAGCTCGCCGCTCGCGTACTCGACGCCGATCGGGCCGACGACGACCCGGCGCGGACCCGACTCCACCTGTCCGGCGACGAGGGCGGCGAGGCCGAACTCGCCGGCGAGCGCAACGACGCGGGCGCCCGATCCCGGCGCGACGAAGCAGGCCAACCCGGCGCCCATGTTGAGAGTCGCGTAGGCCTCGGCGCTCGACAATCCCGCCCGCTCGGCGACGAACCCGAGCACCTCCGGAACCGAAAGAAGCCTCTCGATCCGGTAGGTGAAATCCCGGTCGGCTCGCATCAGCTTGCGCAGCCCGTGTCCAGTGACGTGGCTGAGGTAGTGCACCGCCACGCCCTCGGCGAGCAAGCGGGCGACGAAACCGACGTAGATCAGGCCCGCGTCGAGCGCCGCGTCACCGAACAGTCGACCAGACGGCAGTGGTGTCGCGAGCCCGAGATCGAGCCGGGCCGCCACGGCACGCACGAGCGAGGCCCCGTTCTGGTGGAGACCGCTCGACGCGACGAGCACGATCTCGTCGCCGGCACGGAGCGCCGCGCCGAGCATCGGTTCGACCCCCCTCGGCACCCGACCGACGACGGCCGCCGCGAGGTCGATCCCGTCCGGCGCGACGAGTCCCGCCAGCGTCGGGGACTCGCCGCCGCCCCAGGCGGCGCCGGCGTCGCGGCAGGCTCGGGCGAAACCGTCGACGAGCGAGGCATGCCGAGTCCCCGAGTACCAAGACGCCGCGCCGGTCGCGAAGTAGGCGTTGACGACGAGTGGCAGGGCGCCGACGCAACAACAGTCGTTCACCGCCGCGGCGACGGTGTCGTAGCCGATCGCCTCGAACCGGTCGATCCCCGTCGCCGCCTCGAAATCGCGCGCCACGAGCGACTTCGTGCCGAGGCACTCGAGGACGAACCCGTAGGTCGCGCCGTTTGATCGGACGACCGTCGCCGGCTCGCCGCGGCTTCGCTCCTCGATCGTCGCGCCGCGGGGGGCGGCGTACGACGACGTCGAGCGGGCGGCCGTGACCGCCAGGCGCTTGGCGGCGTCGAGGGTGCCGTAGTCGACGCCGGCCGCGGCGTAAGGGTCGCGCCTGCTCACGACGCCGCGGTCGGCGGAAGCTCGGCGGCGATCGCGGCGAGCACGCCGTTCACGTACCGGCCGGATTCCGCGGTCGAGAAATCCTGGGCGAGCTCGACGGCCTCGTCGATCGCCACCGCCAGCGGGACCTCGCCGCCGAAGATGAGCTCGAAGGTCGCGATCCGCAGCAGTTGGCGGTCGATCGCCGGCAGGCGGCTCACCTCCCACGCCGTGGCGTGGGAGGCGATGACGGCGTCGATGGCGTCGAGATGGGCCCCGACCCCGCGGACGAGCGCCACGGCGTACGCCTCGGGCACGACCGGGAGCCCGTCGAGGACGGCGTCCGGGGAAAGGCCCTTGGCCTCGGCTTCGTAGAGCAGGTCGAGCGCCCGCTCGCGGGCGCGCCGGCGCGCGCCGGTTGACGACGGCCGCTCCCTACGCCCTCGTGAGGTACTCACCGGACCGGGTGTCGACTCTGATCCGGTCGCCCGGGTTGACGAACAGCGGCACCTGGACGACGAGACCGGTCTCGGTCGTCGCCGGTTTGCGCGCGCTCGAAACGCGGTCGCCCTGGATGCCGGGCTCGGTGTCCGTGATCTCAAGCTCGACGGCGGCCGGCAGCTCGACGGCGACGATCTCGGTCTCGTGGAGCACGAGGAAGACGGATTTCCCCTCTTTCAGGTACGGTGCCGCGCCACCCAGGGTGGCGACGGGGACGGTCATCTGGTCGTACGAGACATTGTCCATGAACACGAAGTCGCTTCCGTCGCGGTAGAGGAACTGCATCTCGCGCTTGTCGATCACCGCCTGCTCGACGCGCTCGTCCGCGCGGAACGTCCGCTCGACGACCGCCTTGGTCCGCAGATTGCGGAGCTTCGTGCGCACGAAGGCGCCGCCTTTGCCGGGTTTCACGTGCTGGAACTCGACCACCTCGAACAGTCCGTCGGCAAGTTCGAGGCCCATCCCGTTCTTCAGGTCGTTCGTCGATAAAGCCATCAGAGCAAAAAGTCCTTCGTCGTCTTGGTGAGGGGCCGGCACCCGGTCCTCGTCACGACGACGGTGTCCTCGATGCGGACCCCGCCGCGCTCCTCGAGATACACCCCGGGCTCGACGGTCACGACGCTGCCCTCCGCAAGGTTTTCCTCCGATCCCGCGGCGAGCGTCGGCGCTTCGTGGACCTCGAGCCCGACTCCGTGGCCGGTCGAGTGCGTGAACGCCTCGGCGAGACCGGCCTCCCCCAGGGACTTGCGGCAGGCCTCGTCCACGGCGCCGCCGGTCACGCCGGCGACGACGGCGACGAGGCCGGCACGCTGCGACGCCGCCACGGCGTCGAGAAGCGAGATGTCGGCCGCCGACGGCTCGCCGACACAGACCGTGCGTGTCATGTCGGAGTGATAGCCGTCGACGACGGCACCGAAGTCCACGACGACGAGATCGCCCGGCGAGATGACGCGACCAGTCGGCTGGGCGTGCGGCATCGCCCCGTTCGGCCCGCTCGCGACGATCGTCTCAAACGAGGCCTGGGCGGCTCCTCGCCGGCGCATCTCGAACTCGAGCTCGGCCGCGAACTCCGCCTCGGTCACGCCCTGCGCGAGGAGCCCTTTCGTCTGGGCGAACGCGACGTCGGCGATGTCGCAAGCCCGTTCGATCCGGTCGATCTCCCCGGCGTCCTTCACGAGGCGGATCGCCTCGACGAGACCGGAGGTCGCGACGAGCTCGGGCTTCAGCGTCGCGGCGAACTGAGCTTGCAGTTCCCAACTCACCGCCTTGGCCTCCAGCGCCAGCCGGGCGAGGTTGCTCGTCGCCGTCTCGACGGCCTGGACCTGTTTCGTCGCGCCGACCACCTCAAGATCGACATCGACGCCCGCCGCCGCCGTCTCCGCCGCCGCCTGGTCCCGGTAGCGCCCGTCGGTGATGAGCAGGGCGCGGCGCGCCGTCACGACGAGGAGGGCGGCCGACCCAGAGAACCCGCTGAGATAGCGGACGTTGGCTAGCGAGGTGACGAGGATCCCGTCGATGCGCTCTTTGCCGAGACGCTCCCGTAGTTGCGCGAGCCGCCCCGGCACATCCATCGACGCGAGATTTGCTGCGCTCGTCACCTCCCTCCCGATCGTCACCTCGACGGCCATCGCTATTCCCTTTCTTCCTCGACGAGCCGCGCCGCGGCTTCGACCGCGAGCTCATAACCGAGTCCCCCAAGTCCCGCGATGCCGGCCTGCGCCACCGGTGCGATGACCGAAGTGCGCCGCCACGGTTCCCGAGAGTCGGGAAGCGAGAGGTGGAGCTCGATCACCTTTCCGTCGAACGCCGCCAAAGCGTCGTGCAGCGACCAACCGTAGTGCGACAGGGCGCCCGCGTTCACGACGATGGCCGCGACCCGTCCGCGCGCGCCGTGCACGGCGGCGACGAGTTCGCCCTCCTGCTCGGACTGAACGTGCTCGAGTAAGAACCCGCGCCGCCGGGCGGTCGCTTCGGCCCGGGCGACGTGGTCGGCGAGTGTCGCCGTGCCGTAGATCGACGGCTCGCGCTCTCCGAGCAGTCCGAGGTTCGGTCCCGACAACAGGAGAATGACGGGTTCTGTCACGCGGTCCTCGCTTTGGCTTGGCGCGACGCGCCCTTTTCGCTCCTGACGGCCTGCGTCGCGACGAGGGCGACGCGGACGGCTTCGGGGTCGACGTCGGGCACGAACTCGACACCGCGGGGACCGCCGAGGACGAAGCTCAGCCCGGTCCGCGTCTTCTTGTCACGGGCCATGAAGACCGTCAGCTCGTCGAGGTCGACTCCAGCGGGGATCGAAAAGGGAAGCCCGTAGCGCTCGACGACGGCGACGTGGCGCTCGACATCCGCGGCACTGATCCGACCGAGCGCGGCTGCCAATCGCGCCGCGAAGACGAGTCCGATTGCGACGGCCTCGCCGTGCCGGATCGAAGACTCGCCGCCGCCGGACGAGGAGAAACCCGTCGCCTCGAGCGCGTGGGCAAGCGTGTGGCCGTAGTTGAGGACCATCCTGCGGTCTGCGTCGCGCTCGTCGATCGCGACGACCGCCGCCTTCGCCGCGACGCACGACGCGATCTGGTCGACGAGCGAGAGCCCACCGAGATCGGTGAGGCCGGAACACTCGTACTTGGCCATCTCGCCAAACCCCGAATGCCACTCGCGCTCGGGTAGCGACCACAGCGTGTCCGTGTCACAGAGCACGCAACTCGGCTGCCAGAACGACCCGACGAGGTTCTTGCCCTCGGGCAGGTTGACGCCGGTCTTGCCACCGATGGCGGCGTCCACCTGGCCGAGCAACGTCGTCGGCACGTGGATGACGGCGACGCCCCGGTGGTAGCAGGCCGCCGCAAAACCGGCGACATCGGTGACGACTCCGCCGCCGACGGCGACGACGACGTCCGCTCGGGTCAGCCCGGCTCGGGCGAACTCCCGACACAACTTCTCGACCGTGGCGAGCGACTTCGCCCACTCCCCGGCGCCGACCGTGAACTCGACCTCGTCGCGGCCGGTCGTGACCGCGACATTCACGCCCGCTTGCCTGACAATGGCGACGCGCGCCGCTCCCGCCGGGATGACCACGCCGAGCAGGTGTCGTGCCCCGGGTCCGACGACGACCTCGTAGGGATGGTTCGGAACCGCGACGACGACCCGGCGCTGCAGCGCGCCGAGCACGGCGGCGACTGTCGCGTCAGGCTCCAGCGCGTCGACGTCGACGGCCACATCGGCCACCTCCTCGTAGAGCACCCGACGCTCCAGCTCGATCCGCGCCAGCGCCCCGACGGGGTCCGCCTCGAGCAGCGGTCGGCCGGCGCCGTCACCGAGTCGCTGCGCGAGCGTGTGGGCCTGGGCGCGCAACCAGACGACGTCTCCCGCCTCGGAGATCGCGGCACGGTTGGCCGGGTCGAGGACCGCGCCGCCGCCGACGGCGATAACCGACGGGGAGGACGAGGCGAGCGCCTCGGAAAGGACCGTCGACTCGACGGCGCGCACCTTCGCCTCGCCCTC
>Ga0187771_10000135_pt1 | contig 37923 bp, 30 predicted proteins | sample 0116_SJ02_MP15_1_FD_133139 | JGI IMG/M metagenome (GOLD analysis project Ga0187771, IMG submission 133139) | Tropical peat soil microbial communities from peatlands in Department of Meta, Colombia - 0116_SJ02_MP15_10_MG | ecosystem: Environmental > Terrestrial > Soil > Wetlands > Peat | place...
TCCGGCCGGTCGGAGAGCCTCACCCGCAGCGTCCTCTGCCGACCTGATCGGCCGGTCCGGGCACCGGTCACCCGGGGGCCGGCGGGGGCTGCGGCGACGAGAGCGCCGGCTAGCTGTGCCCGGCGGCCACCATGGTCCCAGGCGTAGTAGGGGTCGACGACCACGCAGGGATCCGAGGTCGGGGTCTCGTAGCTCGCCGGCTTGCCTCAGGTGGCCCCGCCGGTCTCCACGTACAAGTCGGGATTGGCAAATACTGTGAAGGTCGGGGTCCGGTCGGGGCGGCGGTGACCAGGTGGAGGATGCCTCCTCCACCTGTCGCGCCCCTATGCCGTTAAGTAGCCGTGTTCAGCGGGGACTTGTGATAGCGCTGGGCTCCCCCGCCGCCTCCCGGGAGCTCCGGTCGGCTCCCGCTCAGAGGTCGAAGGGTGCTCCCGGTGACAGCGCGCTCAGCTCGGTGATGCGCCCGGTCAGGAGCAGCACCCCGAAGGCCAGGAGGAGGAGGCCCGCGACGATGCTGACCAGCCGGAGCCGCCGGTTGATGGCGCGGAGCGGCCCCTGGAGCCGGTCGCAGAGCACCGCCACCACCAGGAAGGGAACGGCCAGGCCGAGGCAGTACACCAGCATGAGGGGGAGCCCTCCGAACCCTCCGCTGGCGGCCACCACCAGGATGGCTCCCAGGGTCGGGCCCAGGCACGGCGTCCAGCCGGCCCCGAAGCTCAGGCCCAGCAGCGCCGCCCCGGCGGTGCCGGCCGCCGGCCGGGGATGCGCGCGGAGGTCGCGCATCAGCAGTGGGATCCGGATCAGGCCCATGGTCTGAAGCGCGAACACGATGATGATGGCGCCGGCGACGATGTCCACCACCTGGCGGTGGGCCGTGAGCACGGTGTCGTCGAAGGCGGCGAGCACGTAGAAGGCGGCGACGAACACCGCCGAGAACCCGAGGACGAAGGCGGCGCCGTGGAGGAGGACCGGGGCCCGCCGGGGCAGCACCGCCGCGCCCCCCGGACCGGGGGACAGCGTGCCCGCTCCGCCCGCCGACCCCGCCTCCCCGCTCAGGAAGGCGGCGTAGGCCGGGATCAGTGGGAGCACGCAGGGCGACAGTACGGAGACCAGCCCGGCGGCGAAGGCCAGGGGAACGGCGGGAAGCGCGGTCGCCAGCATCGGCGACCTCTGATGCTACGGAGCTGGGCCGGAACGACCGCACCCCGAACTGCCCCGGCCGGTGGCCCCGCCCGAAGCCAACCGCCGATCCGCTTCCTGCTCGCCGCGTCGAGCTCCTCCGGTCACTCGCCGGCTAGGGTGGCCCCTCGACGTAGTAGTGACGTCGCCAGCGGATCCAGAGGAAGACGAGGAGGAGGACGAAGAGCACCTCGAAGAGGAGCGGCGCCGGGAAGTGGAACAGCGTCCCCAGGACCTGGGCGGCGAGCGGGGATGCCGGCTTGGCGGTCGGCGTGGAGTGGGGGGACGGAGCTCCGGCGGCGGTGGGTACGGTGGCGTTGGCCGACGACCCGGGAAGGGTGGCCACCGGGCCGGTCGCGCTGGGCAGCGCCGACGGCGACGGCGCGGTCGGGTCGACCTGGCGGTAGATGGCGGCGTCCGCTTGGTACGGATCGAGGGCGGCCAGGACGGTCGGATACGGCCGGCCATCGGCGACCGCGAGGCTCTCCACCTCCTGGGGCGCCGACTGGCCCGACGGGTGGGCGGTGGGCAGTCCCTGGGAGAACGAGGTGAAGGTCTGCCCCCCGTCGGTGGAGCGCCAGAGGCCACCACCGCTGCTGCCTCCGGCATCCGCCCCCGCGTAGACCAGGTTGGGATCCAGGGGGCTGAAGGCGGCGTCGGTGACGGTGTAGCTGGACCCGATGCCGAGGCTGCCGGTCCAGGCTTTGCCTCCGTTGGAGGAGCGGAAGGCCCCCTTGCTGGTGGTCAGCAGGATCGGGCCGGGCGCACCCGCCTGGGGCGCCGGACCGACGCTGATCGAGTTGACGACCGCTCCATGGGGCAAGCCGCTGGTGATCGCCGTCCAGCCCTGGCTCTGGCTTGGATCCGCCTGGAAGACGTAGCCGCTCGAGGTGGCGGGATAGTCGATGCCCGCGTAGAAGACGGTGGTCGGAGGGGTGGCGATGGCACCGAGGGCGCTGATGCCGTCACCATCCAGGCCGCCGTCGTACCAGGTCTTGCCATTCGTGGAGAAGGCGACCCCGTCGTCGGTGCCGGCGGCGAAGCCGCCCGGGCTGACCACGATGCAGCGCACATCGCGGTTGCGGAGGCCGGCGGACGCGTCGCTCCAGGTTACGCCGGCGTCGGTGGAGGCGCGGATACCTCCCGACCCGGCTCCCGTCTCCTGGAGCCCGGCGTAGATGGTCGCTGGGGTGGTGGAGGCGTCGAAGGCGACGCTCCAGGCGCCGCCGTGGAGCTCCGACGCTGTCCAGGTCTGGCCGCCGTCCTGGCTCACGTAGACGCCGGAGTCGGTGGCGGCTGCGGCGAGCGCCGGGTCCCCGGGAGCGAAGGCCACCTGCCAGATCCGGCCGCTGCCCAGACCGGGGAGGCTCCCCTCCCGAGTCCAGCCAGCCGCGCTGGCACTGGGGCTGGGGCTGGCACTGGGGCTGGGGCTGGGGCTGGCGCTTGGAGAGGCCGCCAGCCCGACGGAGGCGGAGGCGGTCAGAGCCGAGAGGACTACCAGGACTCCGCCGAAGATGGGGGTGAAGAGGCCTGCGGCCCGGCGCGGCCGGGCTCCGCGCGACGGCGAGGCCGGTCTGCTGGTGGCGTTGGCGATCAGAACTGCTTCCGAGTGGAGTGGGGACGATGAGGGCGGCAGTCGCTCCGCCCGGGGCCGGCCCGGGTCGGCCGGCCAGCCGCCGGCCAGGATAGCAGCGGCGGGCGGGCACGGCCCACCTGGACGGCGATCAGAGGAGGGGCCGCCGGACCAGGGTGTGCTCGCGATCCGGACCCACGGAGACCACGTCGACGGGCGCGCCCGACAGCTCGCCCAGTCTCTCGATGTACGCCTGGCAGGCGCGGGGCAGGTCTTCGAAGCGGCGGCATCCCCGGGTGGACGAGCGCCACCCGGGCATCTCCTCGTACACGGGCTCGGCGTGCTTGAGGTGGGAGATGTTGGACATGGGGTGGTCCCACGTCTGCCCCTTGCTCACGTAGCCGGTGGCGATCCGCAGGGTCTCGAGCTCGTCGAGGACGTCGACCTTGGTCACCACCATGGCGTCTATTCCGTTGGTGGAGACGGAATACCGGGCCACGGGCGCGTCGAACCAACCGACCCGCCGGGCCCGGCCGGTCACCGTGCCGAACTCGGCGCCCGCCTCCCGGATCCATTCCCCGAGCTGGTCGTCGAGCTCGGTGGGGAAGGGCCCATAGCCGACTCGGGTGGTGTAGGCCTTGAAGACCCCGACCGTCTTGGTCACCCGGGACGGCGGGATGCCACTGCCAGTGAGGGCGCCGCCCGAGGTGGGCGCGGAGGAGGTCACGTAGGGGTACGTCCCCAGGTCCAGGTCGAGCATGGCGCCCTGAGCACCCTCGCAGAGGATCCGCCGTCCCTCCCGCAGCGCTCCCTGGATCACCGGGTAGATGTCCTGGATGTAGGGCTCGAGCTTCTCCGCGTAGCCGAGGTACTCGTCGAGGATGGCCCGCTCGTCGAAGGGATCGTGATCGTAGAGCCGGGTCAGCACCTCGTTCTTGAGCCGGAGAACGAATCGGAGCTTCTTCTCGAGGAAGACCGGCTTGGTGAGGTCGCCGATCCGGAAGCCGATCCGCCTCACCTTGTCCTCGTAGGCGGGACCGATTCCCCGGTGAGTGGTGCCCAGCCTGTCGTCGCCACGCTGCTGCTCACCCAGCTGATCGAGGACCGGGTGATAGGGCATGACCATGTGGGCCCGGTCGCTGATCACCAGGTTCCGGGTGGAGATGCCCTGGGCATGCAGCTCGTCGAGCTCGGCGAGGAAGGACTTGGGGTTGACCACCATGCCGTGTCCGATGACGCAGGTGGTGGTCGGCGACAGGATCCCGCTGGGGATCAGCCGGAATTTGAACTGGCGGCCGTCGGTGACCACGGTGTGGCCCGCGTTGTCGCCCCCCTGGGAGCGGACCACCAGGTCCACCGAGCTGGCGAGGAGGTCGATGACCTTGCCCTTGCCCTCGTCGCCCCACTGGCCCCCGATGAGAATGGTGACGCTGATCTCCGAAGCCCTCGCTGGCGCCGATGGAAGCAGCCGCCAAGAGTATGCGAATCGAGGGGCGCCGGTGGGCCGGCCCCTCGTGCGCGAGGGAAATCAAAAGAAATCAGGAGGATTCCCGACGTCCCCGCGCTGGCCACCCGATAGGGTGAATGGGGCCGTCCGGACCTGGGAACCGCCTCTTGGACCCGGATGGCTCCATCCAACGCAAACACCTCTCCCCGCGGCTGGGAGCGTCACCGTGCGCTCCCAGCCCACGGAGGGGTTGGAGGTCCGTGCCGCCCCGGAGGGAGAGGTGCTGCGGCATCGTCCTGCTTTGCGGGGCGGTGCCGTAGGGCGGACCTGGCACTCAGCGGGTGCTGTCGCGCGCCGCCCCATCCCCGCTGATCTCGCGTCGCCGAGCGCGACCGCGGTCAGGCGCGTCCCCAGGGCTCCAGGGGATCGCTCGCCGGCCGGAAGCCGGCCGCCTCGGCGAGAGCGGAGGCATTCGCCAGGCCGCTGCCCACGTGCTCGGGACTGTGGGCGTCGCTGCCGAAGCTGACCGCCTTGCCCCCCGCCTGGTACCACCAGCGCAGTGGCAGCGGTCCCGGGCTCGGGCCTCGCGGAGCTCCCATGCCGCGGCCGCTGTTGATCTCGAGGATCCGCCCACTCCGAGCCAGGGCCATCAGTACGGCGCGGTATTCCTCCTCGAAGTCGTGCTCGTCGAAGGCCAGCTCCGAGTGAGGCCAGTAGCGCTTGGGGTAATCGAGATGGGCGAGGATGGTGAAGGGGATCGGGCTCTCCACCAGCCTCAGCGAGGCCTCCAGATAGCGGCGGAACTGAGCCGGCGCACGGTCGGCGGCCAGCATCTCGGGGACGCTCACGTCCACCAGCTCGCCGTCCATCTCGATGCAGTGGAGCGATCCGAGGACGCGGTCCAGCGGCCGGTGGTCCAGCAGCGACGCCGCCTGCTCGGCGAAGAGATGGGGCTCACCCAGCTCGATCCCGGACTCGATGCGGAGCCCGGGGTGCGCGGCCCGGCAGCGCTCGATCGCCTCCCAGTAGCCGGTGATGTCGAGGTGGCCACCGCGCGTGCCCGCGGCCACCCGGACCGGCCAGGAGCGGCTGGGCAGGCGGCCACCGACGTCCCACTGCCAGCGTCGCTGCCCGCCGGGCGCGCCGGCCGGTGACGCGTCCTTGGTGGAGCCGCCGGCTGACGCACCTTCCGGGGATGGCGTCATCGCCTGGCCGCCCACCCACGCCGTGAAGTCGGCGTGCTCGGTGAACGCGATCGCGCGGAGGCCCAGCTCGACGGCCCGCGCGCAGGTCGCCAGCATGTCTCCGTGGGGGGCGTCCCAGGACCACTCGGTGTGGACGTGGCGATCGGGGGGCGATGGCGGTGAGGGCACGGATCGGAATCCTGCCACGATCGGCGCGGCAGTCTGTCGGGGCTTGACCCCCCGCTGCGGGCGGCCTCCACTCGCGGCTCCAAGACGACCGCCCGGCTGCGCTACCGTCGCTCCGGTGAGCCAGGACAGCGAGGACCCGGTCAAGACCTTCCAGGTCGATGACCCGCCGCCGGGCGGACCATCCCAGCAGCCGACCGCGTCCGTGGCGCCGGCGGCGGCGCTGCGCGGTCTCCGGTCGGGCTCGGTCCGGGTCGCCGAGATCACCGCCGAGCACGCCGTTGCCGACCCGCCCGAGCTCCCACTTCACCTCGCCGGCGAGCCCGGCACGGTGGCTCTCCAACTGCGCACGACCATCCGCAGGGTGGCGATCGGAGCCGGCCTGGCCCGCAACGCCGACCTCCTCTCCGCGGTGCGCTCGCTCCCCGGGCTTCCCGGGCTGGTCACCAGCCCGGCGGGGGGGACCTTCATCGTCGGCGGCCCCGGCTGGCTCGGCCTCTGCGCCGTCGGCGTGCCGCCGCGGGAGCGGGGAATGCCGCTGGACTGGATGAGCGATTCGCTCGCGGGATGGTTCCGGACCGCGCTCGCGGATTTCGCCGTCGAGGCGAGCATGGGCCGGGTTGACGGCGGCTGGTGCCCCGGCTTCAGCGACATCGCGGCGGGGGGCCGCAAGCTGGTCGGGCTCGGCTACCGGGTCACCCGGGACTGGGTGGTGATGCGAGGGGTGATGCCAGTCGCGCCCATCGCCGCCGAGGACATGGACCTGCTCATCGCCTGCCACCGCCTCATCGGCGTGGAGGTGCTGCCCGAGGCCAACACCTCGCTGTCGGAGGCGGCGGGGCGGCCCGAGCTCGCCGTCCCCGAGGTGATCGAGCGCTGGCGTGACCTCGCCACTCCAGCCGGCTGAGATGGGGGGCGTCGCCGAGGAGGCGCCGATCACCGCCGCCTCCGGTCCGCCCGCGCCGGTCCCGGGCCCCCGGCAGCGGGGATGGAGGCCGCTCCTCCCGCTCGTGATCGTCGTCGCCGCCATCGGCGCGGTGATCCTCCTCCCCAACCTCTACAGCGATCCCAACGGCCTCGACCCCAACGTGCTCCGCGCCAGCGGGGTCTCCCTGGCCCTGCTGGTGGTGATCGGGCTGACCCCGCGCCTGGCGCCCTCCCGCCTGGTTGTGGTCGGCATCGTCACGATCACGGTGTCCTGGTCGGCCTTTCAGGGAACGCCCACCCTGCTCGCCCACATGGGCGTCCAGCAGACCGGCGACCAGGCCAACTTCTACGCCTCGGCGGCCTGGTTCCTGGTCACCGGCCTGGTACTCGTCATCGTCCGGCTGGCGGTGCGCCGCGACCGACCCGCGCTCCGGCTGCTCCACTTCGGTTGGGTGGCGGCGGGAGTGACGGTGGCTGGGGTCGGGGTATTCCTCCTGATCACGCTGCTGATCCCCGCCCCGCTGCTGGGCCGCGAGGGCCTGCCGATCGCCGCCCTGGCGCGGGACTCAGCCTGGCTCGTCCCCGCCAACATGCTCCAGGGGCTGGCCCAGGAGCTGCAGTTCCGCGGCCTGCTGCTGGGGAGCCTGGAGCAGATCACCACCCCACTGCGGGCAAACCTCACCCAGTCGGTGGTCTTCGGCCTCGCCCACCTGGCGATCGTCTACCAGGGTCCGGTCGCCCCCTTCGTCCCCGTCACCATGGCGCTCGGCTTCCTGCTCGGGCTGGCGACTCAGCGGACCAATTCACTCTGGCCTGCGATCGTGGTCCACATGGTGGCCGACGTCGCCGTCCTGGTCGCCGTCCTCCCTGGCCTGTACGGCTTCTGAGCGGCGCGCTGCGCAGGCTCCGGCCGGGTGGTGCGCCGAGCGGCAGCCGGTGGCTGGAGGGGCAGCCTCGCCCACCCTCCCGTTCTTGACATGCTCGTCCGAAAGCTCCGCTCCAGCGGGAGGCTGCTCCGCCCCCCGCTCCCCAGCAGCAGGCTGCTCCGCCACCCGCCCGCCTGCTCAGCCGGGGGCCGCGGGCCGGACCACCCTCCCGGTGGTGGCGCTGAGCCGGGCGGCCTCGACGACCGCGAGCACGTCCCACCCCGCCTGCCCCGGCACCGGTACGGGGCCCTCCCCCCGGATCGCCGCCGCCACCCCGGCGTAGAAGTCGCCGGAGCGCCCGGCCGGGAGGCGGACCTCCTCGGCAGCCCCGCCGTCGCCGGCGGTGAGCACCGCGCGCTGGCTCCCATCAGGCTCCCCGAACTGCGGATCGCCGGGGTGCCCTCCGGCCCGGACATAGGTCTCCTGGGGGTCGAGCCCCCAGACCTCGAGCGCCGCCCGCCGGCCCCAGGCCCGCCAGCGGGGGCCGGCCGAGGGGGCGAGGTTGGTCATCCAGAGGTGGGCGTGGGCGCCGCCCGGAAAGCTCAGCGCCACGAAGCAGTCGTCGTCCGCGGCGCCGCCGGCCCGGACGCTGGAGATCTCCGCGTACACCCCCTCCGCCGGGCCGAGCAGCAGCAGCGCCTGATCGATCAGATGGCTGCCGAGGTCCAGGAGCAGGCCGCCGCCGGCCTCGGGCCTGCTCTGCTCCCGCCACGACCCACGGCGGACCTCGGGCACAAAGCGTTCGAACCGGGCCTCCACCCGGAGCAGGCCGCCCAGCCGGTCTCCGCTCACCATCTCGCGGAGGAGCAGGAAGTCGCTGTCCCAGCGTCGGTTGTGGAAGATCGCCAGCACTCCGCCGGTGCGAGCGGCGGCCGCCAGCATGCTGGAGGCCTCGGCGGTGCTCAGCGCCATCGGCTTGTCGACGACGACCGCCAGGCCTCGCTCCAGGGCGGAGATCGCCTGGGGAGCGTGGAGATGGTTGGGTGTCGCGACCACGGCGAGACCGATGCCCGCGTGGTCCTCCCAGAGTGCTCCGGCGTCGGGAAGCAGCCGGGCGTCCGGGAAGTCGGCCGTGGCCCTCGCCCTTCGCTCGGGATTGCCGGTGACGATGGCCCGCAGCTCCAGCCCCGGGGTGACGGAGATCAGGGGGGCATGGAACACCGACCCGGCGAGGCCGTATCCGAGCAGGGCGACCCCGATGCCGCTCATGGATCGGAGAGTCTGGCATGACGCCAGCGCCGCATTTCGGCGGCATCCGCTCCGCCGGACGCTGAGCGCCGTATGCTCGAAACCATTCCCGCCCACCGGAGAACCAGCGTGACGCAGCCAGGAGACCGCCCCGCCGCCGACTCGGGTGGCCCGTCGGCCGGCGATCCGAGCGCGGAGGTTCCGCCGCCGTCCGGCAGGCCGAGCTGGTACACGCCCTGGACGCCGGACCCCGGCGTGCTCGATTCAGCGGATGCTCCAGGATCCCAGCAAGGGGATCCGGTCTCCACCGGCACGCCGCCCTCCAGGGGCCCTGACCAACCCGCCCCCGCGGCGGGCATTCCCGACGGACTGGGACCCGGGGCCGGCCCCTATGCCGGCGGACCTTTCGGACCCGACCCCTACTCCGGTGACCCCTACGGCCCTGGACCCGGCTGGTACCCCGGCGGCCCGGCGGGGCCCGGTCCCTATCCGGGCGGACCCTACGGCCCGGGCCCACGATTCCTCGGCCCGGGATTCCCGGGAGCGTACCGGCGCTGGCGGCCCGGCATGCCCCCGGCGATGCTCGGGCCGGTGCTTCGGCGCCGGGCTTTCGGCCACATCGCGGGTGGCCTGATCCTGGTCGCGGTCGGCATCTCGATATCGGTCGGCACCTACGTCGGCGCCGCCAGCAACCCCTACGGGGGGAGCTACTTCATCACCTTCGGACCGATCCTGGTGGGAGCCCTGTGGTTCGTCCGCGGGGTGATGCTGCTCATCCGGTCCTCGCGTTTTCGCTGACCGGGCCGGTCTCGTCCCCGCCGGGGCCGTGCCACGGGCCGCAGCGCGAAGCGCCCTGCTAGCTTTTGGACTGTGAGATCGACGGACGCGGCGCGCCGCCTCGCTGCTGGCCTCATGGCCGCGGCCGTCCTCGCCGCGCTCGGCCCCGGCGCGACCGCCCTCGCCGCCAGCCCGCCATGGTGGCAGCTGGCTGCCTTCCCCGGGCAGACCGTGAGCCGCGTCGTCCTCGTGGACGGAAGGGTGGTGGCGGTGGTCTCCGGGGAGGCGATGGCCCAGACACCGGGCGGCTTCGTTCGCACCTCGCCGCCGCCGCCGCCCAGGTCCAGCGTCACCGCGGGCACGGCGACCTGGTCGATTGACCCGTCCGGCCGGGTCATGGTGTCCCGAGGGGACGCGGCGGCCACTCCCGACCCGGGTGCGCCGGGTCTCGGCGCCGGCGCCGACCTCATTGCCGCTCCCCTCGCGTCGCCCGGCACCGTCATCGCGGTCAGCACCGCGGGTGTGGTCTGGTGCCGGTCCCCGGACGGCGGCTGGTCGGTCTCGCTGGTCCTCCTGCCCGACACGCTGGTGACCGGCACCCCCGGGATCACCTCGATCGCCGGCTTCAACCAGAGCCGCCAGACGGAGGTCGTCTACATCGGAACCGCCGGCTACGGGACCCTGCTGACGTCGGACGGTGGGCAGGACTGGACCAGGGCCGACCCCGGGCTGCCCTCCCACGTCCTCAGCCTGGTCGCCGACCCCGCCGGGAACGGTGCGGTGTGGGCCGGCACCGCCCGCGGACTCTACGTTCACCGCCTCCGGCCGCTGCCCAGCATCCCTGCCTACTCGGCCGGGAGCCTCAGCGGCAGATGGCTGCTCACCGGGGTGATCTGCGCGGCCGTGGTCCTGCTCGCGGCCGCGAGCCTGGTAGCCTGGTCGCGCCGGACGGGTGGAGCAGCCGCCCCAGCTTCCTGAAAGGGCGCCACCCGATCTCCCAATTTGAGCGGCCGGCCGCTGGCCGCCCCTCGACGAGGAGCCCAAGCAGATGGATCGCGACGGCGACGAGCTGATCCTGCGCGGCCGCGCCGCGACCACCCCGCTGGCCGAGCTCGACGGCTCGTCGGGCGACGTGATCACCGTCCGCGGCCTGGTCAAGCGGTACGGGCCGGTCGAGGCGGTCCGCGGCATCAACCTCGACGTCCACCGCGGCGAGATCTTCGGCTTCCTGGGCCCCAACGGTGCCGGCAAGTCCACCACGATCTCGGTGCTCTGCACCCTGGTCGAGGCCACCTCCGGCCGCGCCGTGGTCGCCGGCTGTGACGTGGATCGCCACCCTCAGCAGGTCCGCGCGCGGATCGGCCTGGTCTTCCAGGACCCCTCTCTCGACAACCAGCTCACCGCCCGCGAGAACCTCTTCTTCCACGCCCTCGCCTACGGTGTCCCCCGGCAGGAGCGCCCAGCGCGCATCCGCGCGGCGCTCGAGATGGTCGGGCTCGCCGACCGTGCCGATTCCCAGGTGATCACCTTCTCCGGCGGCATGAAGCGGCGGCTGGAGATCGCCCGTGGCGTGCTCCACTACCCGGAGGTTCTGTTCCTGGACGAGCCGACCATCGGCCTGGACCCGCAGACCAGGGCCAGGGTCTGGGAGCACCTTCGCGAGGTCCGGCAGCGCACCGGAACCACCATCTTCATGACCACCCACTACATGGAGGAGGCGGAGTGGTGTGACCGGATCGCCATCATCGACCACGGTCGCATCGTCGCCCTGGGCACGCCCGATCAGCTCAAGGACCGGGTGGGCGGTGATGTCGTGGTCGTCACCACCGGTGACAACGTCCGCGCCGCCACCGAGATCGAGGAGCGCTTCGGGGCTCGCGCGATCGCCGACGACGGCACCCTGCGGGTCGACGTCACCGATGGCGCCGAGTTCGTCCCCAAGCTGGTCAAGGGCCTGGACGTTGAGGTCCGGACCGTCACCGTGCGCCGGCCGAGCCTCGACGACGTCTTCCTCAAGCTGACCGGCCGCGCCATCCGCGACGAGGACGTCGACGCCGGTGCGGCGATGCGCCAGATGATGATGCGCCGGTGGCAGGGGGGACGCCGATGAGCACGGTCACCGCAACCCGGACCGCCGAGGCAGTTGCCCTCGCTCCGGCACCGCGCCCGGCTCACGTCCGCGTCTCCTTCACCCAGGCGGTTTACGTGATCTGGCTCCGTGACCTGATCCGCTTCTATCGCGACCGCGCCCGGCTGATCGGCGCGCTGGCCCAGCCGGTGCTCTTCCTGGTGGTCTTCGGGGTCGGTCTCAGCTCGGCGCTGGGCGGCGGCCGGATCTTCCCCCCCGGGCTCACCTACATCCAGTTCATGTTCCCTGGCGTGGTCTGCATGACGGTGCTGATGACCTCGATCTTCAGCGCCATGTCGATCGTCTGGGATCGTGAGTTCGGCTTCCTCCGCGAGATCCTGGTGGCACCCATCGAGCGCTCCGCGGTCGCCGTCGGGAAGGCCCTGGGTGGCGCCACCCAGGCGATGGTCGGCGGCGTCCTCATGCTGATCTTCGCCCCGATCGTGGGCGTCAGGCTGACCGTCCTCGGCGTCCTCGAGCTGATCCCCCTGCTCTTCCTCTTCGCCTTCACCCTCACCGCTCTGGGCATCGCGATCGCCTCGCGGATGAAGTCGATGCAGGGCTTCCAGGTGGTCATGAACTTCCTGATGATGCCGATGCTCTTCCTCAGCGGAGCCCTCTTCCCGCTGGCCGGGCTGCCGGACTGGATGACCGTGATCACCCGCTTCGACCCGGTGACCTACGCGGTCTCGCCGGTCCGCACCGCGCTCTTCAGCAACGCCGGCCTCTCCCCGGCGGTGCTGGACAGGATCGGCGCGGAGGTGAGCATCGGCGGCTACACCCTGCCTCTGATCCTGGATGTCGGGATCGTGGTGGCCGTCGGAGCCACCGTCCTCGGTTTCGCGATCCGGGCTCTCCAGGCGCGCGACTGAGGCCGGAGCCGGACCGCGCCGGCGGCGGGCGGTGAGCCGGGCGGTGACGGCGGCGTAAGCTGACCGCCCGGGTGAGCCGGCCCGTGCGCCCATGCCGCTGCGGCCGCGCCATCGGCCACCTCGAGAAACCATGGCAGTGGAGACCACTCTCCCCGTCAGCTACCGCAGCCTGCTGCGCGTCCGCGGGCTTCCCCGGATCGTGCTGGCTGCTCTGCTCGGCCGCACCGCCCTCCAGATGCTCTCGGTGGCGATGGTTCTGTTTGTCCTGGAGCGATTCCACTCCACAACCCTGGCCGGGCTCGCGGTCTTCGCTTACGCCCTCCCCGGGGTGCTGGTCAGCCCCCTGGCCGGGGCGCTGCTCGACCACTCCGGGCGGGTGCCTCTGATAAGGCTCGACTACTCGATCGCGGGTGTCGCGGTCCTGCTCATCCTTCTCCTCGACCGGATCGGGGTGCTCGACCCCGGCCTGCTGATCGGGATCGCGGTGCTCGGCTCGCTGACCTCGCCGCTCAGCAGCGCTGGGACTCGCACCCTCTTCCCCGTCCTGGTGCCCCCCGCGCTCTGGGATCGGGCCAATGCGGTGGACAGCGCCGGCTACGTCATCGCGGCCGTGACCGGCGCGCCGCTCGCCGCCGTGGTCGCCGGACTGGTGGGAAGGCCGGCCGCGTTGCTCGCCACTGCGCTGGTGTTCCTGGCCGCCGCGGCCTCCCTGGTCGGGGTGGGGCGGCTCACCCCGCTGCGCCCCGGTGGATCCCTGCGGGAGGTGCCGGGCCAGGCCTGGGCGGGCCTGGTCTACGTGGCCCGCAACCCCACCCTCAGGGGGCTGGCGGTCAGCCTCTCGGTGATCAACCTGGCGTCGGGGCTGCTGATCGTGGCCGTCCCGCTGCTCGTCCTCGACCGGTTCCACGAGAACGCGGCGGTGGTCGGAGCCCTCTGGGCCGTCAGTGCCGCCAGCGGCGGGGTCAACGCCGTGTTCGCCGGGCACCGGGGCAGCCAGGACCGAGAGCGGCGGATGCTGGTCGGGGGGACGCTGGGCAGCGTGCTCGCCGTGCTGCTGCTGGCCTTCGCCCCCAACGTGCTGGTGGCGGCGCTGGCGATGTTGATCTGGGGAGGCTCGGGAGGGTGGATGGACATCGGGCTCTTCTCGGTCCGCCAGCGGCGCACCGACCCGGCGTGGTACGGGCGCGCCTTCGCGGTCAGCATGTCGCTCAACTCGGTGGGCAGCCCGATCGGGTCGGCGATCGCCGGTCCCCTGCTTGGCCCCGGTCTCACCGCCGGCCTGCTCTTCGGTGCCCTGGCTGCCCTGATCAGCGCCGGGATCTGCATCCTCATGGTCCCGCCTCGAGCCCGCCTGGGATAGGCTGGCCCGGCGGATCGCCTCCGGACGCGGTGCCGGCATCGCGCCTGCGCAAACTGATTCCCCGGCAGCGGAACGTCTGGGATGATGGCAGCGGCAATGGCGGTCGTCGATCCTTCGCGGCGTGCCCCTCCGCGGGTGTTCTGCATCGTGCTCGCCGGTGGGGAGGGCAAGCGGCTCTGGCCCCTGACCAAGGATCGGGCCAAGCCGGCCGTCCCCATAGGCGGCGTATACCGCCTGGTCGACTTCGTGCTCAGCAACCTGGTCAACGCCGAGCTGCGCCGGATCGCCGTCCTCACCCAGTACAAGAGCCACAGCCTGGACCGCCACATCAGCCAGACCTGGCGGCTGTCGCCGCTCCTCGGCAACTACGTGACCCCGGTTCCCGCCCAGATGCGGCGAGGCCCGCGATGGTTCTCCGGGTCAGCCGACGCGATCTATCAGAACTTCAACCTCCTGGGCGACGAGAAGCCCGACTACGTCCTCGTCTTCGGAGCCGACCACCTCTACCGGATGGACCCACGCCAGATGATCGCCCAGCACGTCGAGAGCGGCGCCGGGGTGACCGTGGCCGGGGTGAGGGTCCCCATCTCGGAGGCCCAGAGCTTCGGAGTGATCGAGAGGGACGGAGACCGCATCGCCGCCTTCCACGAGAAGCCGGCCAGGGCTCCCGGCCTGCCTGAGGCCCCCCAGACCTGCCTCGCCTCGATGGGCAACTACGTCTTCACCGCCCAGCTCCTGGTCGACGCCCTGGTCGAGGACGCCGAGACACCCTCCAGCCGCCACGACCTCGGTGGCGATCTCATCCCCAGGCTGGTGCAGAGAGGTGAGGCGGCAGTCTACGACTTTGCCAGCAACGTGGTCCCGGGGAGCACCGAGCACGACCAGGGCTACTGGCGGGACGTGGGGACCCTGGACTCGTACTACGACGCCCACATGGATCTGATCTCGGTGGTCCCGATGTTCAGCCTGTACAACCTGGAGTGGCCCATCTATTCGTTCTATGGGCCGCTGCCGCCCGCCAAGTTCGTCTTCGACGAGGAGAAGCGCCGCGGCATCGCCATGGACTCAATCGTGAGCCCGGGCGTCATCGTGGCCGGGGGAACGGTCCGCCAGTCGGTGCTCTCGCCGGGAGTGCGAGTCGGCGGCGGAGCCGTGGTCGAGGGCTGCGTCCTCCTCGACGGGGTGGAGATCGGCGAGGGCGCCGTGGTGCGCCGGACCATCATCGACAAGGAGGTCGTGGTGCCGCCCGGCGCGGTGATCGGCGTGGACCCGGTTGCCGAGGCGCGCCGCTTCACGGTCTCCACCAAGGGGGTCACGGTGATCGCCAAGCGCGAGCCCGTCCTCCCCATCCCCGACGCATGAGCCTGGGCGCCGTCCGCGGCGGAAGCATCGGCGTCGGAGCGGCTCACCCTGGGCGGCTCCGGGTCGGCATCCTCACCCGCGAGTTCCCGCCCGAGGTCTACGGGGGTGCGGGGGTGCACGTCGACTACCTCTCTCGCGCGCTGGCCCCGCACGTCGATGTCGCGGTGCACTGCTTCGGTGAGCCGCGCGACTCCCCGCTGGTCGCCGCAACCTACCGCCCGTGGCGGGCGCTCGAGGGCGGCCGTCCCGAGGACGCCGCGCTGGGGGCGATGTCGGTGGACCTGGCCATGGCCGACGCCCTCGAGGGACTGGACATCGTCCACTCCCACACCTGGTACGCGAACCTCGCCGGCCACCTGGCCAAGCTGCTCTGGGAGGTGCCCCACGTCTGCACCACCCACAGCCTGGAGCCGCTCCGCCCCTGGAAGGCCGAGCAGCTCGGCGGCGGCTACGCTCTGTCCCTGTTCTGCGAGCGCACCGCCTTGGAGTCGGCTGACGCGGTGATCGCCGTCTCCGAGGCCATGCGCCGCGACGTGCTCGCGGTCTATCCGGCGGTCGACCCCGACCGCGTCCACGTGATCCACAACGGCATCGACGCCACCGAGTACCGGCCCACGGGCGCCGGCGACGCGCTCACCCGGCACGGCATCGACCCGGACCGGCCGCTGGTCGTCTTCGTGGGCCGCATCACCCGCCAGAAGGGGCTGCCCCACCTGCTCAACGCCGCTCCCGACCTCGATCGCTCGGCCCAGCTCGTGCTGGTGGCGAGCTCCCCGGACACGCCGGAGATCGCCGCCGAGGTGAGAGCGCTCTACGAGGCTGCCCGGGAGGTGGGGGAGTCGGTGGTGTGGATCGACTCGATGCTTCCCCACCGCGACCTGGTGGCCCTCCTGAGCCATGCCCAGGTCTTCGTCTGTCCCTCGGTGTACGAACCGTTCGGCCTCGTCAACCTGGAGGCGATGGCCTGCGAGACCGCGGTGGTGGCGAGCGCGGTGGGGGGAATCCCGGAGATCGTGGTCGACGCCGAGACGGGCTACCTGATCCCCTGCGACCCCGGCGCGATCGCCGCCGATGTCAGCGCCGCCCGCCGCTTCGAGGCGGAGCTCGCGACCGGGATAAACGCGCTCATCGCCGACCGCCGGCTCGCTGCCGAGATGGGCCGCGCCGGACGCTCCAGGGTGCTGCGCAGCTTCACCTGGGAGCGGATCGCCGCGGAGACGGCCGGGCTCTACCGCTCCCTGGTCACCGGCGCCGATCGAACCCAGTGATGTGAATCGCCGGCCCGTGACCGGCACCCCATCCTGACCTCGCAGCTTGGGCGGATTCCCGTACGCCGGTCAGATCCGGGAGTGCCAGGGAAGGTGAGCCCGTCCGATCAGTCCGCGCCGCTCCTCGGCGCCAGGCGTGCCGAGGGATGGGGGGAGCGCCGTGGCCACCGCGGCGGCGAGCCGCCGGCGCCCCCGGCGCTGCCAGCCGGTGCCGCTCAGGGCCCGGCCGGCGTCCTCCACCTCCTCGGCGAAATCCCAGGCCCGCGCGTAGCGCTGCTCCGGTGACCTGGCCATCCCGGTGAGGACCAGCGACGTGATCTCGCGAGGGAGGTCGTGGACAGGAAGCGCGGCGCTCAGATGCTGCTCCCGGATGACGACCGCCCCGCCCCGGAAGGGGGGCGCGCCGCTGACACACTCGAAGAGGACGACCGCCGCCGCATACACGTCGGTGGCGATGGTCGGCTCCTCGTCAGCCCACAGCTCCGGCGCCATGTACTCGGGCGTGCCAGGGATCCAGCGGTTGCTCGGAGTGCGCGCTACCAGCCCCAGATCGGTGATCCGGGCGATGCCGTGCCGGTCCACGATGATCCTCTCGGGGCGGAGGTCGCGATGCAGGATGCCCTCGCGGTGAGCCGCCTCCAAGCCCAGCAGAGCATCGCGGAGAACCACCAGGGCGGCCTCCGGATGGCGCGCGGTTGCCGCCGGGAGGATGGAGCGGAGCGGCAGGCCGTCCACATAGTCGGTGACCAGCGAGAGGCCGAAGGCGTCCTCGACGTGGGCTCGGGTGCGCACCACGTAGGTGGGGTCGAGGCGCGCCACGATCGGCGCCTCGCTGCGGAAGCGGCGGAGGAACTCCGGGTCCCCGAGCAGCTCGCGGGGGAGTTGCCGGAGCGTGACGACGGCGCTCTCCCCAGCGGGCGCCGCGCCGGCGCCGGGATCCGTGTCACCGCCAGGCGCCATACATACCCTGTTGGCCCGGGAGCTCACGTCTGGATCGGGTGCAGGGAGGAGCCCGGGCAGTCCCGCTCATGGTATGGGATCGCATGTTCGAGTCGGCAGCTGGGCGACGGTTCGGCGGTCGGTTGGGGGTGCGGCCGGGCACCGGGGGGCGGGCGGGGGGAACCGAGCCTTACCCTCAGTGGCATGGTCCGCCGTGTCCCCCATCGGCCCGCTCAGCGCGACCGGCGCGGCAACCCATGACCAACCGCCTGGCCGCCCAGTCCAGCCCGTATCTCCTGCAGCACGCCGGCAATCCGGTCGACTGGTATCCGTGGGGTGATGAGGCTCTCCGGGCCGCCCGCGAGCGGGACCGGCCCATCCTGCTCTCGGTCGGTTACAGCGCCTGCCACTGGTGCCACGTGATGGCCCACGAGTCGTTCGAGGACCCCGGGATCGCCGGGTTGATGAACGAGCTCTTCGTCTGCATCAAGGTCGATCGCGAGGAGCGCCCGGATATCGACGCCGTCTACATGCGGGCGGTCCAGGCGATGACCGGCCAGGGCGGCTGGCCGATGACCGTGTTCCTCACCCCCGAGGGAGTTCCCTTCTTCGGCGGTACCTACTTCCCGCCGGTCCCGAGAGCCGGGATGCCGGGTTTCCCGGCGGTGCTACGGGCCGCCCACGACGCCTACCGCCACCGCCGCGAGGATGTCGACAGAGCCGGCGCTGACATCACTCGCTCCCTCTCCGGTCCCCGCCTGCCCACCGCTGAGGACCCCAGCCGGCTGACCGTCCTCGCCGCCGGGGCGCGGCTGGTGGAGCAGGCCGACCGCGAGCGCGGGGGCTTCGACGGGGCTCCCAAGTTTCCCCATCCCGCCGCCCTCGAGCTGCTCCTGCGCCTCGGCCTCATGGGGGGCAGCCAGGCGGCCGGCGGCGTCGCCCTGACCACCCTCAGCCGGATGCGGGCCGGCGGCATCTTCGACCAGTTGGGCGGCGGCTTCCACCGCTACAGCGTCGACGCCGGGTGGGCGGTCCCCCATTTCGAGAAGATGCTCTACGACAACGCTCAGCTGGCCACGGTGTACCTGCACGCGTACCAGATCACCGGTGACCCCGAGCTCCGCGACGTCGTCGAGGCGACCCTCGATTACCTGATCCGCGAGATGCTGCTCCCGGACGGCGGATTCGCCTCCTCCCAGGACGCCGACAGCGATGGGGTGGAGGGGCGATTCTTCGTCTGGAGCCCGGAGGCGATCGCCGAGGCTCTCGGCGACGGGTCCGACACCCGGATCGCCCTGCGCCTGTTCGGCGTCTCGCCGGCGGGCAACTTCGAGGATGGCCTGAGCGTCCTCTCCTGCCCGGTCCCCGGGACAGAACTCGCCGGCGAGCTCGGCCTGACCACCGCCGAGCTGGGGGAGCGCCGCGACCGCATCCGCAGCCGTCTCCTCAGGACCCGGGCGCAGCGGTCCGCTCCCGGCCGCGACGGCAAGGTGGTGACGGCCTGGAATGCCCTGGCCATCCGCGCCTTCTCCGAGGCGGGAGCCGCTCTCGACCGGCAAGCTTACGTCAACGTAGCCCACAACTGCGCCGCCTTCCTGCTTGCCGAGGTGGTGGTTGGCGGCAGGCTGCGGCACACCTGGAAAGATGGCTCGGCCGGGGTTTCCGGCTTCCTCGAGGACGTCGCCGGTCTGGGTGACGCGCTCCTGGCGCTGTACGAGGCCACCGGCGAGCCGGCATGGTTCGTGCGCGCTCTGGAGCTCGCCGCTGAGGCCGTGGAGCGCTTCCGCGACCCCGATCACGGCTACTTCGACACCGCTTCCGATGCCGAGGCACTGCTGGTTCGGCCACGGGGTCTGGAGGACAATCCCGCTCCGGCCGGACAGTCGATGGCCGCTCAGCTCTTCACCCGCCTGGCCTGGCTGACCGGCGAAGACGGCTGGAGGGAGCGGGCCCTGGAGGTCGTTCGGCCACTCACCGCGGCGCTTGCCCGGATCCCTCTGGCGCTGAGCAGTCTCGCCTGCGTCGCCGACTCGCTGACCTCTCGCTCACGGGAGGTGGCGGTGGTCGGGCCGCCGGACCATCCCCGGACCATAGCCCTGCTTCGCGAGGTATGGCGGCGTTACGACCCGCATCGGGTGCTGGCCTGGGGTGCCGCCGATTCGGTGCCCCTTCTCGCTGGTCGAGAGCTGGTCGCAGGGGCTCCCGCCGCCTACGTCTGCGAGGGCTTCTCGTGCCGGGCTCCGACCACCGACCCCGCCATCCTCGACGCCCAGCTCTCGGCCGGAGCTGACCCGTAGGGGATCCGCCCCAGCGCGACCCCGGGGGGATGCCTGGCGCACCGCGGGTTGTGGAATTTTGTGACCATAACTCGAATCGGACCACCCGCCAGCGACCTGCGCAGGCGTGTGGGCTGGCCGGCCGGCGGCTGCCGCTCGATGCTGATGCTTCAGAACTGGCCGCAGGCCAGACCGTGCACGGCTCCCTCCAGGGGGCCGAGGGGTTCGAAGGCGGGCCACGGGCGGGAGTCGACGGCTGGGACGAAGTCTCCGGTATGCGGGTCCTGGACGTACTCCAGCCGGGGGCCCCGGGCGGCCAGCACCTCGAGGGCCTGCGATAGCCGGTCGATCTCCTCGTCCCGCGTGCCGATCCCGAAGGAGGCCCGAACCGCCCCCGGGATCGCCTGACGCTCGCCGGCGCGGAGGTGGCTCCTCACCGCCCGCGCCGCGCTCTCGTCGATGCCCAGCAGATGGGTGATGTAGGGGTGGGCGCAGAAGCACCCGTGACGTACCCCGATCCCCCATTCGGCGGAGAGCGCCGCCGCTACCAGGGCGTGGTGCATGCCCTCCAGCGTGAAGGTGCAGACGCCGAGGCGGTCGACACCGGCGCCGTCCCAGAGTCGCAGGTGGGTGACGTGGGGCATGGCGTCGAGGCGGGCCTCCAGGCGGAGGCGCAGCTCGCGCTCGTGGGCCATGACCGTGTCCATGCCGACCTCGGCGAGCACGGCACAGCTCGTCCCCAGTGCCACGGCGCCCACGACGTTGGGACTGCCCGCCTCGAGACGGTCTGGAAGCGCCGTCCACATGACCGAGTCCAAGGTCACGAAGTCGACGGCACCGCCCCCGGCCAGGAACGGCTCGCAGTCCTCGAGCACCTGATGCGGCGCCACCAGAGCTCCGGCGCCGAACGGCGCGTACATCTTGTGCCCGGAGAGGGCCAGGCAGTCGATCCCGCTCGCCGCCATGTCGACGCGCCGGTGGGGGGCGAGCTGGGCGGCGTCGACGAAGACCAAGGCACCGTGCCGGTGAGCCACCTCCGCGACCTGGGCGACCGGGAACACCTCACCGGTGACGTTGCTCGCCCCGGTGATGGCCACCAGGCCGACGGGATGCTCCCGAAGCGCTCCCTCGACCGCCTCGAGCAGTGCGGCCGGGCTCGGCGGAGGATCGAGGTGGATGACCGTGAAGCGCCGGCGCCAGGGCAGCATGTTGGCGTGGTGCTCGACGGCGGTGCTGAGCACCACCTGTCCCGGCTCCAAGCGCAGGCAGTGGGCCAGGAGGTTGATGGCGTCGGTGGTGTTGCGCACCAGGACCACCGTGTCGGTGGGCCCCGCACCCACGAAGTCGGCCACCGACTGCCGGGATGCCTCGTAGAGCCGGGTCGATACCTGGGAGGCGAAGCCGGCACCCCGGTGCACCGACGCGTACCAGGGCAGGGCTCGCTCCACCGCCTCCAGCACGGGGAGCATCGCTGGCGTGCTGGCGGCGCAGTCGAGATTGGCATAGCGGGCGGTGCCGCCCGTGGCCAGCGGAACCTCCAGGTCGGCGCCGCAGAGCCGGGGCAGCGTGGTCACGGCCACAGCGTCAGGGTAGTCCCACGCCGCCCCCGGCGACTGGTCCGGTGGGGCTACCGTGATGTCGCCTGCCGTCACCTCCCACCCTGGCGTGGGCCCTGCCGCCGCCTCCAACCAGGTCAGCGGCTGCCTGCCACCGCCTCGCGCCAGTCCTCGGCGCTGAGCTGGTAAAGATGGTGGTCGCGCCAGCGGCCGCCGATCAGGGCGAAGCCGCGGATGATCCCCACCCGGTGGAAGCCGTTCCTCTCCAGGGCCCGCCACGAGGGCTGGTTGTCGAGGTCGACGGTGGCGTGGATGCGATGGAGGCCAAGACGGTCGAAGGCATCGCGGACCGCCAGCTCGATTGCCCGGCTGGCGACCCCCTGACGGCGCTTCCAAGGAGCCACCCAGTACCCGATGTCGGCGCTCTGGAGGATGTCCCGGCGGATCTGGTCGAGGGAGAGATCACCGGCGAACACCCCTGACGCCGTGATGACGTAGCCGACCACCGACTGGTCTCCGAGGCTTCGCCGGATGCGCTCCCGCTGCCCGGAGGCGGTGAACCAGGCGGGGGTCCGCCAAGGCGCGTCCACCGTCAGCTCGGCGCGAGCGGCGTGGTACATGGCGGTCAGCTCCTCGGCGTCATTGAGCTCCCACGGGCGGATCCGGACGTCGACGGGGGTGCGCACCAGCTCCTGGGTCACTGTTCCACCCTAGCACCCGAGCTTCCTGCCGATCACCCGGCTCCCACCGGTCGCGCCGAGCGGCGACACCTTCTGCCGGAGGGGGAGAGGCGTGGCGCGCCCACAGCAGTTCGGGCTGTGCTGAGCTCAGCGGCGCTCTCGCAGCCTTGCCCGAAAGTACTGAGAGCACCCGATCTCAGCCAGGCGGGTCCCTGAGCGTCCTCATGCCGTCGTTGACGTTGTCCGTCCAGCCCGCGCCGTCCCAGTAGCGGGACTGGAAGCGGCCGCTGGGGTCGGGGAACCATCCCGCAGGAACCTCCGGGCCACCCTCAGGGTGGGGGCCAATCGGGTAGCCGCCTGCGGTCATGGGGTAGCCGCCTGCGGCCATCGGGTATCCGCCTGAGCTCATCGGGAAGCCGCCCGCGGCGCCGGCGGCGACCGGCTGGCGGGCCTTCCGCGACCTGCGAACCAGCAGAAGCGCAACCACGGCGACGATCGCCAGGACCACGACCACGATGCCGGCGATCAGCAGGGCGAGGAGGAGGGGCGACTGGGGCTGCTCGTAGTCGCTGCACGGTGGGAGGTTGTTGAAACCGCAGGGTGGCAGGTCGCTGGGAAGCAGGTGCATCGGTTCCAACCTCGGTTGACGCGTTCCGCGCGCGTCAGGTTCCCGCGGGCCGTGATTCCACCGCAGGCGGCCGGATCGTAGCATCGGTCTCCTAAATGCGCCGATCCGTTCCAGACCGGAACAGGCTGACCTCGCCTCCGTGACCTACCCGGAAGCGCTGGGCCTCACCATCGCCGTCGAGGCCCCCGTCTACACGGTGCTGCTGCGGCTCTTGGCCGGCGCTCCCTGGGGCAGGGCGCTGCTGGCCTCGGTGCTGGTCAACCTGATCAGTCACCCGCTGTTCACCTTCGTGCTCCTGCCCTGGCTGGACCGAGCCATCCGGCCGGTCCCTGCGCTCCTGGTGGCTGAGGCGATGGTGGTGGTGATCGAGGCGGCACTCATCTACGCATGGCTGCGCCGCCGGCTGGCCGCGGTGGTCGGCACCGCGCTGGCCGCCAACTGGTGCTCCCTGGTGCTCGGGCTGCTGCTCGGCTGAGGCTGCGAGCGGAGCGGTCAGCTGATCGAATGTTCCGATCCCTGGGATCCCCGACCCCGGGACCACCTCGCCCGCTCACCGCCAGTTATGGACAGAAATCCGTCAATCCAGCGGCTGCACCACTCCCCGAGCGATGACCTGGGCCACCGGGTTCGCTCCCAGGTGGTAGGCGACATCGAGCCAGCGGGGCGTCTCCAGCACCAGCGCGTCGCAGCGCAGGCCGGGCACAAGACGTCCTCGGTCGCCAAGGCCCAGCGCGTCCGCTCCACCGGAGGTCGCCGCCTGCAGCGCCTGGGCCGGCGTCAGCCCGCCCAGGGCGACGGCCAGCGAGACCATGAGCGGCATCGACTCCGACCAGCAGGTGCCGGGGTTGCAGTCGGTGGCGATGGCCACCGTGGCCCCGGCCTCGAGGAGGCGCCTTCCCGGGGGAGGGGGTCCCCCCAGCACCAGCGAGGCGCCGGGCAGGATGACCCCGGTCACGTGGGCGGCCGCGAGCGCCCGGAGATCGTCGTCGCTGGCATGCTCGAGGTGGTCGGCGGAGACCGCGCCCACTGCGGCGGCCAGCAGGGCCGCACCTGTCCGGCTGCGCTGCTCGGCGTGGAGCTTGGCCCTCAGACCGGCGGCCCGGGCGGCCTCCAGGAGCCGCCGGCATTCGCTGACGCTCCAAGCTCCGAGGTCACAGAAGCAGTCGACGAAGCTGGCCAGCGGCCTGGCGGCGGCCAGTCCCCGCTCCACCACGTCCTCCACGTAGGCCTCGCGATCGCCGGTGATCGAGCCGTGGAGGGGAAGGTAGGTGGTGAGCACGTCGGGCAGGCCGGGCTCCCCCCGAAGGGCGCGCGCAGCCTGGAGCTGGCGCAGCTCCACCTCCAGCTCCTGGCCGTAGCCGCTCTTGACCTCAACCGTGGTTGTCCCCAGACGAAGCATCCGCCGGGCCCGCTGGCGGGCGCCGGCGGCGAGGGCGTCGAGGCTGCCGGCGGCGGTGGCCGCGACCGTGCTCCGGATCCCGCCCCCCGCCGCCGCGATCTCCTCGTAGCTGGCGCCGGCGGCGCGGAGCGCGTACTCCCCCGACCTCTCGCCCAGCCAGACCAGGTGGGTGTGGGCGTCCACGAAGCCGGGGACCACCGCCGCACCCCGCGCGTCGAGCTCGACGGCACCGTCTCTGGGAAGGCTCGCGAACCCGGACGCGGGGCCGGCGTAGACCACCCGCTCACCGGCGGCGGCGAGGATTGCGTCCTCGATCACCCCGGGTGGGGGCAGCCGCCGGTCGCCCGTCACCAGCTGGCCGATGTTGGCCACCACCAGGGTGGGAGCACCGCCCGCCGTCATCCCTCAGCGTCCCAAGCCCGGACTCGCAGCGCCACCCCGCTGGCGAAGCTGAGCAGGGCCGTGGCCATGAGGCGGACTGTCCGGTCGGCGATGTCCGCGCTGGCGTCCACCTCGGTGAGGTCCATGCCCAGCACCATCGGCTCGCGGCCGAGGAGGTGAGCGGCCTCGATCAGGTCGGTCGGCTCGAGCCCTCCCGGCATGCTGTTCAGGCACGCCGGAGCATGGGCGGCATCAAGAACGTCGAGGTCCAGGTCGGCCCACACCGCCGTCACCCCATGCTCCCGGAGCCGGGACAGGGCGCCCTCGACCGCGGCTCGGATCCCCGAGCACCGCACCTCGGCGAGGGGATGGATGTCGACGCCCTGGTCGCGGGCCCAGGCGGCGTCCTCGGCGGCGTTGGCCCATGGATGGATGCCGATCTGAGCCACGTGGCCGCCGGGCAGCCCGCCCTCGATCAGCTCCCGCACCGGAGTGCCGTTCGTCGAGCCCGCGGTCACCGGCCGGCAATCGTGGTGCGCGTCGAGGGTGAGCAAGCCCCAGCTGAGCTCGGGATGGGCCGCCTGGCAGCCCTCCACGGCTGGCTTGGTCAGCGAGTTGTCGCCGCCGATGACGGCGAGCACATACGCCCATTGGTACGCGTCGGCGACCGCCGCCGCGATCCGCTGATGCGCCGGGTCGGCGCTGGCATCACGCAGGTCGCCCTCGACATCGCCGAGGTCAGCCGCGCTCAGCTCGAGGAGGTCGAGATCGTGGGTCCCGTCCCAGGTGGGCAGGCGGCGCAGCACCCGCCGCAGCGCGAGCGGTGTCGACCAGGCCTCGGAGGGTGAGATCGATGCGCGGCTGATCGGCGCTCCCAGCACGGCGAGACCACTGCCGCGGCGGAGCCGGTACCCCAGCCACTCTCCAGCGCTCAGGCGCATCTCCACCCTCCGGCCGTCAGACGCACCGGCGGCTGCGGCACCCTCATTCGGCGAGCAGGCGGACCACCGCGTCCACGTCACCGAGATCGGCGAGGGTGGCGGTGGCCCCCAGTTGACTCAGCTCATCGAGACCGGCCCGACCGGTCGCCACCAGCAGGCAACGGGCGCCAGCGGCACGGGCGCAGGCCAGGTCATTGGCACTGTCGCCGACCACCCAGACCTGCTCGGGTTCGAAGCTCACCTCGCGGACGCGTGTGGCCCTGGCCAGCGCGATGGGCACGAGGCCGCAGCGGTCGTGGTCGTCCGAGCCATAGGCTCCGACCTCCAGGTCGAGCCAGCGCTCGAGACCGAAGGCGCCCAGCTTGACCAGCGCGTTGGGCCGGATGTTCCCGGTCAGCACCGACTGCAGGAAGCGGGCGTCGGCGTGGAGCGCGGGCAGCAGCTCCAGCACCCCCGGCAGCACCCGACTCCGCTCAGCAAAGAGAGGCCGCGCCTGCGCGGTCTCTGCCTCCAGGTGGCCCAGGATCGGGCTGAGCCAGTGATCGGGGTCAGCCACCGCGGCCAGGGCGAGGTACTCGAGGATGATCTGGGGATCGGTCTTGCCGCTCATCTGAACCCGCTGGCTGGGCGGTGTCCCGAGGGCGCGCACCAGCGCCCGGACGAAGACCTCCTCACCCACGGGGCCGGTCTTGATCAGGGTCCCGTCTATGTCCCAGAGGATCAATCGCCGGGCCGTCCCCTCCCCGGTGACCCCGTCTTCCGCGGCGTGTCGAGAGGTCATCGCAGGGCCCCGGTGACGGCTTCGACCGCCGCTCGCCAGGCGCCCGAGCCGAGCCATTCGTCCGCCGCCTCGAGGTCGGGGGCGAGCGGGCGGTCGGCGTCGAGGTGGGCGACCCGCTGCCGCAGAGAGGCGAGCAGGGCCGCCGTGGCCGGCCCGGGGTGGAGAGGGGCGCGCAGCTCGACCGCCTGGCAGGCGCAGACGATCTCGACGGCCACCACCTGACGGACCAGCTCGAGGCTTCGCCGGCTGCGCAGCGCCGCCGCGAAGCCCATCGAGGCGTGGTCCTCCTGGCCGGCGCTGGTGTCGAGGCTGTGGACCGCGTGCGGAGCAGCCATCTGCCGCAGCTGGGTCACGCAGCTGGCGGCGGTGTACTGGGCGATCATCAGCCCGCTGTTCAATCCGGGTTCGGGGCTCAGGAAGGCAGGCAATCCGCGGGAGCGGGCCGGGTCGAGGAGCCGGTTGGCGCGGCGCTCGCTGATGGCGGCGGTGTCGGCACAGATCGAGGCCAGCATGTCAGCCGCATAGGCGAGCGCCTGGCCATGGAAGTTGCCGGTCGAGAAGAGCTCGCCGCGGCCGGCCAGCACCACCGGGTTGTCCACCACGCTGGCCATCTCCCGGGTGACCGTGGCACGGCAGAACTCCAGGACGTCGCGGGCGGCGCCATGGACCTGGGGAGCGCAGCGCAGCGAGTACGCGTCCTGCACCGCGTGAAGGGAGGTCCGATGCGATGCGACGATGGGCGAACCGTCGAGGAGTGACCGGAGGTTGGCTGCCGATGCCGCCTGGCCCTCGGCGGGCCGGAGGGCGACCACCTCCGCGTCGAATGGTCGGGGCGTGCCCAGCAGGGCCTCGACCGAGAGCGCGCAGGCGCAGTCCAGGGCGCAGAGCAGCGCCTCCGCGTCGTGGATGGCGAGGCCGAGGATGGCGGTCATCCCCTCGGTTCCGTTGATCAGGGCGAGCCCCTCCTTGGGCCCGAGGTCGATGGGCGCCAGGCCGGCCTCGGCGAGGGCGGCCGCGGCTGGCCGCCGCCCGCCGTGTCCGTCCAGCACCCACCCATCGCCGGTCAGCGCCGCGGCGGCGTGGGCGAGGGGCGCCAGGTCGCCGGAGGCGCCCAGCGAGCCGTGCTCGGGGACCCACGGGGCTACCCCGGCCCGGAGCATGGCGCAGATGGCCTCGGGGATCTCCGGCCGCACCCCGGAATGACCGGCGGTGAGGCTTCGGGCGCGGAGCAGCATCATCCCCCGGACCACCTCGGGGGCGAGGGGGGGCCCCATCCCGGCCGTGTGGCTGCGAACCACAGCGTGCTGGAGCCGGGTTCGCTCCTCGGGATCGATGCTGCGGTCGGCGAGGGCCCCGAATCCGGTGGTGACCCCATAAACGGGTCCTCCCTCGGCGTCCAGGTGGGCGATCAGGGCGTGTGCCGGAGCCATCCGGTGCCGGGCCGCCTCGCCGACCTCGACGCTGGCCCCATCCCGGGCGACCGCCACCAAGTCGCTGACGCTGAGCGGGGAACCGTCGAGGCTGAGCACGCCGGCCTCAGCGTAGCCGTTCCGTCAGGGGAGGCCACGGGGTGCGGGGGTATCCTGGTTGCGAGGGCGCCCTGTCACAATCCCGCGCCCGGCGGTGCTTCAGAGTCAATGAACCGAACCGTGAGCTCCCTGCCTCGCCAACTGCTGGCTCTCCCGACGATCGCCGCGGCAGCCGCTCTCGCCGTTGCCTGCGGCCCGGCCGCCGCCCTGACCGGCGATGACCCCAGCCAGGCCGTGACCACCGCCCTCCAGAAGGCGGCGACGACGCCGCTGGTCATGGCCCTGAGCGGGAGCCTCAGCCTCGACACCTCGAGCCTCCAGAACCTGCCGGCGTCGATCCAGTCGGCGCTGACCGGTCTCGGCAGCGGAGGCTCCGCCACCGGGACGCTGAAGCAGGAGTCGAGCACCCGCCGCCAGCTCACCGCCAGCGCCGGCGGGCACACCCTGAGCGCCGTCGAGTACGACGGCCACGCCTACGTCAGCCTCGATGGCGGTGGCTACGCCGAGCTCTCCACCTCCCTCCCGGCCAGCCCGGCGGCGACCGGATCGCAGCTCGGGACCCTGGTCGGCGACCTCAACCTCCAGGACCAGGGGACGATCACCGACAACGGCGCCAGCGAGGAGCACTATCACGCCGCCATCACCGGCGACCTGCTCGGCAAGCTGGCCCAGGACCTGGCGGGGGGCAGCGCCAGCGCCTCGCAGGCAGGGCAGTACCTGGGGATGCTGACCCCGTTCATCACGGTGAAGAGTGGGTCGGTGGACATCTGGCTGAGCCGCGGCGACGGAAGCCTGGTGCGCGCCTCCGTCTCCGCCTCGCTGAGCGTCGACGTCGGCAGCCTGGCGTCGCTGATCGGCGGCCTGGCCTCGCCAGGCAGCGGGTCGACGGCACTGCCCAGTGGCACACTCGGGATCACCCTGAGCCTGGACGCGCGGGTCTCGAACTACGGTGGTGCGGTCACGATCACCAAGCCGGTGGCCACTGGCACGATGCCGATGAGCCCCTGGTCCGAGCTGTTCCCCTCCGGCCCCATGCACGGGTTCATGGGCTTCTCCACGCTCCCGGCCGTCTGACCGCGGCGCCCCACCGGGGACGCTCCGGTCGGGGCTCCCTCCCCGGCAGGGTCCGGGGCCATCAGGCGATGGCCCCGGACGTGCGCCGGTGGGATGTCGGCTCAGCCGACCGTGTACGCGTACGGGAACGAGGTGACCTCGTCCGAGCTGAAGGTGTTGAAGTTGAAGGTCTCGAGGCTGAGGAAGCCGCTGACATGGGTCCCCGACGGGTCAGTCGGAGTGATGGTCACCTGAATGGTGCCGCTCTGCCCGGGGGCGAGGACCAGCGGGTTGTAGGTGCTGGTGCCCAGCTCCACGTCCTGCCAGAGGTTGCCGGCCGAGGTCGCGATGTCGGGGGCGAAGGCGTCGGTGAGACCCAGTGCCCCGCAGCTGTATGTGGTGTTGACCGCCGTGGTGGAGAAGGGGCCCTGCTCGGACGGGGCGCAGGACCAGATCGAGGCGGGCAGCTCGTTGGCGGTCATGACCGCGATGGCGTCGTCGCCGAAGGAGAGGGCCTCCACGTCCGGGGTGCCGAAGTCAGGGCTGGTGTCCAGCGTGATCGGCACCGTCGAGGTGGCCGCCAGCTCTGCCGCCGGGGTGTAGGGCGGCACCAGGAACTGGGGGATCAGACCACCGTTGCTGATCGGCAGGGGCTCGTTGCTGGGCGAGGCGAAGAGCGCGGCCAGGGAGAGGATGGTCTGCTGGTCCCGGCGGGAGTCGACCATGTACGCCTCCGGCTCCAGCCCGGTGTTGGTGACATGGATCAGCGCCGTAACCGGGCTGCTCGCGGTGATCGTCTGGTGTGGGTTGGTGGGCAGGTGCTCCACGCTCGCCACCACCTGGTTGAAGGCGATCGTCGCCGCGAACTCGGTGCTGGTCAGCACCGAATCGACGTTGTTGATCTGAACCACCAGGAGCGACCACAGTCCGGGCGCGGGGTTCTGGCGGAACAGCGAGATGGTCTGGCCGTTGGTCCCGCTGCCATCCCACAGCATTGAGCTCTGGACGTCCACCGGCGTTCCGGTCGGATCGACCAGGAAGGCCAGGATCTGGTAGCCGGGATTGGCCACCTGGAGGTTGACGTCGACGTCACTCTGATGGCCGCTGACCTTGAATTGGTAGGGGAGCTCCTGGCCGTAGAAGGCCATCCGGGAGTTGCCGCCGGTGATGATCCCGCTGAACCTCTGCCCCACCACAGCCAGGCTGCGCAGGGTGACGGGGACCGTGCCCCGCGCCAGGTCACCGCCAGGCGCCGGTCCGAATACCAGCGACTCCGACGTGTCTCCCGGCGTGGCCGGCGTCCTCACCGTGACCATGAAGGTGGCCGAGGCGCCCGGAGCGAGGACCGCCGATGTTGGGTGCACCGATCCGGTCACGGTCTGGAAGGACTGTGAGGTGATCGAGTAGGTCAGCGGCCCCGTGTAGCTCGGCGGGAACGCGAAGTTGGTGTCGAAGATGAGCATCGTCCAGATGCCCGCCTGGGCGTCGTGGACCTCGTCCTGGCTGAAGCCTCCGGATGGAAAGCCCACTGGCCCCTGGGGGCGGGACTGCAGCACCAGGCGTCCCTCGGGGTCGAACAGGTCGAAGCGGATGGTCTGGAACTCGTCCGACGGAAGGTTGGAGAGGTCCTGGTTCCAGGCGATGGAGGCCGCCAGCCGGTCGGTCCCCGCTGGGACCTCAAAGGTGAACTCGTGGACATCCCCGACCGAGGCACCGCTCTGCCAGACGAAGGTTGGGTCGGTGGCCTGGTTCAGGGCCAGAGTCCCGCTCGCGATCGTCCTGGCTGGCCCGAGGGCGCGGACCGACGGGGTGACCGTCTGGGGGATCGCGCCGTCGTTGGTGACCGTCACCGGCGTCGTGCTCGCCTTGCCGGGCTGGGCGATGCTGTTGATCGCGTTGGGCGAGTAGAGAAGGGCGTCCCCCGTCTTGGTGGGGAGCTCATAGGAGAGCGCGGCCTGGACGGCACGGTAGGCGTCGATGAGGCCAGCGCCCTGGTCAGCCGCCCGGGAGTCCACATCTCGCGAAGTGCTCATCAGGATCTGCTTGACCAGCGCCGGCGAAGGGGTGATGCCCTCGTGAGCCTTGCGGAACGCCTGGATCACGAGCGCGGCCGCCCCGGCGGTGAGCGGTGCCGACTCGCTGGTGCCGCCGAAAGCGACGATCGGTTGCGGCGACGTGCCGTGGTAGATGTCGGCGCACTCCGTGAACACCGAGGTGTTGGTCGAGCAGTCCGCCCAGCCGGCCTCGCCCGGCGCCAGGAGGTCGACGGTCCGGTTCGCCTCGGTGACCCCGGAGCTGCTCAGCCCGGAGATCTGGTCACTGAGCCACCCGTTGCCGCCGAACTGGATGCCGTACGAGGTGGTCTGCTGGTAGAGCCGGTAGTCGGTGCTGGCTCCGGCGGCGATGACCCCTGGGTCGACCGCCGGGCTGCCGATGGTGTTGGTGCCGCCGGCGTCGCCGCTGCTGACCACCACCGTGATGCCGGCGTTGACCGCATCCTGGTCGGCGACCGCGATCGGGTCGCTGCCCGGGTTGGGCACCGGGTTGCCGCCGAACGACTCGCTGAGGATGTCGACCTTGTCGACGTTGACGGCCCACTCGATCCCCTGGAGGATCTCGCTGTTGAAGGCGAAGTTGGTGTCACCGAAGACCTTCATGACTGCCAGGCTGGCACCGGGCGCGACCCCCTCGATCTTGATCGTGCAGCCGGCCGGCACCGGATGGGCCGGGTTGACCTCGCCGCTCAGATCGTAGGTCTGGTTGCCCTGGGCGATGATCGAGCTGGCGTCACCGAAGGCCTCCTCGCCCCCGGTCACCCCGCCGGTACCCTCACCGGTGAAGTCCTCGTAGTCGAAGATGGCCGAGGGCCCGGTGCCGCCTCCGGTCCGGAAGTCGGGGATGTTGGGGTCGAGACCATCCGGGAAGACGGCCACCTTGACCCCCGCACCGTTGGCCAGCGAGTGGGCGGCGGGTGGACCTCCCGGCCCGAAGTCGACGTTCATCGACTGCAGCGCCTCGGGCTCGAGGAGCGGCTGCGATGGGTTGGTCGGACAGGCCTGAGCGGGCGTGCCGGAGCCCTCGGTCAGGGACGAGGCGTGAACGGTCGTGCTCGTCCCGGGGCTGTCGGGCGTCGGCACCGCCACCATCTGCGGGGTGGACGGGGCCGCCGCGACCTCGCTGTCCGGGACCACCGCCTCGACGGCCGGGTCCTGCTGCAGGCGGGCCACCTCGGCGGCAGAGATCGTCGCCGAGACCGCGTTGACGAACGAGTACGCGCGGACCCCGCCGGCATGGAGCTGAGCCAGCTCACCCGTGATCGAGCTCTGGTCAGAGGCGAGCAGCGCGGCCCGGTTCGCGCCCGGATCGGGCGCCTCCGGGTGCTGGTTCCTGAGGACCACGATCACCTTCTGGTTCTGGTTCTGGGACAGCTGCTCGATCTGCTGCGGGCTGAGCGCAGACAGGTACGCCTTGGGAATGCTGGGGCCGCTCGCTGCCTGGGCCGGAGCAGGCCCGGCCGCGACCGCCCCGATGACCGCCGCCGCGGTCCCCATCGCCGCCAGCCAGCGACGTGAGCTGTACTGCCGAACAGACATGGTGCCTCCTCCCAACCGGCTGCTCGGGCATCTCCCTTCCCGGGCCGGTACTTAGCGTCTTGCCCCCTGGCGAATGTACGCCCCCCAGATCGCGTTCACAATGGGACCCCCGCCACCGGCAGCTGAGCTTGCCGCGCTGCTGTCACCCCTCCCGGCTCCGGGCGGCGCGAGCCGTGCTCCGCGCCCAGCGCAGCGCCTCGGGGGTGCGCTGCCCCAGCAGGCTCGCCCTCACGACGCTCAGGGCGAGCTCCGGCGTCGTCCTCCAAGCGGCGTGAACCGTGATCGGCCGGCCCCCAGCCGAGCTCCGAAGCAGGTACCCCACCAGGTCGCCCTCCAGCCGCAGCTCGGTCGCGACGCCCGCCCGCCGCTCCGGCTCCGGCCCTCCGGCCAGGAGCGGCCGGTCGGTCACTCCGACGGTGGGGATGCCCAGCCGGGCCCCGAGATGCAGCGCCAGGCCGCAGCCACGGGGATGGTCCCGGCCGGTGGCATCGACGAGCAGGACATCGGGGACGAGGCAGAGCGCGCGCGCCCCGGCCTCGAGAGCCGGACCTTCGCGGAGGCCCAGGAGTCCCGGGGCGTAGGGGCCTCCGGTCTCGGTCCGGACGGTGGCTTGCGCGACCAGTCGATCGCCCCGCAGGACCACGGCACCGATCCACGCCGGCTCCCCTGCGGTGCCCGGTCCGCCGCCACCTCTGCGGTGGGCGCAGAAGACGGCGCCGACCGTCAGCTCCCCGGCCTCAGGCGGGACCCAGGGCGGCTCCCGCGCCGCCGTTGCTGCCAGCCGCCGCTGCAGCTGCTCCATCTCCGCCTTGGTCTCCGGCCACACGATCCAGGCGAGGTCTGCGGCATCGAGGGCGGGATGCGTCGGGATGCCGGCCTCCTTGTGCGGACGCGAGGGCACCATGCGGACTAAGGTTGCGCCATCGATTCGCGCGCAGGGGAGGCCAAGCCGCGCCATGCCGGTGGAGACTGATCTGCTCATCCTCATCGAGGACCGCCCCGGGATCGCCGCCCGGGCGGGGGACGCGCTGGGACGCGCCGGCATCAACATCGAGGGGGTCTGCGGGATCGCCCATGGCGGTCAGGGAATCCTCCACATCCTGGTCCCCGACGAGCGCAGCCGGGCGGCGCGCGCGGCTCTGGAGGAGGCCCGGCTGACCGTCGCCGGCGAGCGCGACGTCTGGGTGATGGAGTGCGCCGACCGCCCCGGTGAGCTGGGCCGGGTGATGCGACTGCTCGCCGATGAGGGGATCAGCACGGACCTCGTCTACCTGACCACGGCCGGGAAGCTGGTGATCGGCGCCACCGAGTTCGGGCGGATCAGGGCCGTGCTCGGCTGAGGAAGCCAGCCATCGGGTCTCGGCCGCGCTGCACGGCGGCGGGCCGCCGGCGCGCTCAGGCCCGCCCTCGGCTGAGCGCCGCCAGGGCCTCGATGGCGCCGGGGTTCTCCAGCGACGAGAGGTCGCCGGGGTCGATCCCCAGGTAGACGGCCCGGACCACCCGCCGGAGCACCTTGGCGTTGCGGGTGTGAGGAAGCTCCCGGACCACCTCGATGGCTCTGGGCCGCAGCGCCCGGCCCAGCTCCGCCTCGACGCTCGCCATCAGCTCCAGGCGCAGGCCCGCGGTGTCCCGGATGCCGGCGCGGAGCACCGCGAAGGCGATCAGGGCCTCTCCGCTCACCGGGTCCGGGACGCCGATCGCGGCGGCCTCGGCCACCGCAGGGTGACCGACCAGGGCGTTCTCCACCTCGGCCGGACCCAGCCGCTTGCCCCCGATCTTGATGGTGTCGTCGCTCCGCCCCCGGATGTACCAGAGCCCGTCGGCGTCCACCTCCGCCCAATCACCGTGCACCCACACCCCGGGGAACCTGGACCAGTAGGTGTCGAGGTAGCGCTGCGGGTCCTTCCAGAAGCCGCGGGTCATGCCCGGCCAGGGCATCCGCACCGCCAGCTCGCCGACCTCGCCGCGCACCGGCTCGCCGGCCTGGTCGAGCACGTCGGCGACCATCCCCGGCACCGGCCCCGCGAACGCCCCCGGGCGCAGCGGCGTCAGCAGGTTGCCGCCCAGGATGCCCCCGCTCACCTCGGTCCCGCCGGAGTAGTTGACGATCGGACAGCGCCTGCCGCCGACGGTCTCCAGGAACCAGGCCCAGGGCTCGTCGTTCCAGGGCTCGCCGCTCGATCCGAGCACGCGCAGCGAGGAGAGGTCGTGGGCCCGGACCGGCTGGTCGCCGTGACGCATCAGCGACCGCACCACGGTGGGGGCCACCCCCAGGACGCTGACCTGGTGCCGCTCCACCACGCTCCAGAGCCGGTCCGGCCCGGGATGGTCGGGGACCCCATCGTAAAGGACAAGGGTGGCACCAAGTGTCAGGGCCCCGCAGATCGCCCAGGGCCCCATCATCCAGCCGATGTCGGTGTACCAGAGCAGCCGGTCGCTGCTCCGGACGTCGAAGCAGTGGGCCATGTCCTGGGTCGCTTTGACCGGGAAACCGCCGTGGACGTGCACCGTCCCCTTGGGCCGCCCGGTGGTGCCGCTGGTGTAGATCAGCATGAAAGTGGCATCGGCATCCGTGTCCGCCACCTCCTGGTGCGGGCTCTGCGACGCCAGCAGCTCCGCGTAGCCGATGTCGCGGGGCGGGCGCATCGGGGTGGCGCTGGCGCCGAGCTGCCGGACCACGAGCAGGTGGCGCAGGCTGGGGATGCCGGCCGCCGCCTCCACCGCGATCGACAGCAGATCGACCGGCTTGCCGCGGCGGACGAATCCATCCGTGACGCAGAGCAGCCTGGCCTCGCAATCGGCGAGCCGTGACGCGATGGCCCCGGCGCCGTAACCCGAGAACAGCGGGGCGATCACCGCGCCGACCTGGGCGCAGGCCAGGAAGATGGCGACGCACTCAGGGGACATCGGCATGCACAGGCCCACCGCGTCACCGGGCCCGATGCCCAGCTCGCGAAGGCCCCCGGCGGCGCGCCAGACCTCGTCGGCGAGGTCGGCGAAGCTCCACTCCCGCACCCCGCCGTCCTCGCTCTCGTGGATGATGGCGGTCCGGTCCGGAGCGTCGCGGACGTGGCGGGCCAGTGCGTTGTCGACCAGGTTGAGCCGGCCCCCCGGCCACCAGCGGGTCCAGGGAAGGCCGGCGCTGGGGTCGTGCATCCGGCTGGGGGGCACGCGCCATTCCAGTCCCAGGTCCTCGAGGGCAGCGGACCAGAACCACTCCAGGGCGTCATCGCCACCGTCGCGCAGCCGCCGATCGAGCTCGGCCATGCCGGCGACGCCCAGCCGGTCGAGGAAGCCGCGGAGGCGGCTGCTCGCCGCCTGCTCGGGGGTCGGCGTCCAGGCGAAGGGTGCCGCGGACACGGGGCTCACCAGCCGAGCTTAGCGGGGCGGGCCCGATACCGGCCTTCGCCGCCACCGCGGGACCCGGTTGGAGGTCGACCCCGCTTTCTCCGATCAGTTATGGAAATTCCTGTCCTCAACGCCTCCAGCCTCCCCCCGGCCGCGGCGACGCGCCGGGCGATGCCCTCAGAGGTTGACCGCCGCCATGTTCCAGTGGCGAGCACCGGCGAGCTGATCGGCGGCCACCACCCTGCCGAGCTCGGCAAGCTCCTCGGGGGACAGCTCGATGTCGACCGCGGCCGCGTTCTCCTCCAGGCGGCCGCGCCGCTTGGTGCCCGGGATGGGCACCACGTCGTCGCCCTGGTGGAGCACCCAGGCGAGGGCCAGCTGTGCCGGGGTCACCCCGCGGGACTTCGCCACCGTCAGCAGGGGCTGGACCAGGGCGAGATTGTGCTCGATGTTCTCGGCCGACCAGCGAGGGTGCTTCTCACGGCGCACGTCGCCGGGAGACAGGTCGGCCCGCGACAGGCCGGTGAGCATGCCTCGACCGAGGGGGCTGAAGGGTACGAACCCGATGCCCAGCTCGCGCACCGTGGGCAGCACCTCAGTCTCGACCTCGCGGAAGACCAGCGAGTACTCGCTCTGCACCGCGGTGATGGGATGCACCGCGTGCGCCCGGCGGATGGTGGCCGCCGACGCTTCGCTGAGGCCGAGGAAGCGGACCTTGCCGGCGGTCACCAGCTGGCTCATCGCTCCCACCGTCTCCTCGATGGGGGTGCCGGGATCCACCCGATGCTGGTAGTAGAGGTCGATATGGTCGCGGCCGAGCCGGCGCAGCGAGTCCTCGCAGGCCCGGCGGACGTAGTCGGGCGTCCCGTCTATCTGCTCCATCGCGCTGCCCGCCACGTACCCGAACTTGGTGGCGATCACCACCTCGGTGCGTCCCCGCAGCACCCGGCCGAGCAGCTCCTCGTTGGTGTGCGGTCCGTAGGCGTCGGCGGTATCGAAGAAGTCGATGCCCAGCTCGAGGGCCCGTCTCAGGGTGGCGACCGCTTCGCCCTCGCTACGCTCGTCCGCGCTGCCGTAGCTGTCGGACATGCCCATGCAGCCGAGGCCAAGGGTGGAGACGGGCAGCTCACCGATCTGTCGCTGTTTCATCGTGTCGCGAGCTCCTGGTGCGGCGGGCACTCCTGCCCACCACGGATGCCGTGGGCGTGCCGGAGAGTAGCCGGCCGCCGTGCCTGGGTGGGGTCGGCGCCGCGATGAGGCGGACCGGGCGGTCGTAGAAGACGTAGTTCCAGGCCCAGCCGATCAGCACCAGGAGCCGGCTCCGGAAGCTCACCAGGTACATCAGATGGACGAAGAGCCAGGTGAGCCATCCGATGAATCCGCCCAGCCGCAGCGGCCCGACCTGGGCGACCGCCACGTTGCGGCCGACCGTCGCCATGGTGCCCTTGTCCCGGTAGGTGAAGGGCCCCGGCTCCGGCTTGCCGCGGAGCCTGGCGGTGATCACGCGCCCCACGTGGTGGCCCTGCTGGATCGCCACCGGGGCCAGCATGGGCAGCGGCTTGCCGTCCTCGCCCGGGCACGCGGCGAGATCGCCGATGGCATGGATCCCCGGGTGACCGATGACCTCGAGGGTGTCGCGACGCACCGGGATGCGCCCCTGCGCCGCGCGCTCGAAGGGATCCGCACCGGCCAGCCGCTCCGCCGCCACTCCGGCGGTCCAGACCATGGTCGCCGCGGCGATCCTGCTGCCATCGGCGAAGCGGACCTCGGAGCCGGTCATGCCCGCCACGGCGTGGTCGAGCAGGACCAGGACGCCCTTGCGGCGCAGCGCCGCCGCCGCCCGGCGGCCCAACCCCGGCGGGAACGCGCCGAGAACCTGCTTGGTCGCCTCCACCAGCACGATCCGCACCAGGCTCACGTCGAGGCGCGGGAAATCCCGCCGCAGCACGTGCCCGACGAGCTCGGAGAGCGCGCCCGCGTACTCCACGCCGGTGGGGCCCGCTCCGACGACGACGAAGGTGAGCAGGCTCCGCCGCTGCTCCGCCGATTCCGTGCGGGACGCGGCCTCGAAGACCTCGAGCACCCTGGCCCGGAGAGCCAGCGCCTCGCCCAGGTCCTTGAGCCCGTAGGCGCGATCGGCCACCGCCTGGTTGCCGAAGTAGCTGTTGGCGCTTCCCGTCGCCAGGACCAGGTGGTCGAAGCCGATGTCCCCCGTCGAGGTGAGCAGACGGTGGCCCTCGATGTCGACACCCTCGACGTCGGCGAGCCGGAAGTCGAAGCCGGGCCAGCGGCGCAGTATCGCCCGCACCGGATGGGCGACATCCGAAGGGTCGAGGAGCGCCGACGCCACTTGGTAGAGGAGGGGCTGAAAGAGGTGGTAGTTGTGGCGATCGACCAGGGTCGCCGAGACCCCAGCGCGGCGGAGGCTACGCGCGGCGGCGA
>Ga0187771_10000136_pt1 | contig 37808 bp, 35 predicted proteins | sample 0116_SJ02_MP15_1_FD_133139 | JGI IMG/M metagenome (GOLD analysis project Ga0187771, IMG submission 133139) | Tropical peat soil microbial communities from peatlands in Department of Meta, Colombia - 0116_SJ02_MP15_10_MG | ecosystem: Environmental > Terrestrial > Soil > Wetlands > Peat | place...
CCTGCGCGAAGCCCACTCGGCGGTGGAACAGATCACCATGGACCGCGAGGTGATGCGCATCCGCGACAGCCTGATTCCCGAGTATGCCCGGCAGGTCTATGCCGGTTACTGGTTCTCCCCCGAGCGCCAGATGCTCCAGACCCTGATCGACGACTCCCAGAAGTGCGTCAACGGCGTGGCCCGCATCAAGCTGTACAAGGGGCTCTGCCGCACCGTGGGGCGCAAGTCCGAGACCGATTCGCTCTTCAATCTGGATTTCGCCACCTTCGAGAAGGACCAGGTCTTCAACCAGGCGGATGCGGAAGGCTTCATCAAGATCAACTCCCTCAGGCTCCGGATCAGGTCGCTCATGCAGGCCAACCGGAAGAAATAGGCTTCCGGCGCAGGTTGTTTGCTGAACAGGAGGGGCATGGCATTGTCATGCCCCTTTATCGTCGTGCGCCCGGATGGCGCGCGGCGCGCAAACGCTATCCGGGCGGTTGTGCCGGCAACGGCAGAGAGGTCTTCTTTTGGATAAAGCTCAACATGTCTTCTCGTCCTACGAGAAATTCGTCATTGCAATTTTAGCCCTGCTGCAGTTCACGATTGTCCTTGATTTCATGGTCCTGTCGCCCCTGGGGGCCATCCTTATGCCGGGGTTGGGCATTTCGACGTCGCAATTCGGCCTGGTGGTTTCCGCCTATGCCTTCAGCGCCGGGGCGTCGGGGATATGTGCGGCCGGATTTGCCGACAAATTCGACCGGAAGAGATTGCTGCTGTTCTTTTACGTCGGTTTTGTCTGCGGCACTCTTTTCTGCGGCATGGCCAACAGCTATCCGCTGTTGCTCTGCGCCAGGATCATCACCGGGCTTTTCGGCGGTGTGATCGGCTCCGTGTCGTTTGCCATAATTACCGATATCTTCGCCATGCACGTGCGGGGCCGGGTCATGGGAGTCGTGCAGATGGCATTTGCCGCCAGCCAGGTCCTCGGCATCCCGATGGGTCTTTATCTGGCAACGCATCTCAACTGGCATGCACCGTTCCTGATGATCGCGGCAATTGCCACGCTGCTCCTGGCGGTCATCGCCCTGAAGCTCAAACCGGTTACGGCCCACCTCAAGGAGAAACAGGACAAGAACGCCTTTCTGCACCTGTGGCATACCGCTTCGAATCCGTTCTACCTGAGAGGGTTTGCCGCGACGGTGCTGCTTGCTACGGGCGGTTTCATGATTATGCCCTTCAGCACCGCCTTCCTGGTGAATAACGTCCTGGTTCCCGAAAACCGGCTCTCGGAGGTTTTCTTCATAACCGGCGTCGCCTCCCTGTTTACCGGCCCCTTTCTCGGAAAACAGGCCGACACATATGGAAAATACCGGTTGTTTGTCTTCGGCAGCATCCTTTCCATGGTAATGGTGACGACCTACACCCATCTCGGCCCAAATCCCGTCTGGGTCGTCATAATGACCAATATCCTGTTGTACACGGGGATTTCCTCCCGAATGATATCATCTTCCGCACTCATATCCGGCGTGCCCGATACGAAGGACCGGGGGGCCTACATGGGGATAAACTCTTCCATCCAGCAGGTCTCCGGCGGCATTGCCGCATCCGTGGCCGGGCTGATCGTTTACCAGCCGGCCAAGCATGCGCCGCTGCAGCATTTTGATACGATCGGATATGTCACGGCTTGTACCATGCTCATTACTCTCGGCATGATGTTCTTCATCGACCGGCAAGTATCGAGAAAGATTCATGTGGCCCATGCCTGAACAGGAACAGAGGGAATGTAGGCAGCCTGGGCACTTGACATGCGAGTTCTCGTGGGCGCGACCTTGACCGTGCCCAGGTGAAAAATTATGATATAATGAAACATGAGAAAGGAGTGGTTTTTCCGTTCGGAAGTACGCTGCCCGCAGCAAGGGCGGGGCATCGTGGTCAAATCGGCGTAGGCAACTCGCGGTGAAGCTGGTGCTCCCCTTTCCTGTCGGCCTTATTTTGCGACATAGCGTGATCTTCTCTTCATTACCTTTTGGGCCAGTGGTATCTTATGAAGAATCCTTTCGGCCGACATTTGCCGCTCCATAACCGTCCCTTTACAACGCCCCGCCGATTGGGTATCTTTCGTAACGCGCAGTTCCTACCCGAAAAGTTTATAATTTCCTGCCCGCCCAGTGGACACTCCGGCACAACGGTGATGCAGACTGCCGGCAGCCATGACTCCGGCTCTGGAGAACAGAGATGTTCATTGCAGCCTATGTCCTGAAACGGCCATATACGGTCGTGGCGATGCTTATACTCATATGCCTGCTGGGCATAGGCGCCGGGCTGCGCATGCCGGTGGATATCTTCCCTGAAATCAATATCCCTGTCGTCAGCGTTGTTTGGACATATAACGGCATGAACCCCAGGGACATTCAGGACCGTATTCTGACTATTCACGAACGGCAGATGGCATCGCTGGTCGATGACATCTCCCGCATTGAGGCAACGAGCTACGTCGGTGTCGGAGTTGAAAGGGTTTACCTTCATGAAGGCGCCGACGTGACGCGGGCCATTGCACAATTGGCAAGCAGCGCACTCGTTGTGCTGAAATACATGCCGCCCAATATCACACCGCCGCTGGTCATACGTTACGGTGCAACCGATGTGCCGATAATCCAGTTAAGTCTTTCCAGCACCTCTCTGCCGGATACCAAGCTCAACGACCTGGGGCAGAACATTATCAGGCCCGATCTCGCCGTCGTTCACGGCGCTGAGGTGCCTTACCCTTACGGCGGCAAGCCGCGCGTCATCATGGCGGACCTTGATCAGAAAGCCTTGCAGGCGCGCGGCTTGACGCCATCCGATATCAGCCGGGCGCTTTTGCACCAGAACGTCATACTGCCGGCGGGCGATGTTAAAATCGGGACAAAGGATTATACGCTGACTCTGAACAACAGCCCGGATATTATCAAGGAGATTAATGCATTTCCCATCAAGACGGTCGATGACAAAACAGTTTTCATGCGCGATGTTGCGCACGTTCATGACGGATTTCAGGTGCAGACGAACTCGGTTTCAGTGAATGGAACGCCGGGAGCATTGATGACAATCCGCAAAACCGGCGGCGTATCGACTCTGGCCGTTATCGACGGCATACGCAAAGACTTGCCGTACATCGAAACGATCCTGCCGAAAGGGGTTTCCATCAAGTCGCTCTTCGATCAATCGATCTTTGTAAAGGCGGCGCTCAAGAGTGTTGTCATGGGCGGCGCAATGGCTGCCTGCCTGACAGCCATGATGATATTGCTCTTTCTCGGCAATTGGCGGCTGACCATTATTATTCTCGCCTCTATTCCCCTGTCGATCATTACAGCGGTTCTGGTACTGTATTGCGGCGGGCAGACGTTGAATACCATGACACTGGGCGGGTTTGCGCTGGCGGTCGGCATTCTGGTCGACAATGGCACCGTTGTTATCGAAAATATCGAGCGCCATGTCCACCTGGGCGAACCTCTGGAAACCGCCATCATCGACGGGGCGGGCGAGGTCGGCACCCCGACGCTGCTATCGACCTTCTGCATATGCATTGTCTTCGTGCCGATCTTTCTGCTTCAAGGCACGGCTAAATACCTGTTCTCGCCGCTTTCGCTGTCGGTGTGCGTGGCATTGACTGCCAGCCTGGCGCTCTCTTTTACGATGGTGCCGGTTCTGTTCAAATACCTGACGCGTTCGAATGTTGAGAAACATGCCCAATCCGGTGAGCCTTCACCGCTGTCAACCTCCGGGCACAACCCTTTCGGTATTATTCACCGGAAATTTGATCAAGGGTTTGAAGCCTTCCGCGAAACCTACCGTTCCAGCCTTTCGTGGGCGATATCGCAGCCGAAGACAACGATAATCTTCTTCGCTGTGTTGATGGCGGCCTCTTTGCTGCTTTTCCCGAACCTGGGGCGTGATTTCTTTCCTCAGGTCGATGCCGGACTGATGCGCCTTCATGTGCGCGCCCCGGCGGGAACACGGATTGAAGAAACCCAGCAGGATTTTGCAAGGGTCGAAGAGGCGATACGCGAGATTGTCGGCAGGGACCAGATTGACATTATTCTCGATAATATCGGCCTCCCTTATAGCGGCATAAACATCGCCCTGAGCGACTCCGCGACGATCGGTCCGATGGACGGGGAAATCTTGATTTCTTTGAATAAGAAACATACGCCGACCGCGGCGCATATGGCCAGACTGCGGCGCGAACTGCCCAAACGCTTTGCCGGAATGCAGTTCTTTTTTCAGGCCGCCGATATTGTCGATCAGGTTTTGAATTTTGGTCAACCAGCGCCGATCGATATCCGCATATCCGGACCTGACAGTACACGGACTTATGTCTTGGCCTCGAAGTTGGCGCGCGATCTGCAAGGCGTGCCGGGTATTGTGGATTCACATGTGTTCCAAGTGCCGGATAGTCCGTCCCTGGGCGCTACCATCGACAGGTCTCTGGCGGCTGAATTCGGGATGGACCAGGAGATTACGGCCGGCAACGTGCTGGTCACGACCAACTCAAGCGCCCAGACGATGCCGAATTTCTGGGTTGATCCGTCCAATGGCGTCAGTTATCCGCTCGCTGTCCAGATGCCGACGTATCACATCAACTCGCTGCAGGATCTGGGAACAATGTCGCTCACGGCCGGCAACAGGGAACAGTCCGTCCAGTTGTTGATGAATGTGGCCTCATTCGGACGCGGTACCGTGCCGTTGGTCATGTCGCAATACAACATAATGCCGGTATGTGACGTCCAGGCCGATGTGCAGGGCCGGGACCTGAATTCCGTTGCCGCTGCCATCGATAAGGTTATTGCAGCAAACCGTCCCGCTCCTTCGGAAGGGATAACGGTGAAATTAAGCGGCCAGATTAATACCATGCGTGAAAGTTATTCCGGCCTGTTCGGAGGCATCGCCCTTGCCGTCGTGTTGGTGTATCTGTTCCTGGCCATTAACTTTCAGAGCTGGGTTGACCCGCTCATCGTATTGATGGCCGTGCCTTTTGCTTTGGGCGGCGTCATGTGGATGCTGTATCTGACGCAAACGCATCTCAGCGTGCCCGCCCTTATGGGAACGTTGATGTGCATCGGTCTTACGACCGCCAACAGCATCCTTGTCGTGACCTTCGCCAACCAGCGCATGGCGGCGGGCGACGATGCGCCGGTTGCCGCTGAAACCGCCGGATTTACCCGCTTGCGCCCTGTCTTGATGACAGCGGGAGCCATGATCCTCGGCATGGTTCCGATGGCGCTGGGCATCGGCGAGGGAGGGGAGCAAAACGCGCCCTTGGCCCGCGCCGTAATCGGCGGCTTGCTGTTTGCCACGTTTGCCACGCTGGTTTTCGTTCCCACGATGTATCGCCTGCTTCGTCGCGTCCCTGTTTCCGCCTTGAAGGAGTAATCATCATGACGCAACCGGATACGAAAGGTCATTTGCCCGCCACAGGACGCAGATTGCGGATATTTGCCGCTGTTGTCGCCGTCGTTCTTGCAGCGGGTTTTCTGGCTGTTCATCTTCTGAAATCCGGCGCCGAAAAGGAGTTGTCCAAGGCCACGGCCGCAGCGGCCTCTGCGCCGCAAACGGTTGACGTCGTAACGGTTGGGAAGGCGCCTGCATCGCTTGCTTTAACCTTGCCGGGAGAAACCGCTGCCTGGTATGAAAGCATCATCTATGCCCGTGTAGATGGTTATGTCGCAACATGGAAGTCGGATATCGGCGACCATGTGCGGAAAGGGCAAGTCCTCGCTACGATTGACACTCCCGATCTGGATGCCCAACTGATAGCGGCTGAAGCCAAACTCAAGGCGGCTCAAGCTCTGGTGATAGCCCGGCAGGCCGATGCCCTTTTCGCCAAGACCACCCATCAGCGCTGGAGGGATTCACCCAAAGGCGTTGTTTCCGAACAGGAACGGGACGCCAAAAAAGCCGGCTATGACAGCGCGGTTGCCCAGTTGAACGAGGCAAAGGCGCAGGTCGGGCTCGCTCAAGGCGATGTTGATCGATACACGGCATTAACGCAGTTCAAGAAGGTCACAGCCCCGTATACCGGCATAATCACTGAACGCCGTATCGATATCGGCAATCTGGTCACTGCCGGAAGCACAACCAACACGACATCGCTATACCGCATGGTGCAGGACGACCCTATCCGCATCTTTACCGATGTGCCCCAAAGTGCTGCCGGATATATGAAACCGGGATTTTCAGCCAATATCAGCGCCGGCAATATCCCTAACCGTGTTTTCAAAGGAAAGATCGTGCGCACGGCCACGGCCATCAACAAGCAGACACGCACCTTGCGGGTCGAAGTGGATATCCCCAATCCCGATCATATACTGGTAAGCGGTTTGTATGTCGATATCGGCTTTCAGGTTCCGACCGAAGGTCTGGCGCAGATCCCGGCCGCTGCTTTGGTGTTTCGTTCGGGAGGGCCGCAGGTTGCCGTGGTGGGTAGAGACAACAGGATCGCTTTTCACGCGGTGAAGATCGCCCGTGATAACGGAGCTGCCGTTGAAATCAGCTCAGGTATCGCTGTCGGCGATAGGGTTGCCCTGAATGTCAGCAGCCGGATCACGGATGGCGAAACCGTGACCGTGCACGAATTAACGGAGGGCGCCTCCAATGCCCACGCTCACAGGTAGAATGGTCCGCGCATGGCTGATGGGCGCCGTGGTGTGCCTGTTCCTGACCGGTTGTCTTGTCGGGCCGAATTACCATCCGATCGAAACAAAGATGCCTGCCGGATTCATCTCGATGTCATCATCAAAGCATTCCGCCTTGGGTCAGATCAATCAGCCGGTCATCAATGCGGCCAAATGGTGGCAGACGCTGAACGATCCTCAATTGAATGAGCTGATTGATCGCGCCGTAAAAGGCAATCTTGATCTTGAAGTTGCATTGGACCGCATCCAGGAAGCCCGAGAACAAGAATATGTCGTCATGGGGGTCGCCCTGCCCGAAGCGGGCGCCAGCATCGGTGGCGCCGCGGGGACCGGAAGCGATCTTGCGCGGGGAAGGGCCTCCCAGCCTCTCGTATCGGCGGAAAATTCAGGGACCTTAAAACAGGTCACACATATTGCCGGTTTTGATGCCGCCTGGGAGCTTGACCTGTTCGGTAAATACCGTCGCGGGATTGAAGCGGCAGGATACAATACCGAAGCTGCAATAGCCGCGCGTAACGCGGTCCTCGTTTCGATCATAGCCGATGTTGCCCGCGCCTATGTCGATATGCGCGCCTTTCAAATGCAACTGCTTGTCCTGCAAAAGAATATAGACACGTTGCACGATTATTTCATGCTGACCAAGGAGAGGTTTGATCGCGGCATTATCAACGAATTGGATGTAACGTTGGCGCAGAGGCAATTGGCTTCTTTAGAGGCTGAAAAGGCGCCGCTTGTTTCTCAGATCCATGCCGCGCAATATGTCATCGCTGTTTTGGTCGGACAGTTTCCGGAGGATGTGGCTCCGTCCCTTGAAAAACCCGGCATGTTGCCGCAATTGCCGGAAAAGATCGAAGCCGGCTTGCCGCTTGATCTGTTGCGCCGCAGACCCGATATTCAACAGGCTGAACGTGATGTTGCCGTTGCGACGGCCCAGATAGGCATGGCAGCAGCGGATCTTTTTCCCCAGGTGTCGTTGACGGGCAGCGCCGGTTTGGAGGGGATGGGTTTGGGCAAAAATGCCTTTTATAGATTCATATGGTCCGCAGGCCCTTCGCTAAGCTGGCCCCTGTTGGATTTCGGCACCCTCGATGCCTTGGTCGCAATCGCCGATCTGCGTACGAAGGAGATGCTGGCTCATTACAGACAAACAGTGCTGGCAGCAGTGCGCGAAGTGGATGCTTCCGTCGAGTCGTATGCGGCGCAACAGGACAGGTTGCGCAATCTTGACGTTGCGGTGGCTGCAAGCCTGAGAGCTGTGAGCATTGCGACGCAGAGGTACGACAGAGGTCTGACGGACGCCCTGAATGTGATTGACGCCGAACGCCAGGAATACGATCTGGAACAACAGTATGTCCGCACGCAACAATCGGCCGCCGACCAATTCATTGCCCTCTTTAAGGCGTTGGGCGGCGGCTGGGAATCATATCAATCTTTCCCCCCCGTCCAACGTCCTCAACCTGCCGTTCTGGCGGCATTCAAACGTCTATTGGGCTCAGACGGCCAGCAGAACTGATAGGAAATGTAACGGGCTAAGTTGAGCAATCGACTTGTGCAATTGACTTGACGGTTCCTCGCTCAAGGAGTAATTTGTTGTCATATTTTAATTGTCAGCGTAGCTTACCTTGGTATTCCACACCACATAACACACACGGAAACCGGAACAGGGAGATTTTCCCATGATGAAGGCCGCGTGGCGCCGGATGGCCGGGTTGAGGCCAAGGTCCGAAGGGGCAATCCGGGCTTCCGTCTGATGCTGGATCACCCCCTGTCCGCTCCCTGACGATAATGTACCGGAATGACCGGAAAACAGACGGAAATGGGCTATGATAAATCAGAGATCAAGCTTCAGACTCAAATACGAATGGCAGTGCAATGTGCACCTGGCACAGTCTTCTTTCTACGCCATGACAAAAAACATCTCTTCGTCCGGCATTCTTGTCCGTTTCCCCGATCCGTTGCCGGCTGTCAGCCCGGGTGACAAATGCATTATAAGCCTGAATAGGGGACGCCTTTTACGGTATGATTCCGAGGTGGTGAGGGTCGAGGCGTCCAATATTGCTTTCCGGTTGCTCAGCCCCGCCATGTAACCTGCCAGGCAACTCTCCCCACGTCCCGCACGGGAAAGCAAAATCTGAGTCCGTGACGACTCCAGGCCTAGGAGCCTGTCGGACAAGGAGGAATCTGCTGCAAATCCGTCCGAACGGCCCATGTTTTACCGATTTCTTGGTCAATAGAGCGACTATTAACCGGCAAAATCGGCAAAATCCGGTCTCGCTCAGCCGAATTTTTGCGACGACTCCCTAAGTCCGACAGACTCCTAGACTCTCTGCTTTGATTTTCTCCGTTTTTCACGTATAGTGCCCCATCATCATCCTTATTTCCGAACACGAGGAACCGAGATATCATGTCCAAAGAGAAATTGTGGGGCGGCCGTTTCACCCAGCCCACCGATAAGTTCGTTGAGGAGTTCACCGCCTCGATCCAGTTTGACAAGCGCCTCTATCACCAGGATATCCGTGGCTCCATCGCCCATGCCCACATGCTGGGCAAGCAGGGCATCATCCCCATGGAAGACGTGGAGAAGATCGTCCACGGCCTGCAGCAGATCCTCCAGCAGATCGAGGCCGGCGAGTTCGATTTCTCCATTGGCCTGGAAGACATCCATATGAACATCGAGTCACGGCTGTCCGCCAAGATCGGTGAAGCCGGCAAACGCCTCCATACCGGCCGCTCGCGCAACGATCAGGTGGCCTTGGACATCCGCCTCTATCTGCGCGATGAAATCGTGGAGGTCACCACCTACCTGGATCTGTTGATCGATGCGCTGCTGGAGCAGGCCGAAGCCAATCTGGACGTCATCATGCCTGGTTTCACCCACCTGCAGACCGCACAGCCGATCCTGTTCAGCCATCACCTGATGGCCTATGTGGAGATGTTCAAGCGAGACAAGGGGCGCATGGAGGATTGCCTGAAACGGGTCAACTGCTTGCCGCTGGGGGCTGGAGCCCTGGCCGGCACGACCTTTCCCATAGATCGGGAATACGTGGCCGAGCAGCTCAATTTCCCCACCATCACCCGCAACTCGCTGGACGCGGTTTCGGACAGGGATTTTGCCCTGGAGTTCCTTGCCGGGTCATCTATCCTGATGATGCACCTCTCCCGCTTCTCCGAAGAGCTGATTCTCTGGTCCACCAGCGAGTTCAGGTTTATCGAACTGTCGGACGGTTTCTGCACCGGCTCGTCCATCATGCCCCAAAAGAAGAACCCGGACGTGCCCGAACTGGTTCGGGGCAAAACCGGCAGGGTCTACGGCAACCTGATGGCGCTTCTGACAGTGATGAAATCGCTGCCGCTGGCCTACAACAAGGATATGCAGGAGGACAAGGAGCCGTTGTTCGACACCATCGACACGGTCAAGGGAAGCCTCAAGATCTTCGCCGACATGATCCGCGAGATGCGGGTCAACGGGAGTGCCATGCGCCAAGCCGCCGGTTACGGCTTTTCCACCGCCACCGACGTGGCCGACTACCTGGTGCGCAAGGGGTTGCCCTTCCGCGACGCCCACGAGGTGGTGGGAAAAGCGGTGGCCTACTGCGTCGAGAACGAGATGGACATCACCGAGCTCTCCCTGGCAGAGTGGCAACTGTTCTCGGCCAAGATCGACAATGACATCTTCGGGGCCATAACCGTCGAGGCAAGCGTCAATGCCCGCAATGTCCCCGGCGGCACGGCCAGAGAACGGGTGGAGCACGAAATCCTTGCCACTCGGGAGGGAAAGTAACGTCCGATGTACTGTGATTTTTTCGGATTCACCGAGAAACCGTTTACGATCACGCCCAATCCCCACTTCATCTACCTGAGCGGCAACCATCGCGAGGCGTTTGCCCATCTTTTATTCGGCATCGACAGCCATGCGGGGTTCATCGCCATGACCGGCGAGGTTGGAACCGGCAAAACGACGGTGCTGCGTACGCTGTTGTCGCAGCTCGATCCCGAAAAGTACAAGAGCGCCCTGATCTTCAATCCCTGCTTGTCGGGGGAACAGCTTCTGGCCGGCATCTGCCGGGATTTCGGCATCGAGGCGGCAGAGAAGAACAGCTTTGCCTACCTGGACGCCCTTAACCGTTACCTGCTGGAGCAAAATTCCGCTGGCCGCACGTTGGTGCTGGTGATCGATGAGGCCCAGAACCTGTCGCCGGAGGTCCTGGAGCAGGTGCGCCTCATATCGAACCTGGAGACGGAACGGGACAAGCTTATCCAGATTATCCTGGCCGGGCAGCCTGAGCTTGACGCCATATTCAGCCGCCACGACCTGCGGCAGCTCAACCAGAGGATCACGGTCCGCTGCAAGTTGTCCCCCATGGGGCTGGAGGACACGAAAGAATATATCGGCCATCGTCTGAAGATATCCGGAAACCGTAACCCCGGCCTGTTTTCCCGTGGCGCGGTGAAGCGCATCTACCGTTTTTCCGGCGGCATTCCCCGCCTCATTAATGTTGCCTGCGAGCGGGCCCTGATCATGGCCTGGACGCGGGAAAGCCCGACAATAACGCCCAATATCGCCGCCCGGGTCATTGCCGATGGCGGGGCCGTGTCCTCCCGCAGGGGGCTTTGGCAACGGATCGCCGGCCTGTTTTTCCAGGGGAAGTGATCATGCACCCATGAGTTATATCCTTGATGCCTTGAAAAAACTGGAAGCCGAGAAGGAGAGGAAGGCCCGCGGCGACGGCATGGTCAATATTGCCGGCGAGTTGCTCAAAAACGGCGCGGTTTCCCCGAAGGCGCACCGGAACTGGCCCCTGATCCTGGGGCTGGTTCTGCTGGCATCGTTTGCAACCTTTGGGGCAACCTTTCTGTTCCTGCACAATGGCACGGGCAAGAGGCCGGCCGCCTCCGAACCCCTGGCGACGCCGGCACCGGTGGCTTCGAAGCCATCACCGACCGTTTTACCCGTTCCCGTGGCCGTGCCGCCTGCTCCCCGCCCAGCCTCGTTGCTGCCGCCACAGGCGGCTGCAACCGGCACAACGCCATCCGCCGCCAGGCCGCACCGTGCCGCCAGCCCGGCCCTACCTGCCGCAGAACCGACATACGGGGAGAATGTTCCCCCCGAACCGTCCGTGCCCGCGGTTGGGGCTCTCGTCCCCCCTCCCGCCGATATCAAGGTGTCGGGCATAGCCTGGCAGGACCGTCCCGCTGCGTCCCGGACGGTGGTGAACGGTCTCCTCCTGCGGGAGGGGGATACGGTGTCCGGCGCCAGAATTCTGGCGATCTTCCAGAACAGGGTCCGCTTCCGTTCTGCCGCCGGAACGTTCGAGGTGTATCTGGTGGCCGCCGGTGTGCCGGGATCGCCGAAATAGTAACAGGTTGTTGAAAAACAGCCATCGGGTTAATGCTGTTGAGGGATGAGGGTTGAGTTAAGGCGGTTTTCTCAACTCGCATCTGCTTAATTGACAATCTGGCCATTTTTGAACAACCCGAGTTTTTCAGCAACCTGGAAAAGAATATATGCCGAGGTTTCTGTGATTAGTCGCTTCCTGCTCATATCCATTCTGCTGGTGTCCGCTTCCGGTTGCGGGAAAAAGGGGCCGCTCCTGTACCCCGACATGCTGGTGCCGGCGCCGGTGTCTGCCCTGACGGTGAGCCAGAGCGGCGCAAGCGTCAAGATCGCTTTCGACCTGCCCGGCAAGGATCTGGCCGGCCGTCCGCTGCGGGACTTGGCCGGCGTAACCGTCTTCAAACGGGTGGAGTCGTCGCCCCAGCAGCCCGATTGCCCCGCCTGCACCGACGATTTCCGTCTTTTTCGCAAAATCCATCTCGATCTGCCCGAGACTGCCCGGATCTACGGCAATAAAATGGTGCTCCTGGATGGCGATACGCGCAGCAATACCGCCTATAGTTACTATGTGGTTCCTTTTGCGCGTGATGCCACCGTGGGTGCGAGCTCGGCGCCGGTGCGCGTGAGGGTGACGTTGCCGCCGCTCCCCCCGGTTCTTCAGGTGCTGCCTGCGCCCACGGAGATCAAGCTCGAATTCGTGGCCCCTGCGCCCGAGGAGGGGCGTCTCGTGGGGTATAACGTCTACCGTAGCGCAAGAAGCGAGCCCATGCCCTATCTCCCGCTGAACGGTGCGCCGCTCGCGGATACGGTCTACGTGGATTCGGGCCTTGAGCGCAAGGTGACCTATCGCTATGCGGTCAGGGCGGTGGTTCGTATGCCGTGGGGCGGGATCGCCGAGAGCGGGGCGTCGAATGAGGCGGAAGGGGCTCTGACGGAAGATCAGTGAGAAGCGAGGAGTGAGGAGTGGAAAACGAAAAGGGCATCCAATCGGATGCCCTTTTCGTTTTCGTTCCGGTTACCGGTACTGATTACTTGGCAACGGTTTCAGCCAGCTTGGTTGCGATTTCTTTGTAGGGGTTGGCGAACAGGATGATCAGGCAGACAACCAGGGCGTAGATGGCCAGAGACTCGATCATGGCCAGACCGATCATCATGGTGGTCAGGATTTTGCCGGAAGCGCCGGGGTTGCGGGAAACGCCTTCAACGGCGCTTTTAACTGCCAGACCCTGACCAATGCCGGTGCCCAGGGTGCCCAGTGCCATGCCGATACCTGCTGCCAGAACGCACATCGTGAAAAAACTCATCGTTACTTCTCCTCTCATTTTTGGGTGGGTATCCTAAACAGTATAGGATGTATAAACTTTTTGAGTTGGACGCTAGCAGCGCCATGGTAAACCATGGCTGCTAACAGGTTTTTGAAAAAATCAGGTTGTTCAAAAATTGTCAGATCGTCAATGAAGCAGATGAAAGTTCAAAGTTGAGAAAACCGCCTTTACTCATCCTTCAACACTCATCCCTCATCCCTCAACAGCCTCAAACAGATGGCTGTTTTTCAACACTCTGCTAATGCGCCTCTTCCAGCGACCCCTGGATGTAGATCATGGCCAGGAGCATGAAAACAAAGGCCTGGATGAAGGACACCAGTACGCCCATCAGCATCATCGGCAGCGGTACCAGGAAGGGGGCCAGGCCGAAGAAGATCATCAGCACCAGTTCGTGGCCGTTCATGTTGCCGAAGAGACGCAGGGTGAGGGAAACCGGACGGCTCAGGTGGCCGATGACCTCAATGAAGAACATGATCGGGGCGAGCCAGGCGATGGGGCCCATGAAATGCTTCAGATAATGCAGGCCGTGGTGCTTGATCCCGACCACGTGGGTCGAGAGAAAGACGATCACGGCGCAGGCTGCCGTGGTGTTGATATTGGCCGTGGGGGGGAAGAAGCCCGGAATCAGGCCGATCAGGTTGGAAACCAGGATAAAGATCGCCAGGGTGGCTATCAGCGGGAAAAAGGGGCGTCCATGCTCTCCCATAGTTTCTACGATCATGTTTTCGATGCCGCCTACGACCACTTCCATGAAGTTCTGCAACCCGGAGGGGACCGATTTGATTGCCGATGTCGCCAGGACGGAAAGGACCAGCAGCAGGGCGATGATCAGCCATGTGTAGGCGATGGCGTCTGCACTGGCTTCGTTGACGTGCAGCGGTTCGAGCAGCTTGCGGAAAAATTCGAGGAACAGTAAGGGGTGAACCATGAAGCTAACCTCCCGTGCGCAGGGCACCATATATTGAAAGCGCGATAATGTTGGCTACGATAACGGACAGTCCGGCCAGAAGTCCTGCCAGCGAAAACCATCCCGACGTGATGATGACGTACAATACCAGCCCGGTGACGGCGATGCGTACCACGAACCGGAGCTGGGCGTACAGGTTCGGCTTGGCCGGCATCAGGCCGAGAATGCGCTGGAGCACGTTGCGCAGCCAGGCAAAATTGACGATGGCGATTACGCCGCCCGCCAGAACACCCAGCCCGGCCCTGACCGAGAAGAGGATGAAGCCGGCAGCGCTCAGAACCGCCAGCAGGGCCAGGCTTCCCTTGATGATGACGGCGAAGAGGTTATCCTCGTTGATCGCTGTCGTCATCTTTATGGATCTCCCTGCCGGCTATCACGTAGATGTTCTTGAACCCGGCCGCAATCCCGATAAACAGAAAAAAGTAAAAGAACCACGGCTTGGTGCCGAACCAGCGGTCGAGCGTCAGTCCGAACCAGACGCCGATCCCGATCGCCAGGGCGACCGAAATGCCCATGCTTGATACCATGGACAGGCTTTTGATCAGGTCGCGCTTGTCACGATCCATACCGCAAGCCTCCGGAGATATCGGCGCCAAAACCGGTATTTCTTAGCATGGCAGCGATCATGATGTCAAATAAAATAAGCAGTTTGTTGAAAAACAGCCATCTCGCCGCGTCCTCGAAAGCCCCTTTGTGCGGCGTAGCGCTGCTACGCCTCCTCGGGGCTTCCTGCGGTGCGACGATCTGACTATTTTTGAACAACCTGAAGCTTTCAACAACCTGCTATACAAGCAGACGGAAGCACTTTGCCGCTGCGGCGATGGTCTTTTCCAGATCGGCGTCGCTGTGGGCGGCCGATACGAAAGCGGTCTCGAACTGGGACGGGGCCAGGTAGACCCCTTCATTCAGCATAGCCAGAAAATAGGTGGCGAATGCCTTGGTGTCGCAGGCGGAGGCGCTCGGCCAGTCATGAACTTCGTCCTTGCTGAAGAAGGCGCAGAACATGCTGCCGACCCTGGTGGAATAGATCGGATAACCGGCTGCTTTGGCCGCGGCGGCGATGCCTTCGGCCACGTGGCGGCTCTTCTCCTCCAGTTTCTCGTAGAAGCCGGGCTGCTTGAGGAGGCTGAGGGTCGCAATGCCGGCGGACATGGCCAGCGGGTTGCCGGACAGGGTGCCGGCCTGGTAGATGCCGCCGGACGGGGACAGCTTTTCCATGATTTCCCGTTTGCCGCCAAAGGCGCCCACCGGCAGGCCGCCGCCGATGATCTTGCCCAGGGTGGTCATGTCGGGGGTGATGCCGAACCGCGACTGGGCGCCGCCGTAGGCGACCCGGAAGCCTGACATGACCTCGTCGAAGATCAGGACGATCCCCTCGTTGGTGCAGATCTCCCGCAGCCCTTCCAGGAAGCCTTCACGCGGCGGAACGGTCCCCATGTTGCCGGCCACCGGTTCGACGATGATGCAGGCAATGGTGCCCTTGTTCTCTGCCACCAGTTTCCTGACCGAATCAAGGGAATTGTATTCCGCAGTCAGGGTATGCCTGGCAAAATCGGCGGGCACGCCGGGCGAGTCGGGCACGCCGAAGGTGGCCGCGCCGGAGCCGGCCTTGACCAGCAGGGAGTCGGCATGGCCGTGGTAGCAGCCGGAGAATTTGATGATGTTGTCCCGCCCGGTGTAGCCGCGGGCCAGGCGGATGGCGCTCATGGTGGCTTCCGTGCCTGAGCTGACCATGCGTACCATCTCAATGGAGGGAACAGCCTCGATCACCATGTTGGCCAGGACGGTTTCCTGTTCCGTGGGCGCGCCGAAACTGGCGCCGTTGTCCATGGTCCGTTTGACCGCCTCGACGACCTGGGGATGGCAGTGTCCCACGATCATCGGTCCCCAGGAGCCGACGTAGTCCACGAAGGCGTTGCCGTCTTCGTCGAAAATTGTGCTGCCGGCCGCTTTTCTGATAAAAAGCGGATCGGCTCCGACGGATTTGAACGCCCTGACCGGGCTGTTGACGCCGCCGGGAATCGCCGATTTGGCCTGTTGGAAGAGTTCGCTGGAGCGAGTATGGTTCATGGTGGAATACCCCTCTGGTTGTATTTGAAAACAAATAGTGAAATGCACGTGGGAAATGGGGAGTTTTCAATAGCATACCAGGTCTGGGGCTGTCAACCGCAAAGAGACTTTTTTGTTTGAATTTTAGCACGTTGCAAACGGTTGTCCGGTATTTTGCAAGGCCTCGGAAAAGGGGAAAAATCTGCTTGACAAAGAAAATCAAATACCCTATTTTTGTCAGCGTTTTGTATACAGTATACCGCATGTAATTAGGAGGGTTTTCGATGCTTGGTGCATATCTCCCCATACTACTCCTGGTGATTGTCGCCGTGTTGTTCGGATTGGTATCGCTTGTATTCTCCTCACTTATCGGCATAAAAAAGCCTTCCCGCCTCAAGCTGGCCCCCTACGAGAGCGGTTGCGAACCGGTCGGCACGGCCCGGGAGCGTTTCTCGATCAAGTTTTACCTGATCGCCATGTTGTTCATTCTGTTCGATATCGAAGCGGTGTTTCTCTACCCGTGGGCGATCCTGTACAAAAAACTCGGCGTGTTCGGCCTGGTTGAGATGGGGCTGTTCATTCTGATCCTCTTTGTTGGTTATATTTATGTATGGAAAAAAGGAGCACTGGAATGGGAGTAGACAATCCGCTTGGCGACAATATCATAACCACGTCACTGGATGCGCTCGTCAACTGGTCCAGAAAGTCGTCCATCTGGCCGATGACCTTCGGTCTGGCCTGTTGCGCCATTGAAATGATGGCAACCGGCGCCTCCCATAACGACCTTGACCGCTTCGGCATCATCTTCCGCGCATCTCCCCGCCAGTCAGACTGCATCATCATTGCCGGCACGGTCACCAAGAAGATGCTTCCGGTCATCAAGACCGTCTATGAGCAGATGCCCGAGCCGAAATGGGTCGTCGCCATGGGAGCCTGCGCCTGTTCGGGAGGTATTTTCGATACTTACAGCGTTGTGCAGGGGATTGACGAGGCGCTGCCGGTCGATGTGTACATTCCCGGTTGCCCGCCGCGTCCCGAGGCCCTTCTGTACGGCCTCATGAAACTGCAGGACAAGATCATGAAGGACAAAAACTCTTTTGGCTCCGCCATTGGCCTGGGTAACAGGATCGAATCGGCTGCCGCGTAAGCTTCCCGGTGTAACGGAATATATCAAATCCCAGAAAAAGGGTTGGATGCCATGGCAGAAAACAATCGTGCAGTAGTCAAGCTGAAAGAAAAATTCGCCTCCTCCGTCGTGGAGGTCGCCGAGTTCCGGGGTGAAGTCTCGGTAACGGTCAAGAAGGAAGATCTGCTGGCTGTTCTTGCTTTTCTGAAGCAGTCCCTTCAGTACAACCTGCTTACCGACGTGACCGCGATCGACTATCTGGGCAAGAAGGAAGACCGCTTCATGATGGTCTACCTGCTCTGCTCCATTCCCAACAAGGACCGGCTTCGCATCAAGGCGGCCGTATCCGAGGGCGATTGCCGCATCGAGAGCGCTTCCCAGGTGTGGGCCACCGCCGATTGGCTGGAGCGCGAGGTGTTCGACCTGTTCGGCATCACCTTTGACAATCATCCCGACCTGCGCCGCATCCTGATGACGCCGGACTGGGAAGGCCATCCCCTGCGCAAGGATTATCCGCTCCAGGGACCGGGCCGGGAACCCTACAAGGGCCGCCTGTCGTAAGCTCACCGTACAAACGAACTTCGTATCCACGATCACAGAAGAGGCGATATATGGCAACTACGGAAAAGATGACACTGAATATGGGGCCGCAGCACCCCAGTACCCACGGGGTTCTCAGGCTCGTTCTCGAGTTGGACGGCGAGGTAATCACAAAGATTACCCCAGATATCGGCTACCTGCACCGCGGTGTGGAGAAGCTCTCCGAGCACCGCACCTACCACCAGGTACTGCCGTTGACCGACCGCCTCGACTACCTGGCCCCCATGAGCAACAACCTGGGGTATATCCTGACGGTCGAAAAGCTGCTGGACATCCAGGTTCCGGAGCGGGCCGAGACCATCCGGATCATCATGTCCGAGTTGACGCGCCTTGAGTCCCACCTGGTCTGGATCGCCTGCCACGCCCTCGACATCGGCGCCATGACGGTCTTCATCTATGCCTTCCGCGAGCGCGAAGCCATCATGGAGACCTATGAGCTTATCTCTGGCGCCCGTATGACCTCCAACTTCTTCCGCGCTGGCGGACTTTCCCAGGATGTGCCGCCCGAATTCGAGAAGAAGGTGCGTGATTTCGTCGATTCCATGCCCGGCTACCTGGATCAGTACGAGGGGCTTCTGACCACCAACCCGATCTGGCTCAAGCGTACGATCGGCAATGGCGTCATCTCGGCCGAGGATGCCATCGACATCGGCATTACCGGTCCGGCCCTGCGCGGTTCCGGCGTTGACTGGGACCTTCGCCGTGACATCCCCTACGCCGGGTATGAGAAGTATCAGTTCAACATACCGGTGGGGGAAAAGTGCGATACCTACGACCGCTACAAGGTCCGGCTGGTGGAGATGCGCGAGGCTTGCAAGATCATCACCCAGGCCCTTGACAGGCTCAAGCCCGGTCCGGTGCTGGCCGATTGTCCCCAGGTTTGCTACCCCCCAAAGGAAAGCGTCTACAATAGCATCGAAGGGCTGATCCACCACTTCAAGATCGCCTCCGAAGGGTATCCGGTTCCGGAGGGCGAGGTCTACCAGGGTGTGGAGAACCCCAAAGGGGAGCTGGGATTCTATGTGGTCAGCGACGGCAGTTCCAAGCCGTACCGCATGAGGATCCGGCCACCTTCATTCGTGAATCTCCAGGCAATCGAAAAGATGGCCAAAGGGGCCATGATAGCCGACCTGGTGGCAGTGATCGGTACGCTTGACATCGTCCTTGGCGAAATTGACAGATAACTTCCGCAGCGATTCAAAGGAGACGGCGCGAATGAGTGAAGCAGTTGCGCAACAGGCTGAAGAGCAGGAACAAGAAGTAGACCTCTCCATAGCCGACAAGGTTATCGACAAATACATCGACCTGCCGGGCAATTTGATGCCGGTCCTTCAAGGCGTTCAGGACGAGTACGGGTATGTGCCCCGCAAGGTGGCCGACCATGTCGCCGAGCGGTTGAATGTCTATCCCAGCCAGATTTACGGCGTTCTCACCTTTTATGCCCAGTTTCATCTGAAACCCCGCGGACGTTTCATCATCCGGGTCTGCGTCGGGACCGCCTGCCATGTTTCGGGCGCTCCGCGCATCGTTGAAACCTTCTTTGATAAACTGCACATCGGCCACGCCGAGACCACGCCGGACCTGCGCTACACCTTTGAGAAGGTCGCCTGTCTGGGCGCCTGCGGCATGGCGCCGCTGGCCATGGTCAATGACGACACTTTCGGCAAGATGACGGTCCAGAGGGTTGACGAGATAATTGCCGAATACAACCAGCGGCCGATGAAATAGAACCGACTCAACCATTCCAGCAGGGGACAAAGCGTTATGGGCGAAGCAATAAAGATTCTGATATGTCAAGGGACCGGCGGCATCTCGGCCGGGGCGAAAAAGGTCGAGGCGGAGTTTCGCCGGGTGCTTCAGGAAAAGGGCATTGACGCGGTTGTGGGCAAGCGCTGTGAGGTCATCCACACCGGTTGCCGCGGACTGTGCGCCAATGACGTCCTGGTGGACATCATCACCGACGAACAGGGGCGGGTCACCTATGACTTTGTCCAGCCCGAAGAGGTCGAACAACTCGTCAACGAGCATATAGTCGCCAAGACGACTCTTGAGAAGCGTAAGGCGAAGCCGTACTACAATACCTTTGTCGATGCCCAGATGCGGGTCGTCATGACCGGTTGCGGCCAGATAAATCCGGACAGCCTCGATGCCTATCTGGAGGAAGACGGATTCAAGGCGATTGAAAAGTGCATCAAATCGTTGAAGCCCGAAGAAGTCATCGAAGAGGTCAAAAAATCCGGTCTCCGCGGCCGCGGGGGCGGCGGTTTTCCCACCGGCATGAAGTGGTCCTTCTGCAAAGCCACCCCCGGCAACCATAAATACTTGATCTGCAACGCCGACGAAGGTGACCCCGGTGCGTTCATGGACCGCTCCCTGTTGGAAGGCGACCCCTACTGCATCGTCGAAGGGATGATGATTGCCGCCTATGCCATCGGGTGCGACTTCGGCTACGTGTATGTGCGCGCCGAGTATCCTCTGGCAGTACAGCGGCTTCAACACGCCATCGACGTCTGCTACGAACAGGGGTATCTGGGCAAGAACGTCAAGGGGTGGGGTTTCGACTTCGACATGCGCATCAAGATGGGCGCCGGCGCCTTCGTGTGCGGTGAAGAAACCGCGCTGATGGCCTCCATCGAAGGCCAACGGGGCATGAGCCGTCCCCGACCGCCGTTTCCTGCCGTACGCGGTCTGTGGGGTAAGCCGACCAATATCAACAACGTCGAGACCTTCGCCAACGTCCGGCACATAATCAACAAGGGCGCTGACTGGTACGCTTCGCTCGGCACCGAGACAACCAAGGGAACGAAGATCTTCGCTGTTACCGGCAAGGTCAAGCATACCGGCCTGGTCGAGGTTCCGGCCGGCATGACCGTCCGTTCCGTTATTTACGATGTGTGCGGCGGCATCCTCAATAACCGCAAGTTCAAGGCCGTCCAGGCCGGCGGCCCGTCGGGCGGCTGTATTCCCGCCGAAATCCTGGATACCCCGGTTGACTATGACTCATTGATCAAGGCCGGCGCCATGATGGGTTCCGGCGGTCTGGTCGTCATGGACGAGACCACCTGCATGGTGGACGTTGCCCGTTTCTTCCTGACCTTTACCAGGATGGAATCCTGCGGCAAATGCGTTCCCTGCCGCATCGGCCTGAAAGTCATGCTGGACATCCTGGAACGGATCACCGAAGGGCGCGGCGAACCGTCGGACATCGAAACCCTCCTGGATCTGGGAGTTGCCATCAAGAAGGCCTCCCTGTGCGGTCTCGGCCAGACGGCCCCCAACCCGATCCTTTCCACGATCAACTATTTCCGCAACGAGTACGAGGCCCACATCAACGACAAGCGGTGTCCCTCCAATTGCTGCAAGGAACTGCTCCTGTGGCAGATCGTGGAAGACAAGTGCGTCAAGTGCGGAGCCTGCAAGAAGGCCTGCCCGGTGGACGCCATTGTCTGGGAAAAAGGGCAGATCGCCTACCTGGACAAGGAAAAATGCACCAAGTGCAAGTCCTGTTATGACGCCTGCCGCTTCATGGCGATCGAATAGAGCCGCTTACTTAACGAGTCAAACTCACTGATAGAGGTTGAGATGGTAAATCTGACGATAGACGACAAGCAGGTCACGGCACCCAAAGACTCAACTATTTATGACGCCGCCAAGCTGAACGGAATCAAGATACCGATCCTGTGCCACGACAAGAAGCTGAAACCCTTCGGCGCCTGCCGCATGTGCCTCGTGGAAGTGGAACAGATGAAGGGCCGCCAGATCCCGGCTTGCACGACGCCGGTAACCGAAGGCATGATCATCCGCACCTCGACCCCGGAGATTATCAAGGCCCGCAAAATGGTGCTGGAACTCCTGCTGCTCAACCACCCGATCGACTGTCCGGTGTGCGACAAGGGGGGGGACTGCGATCTGCAGAACCTGACCTATGAATATCAGGTGAACGCCAACCGCTTCAGCGACGAGAAGTTCCACCATGAAATCGACTACAACAACCCGTTGATCGAGCGCGACATGAACCGTTGCGTGCTGTGTGGAAAATGCGCCCGCATCTGCGATGAGATCGTCTCCTTCGGCGCCCTGACCTTCATCAGCCGCGGTATCGAAACCAAGATCGGCTGCGAGTTCGAAGGCGCGCTCAACTGCGAGTTCTGCGGCTCCTGCGTCTCCGTCTGCCCCGTCGGTTCGCTCCTGGCCCGTCCCTTCAAGTTCAAGGCCCGCTTCTGGGCACTTACCAACCAGAAATCCGTATGCAGCTACTGCGGCACCGGCTGCAACCTGACCCTGGGGGTCAAGGACAACAAGATCCTGACCACGGTATACGATGAAAACCAGGGATTCCACAACGGTCAGCTCTGCTGCCGCGGCCGGTTCGGCTACCAGTTCGTCAACTCCGACAAGCGCCTGACCGCTCCGCTGGTACGGAAGAACGGCGTCCTGACGGAAACAGGCTGGGACGAGGCCCTGGAAATGGTCGCCAGCCGCCTGAAGGGGGCCGGCGCATCCGCCGCCGCCCTGGCCACGGCTCGCCTGACCAACGAAGAACTGGTACTGTTCAAAAAACTGATGGAGACGGCTGGTTCGTCCAATTACGATCATTCGGCCGGCTATGCCCACGCCGCCCTGACCGGGGGCTTTGCCCGCAGTTTCGGCGCAACGGCTTCGCCTGCGACGATTCTCGATATCCAGAAGAGCGACTTCCTGCTGGTCATCAAGACCGACAGCTATGAGACGCACCCGGTAATCGGCTTCGAGATCAATATGGCGGTCAAGAACAAGGGTGTAAAACTGGGCATCATCTCCGACAAGCGGGGCAAGCTTTCGCGTCTGCCCGGCGCCACAACCCTCGTGCACACCCCCGGCAGCGAGATCGCCGTTATCAATGCCATGGCCAAGACGATCCTGGATGAGAAGCTGGTCTCGGCTTCAGCCGCAGCGATCCCCGGCTATGCCGAACTGGAAAAGGCGCTGGCCGGTTTCACCGCCGATGCGGTCGCCGGACAGAGCGGTCTGGGCGCCGATGCCATCAGGCAGCTTGCCATGGACTATGCCAAGGCCGGGAAAGGGTTGATACTGTTCCCTGCCGGCAATGCCTATCCGGGCCATGACGCCGAACTGGCCACTGCCGTGGCCAACCTGGCCATCCTCACCGGCAAGCTCGGCGCCGAAGGAAGCGGCGTCCTCTGCATGTCAGAGAAAAACAACAGCCAGGGCGCCGTTGACATGGGCTTCTACGCCTCCAACGGCCTGGGGGGCGGTGAAATCATCAACGGCTGCGCAAACGGCACGATCAAGACCCTGTTCATCGCCGGCGAAAACCCGGTTGTGTCCTACCCGGACCGGGCCGCTGTCACGGCTGCCCTCGACAAGGTTGAATTCCTCGTGGTCTCCGAGCTGTTCATGACCGAGACCGCGGCCATGGCCGACGTGGTGCTGCCGGCATGCTCCTTTGCCGAAAAGGAAGGCACCTTCACCAGCGTCGACCGTCGCGTCCAGCATGTCAAACCGGCCATCAAAAAGCTTGGCCAAAGCCGCTCCGATTTCGAGATATTCGGCGCGTTGATCGCCAAACTGGGCGGTCGGGCTCCGGCCACCCCTGGGGCGGTATTCGGCGAAATTGCGGCAGCAGTTCCCGGCTACGCCGGCATGTCCTATGCCTCCCTGGGTGAGGAAGGCGCCTTTGCGCCGGTTGCCGTCACAGCGGCGCTGGTAGCACCCAAGGCCGGGTCGCCCGCACCGGAGGTCGGCAAGCTGGCCCTGGTTACCGGCAGCGCCCTCTACCACAACGGCACCCTTTCCCAGTTCGGCGAAGGCCCGATGTATGTCTGCCCCGAAGGATACGTGGAACTCTCCCGCGCTGATGCCGCCAAACTGAAGATCGGGGAGAACGACCTGCTGAACGTCGCCTCCGCAACCGGTTCCACAAAACTGAAGGCCAGGATCACCCCTCGCATGCCCGAAGGCGTGCTGTTCAGCCCGTACCATTTCGGTGCGGCCGGACTCAACCAGGTCTGGAGCGGCGCTCCGGTCACCTGGGTGACGGTAACCAAATAATCTGACACTTACGTTCTCGGACTTATTTCATACTTGCAAGAAAAGAGGGACCGATGGGAATCGAGATTTTAGGACTGCCGCTGATGTACTACATCGCCATGGTCGCCAAGGTAGTTGGGGCATTTGTCTTCGTGCTGCTGACCGTGGCCTATGCCACCTACGCCGAGCGTAAGATCATCGGCCACATGCAGGTACGCCTGGGACCGATGCGCACCGGCTGGCACGGACTGCTGCAACCGATCGCCGACGGGGTCAAACTCTTTTTCAAGGAAGAGATCATCCCGTCCCAGGCAAGCACCTTTGCGTTCCTGGTCGCACCGCTGATCGCCCTTATCCCGGCCTTCATCACCTTTGCGGTTATCCCTTTCGGCGGCGTTATCGAGGTTGCGGGTTACAAGATCCCGCTGCAGATCGCCGCCTATTTCGACACGGCCGCAGGCAGGGTCTATGATGTCAACGTCGGCGTGCTGTACGTCCTGGCCATGTCCTCCCTGGGCGTGTACGGCATCGTCCTGGCGGGCTGGGCATCCAACAGCAAGTACTCGCTGCTGGGCGGTCTGCGCTCATCGGCGCAGATGATTTCCTACGAGCTTTCCGCCGCACTGGCGATAGTTGCCGTTTTCATGCTGTCCGGTACGCTCTCTCTCAACGAGATCGTCAACCTGCAGTCGGGCTGTGGCGGACTTGCATGGTATGCGTTCAAACAGCCGCTGGCCTTCGTGCTGTTCTTCATCTGTGCCATTGCGGAAATCAATCGTACGCCTTTCGACCTTCCCGAAGCGGAAACGGAACTGGTCTCGGGCTTCTGCACCGAGTACTCCTCCATGAAATACGCCATGTTCTTCATGGCGGAATATGCCAACATGGTGACCGTATGCGCCATAACCACCACGCTGTTCCTGGGCGGCTGGAACGGGCCTCTGGCCACCACCATTCCGATCCTCGGACCGGTGTATTTTGTCGCCAAGGTCTATTTCCTGATTTTCTTCTGCATGTGGCTGCGGGCTACGGTACCCAGGTATCGCTACGACCAGTTGATGCACCTCGGCTGGAAGGTTTTCCTGCCGGTGTCGCTGCTGAATATCGTTGCGACGGCAATCTGGAACTACGTCATACAGTAATCAGCTCAGATTATAGATAAGCAATCCAAGAACAAGGATGGAAACATGAATCCGATCAACACGTTTGTCCCGATAATCAAAGGGCTGAAAATTACCCTGGAGCACCTCTTCAAGAAACCGGTCACCCTGCAGTACCCGACCGAACGCCCGAAGGTTGCGCAACGTTTCCGGGGACTGCATGCCCTCAATGTTTCTCACGACAAGGCCAAATGTGTGGCGTGCTATCTCTGCCCCACGGTCTGCCCGGCAAAATGCATCACCGTTGAGGCGGGCGAGGATGCCAATCACGACAAGTATGCGGCCAGGTATGAGATAGACATGTTGCGCTGCATCTTCTGCGGATATTGCGTGGAAGCCTGTCCGGTGGACGCCATCAGGATGACCGGCGAATTCGAACTGGCCAACTACAGCCGCAAAGACTTCATCTACTCCAAGGAACGCCTCTTAGAAAAGAAATAAAGGAGCAGTGCATGGAAACCCTCTTTTTCCTCATCATCACGCTGGTGGCCATTGTGTCGGCGATCCTGGTGATCACCTGCAAGAACCCGATCAACAGCGCCCTGGCGCTGGTGATGACATTCTTCTGCCTGGCAACCTATTACGTCATGCTGGATGCTCCCTTCATGGCAGTCGTGCAGGTCATGGTGTACGCCGGAGCCATCATGGTCCTGATCGTGTTCACCATCATGCTGCTCAACATCAGGGTTGACGCAACCAAGAAGCACTCCCACAAGGTCGTGCTGGGCTCCATTATCGGCTTCTTCACCCTGATCAACACGGCATTCATCGTCGTCAAGGGCCGCGTTGCCCAGCCCACCGGCACGCTGACCGGCGAGATGATCAGGCAGCAGGGGCACACCGAACTGATCGGCCGCGAGATGTTCACCAATTTCCTGCTCCCCTTTGAGATCACTTCGATCCTGCTCCTGGTGGCAATTGTCGGCGCGGTGATACTGGCCAAGAAAAAAATCTAACAGAGGGCATATACATGGAAAACCTGAACAGTTATCTCATAGTGAGCTCAATCCTTTTTTCCATCGGGACCATCGGCGTGCTTACCCGCAAGAATGCCATCGTGATCTTCATGTGCGTCGAAATGATGCTCAATGCGGTCAACCTGACGTTCGTGGCCCTTTCCCGCCACCTGGGCAACCTGGACGGCCAGATATTCGTATTCTTCGTCATGACCGTCGCCGCTGCCGAGGCCGCCGTCGGACTGGCCTTGATGATCGCCTTCTACAACAACAAGGAATCCATCGACGTAGAAGACGTCAACATGATGAAGTGGTAGCGGGGCTGCTGCATTAATCTGAGAGTAGACAACGTTTAACGATTGCATAAAAGGAGTCTTACATGTTTGACAACGTATGGCTGATCCCGTTCTTCCCACTCGTCGGATTCCTGATCAACGGGTTGTTCGGGAAAAGGATCAAGAATGAAGCAGTCATCGGCGGCATCGGCACTTTGATGATTTTCATGTCGTTTCTGGTGTCGTGCGGCATTCTCATGCAAATGATCGGCCTTCCGCCCGAGCAGCGGCTGTTCGAAAAGGTTGTGTTCTCCTGGATTCACTCGGGCAACTTCAAGGCTGACATGGCCTTCCTTATCGATCCCCTCTCCTGCGTCATGATCATGGTTGTCACCGGCGTCGGCTCCCTGATTCACCTCTATTCCATCGGCTACATGCATGGCGAGGAGGGCTTCTACCGCTTTTTCGCCTATCTGAACCTGTTCTGCATGTCCATGCTCCTGCTGGTCCTCGGCAGCAACATGCTTGTCATGTTCATTGGCTGGGAAGGTGTCGGCCTCTGTTCGTACCTGCTGATCGGTTATTATTTCCATAAGAAATCCGCCGGCGACGCCGCCAAAAAGGCCTTTGTCATGAACAGGGTCGGCGACTTCGGCTTCCTGGTCGGGCTCTTCACCCTCTACTGGTGGCTCGGCAGCAATCACAACGTATGGACCATCAACTTCATGGAGATCAAGGCTGCTTCGCACCTGCTGCCCTATGGCGGCGTCGTCACCATAGCCTCCCTCTGCTTTTTTGTCGGCGCCACCGGCAAGTCGGCCCAGATCCCTCTCTACACCTGGTTGCCGGACGCCATGGAAGGCCCGACCCCGGTTTCCGCCCTCATCCACGCCGCAACCATGGTTACCGCCGGCGTGTATATGATCGGCCGCATGAGCTTCGTGTTCATCAAATCCCCCGACACCATGATGGTTGTAGCGGTTATTGGCGCAGCCACCGCAATCTTCGCTGCCACGATCGGCACGGCGCAGAACGATATCAAACGCGTTCTGGCCTATTCGACGGTCTCCCAGCTCGGCTTCATGTTTCTGGCCATGGGTGTCGGAGCATTCTGGGCCGGCATCTTCCACCTGATGACCCACGCCTTCTTCAAGGCCTGCCTGTTCCTCGGGTCAGGTTCCGTGATCCATGCCATGCACCATGCCCTGCATCACGGCCATCTGCATGACGACCCCCAGGACATGCGCAACATGGGGGGCCTGAAAAAATACTTGCCGGTAACCTTCCTGACCTTCTTTGTCTCCACGCTGGCCATTGCCGGTATCCCGGGCCTGTCGGGCTTCTTCTCCAAGGACGAAATCCTCTGGCAGGCATTCTCCAATCCCTACCAGGGAGGGCTGAACATCGTCCTGTGGGCTATCGCGGCCATAGCGGCCTGTTTCACCGCCTTCTACATGTTCCGTCTTGTCTTCATGACCTTTTTCGGCGAGTGCCGTATCAACCCCAAGGTGAAAGACCACCTGCACGAATCGCCGGCCGTGATAACCATTCCGCTGATCGTGCTCGGCACGCTGGCCCTTGTCGGCGGCTTCATCGGCACGCCGAAGATATTGGGGCTTCTCCCCAACTATTTCGAAAAATGGCTCGATCCCGTTTTTGAACTGGCCAATGAATACGGCAGCAAATACGCACAGCATACGGCTGAACCCAGCCATGCACTGGAGATGGGGCTCATGGCATTCTCGGTGGTTGTGGCCCTCGTGGGCATCGGCATCGCGTTCACCATGTACGTCCAGAACACCGGACTGCCCAAGAAATTCACGGACACCTTCCCGGCCCTGCACCGTGCCGTGTACAACAAATGGTATATCGACGAGTTGTACGATTACCTGTTCGTGAACCCCTGCAAGGCGCTGGGCCGTTTCCTCTGGAAAGGGTTCGACGTGGTAGTGGTCGACGGGGTCGTCAACGGCGTTGCCAATGTGGTGATGGCCTTCAGCGGCGTGTTCCGCTTCATTCAGTCCGGCTATATCTACAACTATGCCTGGTCAATGGCCTTTGGCGTGGTTGTTATCCTGGGCTACTACGTCTTCAAGTAAACGACACTTGCAATTTGCATAAAGGAGCATGAATTCATGAGTAACCACCTACTGAGCCTGACGACATTCCTGCCGATGCTGGGAGTCTTGCTGCTGCTGTTCATCCCCAAGGACAGCAAGGGAGTGCTGCGAGGTGTCGCGTTAGCGGTGACCGTGGTGACCTTTCTGGTGTCGTTGCCGATCCTGACCGGGTTCCAGGCCAACGCCGACTTCCAGTTCACGGAGAATGTGCCCTGGATTGCCGCAGGCCCGTTCGCAATGAACTACAATGTGGGTATCGACGGCATCAGCCTGTGGCTCGTTATCCTGACCACCTTCATCATGCCTCTGGCCGTGCTCTCCACCTGGACCGCCGTGGAGGAAAAGGTCAAGGAGTACATGATCTGCCTGCTGCTTCTGGAAACCGGCATGCTGGGCGCCTTCGTTTCCCTGGATCTTTTCCTGTTCTACATCTTCTGGGAAGTCATGCTGATCCCGATGTACTTCATCATCGGCATCTGGGGCGGCAAGAACAAGATCTACGCCGCCGTCAAGTTCTTCATATACACCATGGTCGGTTCGCTGCTCATGCTGGTGGCCCTCATCTTCCTCTACTTCAAGGGATTGAATGCCGGCTTCACCAACTTCGGCCTGCTCCAGTTCTTCGACCTGCGGCTTGACCCGGCCACCCAGACCTGGCTGTTCCTGGCCTTTGCCCTGGCCTTCGCTATCAAGGTCCCCATGTTCCCGCTGCACACCTGGTTGCCGGATGCCCATACCGAAGCCCCTACGGCAGGTTCCGTGATCCTGGCGGCCATCCTGCTGAAGATGGGTACCTACGGCTATGTGCGCTTCGCCCTGCCGCTCTTCCCCGACGCCGCTCACCGGTTCACCCCGCTGATTGCGACGCTGGCCGTAATCGGCATCATTTACGCAGCGTTGGTGGCCATGGTGCAGGAAGACGTCAAGAAACTGGTCGCCTATTCTTCCGTAGCCCATCTGGGCTTCGTCATGCTGGGTGTCTTTGCCTTCAACACCCAGGGGATCACCGGCGGCATGCTGCAGATGCTCAACCACGGCGTTTCCACCGGCGCACTGTTCCTTATCGTCGGCTTCATCTATGAACGCCGGCATACACGCCTGATCACCGATTTCGGCGGTCTGTCCAAGCAGATGCCGATCTTTGCCACGGTCTTCATGATCGTTACCTTATCCTCCATCGGCCTGCCCGGCACCAACGGTTTCGTGGGTGAATTCCTGATACTTCTGGGCTCCTTCGAGAGCGAACTGCGCTGGTGGACGGTCGTCGCTTCCAGCGGCGTGATCCTCTCCGCCGTCTACATGCTGTGGATGTTCCAGCGGGTCATGTTCGGCGAACTGGACAACCCGAAAAACCAGAAACTCGCCGACTTGAACGCACGCGAGATAGCCATCATGGTGCCGCTGCTCGTTCTTATCTTTGTGATGGGGTTCTATCCCAACCCGTTCATTGAAAAGATGGATCCCGCCATCCAGAAGCTCATTGCCAGGACCAAGCCTGTCGCCATGACGGCCCAGCAGATGCCGATGCAGGGACTGCCCGCAGGGCATCCGGCAATGCCGGCCACGGCCGCTCCGGCAGCGGAACCGGCTGCGCCCGCCGCCGCAAATCCGAACGAAGTCAAGTAACGACACGAGTCAACCCGACCGGAGGAAATATTAGATGGACATGATTACAATACCAGCCGTCAACATGACCCCAATCCTGCCGGAGATATTCCTCTCCGTGCTCGCCATGGCCCTGCTCCTGATCAACGTGTTTGTTTCGGGCAGCCAGAAGTCCTACCTGGGGTATATCAGTTTCGTCGGCGTCGTGGTGGCGGCAATCCTGGTGGGTTCCGGCTGGGGCGCGCCGGTGGAGAGCTTCAGCGGATCGATTGTTCAGGATAACTTCGCTACGTTCTTCAAGATGATCTTCCTGGTGGCGGCCGGCCTGGCGATCCTGATCTCCGACCAGTACATGGAGCGGGAAGAATGCAATCACGGCGAACTTTATCCGCTGATCCTGTTCACCGTGGTGGGGATGATGCTGATGGCGGCCGGAACCGACCTGATGACCATCTTCCTTGGCCTGGAGGTCATGTCGGTATCGCTGTATGTACTGGCAGGCTTTAACCGCGCCAATCTCAAGTCAAACGAAGCCGGTCTCAAATACTTCCTGCTGGGCGCATTCTCCACCGGTTTCCTGCTTTACGGCATGGCCCTGACCTACGGCGCCACCGGCACCACCCGCATCACGAAGATTGCCGCTGCCGTGGGACAGATGACCCTGCCTTCGGCCAATGTCATGCTGGTTGCCGGCATGCTGCTGATGCTGACCGGTTTTGCCTTCAAGGTGGCTGCCGCTCCGTTCCACATGTGGACTCCCGACGTCTATGAGGGGGCCCCGACCCCCATGACCGCATTCATGTCGGCCGGCCCCAAGGCCGCCGGTTTTGCCGCTGCCCTGCGGGTGTTCCTGGTGGCCCTGCCAACCCTGCAGGTCGAATGGAGCCAGATCTTGTGGGTATTGGCCGTATTGACCATGACGGTCGGCAACATCACCGCGTTGCGCCAGGATAACATCAAGCGCATGCTGGCCTACTCGTCCATTGCCCATGCCGGTTATGCCCTGGTTGGTTTCGCTGCCGGCAACAGCACCGGCACCGCCGGCATCCTGTTCTACATGCTTTCCTACGCTTTCATGAATATCGGCGCGTTTGCCGTGATCATCCTGGTGGGCAAAAAGGGCGAGGCCAACGGCAACGTCATGGACTTTGCCGGACTCGGGTTCAGGCACCCGGTCCTGGCTGTAGCTATGTCCGTATTCCTGTTCTCGCTGGCCGGCATGCCTCCCACGGCCGGCTTCATCGGGAAGTTCTACCTGTTCTCCGGCGCCATCCAGCAAGGTTACATCGGGTTGGCCATCATCGGTGTTCTTAACAGCGCGGCTTCGGTGTATTACTACCTGCGCGTGATGGTCTACATGTATATGAAGGATCCGACCGAGGATTTTGAGTGGACACAGGTAAGCGCCCCCATTGCCCTGTCGCTGCTTATCTCCGTCGCCGGATCGCTGATCCCCGGCATTGTGCCGTCGGTCATCCTCCAATACGCCGAACAGGCGATCAAGCTGATCTGACCACAGTTGTCATGTGAAATGCAAAAGGGGCGGCCCCGCAATGGGACCGCCCCTTTTCTTTTGTCTGCAAGTGGATGTACGCCGGTATCCGGTATCAATGGAATGTGGGCGTCTTTTCCTGGATAAGGACATAGGGACTTACGATCAGCATGGAGAACTTCTTGCGACGATTTCCGTCCCAGGCGGTGATCTGGGATTCGGACGGCTTGCCGATCATACCGGCGTTGATCCAGTCGTTGATGATCTCGGTGTCGTCGGCTGCCACCCGCAAGGCTGCATCGGCCAGATCAAGGCTGTCCGCCACAAGGATGATCCCGCCCCGCTCAAGATGGGCGCGAAGCCAGTCCCATTCCGCCTCGTCGATTGAAAGCGCCAGTTCCTCTTTACTCAGTACCATTGCATGCCCTTTCCCCGGCCAATACCGTGAACGGTGAGAGATGTGCGTGCTGCCTGTTGTGAATTCCCTATTTGTATCAGGCTACGCAGATAAAGTCGAGTCCTTCCAGCAGGCCGAGGGGGAGGGCCATGCGCCTGAAATCCTCGCGGGCGCCCCGGACGCCGATAGCGACCAGCATCCTGTCGTCGGCAGGCCGGAAATCATTGGGATGGATAACCGGCGCGCCGTGCAGCAAACGGCCCGTCTTGCGGGGATCGACATCAAGCCAGCAGGATACCCCGATCCCCTGTGCCGCCAGCAGGCGCTGCCAGGCGCGTCCCTCCAGGCCGGCGCCGGCCATGATGACGGTTTTCCGCCCGGCGAGAAACCCGGACAAAAGGTGATGGAGTTTGCAGGCGCGAAAGGCGTCGCGAGAATAGGGACTCATGGTGCGGGTTGCACGCCCAGGGTGATCACGCCAGAAAAAATACGTGTGGGGCAGGCGCGCAAAGCGGACGCCGGCAGCGGCCATGCGCAGCCAGAGGTCATAATCTTCCGGCCACCCGCAGTCGCGATAACCACCCATGCTTTGAAGCAGGTCGCGGCGCATCATGACACTGGGGTGGACAAAGGGAGACTCAACAAACAGGTCGCGCATGATGAGCTCATGATCCAGGAGCCCGTTCTGCCAGGCCTCATAGGCCAGCATGCCCTGTTTGAGGGCAGGGCGAGGGAAATGACGGAAAGCGCAGGCAGCAAGGCCGACACCCGGATCGGTTGCCAGCAGGTTTGCCTGTTGTTCCAAACGGCGGGGATGGGCAATGTCGTCCCCGTCCATGCGGGCTATGAGAGGAGCGCGGCAGGCCGCCATGCCCTCGTTGAGCGCAGCGACCAAACCTCCTCCACTGCACAACAGGGGACGAATGCGCCGGTCCCGGCGGGCGGCAGCGGCCAGGAGAGCGGGAGTCCCGTCGGTCGAACCGTCGTCCACCACGACCAACTCCCAGTCGGCAAGGGTCTGGCGGGAGAGGGTAGCCAGGGCGGCCGGCAAATAACAGGCCTCGTTGCGCACCGGCATGAGTATGGAAACGAGGGGGTGACGGGCCATAGGTCTCAATGGAGGTTCTGCCAGATGAGCCTGGCGGTGATTGCCAGGACCATGGCAATGAAGACAGGTTTGATGAAGCGTACCCCCTTGCGCATGACAATGCGGGCTCCGATGCGGGCGCCGACAAACTGTCCGGCTCCCATGGACAACCCCTCCCGCCAGAGCACGGACCCGCCGTAGATGAACATGGCAAGCGATGCCGCGTTGCTGGTAAAATTCATCACCTTGGTATAACCGGTTGCCCTGAGCATGTTGAATCCCAGGCCGAGCATGAGCGCCATCACCCAGAACGATCCGGTCCCCGGCCCCAGAAAACCGTCATAGAAGCCCAGGATAAGGCCAAAGGAAAAAAAGAACGTGCCCGGCTCCAGGCGGGGATGGATATCCTCATATCCCAGCCGGGGGGTCAGCATGGTATAGAGCACGATGGCAACCAGCAGCCAGGGGATGGCATGGCGCAGGAGGGCGGGATCGAGTTTTTGCACGGTAATGGTGCCGAGAACGGCTCCGACTGCGGTGGAGGCGATCCCGATCCGGCAATCGTTAAGGCGTACGGTCCCGGAACGGGCAAAGGCCAGCATGGCGCTGCCCGAGCCGAAGCTCGCCTGGAGTTTGTTGGTGCCCAGCGCAATCCGGGGCGGCATGCCGGCGCCCAGCAGGACCGGGATCGTAATCAGCCCGCCGCCGCCGGCAATGGCATCGATCAGGCCGGCAACAAGGCCGGTGGCAAACAACAGTGGCAGCAATAGAAAAGGGGTCATGGGGTATCATTTCCGCAAGGCGGGATTCGCACGGGGACATTTTCGCGATTCCGTGCCGATTGTCAAGGTGAAATCATGCGCAGTACGAGGGATCCCGTTAACGTTTTGCAAACAAAATGGTGTTTGTGGTACTATCCGCCCATGAGAAACGTGTCCAACCAAAACGGATTTACCTTTTTAGGCGCGTTGCTGCTGGTGGTCATCATCGGGATCATGATGAGTCTCTCCGTCCAGCCCTGGAAGACGATCATGAAGCGGGAGCGGGAGCAGGAACTGATTTTCCGCGGTCTCCAGTACCGGAATGCCATCGCTGCCTGGAATGCGCGGCAGGGCAATGCGGGGAGTGCAGGCAATACGGGCGTTACGCCGCTTACGGACTTGAAAGACCTGTTGTTGGACCCGCGGACGCTGGAGAGGAAAAAGTACCTGCGGCAGCTCTATAAAGACCCCATGACCGGGAAGGATTGGAAAATCATCAGGGATGTGGGCGGGGGAAGAGGTATTATCGGAGTGGCCAGCACCAGCAATGAGGAGCCGCTCAAGATATCATTCACGGAATATTCCGGACTCGATGTCTTGAGCCAGAAACATAAATACAGCGACTGGCGATTCGTGTTCGGGACCGATCCCGGAGATAATCCGCCCGCGACGGGCGCTTCGCAGGCCCAGTAGCCTCTCCCTGTCTGCCGGGCGTCCCGTGGGGCAGGTTCGCCCGGTTTACGCCTGCCGCCTGTTTTCCCCGTGAACATGATGAAGTGCCGGCAACCTTTGTGTCAATCGCGCGCAGCCGATTTCTTTGCCACCAGATTCGTGAGAAGCGGCATTATTTTGGTATCCCAATTGTTCGAGCCTGCAACATCGCGCACGACCGATTTGTCAACCAGTACGACAAATGTGGGGGTGCCGCCGTCCTTCACGATGCTCCCGTAAAGCCACCTGTAATCATCCGGCAGATCATCCGGCAGCAACGCTCTGTGAAACGTATTTCTCACAATCTTGAGAAACTCAAGATGCTTAATCTCTTCGGATGCCAGAAATTTCGGCAGTTCGTCCTCTTCCCACGTGCTGCAATAGTGACAATCCCGAGCACCGAGGTAGACCAGGGTAATCTTCGAATCCCTGTGCACGTCTATTCCGCAGCCGGCAAAGAACCCTGACAGCGCACAGCAGCCGGACATGATACCTGCAAGAATAAGGACGGGAATGATTTTGCTCATATAGCACACACCTGCACGGTTATAGGGATGGAGAATCGTCGGGACGGGTGAATGTGTAGGTTGCCGCGGGGTCGTCCAGGCGAAACGAGAGGGGACCTGAAATTTGGGTGACGCCATCGGTCCAGCGCACATACGCCCCTTTCGTCCCGATCACCTCGTCATCCTTGGCATCGTTCGGTATTGCGTAATGAACAACGTACGGGGTGTAGCCCAGTTGCATCCCCTCCACATAAAACAATGCGCCCTGGGGAACGGAATTATAGGTGACCGGGAATGTCCGGGCACAGCCGGACAGCAAGACGGTCAACAGCAGAGCGTGGATAAGAGCAATGCTCATGGCAGGCCTCGGGTGGAACAGGTCTATTTGCCTGTTAGCCAGTTGGTAAGGTTTACCGCCAATGTTTGGTTATTGCCCGTCAGGAAACGGTTTTGAAAGATGGCATCATCACCGAAGATGACGTAACTTCCCGATCCGAGCGACCCGGTCACTGCAACAGCCAGGGCCTGCACCAGATCGCCCTTCGATAAGATGCCGGTGCCGTTCAGGTCAAGCCATGCCGTTGGCGACGTGCGGGCAATGGCTGTGGCGGAATCGCACGGATCGATTGCCCATACCCCATACGCTGAAAAACTGTCAATCCCTTTGAATAACGGGTGGGGCGACAGGTCCGTCAACCGGAAGTTGATATCCTTGTCAATGATGTTCTGGCGTTCATGGATGACAGCTATTGAATAGCCGAGTTTGAAACGGTAAATCAGATTGGCCAGCGGCGGCGCGATATGCATCATGACGGCCAGCCTGCCGCCTTTCTGGATGAACCTTGCGATGGCCTCAACTTCATCCGGCTGCAATGGTTTGAATAAACCGGAGATGACCAGACCCGAGGCCCCCTTGAGGGTGTCGTCGCTCAGGATCTCTTTGGTTTTGGTGACCTGCGCGCCTGCCGTCCGCATCGTATCCGCCAGTTTGGACAGTTGCAGGTCGCCCTGGCCGTCAATAACAAAGCGCTGGCCATGCCCTTCATCAAAGATTATTGTCGGCTTGTTTTCGCCGGCGAAGGAGAGGGCCACACTGAGCTGAAGCAGGGCGATGAAACATAGGCTGCTGATGATAGTGCGCATCGTTATGCTCCTTGCACCAAAAAGAGTATATTTATCCTTTATAGTGGCTGTCCCGATGATTTGCAAGTGTTTTTAGTACAGACTCCGTCCCCTGGCCCCTTCCGGCCATTCCTGATCAAACAATGGTTTCCCGTCCGGAGTTTCCGGATGGAAACTATGTGCCTTCCAGTTCTTTTTTCACCATGCGGGCGAAGTGGCCGGCCGGCTCCAACTCCAGATACCGCCGCCAGTGGCGGTGCGCCGAATCGATATCGCCGCGCATCTTGTAAATCATTGCCACGCCATAGTGTGCCAACGCGCAATCGGGCTGGAGTTTCAATGCCTGCTGAAAAGCGTCGAAGGCTTCGTTGGCTGCGCCGAGGTCAATCTGGGTAAACCCGAAGTTGACATAGGCAAGCGGATTCGCAGGATTGGCCGAAATGGCACGTTTGAACAAGGCGGCGGCCACCCCGACCCTCCCTTCCTGGTATTCCTTGACGCCGGCATTGAACAGTTCCTCCGCCTCGTGGGAGCCCTGGACGTCCTTGAGCAACTCGGCAGCGTCGTTGTCCCTTCCCATCCTCCGATACGCCTCGGCCAGTTTCGAACGTGCCCCGTAGGAGGCGGGGTTCAACTCGATCGCCCGCTTCAGATGTTTCACGGCGCCCGCCACGTCGTTGTTTCTCAGGGAGAGTTCGCCGATCCGGCACAGCAGGTTGCTGTCCTCCCCCTCCTTAAGTGCGGTCCGGTACCAGGTCAGCGCCTGGGCGATGTCGCCGGTTTGTTCGTAGCACTCACCCAGATAGAGGGAGACGGTGCCCTGAAAGCGCTTTTCCCTGACGCCGAGCAGCGTTGCAATAGCCTCCCGGTTCTGTCCCATGAGTTTGTAGGCATATCCCAGCATAATGCCCGCGCGGCCGGAGCTTGACTCACGTTGAGCGCGTTGTAGTTCCCGGATCAGGATGTTTCCCAACCCCGGGGTCCCGGCTGCCGCCTCGACCGCTTTGAGGCTGTTGGCCGGTTTGGCGAGACGGTATCGGTCCCGCTGCACGATGGCGTCGTATTTTCCCCCCTGTTTGAGATAGAGCAGGGCAACGTCGTCCCAGTACACCAATACCCATCCCGGCGCCGACAGGCCGAGGTCCTGGTCGATGACGCCCGCGGAGCCTGGCCGGGGTTTGGGGTAACTCACCAGAAAGGCGTCGATCCCGTATTGCTCGGCAAGCCGGTCCAGGTCGGTTTCGGAAAAAAACTGCTCGATCAACTCCGGCGTGAGATATCCCCTGCCGTCTACGAACGGGATCCGGCGGGGGGCATCACGCCATTCGATATATTGCCCCCAGGGGAAGTAGTTGAAAATCCTGCCGTTGATGTTGTTTGCGTCCATGTAGCGCAGAGCCCCCTCGGGCTGAAGCGCGAGGTTGAAGCCGAAGCCGGGCACAGCGGTGGGGATGCGCCAAGGGCCGACCCCGGCAAGAGAGATGGCGGTCCACCCTGCGATCCAGACGACCGCGGCAACGGCCCCGGC
>Ga0187771_10000137_pt1 | contig 37692 bp, 29 predicted proteins | sample 0116_SJ02_MP15_1_FD_133139 | JGI IMG/M metagenome (GOLD analysis project Ga0187771, IMG submission 133139) | Tropical peat soil microbial communities from peatlands in Department of Meta, Colombia - 0116_SJ02_MP15_10_MG | ecosystem: Environmental > Terrestrial > Soil > Wetlands > Peat | place...
ATCTTGCGTCCGGACCGAGTTGTGATCGGAGTGAGAAGCCAACGAGCCGAAACTTGGCTGCGCGAACTTTACGAGCCGCTGGGGCGGCCGATTCTGGTCACCGACCCCAACACGGCGGAAACCATCAAGCACGCCGCGAACGCCTTCCTGGCTCTCAAGATCTCCTATATAAACCTCGTGGCTGACCTGTGCGAAGTGGCCGGCGCAGATGTCCGGGATGTGGCCGCAGGCTTGGGCATGGACCCCAGAATTGGCACCAGTTTTCTCAAGGCGGGGATTGGGTATGGAGGATTCTGCTTGCCCAAGGACGTTAGGGCCTTCATTCGGGTTGGGGAGGAGATGGGGGTGAACTTTGCGTTGCTTCGGGAGGTAGACCGTCTCAACCAAACTCGAGTCGACCACTTCGTACGCAAGGTGCAGCAGGCTCTTTGGGTTGTCAAGGACAAGCGGCTCGCTGTGTGGGGTCTGGCTTTCAAGCCTGATACAGATGACGTCCGCGAGGCTCCGAGCACCTTTATAGTTCGCCAATTGCGCGAGGCTGGCGCGGTTCTGCGCCTCTACGACCCCCAGGCAACGGAAACCTTTCGCCAGCTCTTTCCGGAGGAGACGGATCGACTGGTGTACTGCTCATCCGCGACGGAAGCCGCTGTGGGAGCACATGCCATACTCCTCTTGACCGAGTGGCCAGAGTTTCGAGCGACGAATTGGGGCCAGCTACGTCAGCGGGTTGCCGTACCTGTCGTCGTGGATGGGCGCAATTGCCTGGACGAGCGGGCGCTCGCCCGGGAGGGCTTCGAATACTATGGCATTGGCCGGCCCCCGTCGACGCGAAAGGGGGTCAACGTCTGATGCGTGTTCTGGTGACTGGGGGCGCGGGCTTTCTCGGGTCTCATCTGTGTGACCGCTTGCTGGCGGAAGGCCACAACGTGCTCTGCGTGGACAGTCTGAAGACGGGGCGGAAAGAAAACATCGCGCACCTTCTTTCCGATCCCAATTTCCAGTTCGTCCTCAAAGACATTACCGAGCCCTTCTTCACTGACGGAGAGGTGGAGGTCGTCTTGCATTTCGCCAGTCCGGCAAGCCCCCAGGATTACCTGCAACTTCCTATTCATACACTGAAGGTAGGAGCACTAGGCACCTATCACACTTTGGGGCTAGCCAAAGCAAAGAAAGCTACCTTCATCCTTGCCTCGACTTCGGAGGTCTATGGTGATCCGGAAGTTAACCCTCAACCCGAGACCTACTGGGGGCATGTGAATCCCGTCGGTGCGCGCAGCGTGTACGACGAAGCCAAGCGGTACGCCGAGGCCTTGACCATGGCCTACCACCGCGCGCACGGCGTGCGGATCCGGATCGCGCGCATCTTCAATACCTATGGACCTCGTATGCGCATTGACGATGGCAGAGCTTTGCCCAACATGATGGCTCAAGCAGTCCGGGGCGAGCCGCTTACGGTCTATGGGGACGGCTTGCAAACCCGCAGCTTCTGTTACGTCGGCGATCTGGTTGAGGGAATTTACCAGCTGGCCTTGGCACCGAACCAAGAGGCACTAATCGTCAACCTGGGCAATCCGGACGAGATCACGATGCTGCAGTTGGCAGACGACGTCTTGCAAATCACCGGAAGCAAGAGTGGCATCGTCTTTCTGCCCCTTCCCGAAGACGACCCCAAGGTGAGGCGCCCCGATATCCGTCGCGCCCGTGAGGTTCTGGGCTGGGAGCCTCGAGTCTCCAGAGGGGAGGGTCTCATGAAAACGCTCCCCTACTTTCGCCAAGCGGTCACTTAAACTCAAAGATCCAAAGCATAAACTGCCAAGGAGCTCAGTGACGGACTATCCGGCACGCTCGGCGAGGAGCCGGCGCAGCAGGCAGATGGCGGCCCAAGGGCGTCCTTGGTGCTCCACTAGTGAGACGAGGGGCGCCCACTTAAGGAGGTGTGCTTGGTGACTGCGATGGTGCATTCCTGGTCAAGAGTTCAGAGTAGGATCCCGGCTTGCCTCTCCGCAGTCGCTACAGACCGAAATTCGGGAGAGCGCAAGGGACTTCCGGCTCCGAATTGCCCCTTAGGCTGGCAACGACACGGTGGACATATCCTCATCACGTGGTCCTCCTGATGCATCCGGATTAGAGGTAATTGCGCTAGGAGGTTCGGCGTTGAAGCAGGATCCGAGCGATTCTCTGAACGCGAGGGATACTCCAGCCTAGGTGGACCTGCCGCGGTCGTGCACTTGGCGACACAGAATCTCAACTTCTCCCGTGGCTCTGATGATGGCCAGGTTGGAACTTACACCGCAAGCATGGGCCGGGAATGAAGGGCGCGCTGACCAAAAGATAACAGAATTCGAGGTGGTCGTCTTCTGGGAACTCGGCCACAAGACAGTGCATACAAAGAGGTTAGGGACCCACGTGGCATGCTGGGGCGGAGAGAAGCTTGGCCGAAATTGGGCTTGACAATCCCATTAGAAAACCGTAACTTTTGTTCTCCAAAACTCTATGTCATGAGGTAGTTTAGCTCCCCTCGCCATTGACTGAGCTGTACCATGCGTCTAGCTGTAGCCAGTTCCTGTCTTTTGACGCGCAAGGGCCTCTGCGCTTTGCTCGCGCCTAAGAAGAATTTGACTGTGGCCCTGGAATTGGACGGCGCGCTCACCAACATTGAGATGATCCGCAAGGCGCGGCCGGATGTCCTGCTCATTGACGCCCACGATCCTCATTTCGACTTGAAGGATGTCACCCAGTTGCAGCAACTTTTTCCTGACGCAAAGGTTGTACTTTTCGCCACAGACGCAGAGGAAGATTTTGAGGTGCAAGCGATCCAGGCGGGGGCCTGGGGCTGTGTCTGCCGAAAATCGAAACCCGAGGTCCTGGAGAAAGCGTTGAAAGTGGTGGTCCAAGGGGAGCTTTGGGTAGGCCGCGCCGCAGCCACACGTCTTATTGGCAAGTTCGTGCGATATCGGGAAAGTGAGGACGAGCATGCGGATATCCTTACTCCCCGGGAGCGAGAAATCCTCTGCCTTGTCGCCAATGGCTGCCGCAATAAAGAAATTGCTACTCGCCTCTCTATCTCGGAGAATACCGTCAAAACCCATGTCTTCGCGATTTTTAAGAAGATCAGAGTCTCCACTCGGCTGGGCGCGACCCTGCACTACTATCATTCCACCAAACAAAGCGGCACGAGCCCCGGCATCCTCGCCGGGCGTGAATCCAAACCCCTAGGTCTCAGGCGCAAGCCAGTGGAGAGCCCCGCCTCCACCTCTAGGTAAACGTAGTGCTTGACTGCCCCCGATCGTCCTCGGTGCCCAGAAATAGCGCCGCTTGTCCGTAATACTTCCCATCCTAACGCCGGCCGATAAAGTTGACGGGTACGCATGCCTTGCGCCCAGCGGGGAACCACTTGGCTGGCCTGCATACATCAGTTTGTCCTAATACAAACGCATGAGAGCGAGATCCCCTGCCCTACAACTAACGGATTAGGCGGAAGTGTCCGAACATGGTGGGCAAAATAAGAGAAGGAAGTCGCCCGAATGGGTGGACGAAGAAGCTGCAAGGTCACACCAAAGTTTACCGCAATATCATACGATTGCCTGATTGCTTTAGTCATTTCCCTTAGATGAGAATCCGCGTATTTCAAACGAGGGGAAACGAACGTGCCTGTTGCCAAAATACAAGAGAGGCGTGCTGCAAAACGGTTCACGATCCAGTGCCCAGTTTCGGTTAAGGCAAGAGGCCGTGGGAAAAGACGGCTAATGATGGAAGGCTTGCTCAGGGATATCAGCGTCAGCGGAGCCCAATTCGGCGCGCCTCATCCGCTTGAAGTAGGGGCTCCTGTCGCGTTGGACGTTCACTTCTCCCATCCCGACGGAAATATCACAACGATGCGCTTCGAAGGGACTGTGGCACGCGCGGATGTCGACCCTCAGTACGAAGTTGCGGTGCGATTCCGCAATGGGCGGTTTCTGCGCGATCACTTAGGAGAAGCCTACGGGCTGGAGAATTTGAAAGACGAGGAAGTGGATCCGCGGGTTATCAGTTAGGGTGCGCGCGACAAAAAGGTTGCCGCACATCGCGGATTCTACTCGAACGCTAGGTCATGATTGCCGCCTTTGGCAGTAAGTGGCGGGCAAGGGGCAAGGCTTCGGGAAAAGCTCCCAGAAGCCAGAGGGCGGAGCTATATGCTCTTAAGGGCACACGAGGTCTCGATCGCAGCGGAGAGTAGACCTCCGGGCTGGCACGCGCTCTATACTCGCCACCAGCATGAGAAGACAATTGCCCGGTTGCTTTCAGGCAAGGGATTTGAAACCTTCCTTCCTGTCTATGCTTCCCTTCACCACTGGAAAAACGGTTTCAAGCAGGTTTCTCTCCCGCTCTTTCCTTGTTACGTGTTCATTCGAGGCCCACTCGAGCGATGGCTGCCAGTTCTTAGCACCCCCGGGATTCACACCGTAGTGGGATTCGGGGGAACGCCCGCCATGATTCCCTGCTCAGAGATTGAGGCAATTCGCAGAGTGGTCGAGAGTCCCGCTAAGGTCGAACCTCATCCTTTCATCAAGTGCGGTGACCGGGTGAGGATCAAAGCAGGGCCGCTGGAAGGGCTTGAAGGTGTCTTGCGCCGCAAGAAGAACCAGTGGAAGCTGCTTCTGTCCGTGGAAATGCTCGAACGATCGGTGGCTGTGGAAGTCGATGCCTCCATCGTAGAGCGGGTATATGTTTCGAAACCGGGGCTCCCGCCACCCTGGCTGCCGAGAAAGGTTCCCGCTTACAGTTGAAGAAGTCGCGGTCTCTCCTGCCACAAATCGTTGGGCCGGCCCCTAGAGTGGGCTAGTCGGCGCTATGGCCGGTACCTCCCTAGTTACCGCTTGAGTTCTTCCTGTGGCCTCTCACGGCGGAGGTCGCATTCGATCAGAATTAGAGGTTGACTTTATGATGATCCAAACCACGCGAATCACCGGGGTAATACGAATGTCTGGGCAGCATCCGATCACCACACTTCTTCTCCTGGCTGCAGTTGGAATCGCCGCAGATAGTGCCCAAATTACGCTTGAGGCCCAAGACCCCGCTCAGGTCTCTAAAGTGGAGCTGTCGAGCCCGAATTCGAAGGCCCCGGTGCCCACAACCCTTCCGGCGGTTCAGCCTGGCGAGTATGTCATCAACCCTGAGGACGTATTGGACGTCTACGTCTACGATGTGCCCGAGCTATCACGCGAGTATACCGTCAACGCTGCTGGGACCATTACCCTGCCCTTGCTAAAGAACCCCGTTGAAGCCGCAGGGCTGAGCCCGGACCAATTGGCGCATTCTCTTGAGGAGAGCTTTCGCCAGTCAGGCCGGTTGAACCGTCCACAGATAACAGTCTCCATCAAGCAGTCCCGCAGGAGCGTAGTGACAGTGGAGGGAGCAGTGAAGTCCCCACAGGCTGTCCCGGTCATAGGACGAACCCGCCTACTCTCCGTCCTCACTCAATGTGGCGGCCGCGCTGACGACGCGGGCAGCACGATCACGGTTAGGCGGGGTGAGTTGGCTCTGCATGACTTTGGCCAGCAGGGCACGCCAGCGAGCCCAACCGTGACCGTCGAGTTCAAGAAGCTCATGGACCCTGACGACGCAATGTCGAAATTCGATGTCTGGCCCGGCGACCAAGTGTCGGTCGAACATGCCGGCCTTTTCTACGTGCTGGGGCAGGTCACCCGCCCTGGAGGGTACAACCTGACAAGCGCACAGGAACAACTCTCGGTCCTGCAGGCATTGGCGGTTGCTGGAGATGTAACTCCAATCGCCAGTGTAGATAAGACGATCCTCATTCGAAAAAACCCGAAGGCGCCGAATGGACGTGAGGAAATCTCGCTCAACGTGCGAAGCATCCTTGCCGGCCGTTCACCGGACAGCATTCTGCGGTCCGGCGACATCCTCTATGTCCCCAGCAGCAAAAGCAAGCGCACGATTCACGGGTTGGGAGTTGCCGGTCAAGCCATGGCGTCCGCAGCCGGGGCCGCGGTGGTTTACTCCCGGTTTTAGTCAATTGACAACTCGCTGGGGCTCCTCGGCCGCCCGATCGGTCGACAACCTCCCCAACCTTCAACCCTGGATGTCCTACCTCTGGAGCTAAACCATGGATGATTATGATTTGGTACCTCTGAACTCGGGCCCTGTCACGCCGCCTTCCAGTGGGAACATTACCCGCGCGCGTACGATCATTGATCTAGACCAGGTTGACGCGTTCGGCCAGTTGCGGGCGACTTGGGACATTCTGCTCAAGCACCAGTGGCTCATTTTGGCGACCGCCTTCGTAACCACACTGCTAGTGGCCGTATATTCGTACAAGATGAAACCCGTTTACCGGGCTTCCGCCCGGGTCGATGTCCAGGCAGAGGAGCCGTTGCTCCAAACCCTCAATGACCTTTTCCGCGCCGAACAAGCTGACGACTCATTCCTGGCTACGCAGATCAGCATATTGCAAAGCGACAACTTGGCCTGGGAGACAATTCAGCAATTGGGGCTCGCCAAGCTCCCAAGCCCCGGCCGCACTTCGCAATCCGATGGCCAGGTACTCGGCACTCCACCGGCCATGAAGAATGCTGCCGTTGCCGCATTAAAGGCCAATCTGAAGGTGGAACGGCCCAAGGAGACCCGAATGGCCCTCGTCAGTTATGAGAGCACCGACCCGCGAGAGGCCGCTACGATTGTTAACGCCCTGGTTAAAAACTACATTGAGCACAATTTCAAGGCAAAGTACGACGCCACGCGCCAGGCCACCGGATGGATGGAGCAGCGGCTCGACGAGCTAAAACTGAAAGTTGAGACGTCCGAGGGGGCCATGGTGGCTTACGAGCGGGAGAATAAGATTGCCAACATCGGCGAGAAACAGACTGCTGAAGAAGCCCGCTTCGAGGACATGAGCAAAGACCTGAGCCAGGCGCAATCGGACCGGCTCTCGAAGGAATCACTTTACAAAATGGTTGCCGCCAATGATGCCCAGGTCGGCTTCATCCAGACAAACAGCTTGTTGCCAGGCCTTGAGGCGAAGGAACTGGACTTGAAGGAACAATATTCCGAAGCCTTGGCACAGTACGGGCCTACCTATCCCAAGGTCCTTAGGCTTGGGGACCAGTTAAAGGACCTGCAGGCGCTCATTGGACGGGAACGCAAACGCGTGGTGGACAACCTTCACAACGAATACCTGGCGGCAGCGCAGCGAGAAAAGTTCCTTGCCGCTGCCGTCGCTGAACAGAAGTCGCAAGTCGACAGAGTGAATCAGTTGCTGATCCAGCACAACCTGCTAAAGCGGGAGTTTGAAAGCAATCAGCAGCTCTACGACAACCTGCTTCAACATCTGAAGGACGCCAACGTCTCCGCAGGCCTGAGGGCCACCAACATCCGCATCATCGATGAGGCGACCATTCCCTCCTTCCCGGTGCGCCCCAACAGGCTCCGCAACATCGAGTTTGCCCTGGCAGCAGGCTTGATCCTGGGCATTGCGCTGGCATTCACGCGTGAGGCGCTGGACAATTCTGTCAAGAACGCCCAGGAGATCGAAAAGCTTACCAACCTCCCGACTCTATCCATCGTTCCCCTGAACCCCTCCTCGGTGCTTCGCAGTTCCGGCCTGTTCCACGCCAGGCGGAGAAATGGTGCGAAAGGGAGTGACGGCTTCGCCGTCGAATTGGCGGTTCTGAGAAAGCCAGGGGCAGCCATCTCTGAAGCCTTCCGGACACTGCGTACCTCAGTCCTGCTGTCAACTGCCGAACGCCCCCCCCAGGCCTTGTTAATAACGAGTGCCCAGCCGAGCGAAGGAAAGACGGCGACCACGTTGAACCTGGCCGTCACCCTGGCCCAGAAAGGCAGCCGGGTCCTCCTTATTGACTCGGACCTCCGCCGGCCGGGCTTGGCGAAAGCGCTCAATCTACGGAACCAGAATGGACTGGCCGAATTCCTCACCGGGACTCGCGAATTCGACGAGCGGCTGCTGCAGAAGGTGGCAGGCTTGGACAGCCTTTTCCTGCTCCCCGCTGGGCCATACCCCCCCAATCCGGCCGAACTCCTCTGCTCGATGAAGATGGAGAACTTGATCAAGCACCTGCGAGAAAAATTCGACCATCTCGTCCTTGACTCCCCGCCTGTCCTGCCGATCACTGACGCCACGATCCTCTCGAGCCTGGTGGACGGCATCATTATGGTGGTCGAGTGTGAATCAACCACCCGCGCCGCCCTCGGCCGCGCCTGCCGCGTCATCGAGCACTCCGGCGGTAAGATCTTGGGGACCGTCTTGAACAAGGTGGATACACGCCGCGATGGATACTATGGATATAGATACTATCACGGCTATTACACATACAAATATAAGAGCTACTATCGGGAAGAGGACCGGTCCGGTCCCCGCTAACCTGTATCTCCTATTTCGAGTCCTTGGGAGGAGTTATGGTTTCATTGATTACCGGCGGTGCCGGATTCCTTGGCTCGCATCTGGTTGAAGCCCTGCTCGCGCGAGGCGAGGAGGTGATCATTCTGGATGATCTGAGCACCGGATCAGTCGAGAACATCCGTCACGTCCGAACCAACCCTTCGTTGCACTGTTTCTTCGAAAGCGTTAGGGACCGCCGCCTGCTCGCCGAATTGGTAGATGAATCGGATCTCGTGTTCCATCTCGCGGCCGCCGTGGGAGTGCGAAGAATCATCGAGAGTCCGGTTCGGACGATCGAAACCAACGTGAGAGGAACGGACATGGTGTTGGAGGCAGCCGCCAAAAAAAAGAAGCTGGTTTTCGTGGCCTCCACCTCCGAGGTCTACGGTAAGAACGGCAAGGCCCCATTCAAAGAAGATGACGATATCGTCCTCGGTCCGACCACTAGGTCTCGGTGGTCGTACGCCTCGTCTAAGGCCCTCGACGAGTTTCTTGCCCTGGCTTACTGGAAGGAAAAGAAATTGCCGGTGGTGATAGGTCGCCTGTTCAACACGGTTGGCCCCCGGCAGACGGGCCGTTACGGGATGGTCTTGCCAACTTTTGTCAATCAGGCACTTGAGGGGATTCCCATCACCGTCTTCGGGACAGGCAAGCAGAGCCGCTGCTTCGGATACGTAGGCGATGCAGTGGAAGCCATCCTCCGGCTGGTTGCGACAGATGGAGCCATCGGAGAGGTGGTCAACATCGGGAATGAAGAGGAAATTACCATTGAGGATCTGGCCCGCCTCGTTAAGCAGCGAACACAAAGCGCCTCACCCATCCGCTATATCCCTTACGAAGAGGCTTATGAGCCTGGCTTCGAGGATATGGCACGGAGAGTGCCGTCATTGGAAAAGCTCGTCCGTCTTATCGCTTTCCGTCCCACCACCCCGGTCACCGTCACTATCGACAAAGTAGTCGCGCATCTTGCGGTGAAGATGCGGCCAGCCCCAGTTACCCAGGAGTAGCCTCCGTTCGCATATTTATGCGGACATCGTTCTCATACTCAGGTACCGAGCTCGACGCACTGGCCGAGGCCAAGAACTATTACCATTGGATACTGACTTACTTTGAGCCGTATGTTGGAGGGAAGGTCGTTGAGGTGGGCGCGGGGGTGGGCACTTTCTCCCGGTTTCTCTTAGAATCCCCCAGGGTGACCGAGCTCACCGCAATGGAGCCCGCCGACAATCTATTTCCTCTTCTCGAACGGCGGTTCGCAGGCGAGCGGCGTGTCAGAACCGTGAAAGGCTACTTGGAGGCCTTCGTTGATACGCTTGCAGCGGATTCAGTGGTTCTTATAAACGTCCTGGAGCACATAGGCGATGATGCCGAGTTCCTGCGGCAGGCCTACAAGGTACTATCTCCCGCAGGGACCATCCTTGTGTTCACGCCCGCCCTGCCAGTGCTTTACGGATCTTTGGATCGAAGTTTCGAACATCATCGCCGTTATACGAAAGCTGGGCTGGCTCAAAGGCTTCATGAAGTGGGCTTCCGGTTGCTCTGCTTGCGGTATTTTAACCTCCCTGGTGTTGCGACTTGGTTTCTAGCTGGACGTTTGCTAAGAAAAAACACGCTCCGATCTTCCGACGTCCGCTTCTACGACCGTTGGGTCGTACCGTGGGAGTCAAAAATTGAACGCAAATGGGAGCCGCCTTTCGGGCAGAGTCTGCTTGCCGTCGCCCTTAAGCCAGGAGGACAAACATGAGTGTTGAGAACCGTCCAGCGGTGTCTGTCGTTATCCCTGTATACAATGAGGCGGCGACCATCGCTGAGATCATACAAAGGGTCCAAGAAGTTGATCTCGAGAAGGAGATCATCATCATCGATGACGGCTCGAGCGACGGGACTCGCGAGTTCTTGGCGGACCTAGCGCAGCACTCCACACCGAACCTCGGCGACATGATTCCTTCCGCCGGTGGGCGCCTACCACGCGCTGACAATGTCCGAGTACTGTTTCAAGAAAAGAATCAGGGTAAGGGCGCGGCCCTCCGCCGCGGGTTCCGGGAAGTAAAAGGCAGGATCGTGATCATTCAGGACGCCGACCTTGAATATGACCCTGAAAACTTCCACAGGCTTATCGAGCCGATAGCGCGCGGACAGGCGGATGTCGTGTATGGATCGCGATTTCTGGGAGGCCCTCATCGAGTCTTGTTCTTCTGGCATTACGTAGGCAACAAGTTCCTTACCACACTGTCCGACATGTTCACTGATTTGAATCTCTCGGATGTCTGGACATGCTACAAGGCGTTCAGACGCGAGGTGGTGGCGCAAATAGACTTGCAAGAGAACAGGTTCGGGATCGAACAGGAGATCACTTGCAAGGTCGCGAAGAACGGCTGGCGTGTCTTCGAGGTTCCCATCTCCTATTACGGACGCACATATGCGGAAGGGAAAAAAATCACTTGGAAGGACGGACTGCGAGGCCTCTGGTGCATCTTGAGGTACAGCTTAGGGGCCAAGCGGCCCTCTGATCGCAAAGAGGCAGAGGCACCGGTGATCTCTCCGATTACGAATCCACAAACTGCGCAGATTTCACAGATGCAGGAACCTTCTTGTGTCTCTTTCGCCAGTGAAGCACGGCGGCAAAGATAAGAAGAGCCATGAATTGTGTGCCTCAAGTCAGAACCAAGAACCAAAAATCAAGAGCCACTTGCCAAGAGTTATTAACCATAAATCACCCAATCCGCACAAGAGTATGACACCGGTCCCTGCGATCACCGACTTGACGTCAATCGAAAATCGCCCGCCGCCCATGGGAAGCGACTGTCGCCGTGCCTTGGCAGCAAAACAACTCGACCGCAAAAGCACCTTGACCCTTTTGCTCGTCTTCCTATTGTCGCTGCCCTTGCTCAACCCGTGGGTCCGGGGCGATGGTGTCGGCTATTACGCCTACATTCGTTCGCTTCTGGTCGAGCATAAGCTGGACTTTCAAAATGATTGGCGAGCCGGGAACTTGAGCTTCACCATGGGCAGAGTGCACGCAGATGGGACCATCGATCCGCTCCAGTACACGCATACTGGGCACCTCAATAATCATTTTTCAGTTGGCCCTTCCATTCTCTGGGCGCCATTTGTGGTGCCGGTTCACTTGGCCATGTTGACCCTCGAGAAATTCGGCGTCCATGTGAGGCCGAATGGATACTCCAGGCCCTACATTGTGGTGATGGCCTTCGCAACTGCCCTCTATGGGTTCCTGGGCCTTTGTCTCTCCTTTCGAATTGCGTGCCTTTACACCGAGGAGCGCTGGGCATTGCTGGCGACCCTGGGAATCTGGTTCGCCAGCTCCCTTCCGGTCTACATGTACTTCAATCCTTCCTGGTCGCATGCACACTCGGTGTTTATTGTGGCTGCCTTCCTCTGGTACTGGCACTGGACACACCATGGGAGGACATTTGCGCAGTGGGTGATCCTGGGTCTGATCTCGGGTCTGGTGCTCGACGTCTATTACGCTAATATTGCGGTGCTTCTGGTGCCACTCGGGGAATCGCTGTGGGGTTACTGGCGTGGTTGGACGGCGCGGGGGCCCGATTGGCGCATGCTCCGTCGGCTCTTTGCAGCCAACTTGCTCTACTCCTGTGCCACGCTGATGGCCTTCCTACCTACGCTGGTTACCCGGCAGATCATTTACGGGCACCCGCTTGACTTCGGGTATGAGAATCTACCGCATTGGCGGTGGGTATCGCCCTACGTAGGCAGTGCCTTGTTCTCTTCTGATCACGGCTTGCTGGTTTGGACACCCATCATTATCCTCGCGGTGGCTGGCCTATTCCTGTTTCTCAAGCGTGACCGCGAAGTTGCCACCTATTTCGTGGTGGTATTCGTGGCGTTCTGCTACCTGATCGGTGGTGACCCAAACTGGGACGGAATCTCATCCTTCGGTAATCGCTTCTTTATCTCCCTCACTCCTCTATTTGTGCTCGGGCTCGCAGTGCTTTTTAGCGAGCTGACGGGTTTGCTGAAGAAAGAGCGGGCCGCGCTAGCGCTGGCAAGCTCTATGACCGGGCTGCTCATCGCCTGGAACCTCGCTTTCATCTTTCAATGGGGCACGCACATGGTTCCCGCGCGTGGGCCGATATCCTGGAGGCAAATGGTCCACAACCAATTCCAAGCCGTACCGAGGCGAGCTGTTGCCGTATTCGAAGCTTATCTTCACCACCGCGGAGCACTTATGCAGCAAATCGAGCAAGAAGACGTTCAGCAACTGAAACAGGAGTCGGAAGCCAGCACTCCGAGGTAAGAACCATCCGCTTACCATGCCTGGTCAACCTCCGGCATCAGCTTTGACATTCGAGCCCCCCACGCTGCGCATCGCTCCCCCCCGGGGCTGGGTGCATCTCAACTTGAAGGAGCTTTGGGAGGCCCGCGAACTGCTTTACTTCTTCGTCTGGCGCGACGTTAAGATCCGGTACAAGCAGACGGCCATCGGGGCTGCCTGGGCTATTGTCCAACCCTTCATGACCATGGTGGTCTTCAGCCTGTTCTTTGGCTCCCTGGCCAAAATGCCGTCTTACGGCTTGCCCTACCCGATTTTCTACTACAGTGCGCTGTTACCGTGGATGTACTTTTCGGGCGCCCTGCAGAACGCCACTAACGTCGTTGTTGAACAGCAGAGGGTGATCACCAAGATCTACTTCCCGCGCTTGGTGCTGCCACTCTCGGCCGTGGTCTCCGGGCTCCTGGATTTTGCCATCGCGTTTGTCGTTTTCGTGGGCATGATGGCCTACTACCGGCTCGCGCCTGGGCCATCCGCCCTGCTTTTCCCTTGCTTCCTGCTGCTGGCCGTCTTCACGGCGCTGGGGGTTGGCCTGTGGCTCTCCGCATTGAATGCCATCTACAGAGACGTGCGCTATGCCCTCTCGTTCCTCGTGCAGTTCTGGATGTTCGCCTCTCCCGTGGCCTATCCCAGCAGCCTCATCCCTGAACGTTGGCGCTGGCTCTATGGACTGAACCCCATGGCGGGCGTTATCGAAGGCTTCCGCTGGACGCTTACAGGCAAGGGGCAGCCGCCCAGCAACTTGCTCGCAGTATCGGTAGCCATGGTCCTGCTTTTAGTGGCAGGTGGCGCCGCATACTTCCAAAAGATGGAAGGCACGATTGCGGACGTGGTCTGAAAGGCATTCCGCAGTCGGCAGTGCGCAGGCAACAGTATCTGCTCTCTGGCTTGTGACATCTGGCTGGCAACAGTCAACTGACCACTGATGACAGATATCGTCATTCGCGCTGAAAATCTTAGCAAGCGTTATCGCATTGGCGAGCGGGAGCGCTACCTTGCCCTCCGGGATGTTCTGACCCGTGCTCTCAGCGCGCCCATGCGGATATTTCGCCCACCGACGACGGCCTCTGGCAACAGCAACCACTCACACATCTGGGCCCTTAAGGACGTCACCTTCGAGGTCCGCCAGGGTGAAGTCGTTGGCATTATCGGCCGAAACGGCGCTGGCAAGACTACTCTGCTGAAGATTCTGTCCCGCGTTACTAACCCCACGGGGGGCTTTGCCGAAGTCAGGGGACGTATGGGCAGTTTGCTCGAAGTCGGCACCGGCTTCCACCCTGAGCTCACTGGCCGCGAGAATGTCTTCCTGAACGGCGCCATCCTGGGCATGAGCAAGGCCGAGATTTGCCGCAAGTTCGACGAGATCGTCGCTTTTGCCGAGGTCGAGAGGTTCATCGACACGCCCGTCAAGCATTACAGCACTGGGATGCAAACACGCTTGGCGTTTGCGGTTGCCGCTCACCTCGAACCTGAAATCCTCTTGATCGACGAAGTGCTCTCGGTCGGTGACCTGCAATTCCAGAAGAAGTGCCTCGGAAAAATGGGAGATGTGGCTAAGGCCGGCCGCACGATCCTGTTCGTCAGCCACCAGATGAACCAAATTCGGCGACTTTGCAATCGTGTCTTCTGGGTTCACCAGAGTGGCATCCGGGCATGTGGTCCGACGGGCCAGGTTGCAGCCGCCTATGAAGCTAGCCAGTTGTCGCCGCAGGAGAGCGCCGGCAAGTGCTTCATAGGCTGGGAAATCGCCGGGCATGGCAATTGCGTTCGCAGTAATTTCGAGGGCCTGGCTCTCAGGTTTCACATCATGCTGAAGGAACCCGTTGTTCGTGGTCATTTCGGAGTGGCGATCAAGGACGAATCTGGCAGGACACTCATAGGCTGGGGATTCGACGAACTGGAAGTCTCAGCCGGCTCGCAGGATGTAAATCTGAAGATTCCAATTCTACCCCTTCGTCCCGGCGTCTACACCATTTTATGCTCCCTATTCAATAGGGGGAATAACCTGACCGATGGCAGCTTGGTGGATCTCTGGGAGGCACAACCTCCTCTGGTTGTCGATACAATGCCTCTGACCCATCCTCAAGAAGAGTGGGCGGGAATCCTGAATATTCCGGCTGACCTGGAAGTCGCAGGCGTGCCTATAGCAGCCTCGGGCGGGCATTAGTGTCAAGTCGGAAGCTATGCTATTGAGCGCTGTCGACAGGTTCCTGCATAAAACCCAGCAGCAGCGAGCTGTCACCATCCGGTTTTTCGCGAGGCGTGGGCTATCGAAGGTTCCGTACCTCCCGATTCGCGTGCGCCTCGAAGTATCTCCTAAGGAGACCACGACTTTCTGGTGGTCATATGTGCCTTCTAGCCTTCACTCCGAGCGGGGTTTGCTCGATTACTGGGGCGACGACATCGGCGAGCTCCGGTTTTTGTGGAGAATCCTGGAACCGGACAGCTGCTTTATAGACGTGGGCGCTTATCATGGGATCTACACTTTGGTTGCCAGCAGGAGAATACAGAAACGCGGGCACATTGTGGCCTTTGAACCCTCGGTGCGAGAACAGCGACGTCTGCGGCTCCATCTACGAATCAACAACATCTCGTCCGTCGTGCTGGAGTCCTATGCCGTCGGGGCCCAAAACGGGGAGTCGTACCTCTTCACGGTTCTTTCCGGGTTCACTTCTATGAACAGCCTCCGGCGACCAGCCACCCAAGATCCCATTCGACCGGTTGCGGTCAAGACCATAAGCCTCGATGAGTATCTAGAGGCCAAAAGGATGGAGCGGGTCGACGTTCTCAAGCTCGATACCGAGGGGGGAGAATTGGAGGTTTTGCGGGGGGCGCGGCGGAAGTTGGAAGAGCTTCGTCCCATGATCATCTGTGAAGTCCTCGACTGGGTGACAGGTCCGTGGGGCTATGCTGCCCGTGATATCGTCTCACATCTGCAGAGTTACGACTACAGGTGGTTTGAGTTTCAACCCGATGGAACGCTATCTCTCCACGAACCCAGGGACACCTATCCTGAGGTCAGGAATTACCTGGCCGTGCCACTCGAGAAAGTCAACCAGGTGCACGAACGGATTCAGTGACAGAAACGGTTTCCATTATCATACCGACACGCAACCGTGCCCCGGTACTTGAGCTCTGTTTGAACGCTCTGGCGCACCAGCATACCAATGGCTACTTCTGCAACGTAATTGTCGTGGATGACTGCTCCTCCGATGAGACCCAAGCCGTTGTCCAGGCTAGCGTTCAAAGCAGCCCTTTTGGGATTGAATTACTTCGCCAGCCACGGTCCCTAGGAGCGAACGCAGCGAGGAACCGCGGTCTCGAGAAGTCAACAGGAGACATCATCATCTTTATCGACGACGATGTCTTGGTGCCCCCAGGTTGGCTCCACAGGTTGGTCAAGGGCCTCCGCGAAGGGAGCCATCCTGTCACTTCCGGCGCTGTGAAGCTTACCCTAGACGGAGAATATGTGGGAAAGCATCGCTGTGAGATCGGGACCTATCTCGGAGAGATTCTGAGTCCACCGCTAGGAGTGAACGGCGATACTGTCCCAGTTCTTGGCAACATGGCCGCGTATCGATGGGTCTTTGACCGCGCCCGGTTTGACCCTGTGATTCGCCCTCCGATGGAAGAATGCGATTGGATGTTGCGTGCTGGGGTAACGGCTGGCTTTGTTCCGGAGGCATGGGCTTGGCATTACAAGACGGGCGATGAATTACGACTACGTCGTGTGCTGCGCGGTTCATGGCACAGGGGTAGTGAGGGTGGATGGTGGATGAGGGAGAGACAGCGTATGATGTTCAGTAAACGCCTGCGCCTTGCCATGGGCGGCATACGAACTTGTGGTCGCGCCGTCGGCCACGCAGTGCTTCACCGTTGTTGGGGAGGTGCGGTAATTGCTGCCGGCGAGTTATCGAGAGCGATGTCTTTGGTGGGGCTGACGAATCGAGGTCGGCGCCTGCCAGCGAGCTGGCGATGAAAGCCGCACTCCATCAGCGCTCAGGAAAACGATTCGAGGTGGCGTTGCTAGCAACCCGTCTTTCAGTGCTAGGCCACGATCCCTGCGGGGGTTCGGAGGTGGTCCTTTGGGAGGACCGCGAAATCCTGCGGAATGCAGGGATTCCGGTCCGCGTGTACGGGCGAGCAGTGTGGGAAGGCGCTCCAGTTAGCACTTTGCCCATTCATACGAGATTCCCCCTGATCTCGTCGCTCGAGTATTGCGGAAGGTTTCTGCTTCAAGAACGCGGCAGCGCCGTGATGAGCTATAACGAGCCGACAATTGCGGGACTGGCTCCCGACCACGCAATCGTGCGGTTCGACTGGAGTACTCCGCTGCCGAAGTACTGGAAGCTGCCGGGCTGGCTGGGTAGGTTCCAGCGCGCGCTTTACCTTTTTCCAAGCGAAAGTGAGCGTGCCTTGTTCCTCAGTTTGCATCCCTTGATTCCAAGTAGTTCGACTGTCGTGATCCCCAACGGCATAGACTTGAATGTCTTTCACCCCGCAGCAAACGGGAGGGTTGCGACGCGGGTGGGCTTTGCGGGGCAGTGGTCAGAAAGAAAAGGATTCGCCCAACTATTGGATGCGTGGAAGATGGTGCGCGAACAGGTTCCCGCTGCTGAATTGCACATAGCTGGGGGCACAAGGCTCTGGAAGGGCGTGAGCAGTTCGGGCGAGCCGCGTGAAATCGCCAATCAGGCTGAGAAGATGGCCAACCGAGGCTTGCTTCGGATCCTCGGGGAACGAAAACGCTCCGAGATGCCGGCATTTTGGAATTCAGTCAGCCTAGCCGTCGTTCCTTCGCTGTATGAGCCCTTTGGCCTGGTGGCGCTCGAAGCCATGGCCTGTGGAGTGCCGATCGTGGCCAGCGCAGTTGGCGGACTAAAGGAGATCGTAGTCGATGGCGAGTGCGGGCTTCTAGTACCACCTAACGACCCAAGAAAGCTGGCCGATGCCCTTGTGACCCTGCTCGGTAGCGAGCCACTTAGAAGGCGACTGGCGGAGGCCGCACGGCAGCGGGCTCAGGCATTCTCCATCGAGAGGCGCTCTGGAGCCCTAATCGACCTGCTGGCCGGCCGGACGGAGATGCGCTGAGTGACATCCTCCACCCTGCCGAGCCTTGTTCAAAACAAAGCATGACTCGCCCGGACCGGGATACCCCCAGTTTGCGACAGAGAATGTTCCACGCGATGGCTCGTTCCACGTTCGCAAGGCGAGCCTACAATGCGTGCCGTCAGATTCCGTTGGTGGGCCCTCTCGCGCACGCGGGCGTCGACAAGCTCCTGCCCCACGGCAGCCGTGCCTGGACAAGGCTGCCCGAGGGACTTGGCAAGGGACTCTGGTTTTACAGCGACCCGCGCTTTGAGCTCGGCTACGGCAACGGAGATCACGAGCCTTGGGTGCAAGAATTGCTTCGACGATACCTGACATCCGGCGATTGCTTTTTTGACGTAGGTGGGCACACCGGGTTTTTTAGTCTCATCGCGGCTCGAATCGTTGGAGAAGAGGGATCGGTAGTGGCACTAGAAGCAGATCCGGAGAATGCGGAACTTTTGCGGACCAATGCCGCCAGGAACGTGATGCCTCAAGTCTGTGTTATACAAGCAGCGGTATGGTCCTCCTGCGATGAGCTGACCTTCCAGCGGGCCTCTGCTGCCTCGAACAGGACCGAAGGACATGTTGCGGACGGCAGGACAGATACCGGGTCCGCAATCCGCGTTTTGGCGATTACCCTGGACCATTTGTTGTTCAATCAGCATGTCCGCCCTCCTAAGCTAGTAAAAATCGATATTGAGGGTGGAGAATGGGAAGCCCTTCAGGGAGCCAAACGAATACTCCTAGAGATGAATCCTTATCTCCTCATTGAAGTACACAATCCAGCTACGATTGATCCGTTAGAGTCTTTCCTCCGCGGCTTCGGATATTCCGCCACGCACTGGCAGCCAGTCCATCATCGCTACCCAGAGTACAAACAACAATACATTTGGGCCACGTGCGAGCAGGGCTCCAAAGGACCCTATGGCTGAGAAAGCGGTTCTAGCACCATTGGTCGCCTGCTCATTCTTCGCCCTTTATGTTGCGCTATTGCATGGGCGGCCTCAGTCCGAGATATACGCCCTCAAACCCGCTGCGAGCGCCGGCATCCAGTACGTTGCCGCTAGCGGAAGTGATGCCAATGACGGCCTGAGCTCGGGCACGGCCAAAGCGACGGTGACAGCCGCTTGTACAGCGCTGCCCGGGGGTTCCCCCAGGACTTGCGGAAATGGGACGATCTACATTGGAACCGGTTCCAAGGTCAGTGGGCTCTGCTCTGGTTGCGGGCTTTGGCTGATGGGGCCCTCGGACCCAAATTACGCCAAACCGCCTGTAGGCTGGCTGAACGCTCCTGGGTCGGTGCATCTGGTTGGTATCGGTGGCTCTAGCGGAGTACAAAACAGCCCGGCGGGCCCCGTCGTGGATTTCCTCAGTAATGGAGCAGAACCAAGCAAGCCAGCCCTGTGGGTTTCCGGAATGGGAACGAATTCTTTCTTCTATGCAGAAGGCCTCATGTTCGATGGAGCTTCAGCGGTTCGGATTGGGATCGATTCCAATGGAAACCGTTCGGGGCCGGCAGCAGTCTCGGCAGTGAAGTTCAGCCGCTGCGACTTTAACTCCCATTTCGGCGACACAAACGTTACCAACAGCCCCACAATCGATGTAGGAGCGAACGTCCTTTGGTTATGGATTGACCATGCTGGTTTCAACGTGACTTCGGCAGCTCCGGAGAATACAGGCAATCGCGCGGCAGTCTATGTTAGCGCCGACGGAGGACCAGCTTCCGGATTGATTCACATTGAGGACGTTGTAGTAGACGGTGGGGGTGGCTTGAGGTTCGACGCACATGAAGCCGGGACCGGCAGTTTCTACGTGCGCAACTGGATGGAAGAAGGCACCAAGCATACCCAGCCCGTCGTCGAGGTGCTTGGCACCGGGGTGTGGTCTGGCTACGCGGAGAATATTGGTATTTCGGATTCAGGGGATAATCCTCCTGCTGTCAGGATTGCTCCAGGGAATCCGCCTTTCTACATGACCGTAATGGCCTCAGCAGGAGCGGGATTTGCGGTTGAGGGTCCGGCCACGATCATCAATCCAGCAAATCCGAATGTCGGTGAGGTAATGGACACTTCGGTGGGCGGCACGCAGTTGGCAACGGTCTCTCCTGCCGCGAAGAATCAGTTCGGCGAGGTTGCGGGGCATTCCTTCTATCAGGTGGATGTACAGCGCCGGTCCTTTTCTCCGTCTTTCGTGCGCTTCCCCAACACCTTGAATGGACAACTCTCCGCCGGCTGGCAGTCACCAGCGGCGTGGTCGGGCGCGACCCCAACTGCAACAGTGGGCAGAGTGACCGCACCCGATGGCTCGAGCGATGCGGGTCGCCTGACCTCCACGAGCGACGGACCAAACGGGTCCCAAGTGAAAATCGCTTCTGGCAAATGGAATTTCGACATTGGGGATTACGTCTACTTTGGTGCGTGGGTACAGCAGGGCTCGACGAGGGGCTTTTACAACGGGGCCGCGTTGGGGCTGGCGTTCCCTTACGGAGCCGGGCCCATCTGGCAGGCTATCACCGGCACGAATCCCTCTGGGAACCTTGCTGGCAGCGGGGGCCTGTGGGCGGCGCCCCTCGTTCAGAGCGACGGCAACTGGCAATGGATCTGGGGATTGGGGAAGGTTGTGGGGAAGCCAGGTTCCTATGGGGCGTGGCTGGCGGCCGTCTTCAGGGCCGCAAATCCGATCAACGTGTACGCACCGATGTTGGTGCAGATTCCGGCGTCAAGCTTGGCGTTGATGCCCGCATGCACCATCGGTCCACCTCCAGACGGGCTGACAGAGAGCGGAAATTCTATGACCATTAAGACGACTAGCTCGTGCCCCGTCTCAGTGGGCCAGCCCTTCGTAATCTCGGGCGCTGGTGTCGGGCGCTATGACGGACCGTTTGTAGTCTCGTCCGCCAAGCCCCCTGACCTGTTCACGGCTTATAACCCTGTCGCTGGACTGCCGACCTCCGGCCAAGGAGTGATTACACCAGGAAATGACAGTGAGGTAGCCGATTGGGCACTCAACGTCTCAGCCTACGCCGATAATTGTGCGGTTGGGACCATCTGTGGGCTCCGCGGCCAGAAACTTGAGGCTGACAGCATTCAGGTTGGGGCCGCTCTTGTCACTTCCGGCACAGGAGCGCCTAGCGGACGATGCACCACGGGGATGTATCTGCGAACCGATGGCGGCGTGGGCTCGACGCTCTACGTCTGCGAGAACGGAGCCTGGAAAGGGAAGTAGCAGTTGGCGCAGAACCCCGTGACATTCCGTATTGCGGTAGGAGAAAGGTCTACGCGATGAGACGGGAAGCATTGTGCTTATACGCGTGCCCTAAGTGCGAGGGTGCCCTCCGCCTGGAAGACCCTTCGCCAACCCCCTCGCAAGATGGCACCGTCCAGGAAGGTCGGCTTCATTGCGCGCACTGCGGTTCGAGCTTTCCAATCATCCGCTCGATCCCACGGTTTGTTTCGGACGACTCCTACGCGGCTTCCTTCGGGCTCCAATGGAAGCGATTCCCTACATTGCAGGTTGACAAGGCGATGCAGAACGATCTCAGTCGGCACCGCTTCTACGCTACCACCCGCTGGCCGATGCACCTCGAAGGGGAACGTGTTTTGGAGGCGGGCTGTGGCGCCGGCCGGTTCACAGAGATTGTCCTGGAAACCGGCGCGGAGGTATTCTCCTTTGATTTGAGCAGCGCAGTTGAGGTCGCGGGCCAAAACAACCTCGCCGCGCCGCGCCTCCATCTGTTCCAAGCAAGTATCTATCAGATTCCGCTGCGCAAGGGGACGTTCGACAAGATCTTCTGCATGGGCGTTTTGCAACACTGTCCGGACGTTAAGACGGCCTTCCTTAGTTTGGTGCCGTACTTGCGACCGGGTGGGGAGATCGTGATCGATGTGTACAGCAAGAATGGGTTCTTGCCGCCCCTGAAGTATTGGGCGCGACCCCTAGTGGCCTGGATGAAGCCGGAGAGCCTTCTTGGTTTGCTGCGAGTGAGCATCCCGGTCGCATTTGACCTCAAGAACTCATTGAACAGGATACCCGGGATTGGCGCCAAACTAGCCAGAGTTGTCCCAATTGGTCCCCTCAGCCACGCGCCAAGGCTGAATTACACCGAGGAAGAGCTGAAGCAGGTCAAGATCCTCAGCGCCTTTGACATGCTGTCTCCCAAGCATGACCATCCGCAAAGGATTGAGGACGTCGAGGCGTGGTTCAAGGATGCAGGTCTGTCCGAAACCGAGATCGGTTATGGATACAACGGCATCAACGCCAGAGGCAGGAAGCCGACGACAGTGGGTTGCGTTGTTGGGCCGGCGTGACCAGCCCACGGACGCTCTCAGGGACTACTGCCAATACCTGTCGGAGGCACTCCGACGCACGAACGTAGCTTTGTCGATAGCTGAAATCAGATGGGAACGCGAAGGCTGGCTGCGTGCGCTAGCGAAACTGTGGAGGGACGCCAAGGCCTGGCGAGGACGCTGGGTTCTGGTGCAGTTTACAGAACTGATGTGGTCCCGCCGGGGATTTCCGTTGCGGCTTCTGACAGTTCTTGGCGTGCTCAAGGCGCGCCGGGTTCGCGTGGCTATGCTCTTCCATGACGCGGGGGTGGGGAAGCCTAGGAGGGGGTTTAATCGGGTCCGGGTACCTGTTCAGTACTGGGTGATGCGAAAGGCGTACGACTGGGCAGCACGATCCGTATTCACTGTGCCGCTGGAACCGATCTCCTGGCTGCCTTCGCATCCACGCAAAGCCGCCCTAGTTCCCGTTGGACCTAATGTACCTTCCCTCGAGGATTGCCCGCGCGCCCCTGCTTCGCGTGTGGCTCCCACGACAGTGTGTGTCTTTGGGGTCGCGACGTTTCCGCCTGCCCAGGCTGAAGAAGTGCAAGCAATTTCCTTCGCAGTCCGGGAGGCAACGCGCCACGTTCCTGGTCTTCGACTCGTGATCATGGGGAGAGGCGCCAAGGAAGCCGAGCCGGCCTTGCGCCTGGGACTGAATAGTGCACAGTTGAATCTTGAGGTAAGGGGCGTACTGCCAGCGGAGGAAATCAGTTGCCTACTCGCCTCGAGCGACGTGCTTCTATTCCCGCGAGGCCCTATATCGAGTCGCCGCGGAAGTGGTATCGCGGGAATTGCCTGCGGCCTTCCGATTGTAGCTTACTCGGGGCGGGAGACCGGATTCCCGCTCACCGAGGCCGGCGTCGTGCTGGTGCCGCAGGGTGACCTTGCGGCACTCGCGAACGCTTTGGTCCGGGTGCTCGGCGACTCGGACCTGCGGCAACGCATGGCTGCGAGGAGTCTACGGGCCCACCAACAATGGTTCTGCTGGGACTCCATTGCCCGGCGGCTCGCACGGGTCCTGGAGGAGGATGGGGCGGCGGCCGAAGCAGTGGCTGTAGGCTTGGCGGAAGCGAGCTGAGGATGCCCGCCGGGCGGGAGCCGACGCGCCATTTCTGAGTTCCGTACTCCGCTCTGCGCACGGTTATCAAGCCATGAATGTTCTTGTTTGTGCCCATAAGTTCTTTCCACTAGCCGGTGGGGCGCAGGTCTATGCCGCTCTTCTGGCCAACGGTATGGTGCGAGAGGGCTGCTCGGTCAAACTGGTGACTGAAACACGAGAGGGTGAGGAAGAAGATTCTAGGTATTGCTTCGAGGTCGTCCGCAAACCTAGGCTGTTGGGCCTGTGGCGCCTGATCGGCGATGCCGATATTGTGCAACTGACAGGCCCTATCTTGTTACCGCTGATGATCGCCGTTTGGCGACGCAAACCGGTGGTGATCGAGCACCACGGGTATCAAGCTATTTGTCCCAATGGCCTCCTCTTTTACGAACCCACCAAGACAATCTGCCCCGGGCACTTCATGGCTCGTCGGTACCACAAGTGTCTGCGCTGCGCTGCGAATGGCCAAGGTTGGGGCCTTGGGGTGCGGTTTGTGCTCTCAACGTTCCTGCGCAGGGGACTCTGTCATCTTGCCACCGTGAATGCCCCCATCACTCATCACGTGGAATCTCGCCTTCGCCTGCCCCGCTCGAAGGTGATCTATTACGGTGTTCCTGATCCCGCGGTTTTGAGCATGCCGTTAGCCCCTTTTCCCTCGGTTCCACCCTGGCTGGCCTACGTTGGGAGGTTGGTTAGCGAGAAGGGTCTGCTGCTGCTGGTCGAAGCCGTGAGGCGGCTCATCGACCAAGGACGCGACGTCCGGCTGAGAATGGTAGGCGAAGGCCCCGAACGGGGCCGCCTTGAAGCGACGGTGAAGGCCAACGGACTTGAAGAGCGTGTGGTATTCACAGGGCACCTTCACGGCACTGCCTTGCAGGATGCGACACGAGGCGTGACCGCAATAGTGATGCCGTCCATTTGGGAAGAGACGGCAGGTCTTGCAGCGATGGAACACATGATGCGAGGAGGCGCTGTGGTTGCCGCGGATGTCGGCGGGCTAGGCGAGATTGTGGATGGAACGGCGCTCAAGTTTCCGTGCGGAGATGTCGACGGGCTCCTCGCGTGCTTGTGTCGTCTACTCGACGAACCCGACCTCGGTCGGAAATTAGGTCAAAGAGCTAGAGTGCGAGCAACGGAACTCTTTGCGGAGAAGCGGATGATTCGTGAACACCTCGACCTGTACGCTCGGCTGTTGAGGGAGTAGCGCCAAATGGTCGATCTTCGAAGGCAGCTTCCGCAAAGCGGCAGACCACTGAGTGCGGTGTTGAGTCTTGCTGCTGTTCTTGGCGTCGTATGGTTGCTGGGCAATGCGATTGCGGCAGAGGCAGCTCGAGGAGTAATTCTTCTAGTAGCCGTAATTGCGGCGGTGATTGTGGCCGCGAAGACTGTTAACGACTGGCGCGGCGGCATCTACTTCTTCCTTACTTGGCTGGTCTGCGAGGACCTAGTCCGTAAGTACATGGGCAATAACATGTATGTCTACTTCGCCAAGGATGTACTGGCTGCTATCATGTACGTGTCCTTCCTAACCGACCGATCGCGAGGAAAAGCGCTTGGCTTTCGCTCGCCATTCCTGAGGGCATTCGGCTTCTTTTTCCTGTTGTGCCTTGCGCAGATTGCTAATCCCAACTCGCCCAGCATACTTTACGGACTGTTGGGACTAAAGCTTTACTTCTATTACGTCCCGATGGTGTTCCTCGGTTACGCGTTGATCCGCTCTCAGCGGGAGCTTTCGCGGTTTCTGGCCTTCAACGTGGCCCTCGCCGCACTCGTCGCCCTGGTAGGGATCATTCAGGCCCTCGGGTGGAAGAATTTTCTGAACCCGCAAACCTTGGCCCCGGAATTGGAGACATTGGGTCATCTAACCCGGACGTCCCCGCTCACTGGTTTGGAGGTGCCCGTTCCCCCTTCGGTGTTCGTCAGCGCCGGTCGCTTTGACTCCTATTTGGTCCTCGCCTTTATTCTGGCCTTGGGCGCGGCCAGCTATGAACTGGTCCGGCCTCAGCGGCGCGGAAAGTTCATTTTTCCGGCCCTCGGAATTGTCGGGGCCGCGGGACTGCTAAGTGGCTCTCGCAGCGCCCTGGTGTACCCAGTGGCCAGTGCGTTGGTGCTTGTGGGGGCCATGGCGTTGCAGGCCCGCCACCTCCACCTGCAGCGGCAGTTGCTGAAGGGCATCCGATGGAGCTTTGCAGCGTTGTGTTTAAGCATCGTGGCGGTGTTTTTCGTCTTTCCACGAGCCGGGGGAGCCTCCTGGTCGTACAGCTACGAGACGCTTTACAGTGAGGGCTCCGAGTACCGCTCCGACCTGCTCTACAGGGCTTGGGACTATCCTATGGGCTTTCTCTCCATGGCGCTGGACAGCCCCAACTGGGCCACCGGGTCAGGCACCGGCACCGGCTCCCTGGGTGTACAGTACGTTTCGAAGCTTGTTGGAATACCGTATCAGGGGTGGATCCATGAGAACGGTTTCGCCACCCTGATCGAGGAGCTCGGCGTGCTCGGCCCGATCCTATGGGTCATCTGGAGCGCCGTACTCGTTTTCTCGGCATGGCGAGTTGTTGCGCGTTTGCGAGGAGCTGAGGTTTTCCCGGTGGCGCTTGCCATTCTGTGGTTCGCCTGGTTGGTTTTGTTCTGGTACACCTGGGGCGGCATCCAGGGATATCAGAACTTCATCAACAATGCCTACCTGTGGTTGTTGCTCGGAGTCCTTTTCGGTCTCCCCCGACTGACTGGCCAAGGCCCGTCAACTGGCGTGCCCGCGGCCGATTCTCGCTGAAACATCCATGTTCGTGGGATCAGCAGCTGGGAGAAATTTGTAGCGACTCCAGCGGCCCGCCGTCAAGGTTGATGATATGTGTGGAATAGCAGGGATAGTGGCTCAAGGTCAGGCTGCTCCGTTCTTGGGAGCGGCGCGAGCGATGGCGGAGGCCCTCTCCCATCGGGGCCCGGACAGCGCCGGCGTCGAGTGTCTTGGCTCCTGCGTCCTAGTGAACACGCGTCTGGCCATTGTTGACCTGAGCGGCCGGGCGCGCATGCCCATGAGCAACGATGACCAAACTGTTTGGATCACCTATAACGGTGAGATCTACAATGCTCACGAGCTGAGGCAAATGCTGGTCAAGAAAGGGTACCGATTCCGCTCGGCATCAGACACGGAGGTCTTGCTGCGGCTCTACGAGGAGTTCGGCGAGGGAGCCGTTCAGAGGTTGCGTGGGATGTTTGCTTTTGCCATCTGGGACGGGCGGACTCGGTCCCTGGTCTTGGGACGAGATCGCCTGGGTATCAAACCGCTCTACTTTGAGACCTCCTACAATCGAATCATCTTTGCTTCTGAGCTTAAGGGTCTGCTGGCTTCCGGGTTGTCCAGCCGGAAGCTGGATTCTGAAGCCATAAGGGCTTTCCTCCAGGTCGGACATATACCCCCACCTTGGACAGTTCTTGAGTCGGTAAAGGCCCTTGAACCCGGAAATTACGCTGTGTGGCAAGACGGCAGGCTTCGCGTGCAGGAGTATTGGTCACTTGGCCCCCTAGCCCACGCGTCGACGGAAACGACGCGGGAGGAAATGATCTCGCGGCTCTCCGACGTGCTACTTGAATCTGCCCGGCTCCATTTGGCTTCTGACGTGCCCATCGCCCTGTTTCTAAGCGGCGGCATTGATTCGGCCTGCCTGGCAGCCCTGCTCCAGGAGGCAGGTGCAAAGGACTTGGCGGCCTTCACTATAGGTTTCGACACGCAGCGATACGACGAATCGCATCGCAGCCGCGTGACGGCGACAGCGCTTGGGATTCCCCATCGGGTCCTCCAGTGCTCCGCCAAGATGTTGGCGGACCACCTCGACCGTGCTATCTGGGCCATGGACCAGCCCACGGTCGACGGCATCAATTCCTACCTCGTGTCCTCTGTGGTTGCCGCCGAGGGCTACAAGGTTGCTATGACGGGCCAAGGCGCCGATGAGCTGTTCGGTGGCTACGATTCGCTCCAGTGGTTCCGGCGTCTCTCTACCCTTGCATTGCTGCGGAGGGTGTTGCCCGCAAAGGCCCTTGCGAATTTACTGCGTCAGAGCAAGCTTCCTTACCGATATCGCAAGCTTTCCTACCTGCTCGAAATCGAGGACCGGTTCCTGGCTGGACAGTTGGCGGCCAAGCTCCTTTACAACGAACAGGACGCGAGGCAGTTAGTAAATCCGGCCACGCTAAATGGCCACAGGGAGTTCACCGCGCAGGGCTATCTAGAGCAATGGGCCAGCAAGGTGCAGGACGGAGCCTTCGACGCTAAAGTCAGTCATCTGGACATAGTGACACACTTGCAGCCTCGTCTGTTGCGCGACATGGATGCCATGAGCATGGCAAACAGCCTCGAAGTGCGGCCCCCCTACCTGGACCATCGGCTAGTGGAGCTTGCATTTTCGATGCCTGCCCCGATAAGGCGACAGCGCAAGCGCCTTCTGCTTGAGGCCACCAGAGCTTTCCTTCCTGAGTCGCTTTATGAGGATCTGGCTTCTCGCCCGAAGCACACTTTCACTTTCCCGTTTGCGCAGTGGATCAACTCGAACCTGCTGCCGATGATCGAGAGTGCTATCGGGCCTGCGGCGGTGCGCAGTGTCGGGGTATTGAACCCGCTGGCGGTGCAACCAATTTGGGGACAGTACCAACGGTCCCCGGCTGCAGTCGGGTGGTCTCGGGTGTGGAGCATCTTTGCGCTCCAGCGCTGGTGCGAAGTTATGCGCTTGCGCGCTTGAAGACGACCAAACGCATCAGCGTCAGGCTTCGGGCCTATACGGACTGATAGGTAATGCAAAAACATCGTATTGCTGTCGTTTCACCGACAATTGACAAGTGCCACGGGACAGAACGTCGTGTGGCTGAGTGTGTCAGCCGGCTTTCCGCAGATGATGAAGTTCACGTCTACAGCAAGCGTGTCGACGATATCGAGCTGGCGGCTATCCACTGGCATCGCATCCCCGACATCCCCGGACCGTATCTTCTACGCTACCTGTGGTGGTTGGCGGCGAACCACCTTTGGCGCAGGTGGGACAGCAGCTTCAGAGGGCTGAAGTACGATTTGGTGTACTCGCCAGGCATTAATTGCATAGACGCCGACGTCGTCACGGTGCATGTCCTCTTCTCCGAGTACAGGCGCTGGGTAGGAGATGAGCTTCGCTTTGCGAAGAACCCCGTCAGGTCGTGGCCGAGGTTGATCCACCGTCGACTATGTCATGCCTTGATTACTGCTCTGGAGCGGCGGATCTACTCGAGGCCATCCCTTACTCTAGGGGCCGTCTCAAAACAGGTAGCGGAAAACCTCCGACATCATTTCGGGCGCACCGCGCCCGTGCGCATCGTTTATCAGGGAACCGATTTCGACGTTTTCAATCCTGAGGCTCGCTGTCAACGCCGCCTGGAGATTCGTCGGCAACTCGGTTTGACGGCAGGTGATTTCGCTCTTCTGCTTATTGGGAACGATTGGAAGACCAAGGGTTTGCGGTGCTTGCTGGAGGCCATATCTGAATTGTCAGGTTTGCGGCTCAGACTCCTCGTCGTCGGCACCGACGACCGTCGGCCTTTTGAAGTCCTGGCCGAACACCTAGGGATCGCAGGTCGTGTCCAGTTTCTCAATCCCTCGAAGGACGTAATTGGGTTCTATGCTGCCGCAGACGCCTACGTCGGACCTTCACTCCACGACTCATTCGCTATGCCGCCCTCCGAGGCGATGGCCTGCGGCCTGCCCGTTATCACCTCCAGCGCGAACGGTGGATCAGAAATGATCACCGATCAAGAAGATGGACTGATACTACAAGACCCCAAGGATTCTCACGCGCTCGCGCAACTGATAAAACTCCTCTACCACGACTGTGATTTGAGGCGTCGTCTGGGAGAGAATGCCCTTCGTACCGCCAGAGGGTATACATGGGAGCGCAACGCCCATGAGCTAAGGGAACTGTTCCAGGAAGTGTTGAACCGCAAAGGCACGGAGAAAGCAGAGAAGGTCAAACACTGGAAACTGGAAAGCAAAAACTAAGTCTCCGCGGTGAAGGCAAATAATGCTGCGCAAGCTGCAGGCAAAGACGGCAGACGTTCTATACAAAATAGCGAATGCGGTCATGGCGCTGGCGCGGTACTGTCTCTGGCCTCGGTCGAGACCTGCACAAGCAAAGAGCGTGTGTCTCTACCGGATCGCGAACCTGGGCGACACCATTTGCGCTCTGCCAGCCATGCACGCGGTGCGCATGGCGTACCCTGACGCCAAGCTGACCCTGGTCACGTCGCCAGGTAAGCGTGGAATGCCCGGCGCTCGTGAGCTCCTGGCGGGGGCGTCTTGGCTGGACGATTTGGTTGTGTACTACAGCGACGAGATTGCTTCTTTGCGCCAACGGCTGGCGCTGGTGAAACGGTTGCGTGAACGAAGGTTCGACGTTTGGATGGAGCTTCCGAACGACCTTGCAACCCTCCCGGTGCTGCTGCGGAACATGCTGCTGGCGCGGCTCTCCGGGGCGCGCTGGGGCTACGGCTGGAGGCTTTCGACCGTCCGTTGGGGCGCGCGAGCTCAGTCCGAATCGAAGGTCTTTCCGAACGAAGTTGACCGGTTGCTGGGAGTTGTCGAGTCCTCGGGTGTCAGGGCTCAGCCAGCGCGTTTCCCTCTGCCCCTGAATGGGGAGCATGCCTCGGGGGTCGACTCTCTACTTCACGATTCCGTACCCGGTGCGCCTCTCCTGGTAGCGATTGCTCCAGGCGCGAAACGTTCCACTAACCGCTGGCCGGTTGAGCGATTTACTGAGGTCGCCCAGGCCTTGTCTCGCCAGGGCTTCTTTGTGCTCCTGTTGGGAGGCGACGGCGACAAACAAGCGTGCGAGCGGATTGCCGGCGAGACGGCGGGACGAGCACTGAATCTCGCCGGGCAGCTATCAGTGCTGGAGTCGTGCGAAGTATTGAGACGTTGCGCCTTCCTGGTCTGCAACGATTCGGGAGCTCAGCACATGGCGGCTGCGGTCTCGACGCCTTGCATCGCTGTCTTCTCCGTTCGCGACATGCCGGGAAAGTGGCGTCCGTATGGGCAGCAGCACGTCGTTCTGCAGAAGGATGTGCCGTGCCATACGTGTTACCTGGAAGAATGTCCTCACGACAACCTCTGCGTCAGGTTGGTGCGGGTATCTGACGTTCTGCGTGCCACTGAACTTCTAGGATTTAGGAGTCAGAGGCCAGGAGCCAGAATGAATCCACAAATTACACAGATATCGCAGATTCAAAAACCAGGGAGATAGCAGAAGGTACAGTCGGAATGCAAGAAACAGGAAGCCAGAAACAAGGGGAACCGATTCCAAAGGAACGACGAACTAAGAGCCACGAACTACGAACCAAGAACCAAGAAGCGACAATCGCTCCATGCGAATTCTCAAAGTCAGCCAAGCCTACTACCCCTTTCTGGATCGGGGCGGGCCGGCGATCAAGGTCCGTTCCATCGCTCGGGCCCTGGTTGAGTTGGGACACCAGGTTACGGTCCTGACTGCCGACCTGGGGTTGGGACGTGCGGAGATTGCGGCGGCTGCGGCAGTGCGTAACGGCCACGGCTGGCGGAGCAATCTGGACGGCGTGGAGACCGTCTATCTCCCGACACAGTGTCGCTACCGCAATTTGACGGTGAATCCAGGAGTAGTCCGGTTTTGCCGGGGCCGACTTCGGGAATTCGAAATCATCCACGTATATGGCCTCTATGACACGCTCGGCCCTGTGGTTGCGCGGTATTGTCGCCATCTTGGGATACCTTACTTTGTCGAGCCCTTGGGGATGACTCGCCCTATCGACCGGGGATTCCTACTCAAGAAAGTTTGGAGCCGGCTCACGAACTGTTATTTGAGTGATGCCTGCCGAATCATCGCTACCTCGGAGCTGGAGCGGGGGGAATTACTAGCTGAGGGGTTCTCGCGAGACCAGTTGCTGCTTAGATACAACGGGATTGATTTAGAAGAGTTCCGGCAACTCCCGCCGCCCGGGGCCTTTCGCAAGAAGGCAGGGCTTCGCGAGGACGAGCGCTTTATTCTATTCCTCGGACGACTGATCCCGCGAAAGGGCGCTGACCTCCTCATTGAAGCGCTGCCGCAAATATGCAGCGATAAAGCCCGGCTCGTCATTGCCGGGCCAGAAGGGGAAGTCGGGTATTTGGCGTTTCTGCGTGCGAAGGCGCAGGCATTACGAGTCCAGCACCGAGTGCTCTTCGCTGGACCACTCTACGGGGAAGATAAGAAAGCAGCCTTAGCTGACGCGTCTGTGTTTGCGCTCCCTTCGCGGTACGAAAACTTTGGCAATGCCGCGGCAGAAGCGATCGCATGTGGTACCCCGGCACTAGTTTCGGATCATTGTGGGATAGCTCCCCTGGTCAATCAGCGGGCAGGAGTTGTGACCGCTTATGACTTGGGCGGGGTCGTGCGAGCTTTAGGAGACTTGATGGGGAACCTCAGCTTGTATCAACGCCTCAAAGCCGGGTGCCCGCAAGTGGCTAGCGAACTTTCATGGGACAAGCTGGTCAAGGGAATGCAAGATTCCTACGTGGAAGCACTCGGTCGATCAGGCGTGGCACAAGCGTCTCACCAGTGAGGGCTCGCAGCGTGGATTCATCCAATGTGTGGAATCTGTGGCCTGGTCGGTATCACTGGGCCTGAGTCGAGGCAAACTGTTGTTCGGCGCATGATGGGCCAAATGCATCATCGTGGGCCAGACGACGAGGGTTTATTTGCGGATGACTCTGTTGCCCTCGGTATGCGCCGCCTCAGCATCATCGACCTCGGCGGCGGACACCAGCCGCTCTTCAATGAGGATGGGACCGTCGCAGTTGTGTTTAACGGAGAGATCTACAACTTTCGGGAGCTTCGGCAATTGCTCGAGAAGCGCGGCCACGTCTTCCGGACGGCTAGCGACACCGAGGCGATTGTCCATGCCTACGAGGAGTGGGGAGAGGATTGCGTGGACCACCTGGAGGGGATGTTCGCCTTTGCCTTGGCGGAGACCTCGAAGTCGACCCGGCGAGGGAATCCCCGAGTGCTGCTGGCCCGCGATCGGCTCGGCATCAAGCCGCTCTACTATGCTCTGGTTGACGGGGATCTAATTTTTGCCTCCGAAGTCCGGTCCTTGTTGGCCTCTGACCAGATCGAACCAAAGCTCTCCGTGTCGGCACTTCGCAGCTACCTGCTCTTCGGCTCAGTGGTCGAGCCGATGACTTTGGTCGAAGGCGTGTATTCTCTCCCACCTGGCCATCGCATTTGCATCTCTGCGACGAGCCGTCACACTCGGATTCAACCCGAGCCCTATTGGGACTTCGCAGATTCAGCGCAGCCGACTCTCGACAACGGAAACCCCGACCGGAGATCGGCGGCGGGCTTCCTGCGGTCACTTCTCGAGGAAACTGTGGACTCGCATTTGATTGCGGACGTCCCAGTAGGCGTTTTCTTAAGCAGCGGCATCGATTCGACTGCGCTGGTGGCGCTCGCGGCGTTAAAAAGGACGACAGTCCACACTGTAACCATGGTCTTTCGAGAGCACGAATTCAACGAGGCCTACCTCGCCCGGCGGACCGCGCAACGATTCGGAACCCAGCACCAGGAACTGGCACTTAGTGGCGACGACATGTTAGCCCGGTTGGGCGAGGCGGTCAGCGCTTTCGATCAACCCAGCATGGATGGTATCAACACTTACTTCGTTTCCTGGGCTGCCCGCCAAGCCGGCCTTAAGGTGGCGCTCTCCGGCCTTGGTGGTGACGAGATGTTCGGTGGGTATAGCACATTCCGCTGGACTCCGGAAGCCAAGTCGGTGGCAGCACTGGCGCGAGGGGTGCCCGGTGGCTTCCGGTCCGTCATGGCCACGGCAGTGGAGGAGATTTCCACCCATCTGAATGGGGAAGATGGCCACCGCAAGATGGCGGCCCTCTGGCGCGACCCCAACCTTCTGCCACATCCTTACTTCTACACCCGGCTTCTTTTCACCCCGGGACAAGTGAAGGGCTTTCTCCGCTGCAATGGCGTTGAAGGTCCGGAACCTTGGCAGGATTGGCTGGCGCAAACCGCCCAGGGGTCAAAACAACTTGACGACTTCACAGCCGTATCTTGTCTTGAATCCCGGTCCTACATGGCTCACACCTTGCTGCGCGACACGGACGCCATGAGTATGGCTCACTCGCTCGAGGTACGGGTGCCATTCCTGGACCACCCGTTGGTTGAGTTTGTGGCCAGGCTGCCCAGGTCAGTGAAGTCAAGCAACGGCGGACCGAAGTCGTTATTGGTGGAGGCGATGGGTGATTTGTTACCGTGTGAAGTGGTCACTCAGCGGAAACGAACCTTCACCCTTCCCTGGGAGTATTGGCTCCGCGGCCCACTCAGGGAGCAAGTGGCATCGGAGTTCCATGCTATAGCGCCGTCGCTTGCGGAGTGCCTCGACGACCGCGCAGTCAGGCAGGTTTGGACAAGCTTCTTGCAGGGACACACGAGTTGGTCACGCGTGTGGAGCCTTTTTGTTTTGAGCAAATGGGCCCGCCGTCACCTCACCAGTAGCGATTAGGCGCAGGGTCCCGGTGGCGGCAGCCTGCCCAGAGCAATCACAACAATCGCTCCTTTATAAGAATCCAAATTCAGAATCCTAATGAATATCCTCGGCATCAACGCTTATCACGCCAATGCGTCGGTCGCTCTAGTGTGCAACGGGAGGTTAGTGACCGCCGTCGAGGAGGAGCGGTTTAACCGGGTGAAATACGCCGCCGGTTTCCCCACAAACGCCATCCGTCACTGCCTTGCTGAGGCAGGGTTGACTATAAGGGAGATTGATCATATCGCCATTCCTCGTAATCCATGGGCCCGGATGGGGAGAAAGCTGTTCTACGCCGCACGCATGCCCCGTTTCGCTCTCGATCGGATCCGGGCGTTGAAGCATTTTTCTGGCATTCACGAAGAACTCGCCAAGGCTTGTCAGGTTGCTCCCGAGACCATGCGCGCCCAGTACCATCGCGTTGAGCACCACGTCGCGCATTTGGCCAGCGCTTTTTTTGTATCGCCTTTCGACCATGCCGCAGTCCTTTCTACGGACGGCCTGGGCGACTTCGCAAGTACGATGTGGGCAACAGGAGAAGGCGATCGACTCAAAGTCCACGGAGCGGTAGGGTTTCCGCACTCCCTGGGCCTTTATTACACCGCCATCAGCCAATACCTAGGGTTCTGGAAATTTGGTGACGAGTACAAAGTAATGGGGCTTGCGGCCTACGGTGAACCCGCGTATCAGAGAGAGTTCCGTCGCATTATAAAACCCGCCAATGGCAATGGCTTTTCGCTGGGGCTCGAGTATTTCTGCCATCACCGAACGGGGCCGGAGATGACCTGGCGGGACAGTGACAAGACTCCTGTGCAGGGTCAGCTCTATTCCCCTTACCTCGAAAAACGACTTGGCCACGCCAGGACCGCGGATGAGCCGGTTGAAAGACAACACAAAGATATTGCCGCATCTCTGCAAGCCACTCTGGAGGAGGCGTACTTCCGCCTGCTGAACTCCCTTTGGGAAAGAACACACCAAAAGGCCGTATGCCTTGCCGGGGGTGTGGCGTTTAATTGCGTTGCCAATGGCAAGATCTTTGATGAAACGCCCTTCTCAGAGGTTTACGTTCAGCCCGCAGCTGGTGATGGCGGCCTGTCCGTGGGCGCCGCCTTCTATGTTCACCACCAGGTTCTTGGGCGTCCCCGATCGTTCGTCATGGATCACGCATACTGGGGACCCCAATTCACGCTCGAGGCGGTACGGCTGGCCCTAGAAAGCAGCGGGATTAGCGACTCGTTCTCAGTCCGAAAGCTCTCAGACGAAGATTTGGTACGGGAAACAGCCGGGCGCATCGCCGGTGGCAAGATTGTAGGATGGTTCCAAGGGAGGGCCGAGTGGGGTCCGCGTGCCCTAGGCAATCGGAGCATACTTGTCGATCCCAGGCGAGCAGAAATGAAGGATGTGCTAAATCAGAGAATTAAGCACCGTGAACGCTTCCGGCCCTTCGCTCCTTCGATTTTGGAAGAGGCAACGGCACAGTACTTTGAGCGTTCCCATCCCTCTCCATTCATGAATCTGGCCTATGCCGTTCGGCCAGAGAAGCGCGCCGCAATTCCTGCCCCGACCCATGTGGATGGGACTGGCCGGCTCCAGACCGTCAGCCGCGGAACGAACCCGCTTTACTGGGCGCTGATCAAAGAGTTTGAGAAGCTCACAGGAGTCCCGGTCCTGCTCAATACTTCTTTCAATGAGAACGAGCCGATTGTTCTGAAACCCGAAGAGGCTATGGACTGCTTCCGACGAACCAAAATGGACGTGTTGGTGATGGGGAACTACCTTATCGAGAAGCCAAATCCATGCGAGTCCTCCTCTTAAACGAGTATTTCCCTCCGGACACGTCGGCCACGGCGAAAATGGCAGAAGCCGTGGTGGACGCCTTGGCCGAGCGCCACGAGGTTATTGTGCTTTGCGGACGCCCGTCCTACGACCCTTCGGAGCGGCATCCTCTGTATCTCTTGCACCGCGAAAAGCGCGGCAAGATTCTTGTGGAGCGCGTGGGTTCAACAACGTTTCCCCGCAACCGGATGCTGCATCGCCTATCGAACTACCTGTCCTACGTACTGCTGGCGGTTCCCCGCGCCCTCATGGTCCGCGCAGACGTCGTCCTGGCCATGACGGATCCGCCTTTCGAGGGAATTGTTGGAGCTTTCGTCGCCTGGCTGAAGCGGCGGCCGTTCGTTTACAACATCCGAGACCTATATCCGGAGATGGCGATCGCCGGTGAGATCGTGCGGCCCGCGCGTTGGGTGCAAATATGGGAGAAGTTGCACCGCTGGGCGCTGGCAAGAGCCGTGCGCGTGATCGTACTGGGTGAGGACACACGCGAACGCATCATCGGCAAAGGGATTGCTCCTGGGCGGGTCGTCGTGGTGCGGGATGGCGCCCAAATGCCCCAGACGATGCCGAATCCGGACCATCCCGTAGCGCGTGAAGTTCGAAGCGGGTACCCGTTTGTGGTGCTCCATGCGGGAAACCTGGGGTTCTATGGGGCATGGGAGACTGTGGTCAAAGCAGCCCGCATGGTTAGTGGGGACGGAGTGGGTTTCGTCTTTGTGGGGGATGGGGCAATGCGGTCGCGAATTGAGACTTCTGCGAACGGCTGCAGGGCCATCCGATTCCTGCCCTTCCGCCCTCCTGATCAGGTTCCCTACGTGCTCGCCGCCGGCGACCTTCACTTGGTCACAATTCGTCGTGGGCTTGAAGGGGTGGTAGTTCCTAGCAAGCTATATCCGATCCTCGCGGCGGGGCGTCCAGTTCTGGCGTTAGCGCCAGAAGAGAGCGATGTTGCGCGCGTGATTCGACGGAGTGGCTGTGGGGTGGTGGCCAACCCCGACGACCCGGGCTCGTTGGTGGCGGCAGTGCAGACGCTGGCGCACGACCCCGAGCGTGTGGCGAGAATGAGCGCCTGCGCTATGGCAATTGCACCGGAGTTTTCGCTGCCGAGCGAACTTCAGCGATTCGTCGAAACCATGGAAGAGGCCGTTTAGTCGCTGCGAGTCTGAGGAGGAGTATATGCGCTGGGATAATTTGAGTGTTTTGGTTACGGGTGGTGCGTCTTTCATCGGCTCGAGCCTTGTCGATGCCTTGATAGAACGCGGCGCTAAAGTCCGCATCGTGGATGATCTTACTAGCGGCAAGCTAGAGAACATCCGCCACCTTGTGGGTGAAGGCCGGGTGGAATTCATTCAGGCGGACTTGCGGGACCCTGGTGCCGCTGAGCAGGCCGCAGAGGGCATCAGCGTCGTCTTCCATCTCGCTGCGGACCACGGTGGGCGAGGCTACGTTGACCTACACCAGGCGGCGTGCGCAGGCAACTTGATGTTGGATGGAATGGTCTTCAGAGCTTGCCGCAATGCACGGGTGGACAAAATCGTTTATGCGTCTTCAGGCTGCGTCTACCCAAATTACTTGCAGACCAATCCCAATGAGATTCTCTACCTCACCGAAGACAAGGTCGGGCCCCCCTACGATGCGGATAATCTGTACGGGTGGGCGAAGCTCATGGCGGAAATGACCCTGCGCGCGTATTACAGGGACTGGGGTGTGAAGTCAGCCTCCTGCCGGTACTTCACGGTTTACGGCCCGCGAGGAGTTGAGAATCACGCTGTAATAGCCATGATCGCCCGCGCCTATATTAAGCAGGATCCTTTCGTGGTTTGGGGAACTGGCGAGCAGATCCGCAATTGGACTTATATCGACGACATCGTGACAGGCACAATTCAGGCTGCTGAGCAAATCGATGACGGCACGGCAGTTAATCTCGGTACCATGGAGCGCATCCGGGTACTCGATGCCGCAAAGGAAGTCCTGCGCTATATGGGTCATGACGCAAGGATTGAGTTGCACCCAGAAATGCCTACGGGGCCCTACAACCGCGTGGCCGACAACTCATTGGCAAAGA
>Ga0187771_10000138_pt1 | contig 37670 bp, 39 predicted proteins | sample 0116_SJ02_MP15_1_FD_133139 | JGI IMG/M metagenome (GOLD analysis project Ga0187771, IMG submission 133139) | Tropical peat soil microbial communities from peatlands in Department of Meta, Colombia - 0116_SJ02_MP15_10_MG | ecosystem: Environmental > Terrestrial > Soil > Wetlands > Peat | place...
CGAGCGCCTCTTCAAGAGTTGCGCCGTACGTATGACAACCTTTCAAGCTCGGGCAGGTCGCGATGTAATTACCCGCGTCATCTCTTCTGATGATGATTTGACATTCTTCCACGAGCTCCTCCCAAAGGGCTTTTTCTGCACCTATGATAAGGCTTGCGCGACAATCCACTTGACAGAGCATTGGTTGGGGCCTCACCGCCCCAATTAATAAACGAGTTCTCAAAGCGCACAATTGAGCGCGTCCCAATTGTTTCGATGCGGATGACAAAGACTTAAGTTTGCAGATACTGGTAAGTGAGTGGATCATGCGATCGCATTTGGCATAGGCTCAACGAGGAGAGTGCGCTATTGATTGAGGAACGCGACAACCGGAAGCTCAGCCGAGCCGGGGCACAGATCAAGTCGCATTTCGACCAAATGAGCGGCGCGTACGATGCGAGCACGAGCTCTTCCCAGTTTATTCCTGCACAGTTCTACCCCGCCGTCGAATGCGCCCGAGGACGTGCCCTCAAGCGAGCGCTCATCGAAAAGCACAAGGGAAAAGCGTTCGATGAGCAGGTTACAGGAGTCGAAGTCATCAATGAGCTGGGCACGTGTTACCTCGTGGAGACTAAAGCCAGCTCAAACTTACCCGTGATAGCGCCTGACAAGGCCGCAACAAACCTATTAGCCGATTTTAAGTTACTTCATGGGATCAGAGAGACAACAGAGCTCGCGTTGAGAAAACAAGGCTACGACCGTATCCCCGATCTCGTTGAGCACGATCGGTTTGGCATCCACGCGCGCCGGTTCTTGAGGCTTGTCGAAACGCGCGACACGCTCGGATTAGCAGAATGGGTGGGACGCAGGTTTTCACGATCTTGCCCGCTCGCGCTGTGCGTTTCAGGTTTTCACACGCCAGACGAACTGCTTTTCGTGGATATTGAGACTCTCGGCCTCTTCGCTAGCCCGGTCGTAATCATCGGAGTTGCGATGGTGCTCGAAGGCGCGCTAACTGTTCGCCAGTACGTTGCTCGTGACGTAGACGAAGAACCGGCAGTGCTCGCGGGCCTGCTCTCGCACGTTGGGGCTAGCACCGCTTTTGTGACGTTTAACGGAAAGGCTTTTGACGTCCCTTTTCTTGAGCAGCGCCTCGCCTTCTATCGGATCGATGGCCAGCTCCAAAGGGCGCACTTTGATATGCTGCCGTTCGCACGACGAAGGTGGCGAGGCCTGACGGCAGACTGCAAGCTGACTTCCATAGAAAGACAAGTCACAGGCGCTCGAGAATCAGATATCTCCAGCGCTTTGGTCCCGGAATTCTATGAGACGTATTTGCGCACAGGGAACGTGGGACCATTGATCGGAATCGTCGACCACAACAGACAAGATCTCATCGCGCTTGCGCATATCTTCTCGACGCTTGTGAGGGGTAATAGTGACCGTAGAAAACGTTTTGAGCGCTCTGCAAGGTGACCCAAAGTTCAGTCGAAAAGTCACACACATCGAAGTGCTGGCTGCCCACGAGCCGCTCTTCACTGATACAGCCGACGCAATCGCACCAAACATGCAGGCGTACTTGCGTAAAAAGGGCATTCAGCTGTACCGCCACCAAATCGAAGCGCGCGCGGCGTCGAGGGAAGGCAGCGATGTTATCATCACAACCCCCACGGCGTCTGGCAAGACGCTCGCGTTCAACGTGCCTGTTTTTGAGGAACTCGACCGCGATGGGGACGCGACTGCGCTCTACCTTTACCCGACTAAAGCTCTCTCGAATGATCAGCTGAAGGTGTTAAGAGAGCTTGAACAAATTAGTGACATACGAGCGGATCCGAGCGTGTACGACGGCGACACGCCATCGCACATCCGGCCAAAAATAAGAGCACGCGCGAGGATCGTGATAAGCAACCCGTACGAACTTCATCACATTTTGCCGTGGCACTATAAGTGGCAGCGGTTCCTTGCGAACCTAAAGTTTATCGTGATCGATGAGGCGCACGTGTACCGAGGGGTTTTTGGATCGAACGTTGCCCTTTTGTTACGGCGCTTGCAGCGAGTGTGCGCGCTCCACGGCTCCACGCCGCAATTTTTCATTGCTACGGCGACGCTCGCAAATCCCCTGGAGTTTGGCGAGAAGCTCACCGGGCGGACCTTCGCCCTTATCGCTGACGACGGATCCCCCCGAGCGCGCAAGTACTTCGTCTTGTATAACCCGTACGCCGACGGAGCAGGACAGCAATCTGCCCATCGGGAAACCAAAGACTTGTTCCTCCTCTTTATTCGCAACCGATTACAGACGCTTTGTTTCACTCCGTCGCGAAAGATGGCAGAACTCGTTGCCCTGTGGGCAAAACAAGAGACTGAAGAATGGACGCCGGCGCTTGCCGACAGGATTGCCGCCTATCGTGCCGGTTACTTGCCTTCGACGCGACGGTCCATCGAAGAGGGCTTAAGAACCGGTGGTCTGGTAGGCATCACCTCGACGAACGCCCTTGAGCTTGGCATAGATATCGGTGGCTTAGACGCGGTCATCATGGCAGGGTATCCCGGCACGATCATTTCGACGTGGCAACAAGCGGGAAGAGCTGGCCGCGGACAGGACGAGTCGCTTGTGACTCTCGTTGGCTTTCATGACCCCCTCGACCAGTACTTCATGACACACCCGAGTGCGCTGTTCGGGGGGTCTCACGAACACGCAATTACCGATCTTTCGAACGCGTACATCACCCTCGGCCACGTCATGTGTGCGGCCGCCGAGATGCCGCTGCGCCTGCCTGAAGACGCCGCGTACTTTCCCGCACTCCTTTCAGAATCACTTGACGAGCTGCAGCGTCAAGGCTTGGTTAAGGCCACACCTCACGGCTGGGTATATTCGGGCAGAGGCAGGGCTAGCGAAGCGGTGCCTCTGAACGCTCTCTCGTCGCATACGTTCAAGGTGCTTCACGAGGGACGGCTTCTCGAAACCCTCGACAAGACTCGCGCTTACAGGGAGGCCCATGAAGGCGCTGTCCTGCTTCACGAAGGCGAGACATACGTTGTCGAACACCTCGACTTGACCGACGCCATCGTCTCTGTGCGCAAGAAGGACGTGGATTACTATACGGAGCCGCTGAAAACCGTTGATCTGCGCATCGTCAAAGAGCTTGAAAAAAGGAACCACAGCGCGCTCACGGTGTCTTTCGGTGTCGTTGAAGTCATAGAGCAGTACACCGCCTACAAGATGCTGCGCTATGATCAGGTCGTTGGGATCGAGAGCTTGGCCCTTCCACCATTAAAGTTTACTACGGCCGCGCTGTGGTTCAGCATTCCTGATGAGACTATCACGCGTCTGGCACACGAGAAGCTCGACGTGGGCGGTGGCCTGCACGGGGCAGAGCACGCTCTGATCGCTATGATTCCCCTGCACGTTATGTGCGACAGGCGGGACATCGGCGGCGTTTCAACGGCGTGCCATCCCGATACCGCTGCTGCTACGATCTTCATTTACGACGGGTTTGAAGGGGGGATCGGATTAGCCGAAAAAGCCGCCGAACTCATCCGTGAAATCGTCGGCGTCACCCGGGAACTTGTCGAGGGATGTTCCTGTGAAGCCGGATGCCCGGCGTGCATCTATTCCCCGAAATGCGGGAATGACAACCAACCTCTGGACAAGCAAGCCACGATTATCTTGCTAGAACAACTTGTGAGTTTGGCTTCAGCACCAGCGCTGGCCGAGGACCGTAACGTACCGCACTAAGTTCAGCAGACGCTGGGGGCACGCGCGCCTGGGTCCCGATGCGCGTATGGCTTCGAGGGGGGGTCTAACCCTGCATTGCACGCGCGTCTTGCCAAGTGTTCAACAAACACTTAATACGACGCAACACAGACTCCGTGACTACTGCAGGAAAAGGAAGTGGTGAGCTCGTGCCGTTTGCCGTCATTCCCGCCATCGACGTAAAAGATGGCCGTTGCGTGCAGCTTGTTGGGGGCGTGCCCGACGAGGTCCTCGTTGCGCTTGAGGACCCTATTGCTGTTGCGAAACACTGGATTGATTGCGGCGCCGACTACCTTCATGTCATCGATCTTGATGGCGCGTTTGGGAAGCCACGAAACCTGAAGCTAGTCTACCAGCTCGCGAAACTCGACGCGTTTATCGAGGTCGGAGGTGGAGTTCGCTCCTATGAAGACGTCGCTGATTTGCTCCACACGGGAGCAAGCAGGGTTATCCTAGGCACCGCCGCGGTGCGCGATCCTACAATCGTCCACGACATGACTCGCGAATTTGGCAGCGAGGCCATCATGGTGGCGGTCGATGCGCGAGGAGGCGAAGTACTCGTAGAGGGATGGACCCGCAGTTCCGGCTTGAGGCCGCAGGAGCTTGGTCTGCTCTTTCAGGAGCTAGGGGCAGGTTCACTGCTCTTTACAGACGTCGAAAGGGAAGGAAGGATGGATGGCGTTCGCAGTGACGTCATCCACGCTCTCGTAGAGTACGTCAACATCCCTGTGATCGCGTCTGGTGGTGTTGGCGCTCTGGACCATATCAGAGACGTTGCGCTCGCGGGGGCAGCCGGCGTGGTCATCGGCTCAGCCATCTACACTGGGAAGTTTGCGCTAAACGAAGCGTTTAACATCGTGAGTGACCTCTAGAATACATGGTTGATATGCGCATCGCTGACGTGGCGAGAACGACTAAAGAGACTAAAATCGAGCTTCATCTCAATCTCGACGATGCGTCGGAGAGGGCTATAGATACGGGCGTGCCGTTTTTCACGCACGTCCTTGAGGCGCTGACTTTGCACGGCGGCATCGGGATACGGCTAAGTGTCCAGAGTGACGGAAACCCCCATCACGTCGTCGAGGACGTCGGCATCGCGCTCGGAATGGCACTGAGAGACGTAATTGCGAATATGGAAGGCATAAAAAGGTTTGGAAACGCCTCCATTCCCATGGATGATTCGCTTGCTACCATTGCGGTGGATGCCGCGGGGCGAAGCTATGTCGTCTTCAATGCCACCATCGCCTCCGGGGTGGACGGCATCGACGCTAGCTTGGTCAAACACTTCATGCAATCGCTCGCGTCTCACGCCATGCTGACAATCCACGTGAACGCCTACGGCTCGGATGACCATCACACGATCGAGGCAATATTCAAGGCCGTCGGCGTTGCGCTCAGTGAGGCACTGCAGCCAAGACAGGGGATCCGAAGCACAAAGGGGCTGCTGTAGACCATTTTTGGCAGTCTGGCATTTCGCCGTGTTTTTGCAGAAGAAGCACACTAGCGGTGGAACCGTCGCCTCAGCTCTCACCAAACATCAAAGGACTAGCGTTGTGCCCTCAAAACGGTGCACTGGGCATACCAGTCTTTCCAATCCTCTGGCACATCCCAGAACGGACACTCGAACAACGGCGACGTCCATTGCTTAAGACGTGTGCAGTGGTAGTTGTCGTCGCTGAACTGTGCCTGATGGCGGCAGAGAGAGCAGCGACGCAGTGGAATATTTCCAACGTCAAAGAGCGCCCAGTCAATATCGTGCATTTGGCACCTCCAGGGTAGCCACAGCCTGACTGATCAAGCAATCGCTAGGGAGGGTTCCTCACCGCTGCCCGGAACGATGCGATGCGACATAACGTTTGTGCTAGTGTTCGTTTCTAACATGCAGCGCGACGGCCCTGACGCTTTCCCCCTTGCCGACGAAAGCCAAGGAAAAATGACAATAAAACTAATATATTGACTAATTAAGGCAATTTAGAAGCCATTTTGCAAATTAAAGCTTAAGGCCCATTAAGCTCCTTTATAACGTACCTGCGTGCTCGAACAGCTCGTAGTGCCCGATTATGGGGTCAGCGATGAAGGAGGATACGTGAAGCAGAATGTGAAAAACGCGCTTTCTTGGCCGTGGTTGTCGCCGTGTTGGGCGTGGCAGTCAGTGCAAGTGGTCGCGCGACGCCCACGAAAACGACCCTTAGCTAGACGTAGCTCGGCACGGCAAGCGTTGTGCCGCTGCTAGGCGGTGGTTTAAAGGTCTCGGGACAGCTCTCAGGTTATCCGACTGGGTTCGCCAACGGCATCCCGCTTGCTAACCAACCGATCACCCTTATGTCAACAAACGACCTGACTCGAAGCGGCCAGGGGTGGATAACGCCCCGTGCGGCTGCGTAGATCTGCAGCCCAGCAGACGGCTCAAGAACCCTAAGGCTTAAGTCAAACGACTTCGCATTCACGCCTATGCAGGAGGCGCTGATTGAAAAGCTGGAAGCTTTTGGCCTGAGCGCGAAAGAAGCTAATCTGTACTCACTGTTGCTTAAATACGGACCAAAAACGACCGGAGAGCTCGCCAAACTGCTGCACAGTTATAGAGTCGACGTGTACCGGATCCTTGAAACTCTTGGAGAAAAAGGGATGGTCGAGGAATCGGTCGAGAAGCCGACGAGATACGCGGCGGTGCCAGCCGAGCCGGCGCTTGAAGCCGCGATGATGCGCCACGCATATGAGCTTCGCTGGATGGAAGAGAATCGAGACGGGGTGTTGAAGCTCGCCAACGAGTACTTGGCCAGCGAGGTTCTTGCCAACGACCTCCACACGTTTAAAGTAATTAAAGGCCGTTCTAATACGCTTGCGGCGATGGAGCAGCTCGTTAAGATCGCAGAAGAACGGATCGCAGTGATTTCCCCGCTCGGTGGCATTTCGATACTCTCTGGAAGTGGGCTGCTCGAGCGTTTCATTGACGCAACAAATAGGGGCGTGCGCGTCAGGTACGTCACCGAAATTCTTCTTCGTAACATCGATTCCACGCGGGATGCGCTCGCAGGAGGCATTGAAGTTCGCCACTACGAGGATTACGCAGGTGTGCGGTTTCTGGTCGCCGACGCGCGCGAGAGTTTGACGACGATCACGTTCGACTCCCGCCGTCACGGAAGAGAGGCGGCTGACACCGCTTTTTGGACGAATAGCGCCGAATATGCACAGTATCTCGAAGCGAGCTTCGAGCTGCTGTGGGATAACTCCGTCGATGCCGTGAAACGCATCGACCACGTACTGGCTGACGCACAAAAAATACGGCAAGGCACCGCCAAAAATAGCTCGTAGCGCGCTGGTAAGTCAAGACGAAGCTTTTTTTTGGATATAGGTTTCACGTGGCATGCAGGGCCAGCGACCGTTTTTGTGACGTGATGTCCATGAAGGGAGCGCGCGTGCGTGCGATTCTGCTCATCGTCATTGTCGCGGCGCTTCTGCGTTTGTCGCAGCACCGATCGCAGCGACGACGATGGTTTCGGTTGACAAGAGGCAAATGAACGCCGGAGCCGCAGTCCTCATCCAGTCCGACGTCGGTAAGCCGGGCGATACGGTGAAGATCTAGTACTATTACGACGCCAACAAGAACGGCACCGACGATGACGGAAGCACCTGGACGTCTATCGCGGTCGTGAAAGGACGGCGGGCCGAACAGCTTAATCCCGGGCCCGAGCGGACAAATAGAGTAGCGCTGGGTGCCGCCCTCAAATCTCACCGAGGGGCAATACCTCATAAGGGTCACCGACTCAGACAATTCTACCCCAAAGATCGCGACGGTCGATATCACGAGCCTCGCGACGCCACAAATTTCATTCCTTGTTAACGGGGCAGCCACGACCCGCGTCACTCCCGGAGGATTCGTCCAAGTTCAGGCAGACGTCAGCAATAACTGCGCGCCGTGCCACAGCGGCGACCCGTCAACCTGGAACGCCTCGAGCACGGGATACGATGCGCAGAAGGACGCACGTCACGGCGGACTTATCTGGCCTCACAGGCAATCGGAACGACACGGCGGTACCAGCGGAGATGATGCTCGGGCACGGCCTCGTGGGGTGGAACGTGCAGCTGTCGCCAAACTTGCGCGAAAGCGCGATCGGCCAGGTCTACATCCAGGTGACGCAGGCCTACTTGACGATATCTAGTCACAACGCGACGCAAGCCAATGCGACACACAATGCAACGAACGCCACGAGCAACGCGACAAATATCCTCGCCAACGCCACGCCGAGCAACACAACGCTTACCATCACAGCCATCTCTGAACCTGCGTACCAGAACGACACTGTCCTCGTCAACGTGACGGTGCTCAACCGAGGAAACGACACCGCGACGTCAAGGTTCCTCGTCTTCGATAATCTGCCGCGCGAAATCAGCGTCGACAATGGAGGCGCGGCAGATATCGCTCCCAATTCCACCGCGATCTTCCCGGTAACGATCACAGCCTCAAGTGGCGCGTCAGGCAATTACGACCTCGCTTTCCACGCGACAAGCGGAAACCTCATGAGCGAGAACAGAACGATCCCCATTCAGATCGGCACCCCAGCCGTTTCAGCAGCGAAGAGCGGAAGCCCGCTGCCCGGATTTGAGGTCGGCTTTGCGCTCACAGGATTGTTAATCGTCGCGTGCCTCGTGAGCAGACAGAAGTAGCCTATCGCGTGCGCGGCACAAGCGTGCGTATTTATACGTCCGTGTGCCATCTCTCTCAACATGCACGCCGGCCAAGTCTATGACGACGCAGAAGCCGTCATCATGGCGGTGAATGAAACCCCACAGTATCGCGACGAGATCATCGACGAGTTCATCGACCAGATACTGCGCCGGCGTAAGCGCCGGTTCTCGACTTGGCGCACGACCCTGATTCTTCTCGCGGTCGGCGCTCTTGGGACGCTGTTTGTGGATCGCCTCGTCTCGTTTCCGTTGAGTCTCTTCGCGCTCGCGTTCCTGTGGATTACGATCGTCGCGGTGTGGGCGGCGGTCCGCTTGATCGCGATCCTCGACCGTCACGTCACGCGTTTCGCGCTGATGGGGCTCCTTGCGCGCACAGCCGCGCGCCGAGGCGTGTCCGGAAGCGTCCTCGCGTGGCTTGCGCTCGCCGTTGCTAAAACGTGGCTTAAGCGATTTGTCGGCCGGTACCTCGACTAACAGCTTATGATCGTGGCGGTTAGCTTATGGCCGTGAAAACGTGCAGCATTCGTGCTGCGCATTCCCTCGGCGTGACGTCTCAACTGAAAGCGCTACGATCGCCCCGCTTCGTCGGCGTCATACCCCTCGTGCACAACGCGCGCGATTTTGCGCACTAAGCCGGTCGGATCTTTCGCTTGAAAGATGTTCCTGCCTATCGCGACGCCGCGCCCACCTGCGTCGATCGAGTCTCTGACCATCTGCAGCAGGTCTCGTTCGGTGTCCATTTGCGGGCCACCGGCGACCACGACTGGCACGGGGCATCCTTCGACTACCTCCTTAAACGTGTCAACCTCACCTGTGTAATTCGTCTTTACGATATCAGCCCCGAGCTCCGCGCCTACGCGCGCGGCCAGTTTCACGTGCTCGACGTTGTGCTCATCTTCGACCTTGGCGCCTCGCGGGTACATCATCGCTAAAAGCGGCATGCCCCAGTAGTCGCACCGTTCCGAGATCTGTCCGAGTGTGGTGAGCATTTCGGCTTCGTTCTGCGCCCCTACATTCACGTGCACGCTGACAGCATCCGCGCCAAATTTGAGGGCCTCTTCAACGGTTCTGACGAGCACCTTGCGGTTCGGATCGGGTGCGAGCGAGGTGCTCGCTGACAGATGGATTATAAGCCCGACGTCGCGGCCGTAGCCTCTATGACCGTGTTTTGCAAGACCGATATGCCCAAGCACGGCGTTGGCCCCGCCTTCGGCGACCCTGTTAACCGCGATGCGCAGATCTTCCAAACCTCTGATGGGGCCCACGCTGACGCCGTGGTCCATAGGCACGATGATTGTGTTGTTCGTGTTCCGATTAAAGATGCGCTCAAGGCGTATTGACTTCCCGATGTACATATTGCAAGGTTTTTTGCGCGGGAATAATAAGCTTATGCGCCTTTTCACACACGGCGCGAGATGACCACTGAACAACTAGTCGGCGAGTTCTAAAGCTCGCCGACTCTTTTGCACCTGGAAAAGCGAGAGAACATTTTTTTCCTGCGAAGGTATTTGAGCTTGCACTCCATGATGCGTGTAGAACACAGGCGACGCCATGCCACGGCATTTGGACGACTTGCGGTGCAAGCAAGACCAGTTCATCCATAGGTTGTATGCCGTGACCGAGGGAGACACGTGCACGTGTGGAGACGTTCGGACGATCACAAAGAAGCTCGGCTTTGATCGCCACACCTCTGGCTTAGTTGTCCGCTATTTCTTGGGCAAGGGAATTATTGAACAGCGCCACGTGTCGCGTTCTAACCTCGCGAAGTTGACTGACAAGGGAGTTGACTTCGTCGAGGTCACTTTTTCGGCCGTGACGCACGTGTTTGAGACAAAACTGCCTGATTGCGTCGACGGTGCTGCGTGCGTGCTCGAAAGACATCGTTCGTCTGCTCTCGCCACTACCAGGAATAGGCCTGCATAGCGGCGTTGGGAAGGTTTCTCAGAAGGCCCTCACAAGCGGATGAAAGCGCTCGTGCGAGTCGGACCATCTAGAGCACTCATGATCCTCCCTCGTTTGGGGTAACGAGAGCGATTTTCGACTGCGGCCGAAGCAGGCTTAACTGGTGAACGCACAAAAGCTAGCGGAGACACCCAAATGGATACATTAGAAGCGATAGGGTCGCGGAGAAGCGTTCGACGATACACGGGGGATGAAGTGAGACGATTCGAAAGCTGCTTGCCGCCGCAATGAGTGCACGGTCAGCAGCCAATGAACAGCCGTGGGAGTTTATTGTCATCAAGGATCGAGCGATGCTCGATGCGATTCCGGCGTTCAGCCCGTTCGCACGCATGGTAATCCGCGCACCTCTCGGCATACTTGTCTGCGCCGACACGCGAAAGCTCGTCATTCCGGGATTCTGGGTGCAGGACTGCGCAGCCGCCACACAAAATTTGCTCATCGCCGCCCACGCGCTCGGGCTAGGGGCGGTATGGGCAGGCGTCTACCCGATGGACGGGCACGTGGCCGGATTTGCGAGGCACTGCCAGCTTCCGGACGGCGTCGTGCCGCTGGCGTTTGTTGTCATAGGCCACCCGGCTGAACGGCTTAAACCCCAAGATCGGTTCAACGAACACAAAATTCACTCAAACGTATGGTGATGTTACGCCTAATCGCGACGCAGGGATTCAAGTGTATTTTTGATCGCATCAACGAATGTTCGGAAAAACGGTTTAGGCCAACGTGAATGCCTGGCGCTGCACCTTTCCTGCGATATGCTTAAGTGTAATTGTATCTGAATATATATCTAAAGACATTCCCAGCATCTTTGCCTTTTAAAAACTATGGACCAATATCTCATTAAAAGGTTTGAGCAAGCTGAAACGCTTTCTGACATCTTTGAGGTTGTCAAGGCGACCGTCGAGAGGTCGATGGGCGCGAGCCGCGGCGGCATGATGCTCGGCCTCGCCAACCTCGGCAATCAGCCTGGTGGCTTCTTTGGCGCGTTCTACCCGGTCGGGTCGAATGTCATCGTAATGAACCAGGTACCCCTCGAGCGGATAAAGGAGACCAACTCTGCGCTGTGGAAGCCCTACGTGTTTCACGTGCAACTCCACGAGTATCTGCACTCGCTTGGCTATTTGAGCGAGAACGCAGTGCGGCCGCGCGTGTACGCGATCACCAAGAAGGTCTTCGGTGATGAGCACTCCGCAACTCTTCTCGCGGCACATCCGGAGCGCTTTATCCCGAACCTCGCCTACCCGAACGTCTCGTGGCAGCCGAAAGATCTCAAGATCAAGCTCATCGAGGATTTCGACCGCTCAAGCGCGAGTTACTTCGCTTAGGTTCGGTACTTTTTCACGCTTTTTTGCTTGACGCATACTCCGCAGAGCGTACCCTCCCGCGCGCCCAGCGAGGCGAAGATCCCGAGCACAAGAGCACGGTCACACCGAGAACGCGCGTTGGTTGCTCTGCTAGTGCTCCGCGGCGCTCAAGCTCACCCCCCGATCCGATGATGAGATCGAAGCGCTCGCCTCTCGCGTCGGCCCGCTGCACCCTGAGCCGGAGCGTTCACAGTGGCGATGAGCACACAGAGCGGAATGTTCAGGCAAAACATGCTGCGGCACCCGACGTACGGCGCGAGGAGCCTGCCAAGAAGCAGGCCGACCGAAAAACCACTTAAGACGGCGGCGACACTAATGCCGAGGGCCTTGCCCTTCTCGCCTTCCGGGTACGCCAACATAAGATGGCAAAGCCCCTGCCAGTGATCAGCGCGGCCGCGAAGCCAGGAACGCCGAAAACTCGATGACCGAGGCGCTTGAAAAGCTGAGGGGGATGCAAAACGACGCGAGCGCGGAAAGCAGCGCTTTATGTATGGTGAAGGACCATGGATCATGAACGATGTAATCCGTCCGATCCGCCCGAACCGAGAGTGGGAGGCAAGATCGCTATGGCAACATTTATTTGGCGCGGCACGTGGACCGCGAAAGGGATGGAGGAGATCAACGACCTGCCAAAACGATACGAGATGGCGCAAAATGCTTTCAAAGCAGCGGGGGCAGACCTCAAAGATCTCTACATCACGATGGGCACGGACGATTGGACCGGAATTGTCGAGGCCCCGAACGAGGACGCGATGATGAAAGCACTACTCACGATCGCGAGCAGCGGCATGGCGAAATCGCAGACGATGTCCGCAGTCCACATTGCGAAAGCGCTCGATATCCTCAAAGAGCTCAACGAATAGCCCGATCCGCAACTAGAAATCTTTTGTCACGCTGAAATGGGGTCGTCTGAGGCGCATATTTATAATCTTTTTTGTGGTGCTTGTGTTCAGCGCGCTTCTGACTCCCCTCGTCTCCTAGCATAGGCCTTTATTTCTGGCAACCACGTGAATCTGCGCTCAGCGTCTGTGGTCAAAGATCCCACTAATCGTGGGCGTTGTATACCGCGCTCGAGACCGGACAAGTCCAGTACCACCGTTTCGTTATTGCCGAGGGGCAGAACATCTTTGTCCAGTCATACAAGAACACGCTCGCCTCCGATCTCGCTTTCATCCCGAGCTCGGTGCTCATTGGCCCAGGATTGATAGGCAGCGGGACCGCGCTGTCAAGCCGCGCGGTGCCTCGGCGCAATGGACGCAAAAGCGCCGCGCGCGATCATCAAGCGTCACGTGAGATGGTAGCGCGCCAAGCGCGACGGGAGCAAAGCAGAGCTGCAAAATGTTGGGTTGCGCGACACCGACTTGACGTGGAGCTCAGGCGGGGTAAGCAGACACGCGCCGCTTTCACGCACGCTGAGCTCCGTAGGGCAAAACTCTAGGAGGCGGTATTTTGAGGCGCCCCGTAGCACGAGGAGCCTTGGCTATCAAACGCTAGTGGATTTGCGTAAATGGAACATGATTTAAGGCACCACCACAAGACATGCGTCGCAGCTCTCACACTCATATGCGCGTAGAACTGTTGTCTGCTTACCGTGCCGTCGAAAAAGAGGTCTGTGCGCTCGGAAGGAGCGTTGTCCATTACTACACGAAAGACACGCTGCGCAACACGCTCGTCACATACGCCGCCATCAAAGCTGTCGTTCTTTTAGGCGCCGTCCTGGTTAGCCTGAGACTCCAGCCTGCGGCATTGATGCAAAACCCGGTGTTCCTCGCCAGGTGGGACGGGGGATGGTATCAAGGCATCGCCTACCAGGGATATGCGTTCAACTACCCTAACTCGGCCGCGTTCCCGCCGATGTACCCGCTCTTGATCAAGATTTTCAGCGTGAACCAGCCAACGCTTATGCCAGTGATAGAGGTGCTCATCTCAAACGCATTTTCGTTCCTCGGGCTCTACTATCTCTACAAACTCGTCCCTTTGGTTATCAACGAGAGGTACCGGCTCCGGGTGTGCTTCGCGTACATGGTGTTCCCCGTGCTCCTTGTGTGCAACCTCGTTTCATATTCAGAGCCGATCTTTCTCACCTTCACGATTGGCGCGTACTACTACTGGAAGCGGGAGAGATTTGGTTACGCGGCCTTGTTCGCGATATTTTCCATCTTCACGCGCCAGGTCGGCGCGCTCATCCTCGTCATCTTCATCGTGGACGCAGTGTACGGGTACTTCGCGCGCCGCAAGCGATCGCACGTTAAAGAGCTTGCCGTTATCGTCGCCACCTGCGTGGGCGTTGGGCTGCTGTACGTCTTCTACTTTCTGCGGTTCGGCAACCCTCTCATCGTCTCGAGCGTCGAAGCCGCTAACTGGAAAGGCAGCCTGTCCGCCGTCAACATAATCAACAACGTAATCAATTATGGCTTGCAAACGCCGCCGCTGGTGCCGTTCAACTACGCGATCGTGCCCATCTTCTTGGTCGATGGGCTGCTGGTGGTCGCGACTGTGTTGGCCCTCGTCAAGCGAGATATGGCACTTGCCACGTACTCGTTCGTCTCACTGGCCGTGTCTGCGGCACTCAGCACCTGGCCTGACTCATTTGTGCGCCTTATCGCCGCCATATTTCCGATATATCTTTTCCTCGGCCTCATGTTGTCAAACGACTGGCGTAAGAATCTCGTGATTGGGATCATCGCGGTTGTCATCGCGATGCAGAACCTGTTCATTTGGATCAGCGGCGCGTGGCTCTACTAAATCTCGCTTGTCGCGTCCACGGTAACGCAGGCGCAAATGCGTCCTATCCACCCGCCGCGTACGAGCCCGGTCGCGCCAACTGCGAACATCGCGGTAACGACCCCCGTCGCAGGCGGGACCTTATCCATCGGGAATTCATCTCGAATCAGTGCAAATGCGATCGAGCATCGCAAGGCCGGCTCCCTCAATGACTAAAAATGAGCAAGCTGCCAATGCCCCATGCAAAGCCGTTCCCGACGACCGCCACAGTGTAGAATATGAGCGCGGCCATAAGAAGCCTCTTTTTTCCGTGCGTGTCTCCGAGCTTGCCAAATGACGGCGACGGCAGGTTGCCCAAGAGCAGATAGATACCGGGGACCCACAGGATCAGAGCCCCGTTGTGCGAAACTCTTCCTGCTGTATCGGGTGCGCAGGAATAAGCATGGACTCGCTGAACGACACTATAAGACTCTGAGGCTCAAAATTATTAAAACAAGCCTTGTATTGGTGTCAGAGTTGTTCATGCTTGTTGGCGCAGCGTCGCCGCAACTTTTAGAACGACGTTACAAAGACCGCACGACCTCGGCTTGCGAGTTCTTGGGCATTTACGGCAGTCATATCGTAGCACTAGCGTTCACAAATCACATAAGGGTTTTTGTTTACTTCGCGCGTATTGCCCAGAGCCGCTCACGGATCAGGCATCCTCCAAGGCCTCATTGCTCCTGCACCTACATCGGATTCGCCCCAAACTGGATTGCTTTGGACGGTGACGGCCGCTTCTTACGCCCTCAAAATTCTTTACTTGAGCGTGAGGCTCGGAGCGGCTACAACGCCATACGAACTCCCAAACGCCAAACACAAGGCGCTAATGCCAAGATCGTCAGGTTTAAGTCATCGACTGACCTAAAGTCTTCAAGTTGCGATTTCAACTGCCCGTTGTCCGATCGCAGGAAAGGGGTTGGATGCACGGCGTACAGATGCCAGAGGAGGGGTTTTTACGGGCACTGAAGTAGGAGATGAGCTCACAGGCCCGCGGCTATCACCGCTCGCACGGCTCCTGGTCATGGCGGCGAGCGCGATAATAATACTCGCTGGAGTGAAGGCCGCAGCCGAAATTGTTGCTCCGGTTCTTTTTGCGGTCTTCCTCGCGACGCTCGCGAGCCCGCTCCTTCAAAGTCTCGAAAATCGGGGACTTTCCACCGCGCGCGCGCTTGTCGTGATGATTGTTGGAACACTCGCGATCGGGGGTGGCTTTATCGCCTTGATTTACCTTTCGATTCGCCACGCGTTCACGTTGCCATCTGCCACGAACCCCAGTGCGATTGCCGCGGCGCGTTCATCGCTCTCAGGTTTCGGGCTCAACGGGACACTAGACCCGGCGAGCATCCTCAGCGACAAGTTCGTTCTCGACGCGAGTGGCGCCGTTCTGCACGCCCTGGGCAGTGCGCTGTTGCAACTCGTCGTCTTGATCACATTGTTCGTATTTTTCTTGATCGCCTTTCCGAGGTTTCGGACAAAAGAGGTCTCGGACTACGTCGACTCAAACCCCATATTTTCTCCGTTACTCGCCGTCAGGCGAGACCTATGGAACTTCGTGGTCATCCGAGCAAAAGTGAATGCGTTTATGGCGATCCCCGCCACGATTTTTCTGGTGATCGCGGGCATTGACTTCGCCCTTTTGTGGGGAGTTTTGCTCTTTGTCTTCAGCTTCATACCGTATATCGGGTTCGCGCTGGCGACGATTCCACCCGCGCTGCTGGGATGGGTTGAGTATGGACCCGTGGGAGCGGTCGCGGTCGTGCTCGTTTTTGTGATACTCAACGTGATCGCCGAATACGTCCTCTTTCCGCGATACGCAGGCAAGGGGCTCAACATCCCGGCATGGGTCGTGCTCGTCTCGGTCTTCTTCTGGGGTTGGCTTCTGGGGGCTCTGGGCACGCTTATCGCGGTGCCCATCACGCTCTTGATTCGAGTTTTGCTGAGCAACTACACGGAGGCGTGCTGGCTTGTGGATCTGCTTGGCGGTGAGGCGTAGCTCAGATTCGGAGATGCGCAGACGCGCCGCTGCACGAGGATTCGCGGCTTGCGATGCCTTGCGAAGGAGGTCGAACTGTGGCCCTTGACGGTCGAAACGAGCATTCACTCAAGGATCAGCAGCGTGCTCGCGCCATAAAGTAGCCCTGCGGCAACCACAAACACTCCGACGTAGGCAACGAGCGCCAGACTCGGTGTGGCGGCGCCCAATACGTCATCGGCGATATAGATGAGCACCAATCCACAAACAGTGACTGCGAAAGCTGCAGCAAGTCCTGCACGCCTCTGCCGTACACGAGCGCGCCACGTTCTCATTTGGGACATAGGACCTTTGCCTCTTGCTCCCGCGGTTTGTCTAAGACCTTACTCCACCCTTACCGTGCTCGGAGACCAAGGGCGTTATAGAGCGCGGCTCACTGTAGAACCCGAAGTGAGGGGAGCTTCTGGTCCGGATTAAATAGATTATGGGTTTGCAGGGAGTGCCGGGGACGTAGTAGTGATGCCGGCCGAGTGACTTAGCGCCATTCCGCAACTTAGACATGAACAGCCACGCTTCGCCAACACCTTTCGCAGACACAGAGGAGCAGCGCAGCATGCAATAGCAATGACAACTAAAATAGCACGGGTGTCGGAGTGACCAGACAACCTCGCATCAGCAGCAAGCGCGTGAGTGATTTTCCTATCATTTTTACCCGTAACACGCGTCATATATCGCCTTCCAAGACGCTGGAGTCATTGATAAACGTTGTCCCCGTAGCCACTGACAGCTGGCCCTTTGCGCCACAAAAACTCGCATGATGAAAGTGCCTTCTGGTGCATAGGGCTGTACGCGCATCACGGGAAGCCAAGCATGTTAACGCGGATGCACTGCACGCTTTTTCCACAACTTCCGTTCACCGCACGATGAGAGGCAAGAGGGGACTGCTACACTGCCTTCGCTTATCGCCAGCGGTTTATATGAAAATGCAAAATATCGGGCGATGAACGAAAGAAGCGAGATCGCGATCCTAGTTTCAGTCTCGGTCGTTTCATCGTTGCTCTTATACGTGCCGTTCGCATTAAATATTCACGCCATTTTGGGGGTGCAACTGCCAGAGACAGGGATCTCGGTCATAGAACGGTACTATGATGGGCCGCTCTATGTTGTGGTCTCGAAAACGTTCTATGCCCCAAGCGCCGCCATCTACGGCGCGATTGGCTTGCCACCTGCATATTTCGCTGCGCACCTGCCAGGGTACCCCGTCGTGATTTGGCTGTTTTCGCTTGCAACGAGTCCATTTATCGCGATGGTGGTGGCAAACCTTGTTATCTCCGCTGGGGCAGTCGTCGTTTTTTACACGCTTGCGTCCAGGTTCAAGCTTGCTCACGATCCGTTTTCCTCCTCGCTTCTCTTCCTTTTTTTCCCACCGCGCTGGTTCTTGTACCGAAGCGTCGGCGCGTCAGAACCACTCTTCGTGCTCGCGACCTTGTTAATGCTCTACGCTTTGAAAAAAGATGCGCCGGGCAAGGCCACGCTCTGCGGCGTTGCGGCCGCGCTGACACGCATATGGGGCGTGCTGACCTTTATTGTACTCATAGGTTCTTGGCTCTGGAACAAGAAGCTGACGCCGAAGCGAGTCCTGGTGGCGCTCGCGATCCCAGCATCGCTATTGTCGATATTCGCGTGGTACGCGTATTCACTCGGCAACTTCTTCGCCTTCTTTGCGGTGAACGCGGGGTACTTGGGAGCCCCCCTGCAGCTTATTCCTGCACGTACTGTGCTCCCTGAGACCAGCAGCGCATTCGCAGGCGAGTGGTACGTCGTGCTCTTTTTCCTCTACGGCCTGGGTATCGTTAGGCTCTACGAGAAGCGCTTCCGCGAGCTTTTTTTGTACGCGCTGGTGATGTTCCTGCCGTTGTTGTTTGTGTTTCACGAGGACATCAGCCGTTATTTGCTCCCTATCGCACCAGTCGCGTTGATCATCGGCTTCGACGAGCTGATCCCGAAAAAGCGACTCTATTTCCTGATTCCGTTCGCGTTGCTCTGTGTGGCCGCCTACCTGTACTGTGTCGCAGTTTTGCCGACCAACGTGCTGCCCCTCGACACATTCGGGCACCTTTCACAAGCGCTCGGCGTCTAACCTGAAAACCCTCGCGAGGCCAATATCTACTCGTCAGGGATATTCACGCCTCCACTGCGAAAAATCGTTCACGCTCACGGGGGGTTTTGACAATGCGCGACTGCGGGCACGTGCACGACAGGTGTGCGCGAGAACGCGCGCAGCCTTGATGCCACGTCGACGTTGCTAGGTTCTCGCATACCCCCGAACGACGTCGATAAATTCGTCAAAGCCGTGCCGCATTGAATACACGTGTACGTGCTGTTGCGATGCGAGTACGTTATATTCGACAATGCCATCGAATCCGTCAATCCCGGTTCCCCGGATCATTTTGTACGCAAATCGGACGTCGCGGTCTGGATCGACGACCGAATAATGAAACTCGTTGCCACGGAGTCTGTCACCGCGGCCTGCAATCGGACAGTCAAACACGATCTCAACTTCTGAGTGGCCGAGCCCTTGCAACTGATCGGTCATGCGCACCTCAGCGGGAACAATGCCAGCAAGTTTATGCATAGCACCTTCACAAGTGATGAGCGAGCGCGACAGATATAGGAGCCCGCCGCCCTCTGCCCAAACAGGCATGCCTTCCTCTGCTCTCGCACGCAATTCGCGGAGAAGCGTGGTGTTTTCGGAAAGCCGTTGAGCGTGCGCTTCAGGAAATCCCCCACCGATATAAAGGCCGTCTACGGACGGGAGTCGCTCTGTGAGGGGCGAGAAGTACTTCACTCTCACAAAACGTTCGAGCGCCTCGATATTTGAGCGGTAGTAGAAACAAAACGCAACATCTAGAGGAATGCCGACAGCTGGGCGTGCGTCGTGGACTGCCGCCGAAGCGGGGGCTGAGGCACCAAGCTCTGCTGCGGAGCGGATTATTGACGCAACGTCAAGATCGTTATAGACCGCCAAGAGCTGTTTCTCGGTCTGCTCTTCCTCATACGTTTCGCTTGCATAGCCATTGCGCTCCCACACGTCCTTCCGAAGAACACCCATCAGAGGTGTGCCAATCCTCTCCAGCGCACTTCGAACGTCATTGATGTGCTTCTCACTGCCGACGCGCGTCGCGACCACACCGACGATACGTGCGTCGCTCTGCGTGCGCGAAGCGTACTCGACAAATCCGAGAACCGTCGCGGCTACGCTTTCTGAGGAGGCACTCGCGTCAACCGTGAGAATAATCGGGACCTTGAGGAGGCCAGCGATACGCGCCGTGCTGGACGCGCCGGTGAACAGACCGGAAGCTCCCTCGATAATGGCGACATCTGCCTTTGCTTTTGCAAGCTCACGCCTAATCCCATCTTCACCCATCAAAAAAGCGTCGAGGTTGTAACACGGCCGCCCGGTTACCTTCTCGTGACGCCTCGCATCGACAAACCCCGGTCCCACTTTAAAGGATTGCACTTTGTAGCCGGCGTTGCTGAGCCCCTTTGCGAGCGCCAAGGCCGTTGCGGTTTTTCCGACGCCTGTTCGCGTGCCGCCGATGACGATGCATTTCACGGCACCATGTAGGAGATACGCGTTAATAGCTTTGCTCAGGTTTGATTAAAGCGGGGTGCGAAGGCATCAGCTATGCCTCACGCACGTCGGACTAGTTGAAGCCCACGCCTCAGCAAATGAAACAGAACCGCGCACGCGCGGCACTTCACGTGTCAGTCCGCCGCGCCGTGCATACAGAAGTAGGCGCCGCTCAGATCATATTCTGCATAGACCGGGCAGACTGGGCAATCGCATCCCTTCATTTCAGGCTTTTTTTTGCTCACGCCCATTGCACAAAACGTACCGTCGGTGAGCTCATTTTTCACGAAGGTCGGGCAGCTTGGACAGATGCACTTCGTCATCGTCTCTTGATTAAGTGGGACTTTCATGAGAATCGCCTTGGAGTGCGTCAACGTGCGCAGGCTATTAATGCCTTTCTCGCCTGTCCAGCGTGCAAAATGAGGTGCGCTGAAATGTCTGAGCAGTTCGAGTCAACCGGGCTGACTTGCCCGAGTGAGAGCGCAATAGGCGTGCTGGAGTGGCAAGTCAGCCAGAGCTTTCGATCAGTTCAACTCCATTGAGGGTGAGCGACGCATACAGCGTGCCCTCATACGGAATAATGAGCCCTCGTGCTTCTAAGTAGTCGACGATTGTCTCGATAGTCTCCCAGTCAAAGCCATATTTGGCACCGACGTCGTAAGAGTCAATCAAGATCCCGAATCGTCCCTGCGCGATATCGTACATTTCGCGCAAAAACTGATCCTTTTTTTTCTTCATCTCAGCTGGGCTTGGCATCAGGTAGTGCAGTTAAGGCCCGAGACGAAAAAAGTTGTGAGAGGTGAACGAAAGTAATTCACGACCCAGCCGCATCCCGGCCCTTTGCCGTATGACCCAAAGTTCGCCGTCCAGAACACAAAAGGTCGAGCAAAAAAAACAGATCATATCGTGTATGGCGTAAGCTTTTTCTAATTCCGACGAAACTTTAGGCCTAGATGGCGAAGAGCTGGTCCATGAAGGAAGTCAACCGATCGGTCTCAGCTATTCGCGTAATCCTCACGCGCGTGGGTGTGCTCCCTCAATTGCTCATCGCCGCGTACCTGCACGAGATCAAAACGGGCGACGTCTCAGTCACGCGACGTTTCTACGAACAGCTGGCCCTCAACTGTCCATCCGCGCTCGATTATTTCACAGAAAGTGCGCTCAAAGTGCGCGAAAATGAAGAAGACCGCGTTAAAGGCGCTCTTCGAGAGATTCCTATCAATTAATCTCAGCGCTTGCCGTTTGTGCGAGAGGCTTTTTCCCTTCGAGATTCTAGGAACTCAAAGTGTTGTATCCCCTCGATTATGCCGGCAGCGTAGTTTTTGCGCGCCCAGTACACGTCGCCTGGCAACGCGTCGGTGTTGAGTTCGGATTTGTGATTACCCACGACCACAGCCAGAAAACCAGCAGAGAGTAGCTCTATGTCGTTCCCACTGTCACCCGCTGCCAGAACGTCACCGGGATGAATTCGAAGCCTCTTCCTGATGTACTCCACAGCCGCTCCCTTTCCCGCCTTTTCCGGAATGACGTCGAGATCGGTTCCGCTCGAGTACACGACCTTGTGTGCAATGCCTATCTCATCGAGCCGCTTGTGGATCTCCTGTATGACAAGGTCGGCGTTGCGAAACAGGTGATAACTCTGCTTAAACTCAAACTGGCGCGACTGCTGGAAAAGATGTGGGATCGTCGCGAGAGCCTGTGAGAGCTCAAGCCGGTCCCATAGACGATCGATGTGCCGCGTCCACGCGTTATCTCGCTGGTAATCGGGCCCTTCGTAGATTTCCGTGCCGACGTTGCAAAGCACATAATCCGGGGCGTGCAAACACTCGGCGACCATGATATCAAACATTTGAACCTTGTCGCGGCCTGTGACGTACGCTGCGACGACGCGTTGATGTGCGGAGAGGAGGTCCACGAGGCTCAGGTACGCGGCAGGATCACCGGTTAGCGTGTTATCGACGTCGGTGGCGAGCAGCTTCATATGCTGTTGTCATTGCGTGCGTTCTATTTAGCACCTATGACCAGAGACCCGTTCAAACAGCACTACGTTGCCGCCGTGTTAGACTCGGGTGAACGAGACGGCGTGAGGTGCGCGAGCACCAGAACTGCCGACGAAAACGAGCAGGGGCGGCATGAAGATTATGACGACTCCGTAGCAAATCTGGCCACGCGAAGGAAACGCTGCCGCATCAAGCTATCTGATGCAGGTTCAATCACGGCGTTTCGGCTCTGGACTGGTAAGTTCCCAGCACCTTCAGCCGCGAGACGTGCGGTTGTAGCGCGTCAAACGCGCTTAAGACTGCGGCATCCGATGCACTGCCTTCGAGGTCGATGTAGAAGACGTACTCCCCGAGCGAGCGTTTTGCCGGCCGTGACTCGATCTTTGTGAGGTTCAGCTGTCGTTCGGCAAACTCTCGAAGCACCTCGTAAAGGGCCCCTGGCCTGTTCCGCCTCAGCTCAAGCACGATCGACGTCTTCATATTCTCTTGCATTGCCAGCTGTCCGCCCCGCCGCGCCAAAACGACGAATCGAGTGAAGTTTTCCTTAACGTCCTGAACGTCAGCCTCGATGACCCGCAGATGGTGCAGTTCGATGGCTCGAGATGACGCGATCGCTGCGGCCTGCCGATCCTCGCTCGCCATGCGCGCCGCTTCCGATGTGCTGCTCACGGCGATCACTTTGCGTCCAAACGCGCGCAGAAACGCGCTACACTGAGCGATGGCTTGCCAGTGAGAGTACACCACGTGCACGTCTGCACCCTCCAAGGCGGCAAGAAAGTGGCGTATGGGGATGATAATTTCGCGGACGATCTGCAAAGGCGTGGCGAACAGCACGTCGAGCGCGCTTCCCACCGATCCCTCGATCGAGTTCTCCAAAGGGATGACTCCACAGTCAAGTTGGCGCGTGACGAGGTTGTGTGCCACGTCTTCTATTGTCGTGAAGTAGCATAGCGCGTCTTCTGGAAATCCCAAGGCCAGCGCTGCGATCTCACTGTACGTCCCTTCTGGTCCTAGCACACCGATGAGCATGCGTTTTTCTTCTGTCATCCGACTAATAAGGGTTCTTCGAAAAAAAGTTTTTAAATAAAAAGGCCATGCTACATTGTTACAATATAACAATGGAGAAAAAACAATGGAAACAGGAAAAGTAGTACGACTAGAACGGATCACAAATCGAGACAGCGGCAACATCGTCATCATCCCAATGGATCACGGGATCTCCATCGGCCCCGTCAAAGGCCTTGTAAACCTTTCCGACATGGTCAACAAAGTAGCCGCAGGAGGAGCAAACGCCGTTCTGATGCAAAAGGGCATGGTGCCGCACGGTCACCGCGGGTACGGCCGAGACATCGGGTTGATTGTGCACATGAGCGCTTCGACCGCCCTGGGTCCCGACCCGAACGACAAGGTGCTCGTGTGTTCCGTTGAGGAGGCTATCAAGGTCGGCGCAGACGCGGTCAGCGTGCACATAAACATCGGCTCAGAGACGGAAGCAAACCAGCTTCGAAAGCTTGGCTTTGTCTCGGAACGCTGCAACGAATGGAGCATGCCCCTCCTCGCCATGATGTACCCGCGCGGTGCCAAGGTCACGGATCAGTACGGCCAAGAGGTCGTCGCTCACGCCGCGCGTGCGGGCGCGGAGCTTGGGGCCGATATGATCAAAACGAACTACACAGGCGACCCTGATTCGTTTGCGCGCGTGGTAGAGAGCTGTCCGGTGCCGGTCATCATCGCCGGAGGGCCCAAGGTCGAGACTGACACCGAGCTTCTTCAGATGATCTCAGACGCGATCGCCGTCGGTGCCCGCGGGGTGGCGATCGGGCGCAACGTGTTTCAGCACGACAAGCCGACGCACATCGTGCGGGCGATATCGCGAATCGTGCACGACCACGCTTCGGTCGAAGAGGCGCTTCAAGAAGTGGAGCGTTAACGTTAAATGACCGCGCGTGATGTGCATGGTGGGAAACCATGAAGAGTGTCTGGATCAAGGCTGACGCAGGCCCGTGGGAGGGACGAAAGCCGATAATTACCCGCGCGCTTGAATCAGGCGCCGACTACGTGTTGGTTGGCGAAGCTGATGTGGATGCCGTAAAGCAACTCGGAGGGATAAAGGTGGCGGCCTTTGACGAGGGACGAAAGGGGCACGCCGACATCACCGTCGTAGGAAAAAGCGGAGAAGGCGACGGAACGCTTCTTCTCCCAAGCGTGATTACGGATGCGACCGACTACGAACGCCTGCAGTCGCTGACCGGTGACACCGCGGCCTTTGTTGTGATCTCCGACAAAGCGCACGAACGGTTCGCACAAGAGATTGCAGCATCGTGTAGCCATCTCATCGTTGTCGGAACAGATTGGAAGGTCATTCCTCTAGAGAATCTGATCGCCGCCCTGCAGGGCACAGTGGACATCATCGCAGGCGTGAGATCGTTCGAAGAGGCAAAAACTGCGTTAAAAACGTTGGAACACGGCTCCGATGGCGTGCTCCTCGAAACCGATGACCTCTCAGAAGTCGCAAAAACGGTCGAATTCGCGCACAAATCTGAGCACGTCACCGAGCTTGTGCCCGCTACGATAACGATGGTGAAGCCAGTTGGCATGGGCGACCGAGTGTGCATTGACACGTGTTCATTGATGGCGAGCGGTGAGGGCATGCTCATCGGCTCTGGCGCCAACGGATTTTTCTTAGTCCACGCAGAAACAGAAGAGAGCCCGTACGTCGCACCTAGGCCATTTCGAGTAAACGCAGGACCGGTGCACGCGTATATTTTCGGAGACGAAAAGACGCGTTATCTATCGGAGTTACAGGCAGGCGACGACGTGATGATCGTGCGGAGCGACGGGGAGACGCGTCACGGCGTCGTAGGCCGTGTCAAAATAGAGCGGCGCCCGTTGATCTTGATCGAGGCTGACGTGGAGGGGACGACGATAAAGACCTTGCTTCAGAACGCCGAGACGATCAAGCTTGTCGGAAAAGGTGGTGCCCCTGTCGCCGTTACTGAGCTAAAACCAGGCGATGAGGTGCTCGCGCACTGTGAACGGGCAGGACGCCATTTTGGCATCGGCGTAGAGGAGACGCTCATAGAGAGATGATAACATGATTCAGCTAGGCGATGTGATGATTGGAGGAGACGAAGGACCGAAGGTCGTCGGGGTCATATATGAGTCTGGTCAAGCGCAGCAAGCCGTGGACGAGGGGGCCGATATCATCGAATTTCGCGTCGATCTCGCCGACGACACGAGCGGGGTGCTGCGAGATCTCGAGGAGGTCGCGTTGCCGGTCATTCTCACGAACCGCCGCGTGGAAGAAGGCGGTAACGCCGCGATGAATCGCCGCGAGCAGCTCACGCCTCTCATCTCGTACGCGTCAATTGTGGACATTGAGCTGATGGCGCCAGACCGAGATGACTTAATGGCTGAGGCGGCGACGCACGGACGCCCGACGTTAATCTCTTATCATGACCTTGATGGGACGCCCTCAGAAGCAGCGATGCTTGAGCTTATGCGCACGGCAAACGGTTACGGCGATCTCGTCAAGCTCGCGGTCACCATCGAACACCTCCACGACGCGCCGAGGGTCCTTGACGTGAGTTTAGCCGCACGAGACGAAGGTCTCACGTTCTCCGTCGTCCCCATGGGCGCCCTTGGATCGCACATCAGGCCTCTTATGGGAATTTACGGTTCATCGCTGCTTTATGGGTACGTGGGGGAGCATATTTCGCCCAAGATGCGTCCCTACGGGTTCACCGGGAAGCGCGCATCGCCAGGGATGCTCAGCGTTTCGCGGCTGGAGCGCGCGCTCGAAGAGATTCGTTCATGGCAATAACGAGCGTGTACGCCGTACTCGGCAGTCCGATAGCCCACTCGCTCAGTCCCGCCATGCACAACGCCGCATTTCGCGCGCTCGACCTCAAGGCGGTGTACACGGCCTTTGAGGTCGACAAGCAGCACGCTGAAACGGCTATACGTGGGGCGCGAGCGCTTGGATTCGGCGGCCTAAACATAACCTTCCCACTCAAAGAACTTGCCTTACGCTATTGCACCCCTGACGCGTTGTCTAAGCGGATCGGTGCGGTAAACACAATCGACTGCAGGGGATCGGGCTACAACACTGACGGTATGGGAGCGGTTAGAGCGCTCGAGGAGTCGGGGGTGACGGTCAAGGATACAACCGTTCTCCTCCTTGGGGCCGGAGGCGCTGCAAAGGCAATTGCCGCGCAGCTTTTGCTCGGCGGAGCGCGCGTGTTGCTTGCGAACCGCACAGCTAGCAGATCGCTTATCTTAGCCCGACAAATGGCTGCTGCGAATATCGACTGTGGCTGCGGCGACATAGAGGCATACGGCCTGAACGACGTTGATCGTTTGCTCCCTGAGGCGAGTGTGCTCATCAACGCGACTACCGTAGGCATGCGCGGCGTGCTTGAAGGACAGACCCTCGTGACTGCGGCCCAAATGCACTCGCGCCTCGTGGTGTTCGATATCGTCTACCACCCTCTCGAAACCCCCTTGTTGCGTGAGGCTCGCGCCGCCGGACTGCACACGATTGACGGTGTGAAGATGTTGGTGCACCAAGGCGCTGCCTCGTTTGTGCTTTGGACCTCTCTAGAGCCGCCAATACGCGTCATGGAGGAGGCAGTCCGCAAGGCGCTCAAAGGGGCGAATGGATCCGACGAGGAAAAGCCATAATGTCTCTCAAAGCAGCAATAGTGGGCGGCTACGGCGAGATGGGGCGCTGGTTCGAACGATTTTTTGTGCAATACGGCCTCGAGGTGACACTTGCGGGACGATCTTCGCAGATCAACTACGCAAACTTTGACGTGGTACTGATCTCCGTACCTATTGATGTGACCTGCTCTGTGATTTCGCAAGTCGCGCCTCAGTTGAAGCCAGGCGCGGTTCTCTTCGACGTCACGTCCGTTAAGAGAGATCCCGTCAAGCAGATGCTCGCGAGCGCGCCGCCGGGCGTAGAGCTCGTAAGCGTGCATCCGCTTTTTGGTCCCACTACGCCCGATATGGAAGGCCAAACGGTCATCATCACGCCTGTACGCGGAGACCACGGACGACAGTTTCTGATGGATCTCTTCGAGACAGCTGGCGCGCGGGTTGAGGAACTCGCTGCCGAGGAGCACGACCGCCTCATGTCGGTGATTCAAGGACTGACCCACTTTAGCTACATCGCCACAGGCGCGACGCTTGAAGTCCTCGCCTTTGATATCAACCGCTCAAGACGTTTCATGAGTCCAGTTTATGAGATTCTGATCGACTTCGTAGGACGAATCCTTGGGCAAAACCCTGCAATGTACGCCTCGATCCAAATGAATACCGATCGATCCGTCCACGACGCATTCCTCAGCCAATGTGCGGCGCTCGTTGATGTCATCAACGCTGAGGACCGCGACGGCTTCGTCGCCATCATGAAGCGCGCCGCAAAGCATTTCGGGGACACAGAACCCGCTCTGAAACGCTCTAATAAGCTCATAATGGCCAAAATTCAAGAGTTGGAACAGTTTAAGCGATCTATAGGAAGCACGCGTGGACTCCGCAACGTCTATACCGGAGCCGTGCACATTGGCATCATAAAACGAGCGTCGTCCGCTGAGATTGCGGTAGAGGAAGGATCGAAGACGATAATCCTGAAGACCGAAAACGTGCAACTTTTGACGGACGCCGAGCTCGCACAGCATCGCCTCGCGCGCGGCCAGAAGCACCGTGATTTCTCTGTCGTGCTTCCCGCAGGGGCGGCTCCTGAGATCGTGAACCGTGTGCTTTCGGCCGTGCCCGGCGTTACCGAAGTGGACGTGATCGATCACTACGCGCCACGCGCCAGTTACACGTTCCGGGTCTCAACGTTTAGGGACGGCGACGTCGAGCAGTTGGATCGTGACGTCGTGGCACTGCTTGTAGGCATCGGATGCACGCTCCGATAAGAATCAGCCAAGTGGCACGACGCAAGGACGTTGCGACAGCGATGAAGGAGATATGAGATGGCCCAACTTGAATCGGTCTTTGTAACCGGCGCCACGGGTTTTCTCGGCTCGCATTTGATAGAGCGGCTCGCGCAGCGTGAGCTAACCATCAGTATTCTCACGCGCAGATCGACTAGCCAACTCGCTCAAGAAATGCCCGGCGTGAACGTTGTGCGTGGCGACCTCAGACGTCCATTCTCCATTACCGACGCTTCGACTGTGTTTCACCTGGCCGCCCAACCTCACGTCGGACACGCCCTTGAAAATCCGGCTCGGACGTTCGAGACGAACACAGCGGGCACGGTGACCCTGCTGGAGGCCATTCGACATTCGCCATCTGTCGAGAGCTTGATATTCGTGAGCACTGCGCACGTTTACGGCACTCCAAAGTACGTTCCTATCGACGAAGACCATCCTGTCCACGCTCTCGAACCCTATGCCGCAAGCAAGCTTGCTGCAGAAGCATTCATAGCAGCATACAGTAGCGCCTATGGCATTCCGACCGCTATAGCACGCCTGTTTAACGCGTACGGTCCTCGCCAACATCCTGATTTTGTCGTGCCTTCGATTATCAGGCAAGCCCTTGCCGGAGATACGTTGATGCTGGGAAACGTCTCTCCCACGCGAGACTTTACCTATGTAGATGATGTCGTAGATGCTTTGCTGCGACTCGCCGACGGGGGAGAAGGGATCTACAACGTGGCGTCAGGAATTGAGGTCAGCATCGAGACCTTGATCACTCACGTGGCGCAGATCCTGGGCAAGCAAATAACTGTGGCATCTCAAGATGTGCGCCGGCGCTCCGCGGCAGTAGAAATAGAAAGAATGTGGGCAGATATCTCCCGCATCAAAGCTCTTGGATGGCAACCGCGTATCGACCTAGATGATGGATTGGCTAGGACGATCGAGTGGTGGCGTGGCACCGTTTAATATCCATGCTTCACGCAGTTCGTCTCATTTTTTCGTCAGTTGCACTTTCCTCGCGAGCATTCGTGTGGGGTTGCTGAGCATGTCAAGCGTGCGTTATGCACGTTGCGTCGACTGACGCTCGCACAAGCGTTGGCAGCTTGCCCCACGTAACAAGCCTGTCTTGCACCATTAACAAGGCGCCGAGAATTCCGTCGATGTCCTTAATTGCACTAAAGGCTTTTTCAGGATCAGCGCTCAAATTGCCAAGCGCAGAAGCAGCAGCATCAGCTAGACACGCCTTTTTGGCTACGACGCACGCCACGTCTGCCGTTCCGAAGCTTATGGATGGGCCGATCGTCGCCGAGGACGTACACACGCCTACGAATGACTCTGGCCCGAGCCGAAACGCAAGGTCTCTGAATGGTGACTCGCCCGAAAATATCCCAACGGTCACCTCGCGGTCAGTTGAGAGCGCGATGTCACCCCCATTGTCGACGATGGCATACGATGCGCCCTCGTCGATCATCGCCTCAACAGCAAGATCCGCGATAGCACCTGCAACAGCGGCCATCGGGCCTACGTTTGCGGATGATGAGGCCTCGAGCATGCGGCGCGCGATCTCCGGAGGCACTCCAACGTACGAATCGAGAGGCTCTAGTGCAAATTGAAAAAACGGATTGAGGGCGATAAACTGCTCCAAATCTCGTCGATGCGTACGTATCGCCTGTTTCGCGTACTCGATGTGGACTTGCTCATCTGCAACGATTGTCACTACCGTCTGCTTGAGCTGAAACTTCTCCCTCATCCCTCGGCAGTTTTCAAGGCGCCGTGCGGACACATCGCCACGCAGGTCTTGCAGAGCACGCACCGGTTCAGATCAATCGAAATCGTCCTGTCATCTTCGTACTTAAATACTTCAGCAGGACAGACTGAGACGCACGCGCCACACTGCACGCACTCTGCTTCATCGAAAATCAGCGGCGTGTCCATTTCGCGGACTTCGGTGCCGCGGCTCCGGAAGGCTTCTGCAACCACGTCAACGCGGTCGTCTGGAACGTCGATGACAATTTCCCCGATCGTCGCATCGACAAACGCCCGATCGATGTTGATGCGAACGCCCGTCTCGAGAATGACGTCTGCAAGCAACGGATCTTGCATAATCTTTTGTGGGAACTTCAGTACGATCTTCACGGATGTCTCCTAGTCCTCATCTTACCGGCACGCGAGGAGCTTGCTCAGATCTTCACTGGTGATGATACCGATCACGGCATTCAAATTATCGACAACCGGAAGCGCCGAGATGTTGTGCCGTTCGAGGCGCCGTGCGGCAAGGTCGATAGGCTCATCGGGCATTGCAGTTATGACGCGCCGTGTCATTATGGCTTTGAGGCCATCGCCTTTGTCTAGCGCAACCGCTTTGGAGATGTCATACGCCGTGACGATTCCGATGAGCTTGTTGCTCGCTGAGACAACGGGCAAGTGGTTGATCTGCTTTCCGACGATGATCTTAGCTGCCTCGTGCACGCTGATGGCCTCCGACACAGTGATACTGGGCATCATCACCTCGCCGACAAGCGGCACGGCAGAAAGCTGCTTCATCGGCTTCAATGTGGCCTGTCTCGGGAGCCGTGCCGTCGGCAGGGCGAGCTCAAATGCGCCTTGTTGTATGCGCGCGGCGAGTTCGTTGGCGATTTCCTTTGCTTTGAAGAAGCTCGACATAGATGATGTGCGCACTTCCTTGCCATTGAGGTCGATCATCCCGGATTTTAACTCCGCATAGCTCACGGTCTTGAGCTGTGGCCGTGATCGACGACCGACGCCGTAATCCAAGACCGTCGTTTTGATGTCAGCATCGCTAATGGCAGTTTTTTGAGCGATCCCCGCGTTCAGCACCGGAATTGGAACACCGATGCCTACGTAAAGCGACGTGCCATATTTGTGGAGAATCGCTGCCCTCAGGTAGTCCGTGCTCATGGCTTTGAGATCGCCGCACACCATAAGCGTCCCGAAGCTGTTTGCTGGGTCGTGTTGCGTGCCATTCCCGACGACGTACCCGTCTGCGCCACAAAGAAAGATCCGGGTCCCGACACCGATAGTTTCGAAGTCCGGATCGTTATAGATGGGCGACAGCGTGCCTGATCCAGAGTACGTCGCGTTGCCAAACCGAGGAAGCAAGGTTCCCATGTAGGTGTAGAGCACCCTGTCCGTGGAATTGGTTGCCGCATTGTACCGCTGGTATGCGTTACGCGGGTTCAGCATCGTCGCTTCGTTAAGGTCGGCGATGGAGAGGGGGGCCTCCACACTTCGGCGCGGGTAGCAATCAGTCGCGTAGCCGACAGCCTTCAAGTGGACTTCTTTCCCGGCGACCAAGTCTTCGATGACGTGAGCGCCGCCGTACTCGAGACCTCGCGTTTCGGAAAGCTGAGTCGCTCCTATGAACGCGTCGACCGCGGCAACGCCGGTATACGCCTCGACGTCGTTGAGCCACACTTGGCTCATCTTGATCGGCGGATCTGAATGACCGAAATTCATCCAGACGCCAGATGAACACATGGCACCGAACGTTCCGGTGGTCACGACGTCGACTTCTCGAGCTGCGTTCTTGGCGCCTAGCTCGCCCACGACTGCAGTCATCTCGTCAGCTGTGACGACGTGAACGCTCCCCTCGCGAATGCGCTCGTTGATCTCTTCTAAGCTTTTTGGCAACGTTCCTCCAAAACAGTCACTTTAGCGAGTGAACAGTGTCCGTATATCGATAGCTATTATTTATTTTTGTTGCATCCGGAAATATGCCTTTTTTCGCGTGCGTGCTACCGCGAGAGGCCCTGCAACGGATTGGAGCTTCAAGCGTTTCTAGTTTTATAGACAAATCTTTATGACGCTTCGCGCGTTGTAGAAAAATACGGTGATTTCTGTCGTTATTCCAGCGCATAACGAGGCCGACGAGATCGGTGGACTGCTCGCTGAGTTCGCTACCTTTAAAGGCCTCGAGCTCATCATTGCCGAAGATGCGTCCACCGACGGCACGTCCGAGATTGTGCAGGAATTCGCGTCGCACTCGGGCAACGTCACACTCTCAAGAAGCCCGGTCTTAACGGGTAAGGGCGCAGCAGTGCGACGCGGACTTGCTCTGGCGACCGGTGATGTACTCGGCTTTATAGACGGCGACGCATCGATTCATCCCAGTGACTTCATGCGCGTCGCGGGGGCTATCACGCAGGGCGCCGATCTCGCCTTGGGGTCGCGACGCTTGCGAGAGTCGATTGTTCCCATCCCCCAGCCCCTCTCGAGGCGGCTCTCAGGCGCCGTCTACCGCACGCTTGCACGCGTGCTGCTCGACACTTCCGTACGAGATTTTCAGTGCGGGTGCAAAACGTTTCGGCGTGAGGTGTGGGATGCTTGCTCCGTCACCTGCGACGGATTTGCATTTGACGCAGAATTAATTGCAAAAGCGCACCACGCTGGATTTAAGATAGTTGAGGTGCCGATCACGTGGAGCAATAAGACAAACAGCAAGGTCAACGTCCCCCACAACGTGCTGCCGATGCTACGGTGCCTGCTGCAAGCGCGCGCCGCGCTGCGAAGGTGAGCGCGTGAACAGAAAGTACGTCGCCGCACTTGTCGCGATTACTCTGTTCCTCGTGGTGCTCAGGGTTGGATACTCCCTAGCGGTCTGGGGCGGTTCGGTTGACCCTGATCCTTGGAAGCTCATCGGTGATACCAACAAGTATGTCGTGGCGGGGCATTACTCGCCGTCCGCGACTCAGACTATGTATTACGGCGCGTATTCGGTCGGGCTCGAAGCGCTGCTTGCGGCGCTTTCCATTTTTACTGGCATCGATCTCGTCGTACTTGCGCAGTACTTTTTGCAAATTGCAACGCCCATCGTCATGGTCGCGGTTGTGTACCTCATAACGTCACGGTCCGGCCGTCTCATGAGCTGGGCGATCCCGGTGATGATTCTTCTCATTGGCGTCTTTGAGGGTATCACACATCAGCAGTCACGAATGATCGAAGAGAATTTGGGATTTATACTCTTTTGCGGGGCGCTTCTTTTCCTTTACCTCTATTACACGGGGCGAAGCTCGAGGGGGTATGTTTCTGCAATGCTCACGGCAATTCTGCTCGTGACCATCTTCACCCATCATCTCAGCTTCCTGGTCGTCGCGATACTTGCGATGCCGTTTCTCGTGTCGTCGCTTAGGTGGGCGGCTCCTGCATACATAGGCGCGATGTTTGTGCCGTGGTGGGCGTACTACCCTTTACTAAACGGCTACAGCGGGGTGTACGTCGGCATCTTCTTCTATACGGCGATAGGCCTTGTGTCGCTATACGCAGTCGCCGCAATTTTTTACGCTTGGCGTTCAAAGACGCGCAGTACGTCCGCCTCACGACTCCTTGCGCGTTTGCAGGCGAGACTTGCAGCAACTGATTATCGGCCGACCGTCGCCGCTCTAACGGTCGGTCTCGGAGCCGGGGCGATCGCATACTGCCTTGCAACGGGATTGCAATCAGGGTACCTCCCCTTCTTTGTGCCTCTCGCTCCACTTGTGGTGTATGCGGGCGCACAAGCTGCGGCTGACCGCCAGGAAGCCAGCCAGATAGACCGTGCCTACGTAAGGTACCTCGTGCTCAGTTTCCTTCTGCTCGCGGCGGTCACTGCGCTTGGGTTTGTCACGCAGTTTACCGCAGGCAGCGCAAGCACGCTTCCAGCGTATCTCGGATCAATCCAAGGACTTGCGTCTTTGGACCTGGGCAGCCGGCTTACGACATGGCTTGCTCTGGTCTACGGAATCGTCGCGACCGCAGGGCTGATCCTAGTATCAAGCGGTGCCCCGATCAACAAAAGGTGGCTAACGCCTTCCGTGACAGCGATACTTGTAGCGTTAGCGCTGCTAAACGTAACCGTCCTTGCGGTCAACTACAACGCGAGCTTCGCCATCACGGCGCCAGCGGATACGCGGGTCACGTCGGCCGCTGTCTGGACTGTTGGAAAAGATCCTGATAACGTGACGATGACGGATTACAAAGACGAGATGCTTTTTTGGTACTACACCGGCGCGTTAGTGCTACATCCACCTGATAGTGAACGTGCGAATTACACAGTGCTCGATTACATCTATCCCGGCTACTTACAGCAGTGGAACGGCTCAGGTCACACCGGAATCAACTACTTGTTTCTTACGGCAGCACCTCCGAAATACTACTACGAACACCTGTTGAACGGGCAGTGGAAGCTCAGCCCGCAAAATTCAACGCAGTGGAGCGAGCGTATAGCGGCGATTGACAACAGCGGCTCGGGGATTGATAAGGTCTACACTAACGGCTACGCTTCCTACTACAAAGTAGTTGGAGTGTGAAAAAACGGTGCCCTAGCGTTTGGCACGTAAGACGTGCAGAGACGTCCTCGCCGCGCCCCTGGGTTTCTCCGCGCTCACGCGATCACATCTCGCGTCTGTGACCGAGTCCGCGGGTCGAAACGAGCAAACTCTTTAAACAGCTCAGGTGCGACGTGACGTTTCTTGCAGCAAGCGGTTAGCGTCAACGAAAGATGAAAGACTCTTATGTGAAGAATGATTATATTGCTTGCGCACAACATAACGGCGCTCGGCGCCGTGTTCCCGAGATCAATGCCGACTGACTACACCTCCATAGTAATTCCGACTTACAATGAGAGGGAAAACGTTCCCGAACTTCTAGAGCGAATTCATCGCTCGATGGCCTCGCTAGGTCCTTTTGAGATCGTTATCGTTGATGACGACAGCCCAGACGAGACCTGGAAGGTTGCGTCACAGCAGTCAAACGGAGATCAAGTGCGTGTCATACGAAGACACGACCAGAAGGGTCTCGCGACCGCCGTGCTCACCGGAATTCAAGCCGCGAGTTATGATGTCGTAGTCGTTATGGACGCTGACCTCCAGCATCCTCCCGAAATGATACCTCAGCTAGTCTCTCACGTGCAAAACGGAGCGGACATAGCGATAGGCAGTCGTTTTGCAGAGCACGGCACCACGCAAGGCTTCAGCTTTTCCCGAAGACTGCTTTCACGAGGAGCCGATCTACTCGCGCGAACCTTGTTCAGAGAAATTCGCAGCATCAAGGACCCGGAGTCCGGTTTTTTCGCCTTCAAAAAGAATGTCATTGACCGCGCAAACCTCAGCCCTGTCGGCTACAAGATATTGCTAGAGATTCTCGTGCAAGGAGACTACAACACGGTGTCAGAGGTCGGTTACACGTTTGAGAAGCGAGAGAATGGAGCAAGCAAATTCGGAGTGAAAAACGCGGCTGATTATTTGCACCACACGTCGAGTCTCTTTTTGCGATCGGGGGAATTTCATCGCTTTTGGAAATTCGTCGCTGTCGGTGCGGTCGGCGCCATTTTGAACCTAGCTTTACTTTACGCGCTTACCGGGTTCGGCGTTTACTATTTGCTGGCGGGGGCTGTAGGCATAGAAGCGGGTCTGTTGTCAAACTTCTTTTTGAACAGGTCGTGGACCTATAGGGACCGAGGGACAAGCGGCTTCCGATACGTGCTCACTGCCCTCTACAGAGATCACGCGGTAAGATTTGTCGGAATCGTGCTGAATCTCGTAATTTTATGGCTCTTAACGAGTGTGTTTGGTCTGTACTACCTGACGTCTCAACTCATTGGCATTGCCGTCGCCATGTTGTGGAACTATGGCGGAAACCAATGGTGGACGTGGGAGCCGACCGTGTGACCCTACCTTGCTAGCATAAGGTAAGACACGGAGTAAGAAGCGGTTTCACCTGCAGGATGCTTTCAGGTCGTTGACTCTTGAGAATCTGCTCTCCGCAGCGCAAGAAACGGCTGAACTATCAGGAAACTGGCCCGCAGGCCCAAGGGCAACGTTTCCTAGACACCATTTACAAAGGCCTCCCTTACGATAGCTTCAACCTCTTCAAGAATCACTATAGCTTCAGCGGTCGATTGGACGCGATGCACGTCAACCCGGCCATTTCTGTACAAGGTAATGCCGCATCCGGCGTGGAAGAAACGCGCAACACCGAGCTTTTCCGCACATTTGCCGACGTCCCTGAGGATGCGACACAATGTCTCCATCGAAAACGGCCTATCAAATGTGCCTTCGACTAAGAAGCCGCCCCCCGTGCACGGCCTTACTGAACGAACATTATATTTTTTATCTGGAGACATGGCAGCTTTAGTGACGTGTTTTGCTCTCTCTCAACTTGGCTTTCGCGATGCCGAGCTCGATAACCACACGTTCGGCATTTTTTACCCTCTCAACTTTTCCCCGAGTAATTGCCCTTTCAAAAGGAAATGACTTGAGAACGCACGCCGCGGAGGGGTCGCCGTATTCGCAATCGCCGCAAGCTCAATCTACCGATCGAAGTAATTTTTTGCGAGGTCAATGTGTACGGAAAAAACATGCACACCAACTTAAACTGCTACGGGTTTCTTCTCGTCTGTTAAGGACAGAGTTCGCCAGACGAAATATAGTGCACGCACTGCGCTGTACGCACACCGTAACTAAGGCTAACGCTGTCAGAATTCATAAATAGCGTCAAAATGTCCCAAAGAACAGAGGCCAAAAAGGATCCTGGGCCGGGATGTCGAGGGCGACAACCGTGCCGTCACGCCGGTTAATTATTCTCGTATCTGGGGCTTCTGTCACCTTTCCGACTACGGATGCTGCTATGCCTCCGACACGGAGCGTGTCAATTATGCGCTGCGAACTCGTCGGGCTGGCCGTGATCAGGAGTGATCCTTCGGCTATCGCGGCGAGCGGATCAATTCCAAATGCCTCGCAGACCATCTTCACCTCTTCTGGGTAGACAAACGCTTGCTCGTCTATCACCATCCCGACGCCGCTTGCGCTCGCGATCTCGAATAGGCCGCCGATCACGCCGCCCTCCGTGGCGTCGTGCATGGCAGTGACGCCGCCGGAGCCTGCGGCCAAAAGGGCGTCCTTAACCACGCTCATCTGCAGGCAGAGGGCTTTGGCTTTCTCCACCAGTTGGGGCGGATACTTGGCTACAAGCTCCTCTTCCCTCACCACCGAGAGGATTCCCGCCGTCTCTATTGCTGGTCCTTTGGTAAGAATCACGTCGTCGCCTGGTCTGGCCCCGGCAGGGGTCACGTACGCGTGCTTGTTTGCGATGGAAAAGACGGTAACGCCGCCGATCGTGGGTGAGGGAAACCCTGGGTAGAACCCGGTGTGCCCGCCTACAATGGCGATCTCGAGATCCGTCGCGGCCTGATGGATAGCATCAATGATTGCCCGAAAATCCTCTTCACTGGTCTCCGGAGGCATCAAAAGCGAGTAAGTCATATATCTCGGCTTCACCCCCATGACCGCCACGTCGCTCGCGCCGATATGAACCGTATACCACCCAAACATCTCCAAAGATTGGCCCGGGATGGCGAAGATGGGATCTTCCGCCACGATGAGCACGTTTTCGTTCCCTATGTCGATAACGCTCGCGTCAATGCCCGTTTTCGGCGGCACCACGACTGACGCATCCTTTTTTCCGAGGCGCGGAAGGACAAAGGAAGTGAACGTATTTAGGTCAATCTTGCCGATCCTGTTTTCTCGCATGATAGCGTCTCGCGATCTCGCAGACCTGCTCTGCCACTTCGATAGGGTCTTGCCCCACAAGCACTGACACGGGTTCCTTGCCGATAGCACCAGTTTCGTAGAAGA
>Ga0187771_10000139_pt1 | contig 37662 bp, 52 predicted proteins | sample 0116_SJ02_MP15_1_FD_133139 | JGI IMG/M metagenome (GOLD analysis project Ga0187771, IMG submission 133139) | Tropical peat soil microbial communities from peatlands in Department of Meta, Colombia - 0116_SJ02_MP15_10_MG | ecosystem: Environmental > Terrestrial > Soil > Wetlands > Peat | place...
CAGGCTAATCAGGCACATGGACGAGCTGCGAATGTCCTTGACCAGCGGCAGGAGAGCCGCCATTGTGCTCTGCTACCTTTACGACGCCGAGCCGTTCAAGCCGCCCTTGAGGGACAATACCAACTCGAGGATACTCGCCGCCTCCAGAAAAGCGGAGAAGGCAGGAGTCGAGAGGTGGCAGGTCAACTTTAGGGTCGACACGAAAGGGGTCTCGCTGATTCGCTACTTCAGGAGCAGACCTAACGCTTGAAGCCCTGAATCATCGGCTTGCGTCCACAGGTCAGCTCAGACGAAGTCTAGAACCTGCTTCCTGTCGGGCGACTTTGAGAACTCGGGGTACTTGAGTTCTGCCTTCCAGTCCTCCATGAGCCAGTCCCTAAAAAGGGACTTCTGCTCTTCGGAGGGCTCCTTTAGGGGGGTTATCCTGAACTCGAAGGGGGGCCTCTTCCCTAGTTCCCCCGCCAACTCTGAAAGCATGCCATTTCTTGAGATTGTGAGCCTGACGCGGGCGCCGGGCTTTGCGTTGGAGACATAGAAGGAGAGCTTCTCGGAACCGACCCGTAGCCCATCGACTCCTAATATTTCGTCGTTGACCGACAGGCCCATCGATTCAGCCGGCGATCCGGCCAGTCTCGACCTCACCACTGTCCTCCCCCCCTCGGGATTCAGCCTCACCCCCAAGAAGCCCCTTACCTTCTCAGGGGAATCTTTCGGTTCGAGCTTCAGGCCAGCGTACGCGAGGTAATGGTCGAAGTCAACCTCCTTCCTGCCCCTCACCCTAGATTCGAAGATTTCCTTGATTCCTTCTACTCCTCCGACGTCCAACGCCGTTGATTCGAACTCCTCGTCAGTGTACCCCCTTCCTTCCTTCACGTACGTTTGCTCGTAGGCCCGCTTCATGACATCGTCAAGACTCTTCTCGCCCTTCGTGTTCCTCCTTATCTGCAGGTCGAGCATCCAACCGATCACGGCTCCCTGGGTATAGTACGAAAGCGTCACATTGGGAGAGTTCGCGTCGGTCCTGTAGTATTTGATCCAAGTGTCGAAGCTCGACTCCTGGGCGCTCTGCCACCTCCCCCCAGGCAGCGACTTCATAGTGTTAATGTTGATTACGAATGCTTCTAGGAATTCAGGGACGGTGTATATTCCCGCCCTCCTGAGCACGTAGTCGTCATAGTAACTCGTTATCCCCTCGGCAATCCAGAGAGATCTGGTGTATGTCTCCGCTGAGTAGTTGAAGGGCCCGAGTCCCTTAGGCCTCATCCTCTTCACGTTCCAAGTGTGAAAGAATTCGTGGGAGAAGAGTCCCATCATGAGGTTATACTCTTCCTTGGGGAGGAACCTGAGCCTGGGGGCGAAGCAGACCGTGCTGTTCAGGTGCTCGAGACCGCCCCCGACCTCGTCGGTGAGGTTGACGATGAAGACGTACCTCTTGTACGGGATATGACCGAATATCCGGATCTCAGTCTCCACTATCCTCTTGATGTCTTCCACCATCTTCTCCGTGTCGAAGGGAGACGCCCCGAACAACGAGACCTGGTGCTCGACGTCCCCAACCCGGAATGAATACATCTGCTGGTTGCCGACTTCGATGGGCGAGTCGATTAGGACGTCTAAGTTGGGAGCGGTGAACTCCCACTTGGAGACCTGGTCCAGTCCAGTCGCCACCTCTTGCCAGCCGGGGTACGGAACCAGCCTCAGTTGGATTGGGATGCCCTCGCCGCCCGAGGGATAGATGAAGACACCGGCTCCGTTTATTATCGCGTGGATAGGGTCAACATAGCTCTTCGTGTCGTGGTACTCGAAGGCGTATACCGAATACTCGACCAGGACCGCTCCCGCGCTTCCAGTCCACTCCACTCTCCAAACGTTCTTCGACTCCTTCTCGACCTTGGCATCCTCCCAGCCGCCTCCAGTTTCCTTCTTCGCCCTGACTTCCAACACGTTTCTTGGCATGTCCTCTATGGCATAGTGGCCCGGAGTCCACACAGGCATCATGAGCTTCATCGGGCCGCTTGTGGGGCCTTGGAAATTTACTCTGAGAGTGACGTCCAGGTAGTGAGTGTTGGCCCTGGTCATAGACACCACATACTCAAGCGAACGACCTATCATGGTCTCCCCCGTCCGCAACCCGAACACCAATCTTAAGCTTGATACCGTGGGCGCAGAGTCACCAACTACCTTCGATTGGAATCGGAGTTGAGAAAGAGGTTACTTCCTGCTCTGGGGCGTCTCGGCCTGACCTTCTTTCAAGGCGTTGACGAAGGCGGTGACAATCCCGTGTGCTGGGTTGGCTTGGAGCCCTTGGAGGCAGATTGTCTTCCTGTTCTTCTTGAGTGTCTCCCGGAGTTCGCGCATCAGGGGGCTGGGGTTCCTCACCTCTTCTTTGTTCGCCTCAGCCACAACAGACTCGTGGTCGCAGATGATCGTCATGTGACCTATGGTATCTTCGAGTTCCAAGATTGCAAACAGGATCGCTCGAACTTCCGCATCGTCGCTTTCGGTCTCCTCCACTTGGCGCACGCCGAGCCTTCCATCTCTGTCAACCAAGTAGCCGACGTATGCCTTCCTTGCGAGCGTGGGGTCGTGTACGTTCAGAATCTTCGCGTCCACATACACTCTCTTGGGCTTGGGCAGGAGACCGGGCAGCCTCACGTCAAACTGGAGAGTTCGCCCATAAGATAAGTTTCGGCGGCGGTTGCTAACCGCTACGGGTTCGTCGACAACGGGACCCCTTGCTTCCGCTTAAATAACGAATAGGAACTGTCCCTACCGATGGGAGCGCTCCCTGCTGGGTCGGGGCCGGGCCCCGGTCAGCCAGAAACCCTTCGCAAGGAGGCCTCAGGACTCTCGAAGGTCACTTGGTTCGGCGTCCTCGTGCTGATTGGGATTGCCGCAGGGTGGATTGTGGGGCTCTACGTTCTCGGGGCGGTTTTCAGCTCTTTCGCGACTCTGGTCCCGCCAATCAACCAGACTTCACCAGCGACGGTCACCCCGCCCGTCAACGAGACCTCGCAGATGCTTGCCACCATGGGTCCCATATTCCGAGACTTCTCGGTTCTCTATCCCATAGTAATCGTCATCCAGCTCGCTTCGATCGCGGTTCTGACCTTGGGCTTCCGCGACCTCGGGAAGGTCGACAGGGCGAGGTTCTCTACACCCTCGACCTTGATGTTGGTTATGATTGCCGGCACCTTCATCTCCGCGGCGGGCGCCATCTTCCTATTCAACGGCTTCTCCAACTTCTTTACGGCAGTTCCAGTGATGACGGGCTCGCCACAGTCGCCCAACCTACTTGCGCAGGTCGGGTCCATCTTCTTGGATCTCGTCATCGTGGGCATCGGGGGTGTCTTGACCCTAATCGGTTTCATAGGAGGTCAGATGCTCGGTCTTTGGAGAGTTGGGACCCGTTACGACGAGACGCTGCTGAAGATTGCAGCGATTTTCTTGATAATCCCATTGCTTAACATCGTTGCGCCGATTCTCGTAATCGTCGGAGCCCACGGAGCCAAGAGTCGCCTGTCTCGGGCCCAGCAAGTCATCTGACCCGTCTCTGGGTTCCCAACGCTGTCGCAGGCTTACGATTAAATATCATTCGGGGCTCTCTCATCGCGTGGCAGAAAAGCCAACCGCAGCATTCGTTCTATCACTAATCGGCGGAATCATCTATCTCCTAGTTGGGATCGTCATCGCCGTGATAGCGGCCTTTCTCGGTGCCCTGGCAAGTTTCGCAGACATGGGCGCGGTCGGTCTAGGTGTGGCAGCCGTGGGCGCCGTAGGGCTGGTTTGCGGCATAATCATGATCATTGGGGCAGTGATGATGAATTCTTCAGAAAGGTCTAGGGTTCGAACGGGAGCGATTCTTGTCCTCATCCTGACAATCGTAGGTGCCTTCTTTACCATCGGCGGGTTCGTCATCGGCTTCATCCTCGCTCTGATTGGCTCGATTCTCGGCCTCACGTGGAAGCCGACGGTCTCGATGCCTCCCCCTCCAGCACCACCTTCGTAGTCCACAGTGTACGGCTAGCCTCTAACTTCGAGGTAGCTGGTTGGTCCCAGCGGTAGAGCTGTTTAGCTGGCAGATGGGGCCGCTTTGCCTGAAGTGTTCATTCCAGGGTCGGGTCGAAGATGTCTCTCGTCAGGCAGGCTAGGGCGCCCTGGCCTGCAGCGGTCAGGATTCCGGTGGTCTCCAGATGGCCAAAGGCTAAATCGCCCCCGTATTTTCGGGCGGTCGGATGGCTACAATAGGACAAGTCCCGAGGTTCTTCTTCCTCACGAAGGGTGTGGGCAGGCACAAGGAGCAGCTATCCTCATTCGAGGTCGCCCTGAAAGACGCAGGCATCAGCTCCTTCAACCTGGTCACGGTCTCTAGCATCGTGCCTCCAGGCTGCAAGCAGATTGCAAGGGAGCAAGGAGCAGAGATGCTACGGCCAGGGGAGATTGTGTTCCTCGTTCTCGCCCGGAACTCAACCAACGAACCACACAGGTTGTTGGCTTCGTCGATCGGGCTCGCCATCCCCAAAGATGAGGCGGTCCACGGCTACCTCTCAGAATGGCACGGGTATGGCGTCACGGACGAGGAGGCAGGGGAATACAGCGAGGACCTCGCTGCCCAGATGCTCGCGTCGACTCTAGGGCTCGACTTCGACATCAATACCTCGTGGGACGAGCGCGAACAGGTCTTCAAGTCATCGGGCAAGATCATCAAGACGGCCAACATTACCCAGAGCGCGGTCGCAATCAAGGGCCAGTGGACTACGGTCATCGCTGGTGCCGTGTTCATCCTATAGCGTCCTCTGCGGAAAGCAACCTACGTGAGCAGGAAAGAGGTCGACAAGGCCTGCCACCAACGCTCTCCTAGAGTGGTCGTTTTCTGCTAGCCGCTGATTTCGGCCTATACCGTTGGACGAAACGAACATGTTCTGGCTCCTGCTTGACTGTTGGATTTCCTTGGCCAGCGCCGCCGGATTCGCCCTAATGGGGGTCGACAAGTCCAGAGCCCGTCACCACGGGCGCAGGATACGCGAAAGCACGTTCCACAAACTCGCGGCGGCTGGGGGAGCCTTCGGGATTATCGCTGGGGGCAGCGTGTTCCATCACAAGACACTGAAGGACACGTTCACTGGCGTGGCCTACGCTGCGGCCATCGGATGGGTTCTATGCGTGTTACTGTTGCAGAGGTTTCTCGGACTCCCATGAGACTAGCGAACCTTATGTGCGCCCTTGATGACCCACGCGTAGGCCATTGAAGATAGAGCACTGTGAATTCCCGGATGACCTGCTATACGACCTCGAGCACTGGACCTGGGGGAGGCTCCGTGGCGGCACCCTGCGCGTTGGGATAACAACACTGCTGTCATGGTCCATGGGAACCTTCTCGGCGGTCTCCGCAAAGGATGCTGGGACAGCAGTCGACCGAGGCCACCCCATGGGCTCGCTTGAAGGCTCGAGGCACTTTGACGTCGTCCGCACCCCCGTATCAGGGACGATTACTCTGACGAACGACCGCCTACGCACCGAGCCAGAACTCGTGAACAGGGACCCCTACGGAGAGGGGTGGCTCGCGGAGATTAAGGTTCGGGACGAAGCGGAACTCGGCCTCCTAGGAAGGCTCCCCAATGCTGCGCCTCTTATCTCCCAACAGATTCGGGAGCGGAACGTTCGGTGCTTTGCAGCCTTCCCTGACTACGAACTCTTCGACATCGGGGTGGAGTGCGCGGCAGTCCTGGCAAAACTCAACGAACTACTTGGCAACAGCCAGGCTGGGACCGTCGTGCATATCGTCTCGGATGACAGCAGTGCCGAAATAGAGATGCAGCGTTGGGCTGACCAGACCGGGAATGACCTGCTCGAATCGCGCAAGGAGTCGCTCTTCTACCACTTCATCGTAAGGAAGAAATCGTAGGTTCAGGGGATCAGCTACCGCTCGATTGGCAGCCTGATCGTGTTTCCCCACTCTGTCCATGAGCCATCGTAATTCCTGACCGAGGGATACTCCAGGAGGTACTTCAGTACGAACCATGTGTGGGACGACCTCTCCCCAATCCTGCAGTACGTGATTACCTCCTTATCTCGGCTCACTCCCTTCGAGTCGTACAGGGCCTCCAACTCCTCCCTCTGCTTGAAAGTCCCATCTGCGTCGTTGACAGCCTGCGCCCAAGGGATGTTGATTGCACCTGGGATGTGGCCTCCTCTCTGGGCATGCTCAGTGGGGTACTCCGGCGGCGCCAGGATTTCGCCAGTGTACTCCTTGGGTCCCCTGACGTCCACCAGCACCTTGCCTTTGACCCCCAAAGACGCTAGGACATCGAGTCTGTATGCCCTTATGCCTTCGTTCGGAAGGGAGGCTGTGAACCTTGCCTGGGGATAGCTGGGAACCTCCTTGCTAAGCGGCTTGTCCTCAAGGAGCCATTTCTTCCTCCCCCCGTTCATCAGTTTGACCTTGTTTACCCCGTAGTACTGCAGGTCCCAGAAGGCGTAGGCCGCGAACCAGTTGTTGTAGTCCCCATATAGCACAATCCACGTGTCGTTGGAGATTCCGTTTCGGCCGAGGAGCTCCTGAAGCTTCGCATGCGAAAGTATGTCTCGCCTGGGCTCGTCATTCAGGTCCTTCTTCCAGTCGAAGAGGACCGCACCTGGGACGTGCCCTTGGGCGTAGTTCAGCACGGGGTCGTAGTCGACTTCCACGACTCTGACGTGCGGGTCTTGTAGGTGTTCATTGACCCACTCTGTTGTAACAAGAACCTCGGAAGGGGTCTGCTGCTTCGGCTGGTCCGCAGGCATGTTATAACATATGTTATCGGTCGTTATTTGAACCTTGCTGACTGCTCCAGCCCACTTCTCCTGGGTTTGGACCAATCATATCGCGAGTCCGAATCCTTGGATGAACGCCTCTGCCCTCCTGATCTCAATCAGGAAGCTTACTCCCTTCGAGGTGATTCTGTAGAAGCGGTTCTCGCCCTCTTGCTGCATCTCGATAAGACCCTTGCCCACTAGCTCGTCCAGATACTTGACGAGCCTGTCGTGAGAGAGGTTCGCCCTGTATAGAATGTGAGTCGGCTTCGCGTCCCCCTCGTCCCTTATGGCGTTGAGGATGTCGAGGTTGATTCTAAGCGTGCTCCTCGGCTTTTCAGGCTGGCCCAACTCTTGCACTCCTTACCAGAAAGACGAGAAGCGAAACGAAGCCCAAGAACTGGATTACAGTTCCCGCCAAGAAGAGAACCCCAGCCAGGTCGATGACAGACACAAGAAGGACGACATGCGCCAATAGTATGAGCACGAACGCGAGCATAACGAGCAGCGAGAAGCTGCTCCTGCTCCTCGAGTGAATCAGAACTCCTTGGAAGACCACGAACGCCAACAGCACCAAAGCCACGAAATAGCTGGCCACCGCAAAACGGTAGAATCCAACGAAGTCGACGATGCGCCCACTGACGACCGCCAGGATGGCCGCACTGGCGACCTTCCAGCCCCTGCCGAAGGCGACGTAGCAATAGCCGGCCGCGAAGATGACATAGGCCAGCACCTGTATCGAGAGATACGTGAAGGTCGCCAAGACGGCCAGGACGCGTGACTTCAGCACGTCTACTAGCGTCTGTCCGAGCGCAACCGACGTCCCTGCCTCTGCAAGAAGCCCCACTCCGAGTAGCATGAAACCCACCGTGATTGCTTTCAGGAGCGGGCTGTCGGCCACCCTTTCGAACCTGTAGGCGAAGTAGCTTGTCAGGAAGGCCACAACGGCGCTGAGGACGTTCAGAGAGAATAGAATCAATGGGCCCAGAGCCAGAGCCATGAAACGAGTTCGGAGCCTCTCAGATTGTATTAACCTTTCGCACTTTGCGTATGAACGCGGCGTCTAGACGCGTCTTTCCGCCCCGCTAAATACGAATGACGCCCAGAACATCCTGAACGAAAATGAACGCGAAAATCTTCGCAACGGCGACCATCGTCGGAGTGGTCGCGATTGTGGCCATGCTCTTCGCCTACCCGGCGGTGGCGTCTTCAATCGCGACAACGGACACTCCAAGCATTCAGCAACTCGCAAAGCAACAGAGCACAACGGCCCAGCAGACCCAGCAGGCTCAACTGGCGGCAGGGCAGACAATGACCCTTACTGGCGTCGCGGGCGGATACAGAGTGGTTGGCGACAGATCAGTCAACGGAACAGCAAGCGGCTCCCTGGTCTTGCTGGTCACAGGAGTCTTCAAAGGAGGGTACGCACTCTCCGTCACTGGAGGCAGCATCACCCTCAACGGCACCACTTACACAGTCTCTGGAGGTTCGGGCGAACTAGGCCCAAGAGGGATTCACATGGTCGGACAGGGGCAGACCGGTAACGGAGGCAAGTTCCTGTTCGACGCCAGGAATCTCGGCAGCTTTGGCAACGCCTCATACGGGATACTCCGTATCGACCTGACGAATGGCGGTTCCGAATTCGCAGTCCGACTGCTGGTCACCTTCTCGTCGTAGCCTGGCGCGGACCCTCAGGGTCCCGCCTCCCCATTTTTTTCGCATTGTCACAGCGTCGAAATCTGCGTCTTCCTGCGGTCTACTTCGGATTCGACTCCTCCCTTCACCGGATGGTCTTGCCACAGCTTGCGGAAGAACAGCATCATCACGCCGTCGGCGATGAGGGTCATCGGGAGGGCCCTTTCTGAGATGACCCCAAACGCAGCTATGGGAACAATCAGTCCTAATGCAAGAGACAGGACAACCCTTTCATTGCTCACCCTCCCCACCACTTTCAGGATGCCGACGAGGAATGCTCCTTGAAGGAGAATCACAACTGCGAAGTCGGCGACCGCGGGGATTCCGATGGCCGCAGGAATGAACTCCGTCAACAAAACGGACGGATAGAATACGGCTCCAATGAACCCAACCTTCATTTTTCCAAGACGAGGCAGTTCGCTTCTTGCCGCCAGCGCGTTAGAGGGCGCCCGCCGAGCGGCGAGAATGAGCATGCCTATTGTCGCCCAACTCGCGAGGAATATGGGCCATCCCATCCAGAAGTGCGTAACCTTGACCACTATCACGAGGAGTGATGCGACGTCAATCCCCAGCACCAACAGTGCGATCCATAGCTTCCTACCGGGCAGGAAGCTCCTTCCACGGGTCTCAGGCAGGGCCAGGCCGAGGAGAAGAATCGGGAGAGCGATGCTGAAGATCATGTGCACGGGCAGAATTGATGCGACCCAAATCCAGTTTACGCCCACCCAATGTCCATAGGTTCCCAGGACTCCCACTGGGCCCGCCTCGGGGTCGAACAGCGTGCTGAGCGCGATTCCTTCCTCGAGAATCCCATAGGCCGCTCCCAGAAGAAACACCGTTGCCAGGCCCCTGTTCCACCTGATTCTCGCTTCCCTGATCAACAGGACGCCGGGACCATATAGCCCCAGGTTCGCGGTGAGCTGGAAGACGAATTGGGCAGGGTTCAGGATTATCGCGTTGATTGGGCTCGAACCCGAGAGGTACTCGGGTATCCCAGGAGTGAGAAGAAGCAGACAGATTGCCGGGTGGGCCTTCAGGAACGCCTTGACTACTCTGAGCAGGCTCACTATCTCGATGCCTCATGGACGGTACGAGGTCGATAAGAAGGCATTCCAGGTTCGTCCCCATAGAGGCGAGTCCGCGTATTCTGTCTGTCGCTGGACCCACAGTTGAACACCTAAACAGCCATCGCGCGGCGGGGAAGATGTGGTATCGAAGCAGGGCAGGAACCTTGCCGTCGCGATCCTCGCGGGGCTGGTCTTCGGGATGGCTACGTCCACGGTGGCAATTGGAAGCGCATCACTGACGGATATCTTCCTTCAGTACAACCTGGCTGTCTATCACGGCGCGTACTGGCAACTGCTCACTTCAATCGTCGTCGCACCGCCGATCCTGCTCGGCGTGGCCGATGTCCTGTTCAACGCCTTGGCAGTTCTCTGGTTGGACAATCTGCTCTCCAGCGCCTTCACCCCTGGAGAGTACTACGCCACTTTCATTCTCTCCGCGGTCTCGGGCAACCTGCTCAGCCTGCTTGCGGGCCCGAGCCTAGTCAGTTTCGGGGCCTCAGGAGGCATCTTTGGACTACTGGCAGGGGCCGTCTCCGAGGACTATGCGGCAGAGCGGAGGATCAACGGCGGGCTCCTTGCGTGGTTCCTTCTGGTGTTCATCTTCAGCAGCTTCTCCTCTGAATACGTCAACTGGATGGCGCATCTTGGTGGGGCAGTGTTCGGGCTCGTTGCGGGTTACCTCCTCGGCATCAAGCGCCGAGGCGACAGCATCTAATGTTGCGCCGTCAGGCCGCCCGGAATCGAAGATTCCGAATCAAATCCGATGTCCGCCTGGTTGTTCGTCTCGGCACGTTGCCGGATGACATCGGCACGCCCAGCGAGATCGCCTCGGCGCATCTTCGATCGGATTAATCCTATATATTCACAACTTCGAGTACGAGGTCGTGAGTTACGACCTAGCCGGCACTCAAGAAAGGAAGAGGACTAGCGAGGCGAAGGCTAAGGAGTTCTATCAGAAGGTTGTGAGGCAGGAGCAAGAGCTGCGCGACCTTCAGAAGCAATCGACTCAGACGGAAAAGCAGGCAGCGGAACTGCAACGGCAGAAGGCCGACATGGAGGCTAGGCTCAGAGAGCTCTCAGGGAGACTCGATGCGACAAATCAGGCCCTCGCTTCCCTCCACTCTCAGACGACGCTCAAGAGACAGAACATCGAGCGGGACCAGAGCGAGATGGAGAGGTATCAGGAGGAAGTGGTCAGGCTCGACAGGCAGATTGGCGAGCTGATGAAGCGCAGGTAGGGTCCTCAGGTTCAAGGGTCCTACTCGTGTCCCATCACCGGATGAGGCCTGTAGGGGTCCTCAAGCCTCTTCGTGTCGTCGGTCGTGAGCAAGACGTCAAGGGCAGAAGTCAATTCTTCGAGCTGTGCGACCGAGGTAGGCCCCACTACCGGTGACACGACTCCCGGCTTGCTTAGTATCCACGCTAGCGCCAACTGTGATGGCTTCAACCCTTTCTCCTTTGCCACTTCCTCCAGTCTCTCTGCCACGTCGAAGTCCTCGGGCCTGAAATAGCGGGATGACATCCAGGGGTCTCTCTGGTACCTCACGGTCCTGGGCTGGGCGCCTCTTTTGTACTTCCCGCTCAGAAAGCCCCTGGCCAGGGGGCTCCAGGGGTTGATGGCCACTCCTTCAGCAATGCACATGGGAATCATCTCCCGTTCCTCCTCTCTGTACGCCAGGTTGTAGTGATTCTGCATTGTTGCGAACCTCTCCAGCCCCATCCTGTCGCTTGTCTTCAAGGCTTGGGCGAACTGCCATGCCCACATGCTTGAGGCGCCTATGTGGCCGACGGACCCGTCCTTCCTTACGGCGTCGGTGAGGGTCCTCAGGACCTGCTCGATTGGAGTCGCATAATCCCATCTGTGAATCTGATATAGGTCGATTCGATCAGTCTTCAGGCGGACCAGCGATTTCTCGAGGCTCTGGCGTACATGATGGTCGCCCAGACCTCGTTCGCCCGGTCCCTCTCCCATGGGGAGACCCACCTTTGTCGCAAGTACCACATCATTCCTCCTCCCCTCTAGTGCCTTACCGACGATTTCTTCTGACTTGCCATGCGAATACACGTCCGCGGTGTCGAAGAAGTCAATTCCTAGGTCGATTGCCCTGTCGATGACCCTCTTCGAATCTTCGTACCCAAGGGTCCACTCAAACCCAGCCGCGTCGGGACCACCGAAGCTCATGCATCCAATGCAGAGGCGTGAGACCTTCTTACCGGTGTTTCCCAGTTGGGCATACTGCATGCCGAAAACGTGATTTTCCCCCCTCGGTTAAAGTTTCAGAAGGCAAGCCCCGGAGTGGACGTTCGACCGCCGCTCATATACTCGGACAGCACATCCACCGCCGTGTACTGTCCGCAATGCGGGAAGGAAAACCCCGGTGGCTCGATCTATTGCGGATACTGTGGTACACTCATCGCGACCACTATTGGTACGTCGGCTCCGCCTGGTGCCGCGATGGTCCAAGGCTCGCGACAGGGGCAGGGGCGGAATAGCGACCCTCTCATGGCGGGGGTTCTGAACCTCTTCTTCGGCCTTGGGTACGTCTATCTCGGCTATGGAAGAGTGATGAAGGTTCAGGTCGCTGTGTTCGTAGTGCTCATGGTTGCGCTCTACTTCCTCGCTGGCGTCATTACAGACGGGCTGGCTGGCCTAGTCCTGGCCGCCCTGCTGGCGGTTGATGGGTATCAGAAGGCGTCCGGGCTGAAAGGCTACATCAATGCTGAGAAGGAACCCTACAAGAGCGTTGCTCGGATGTAAAATCATTTATGCTACGCTCTCAGGCTCCAAGGGTATTGGCGCTCACCTGTGAGGTCTGCGGCAGCCCGATAAGGGGGCCGCCTAGTAGAGTGGAAATCGACGGCGCAGTGCTGCTCGTCTGCACCAACTGCGCGAGACGAGGGACACCGATTGGCGCGCCCGCGCAGGCTAAGGGGGTCTTGACGCCACGGATGCCTGCTGAGGCAGGTCTGAGCCCAGACCTCGAGGTCGACCCCGACTATCCCTTGATAGTCAAGGCTGCGAGGGAGAAACTAGGTCTTACCCAGGAGCAACTCGGCCGGAAGATCAACGTGAAACCATCTGTCATCAGCCATGTTGAGACCGGAAAGATGAAGCCGGACTTGGCCCTGGCCCGGACGTTGATGCACGAACTGAAGGTCAACCTCCTCGTGGCCAGCAGCGAGTTGGACCAGACCAGAAGTTAAGTCAGGCCAAGAGCCACATGGTCTGAGAGCCCCGTTCACAGCCTCTTTCTCCTCGAAAGTGCGCCGCGGCTTCGAAGTTCGTCTCCCGTGTTTAAATAAAACTGCGGACTCGTGGCGCCATGGCCTTAGACCTCCCCGCGGGAAAGATAGCAAGGCGAAACCTCGTCGATGTGGACGAGGAAAGCAACGTGCTCGAGGCGGCCAGCCAGATGGTAAAGGAGAGCCGCGGAAGCGTGATAGTGACGAGGGCTGGCAAGAGGGTGGGAATTCTGACTGAAAGGGACCTTCTGAGGAAGGTCGTGGCCCGTGGGCTGGACCCGCGTTCGACGAAGGTGAAGGACGTCATGTCCTCACCCCCGGTTTCAATCGAACACTCCCGACCCCTTCGCGAGGCCATTGACCTAATGAACAGGAAGGGGGTGCGGAGAATGCTCGTTACTGAGAACGGCAGCATAGTTGGCATCTTCACCCTGAGGGACATCCTAAAGCACAGCAGGGTCTGTGCCCACTGCGGAAAGGAGATCAGGTCAATAATTGATAGTCAGGAGCCTGAGCCATACATTGAATGCCAATGCGGCGCCCGCTATCACAAGAGATGCCTCGAGACAGTTGTCAACTGCGTAAGCTGCTCCCGGACCCTCGTCACCAACGTGATATATCCCGAGCCCTCGGAAACCTTCAGCGGCTAGCCAAGAGAACGGGGAGATTCCAGTCGCACCACCTAAGCATAGGAGGCAGGACGGTGGCCTACTCCGTCATCAGGGGAGCCAGCCGGCGCTACACCTACTTCAGGTTCAAGTCCGACCTAACCTTGGAAGTGGTCCTCCCCAGGGGGAGGGAGGTAGACCCTGAAGCGGCCGTCAGGGAGAATCTGCCTTGGATAACCCGAGAGTACGAAAGAATCGCGGCCTCTCGCAGGATTCTGAGCTCCGAGCAGGTCATGTACGGTGGGACATATCTTAGGATTGTGTATACTCCGGACAACACAGACGCACTCGTCCCCGATCTCCAGGCCGGCGAAGTTCTTGTAAGGGCCAGTGAGAGAAGCAGAATCAAGGAGCTGATTCGAAGGTGGTTCCTGAAGGAGACCTCGGCCTACGTTGTCAGCAGGGTCGCCGAGTCGGCTCCGCTTGTCGGGGCGAAGCCGAGCAGGGTCGACGTCAGAGAGATCAACAAGTGGGGCTACTGCACGAGGAACGGCAGGTTGTCTTTCAGCTGGCAGCTCGTCGCCCTACCCGAGAGGCTCCGTGAGTACGTCGTCTTTCACGAGCTGACCCATCTGCTGGAGTTCAGTCACTCTCCGGCATTCAAGAGGAGACTCTCCTCTGTCTGTCCGGATTTCCGGCAGCGCGAACGGGAGCTCGACGAGGTAGTCCCCTACGACCGCATGACCGTGATGTGAGGAGGCCCCGCCGCGGCCGGCTTAAATCAAGACGGCACCGACGCCCGATGCATGCTCTCCACGGTCAAAGCGGAGACGATGAGCCAGCCAGCCGCTCTAGAGCGGTTCCTTCATGAGGACCTCGAACCAGCCCCTCCGGGCTCTGTTTTCGTCGGGGCGGGGGACTGCTTCTCGGCGTCGTTGATCACGGGCTGCCTTTCCCAGCGAGGGCACTTGGCGGTGGATCCCTACGAACTCATCACAAGTCCTGCAATTGCGAGGGGAAGGAGCGTGTATTTCGTCTCGACATCCGGCAGGACGGCTTCCAACATCGCTGCGGCCGCGGCAGTCGAGGCTGTCGCAAGGGAGAGGGTCGCCGTGACCGCCGATCCGGCGGGAGGACTCGCCAGAATGACAGACTCGGTGATTTTCATCCCCTACAGAAACGCCCCGCGGGTCCCGGGAACTCTCTCGTTCTCTTTATCGCTCCTCGCACTCATGAAGATAGTTCAAGGGGGTTTCAAATGCGATTTCAAGGGGGCATATTCGAAGGCGAGACGCGATGCGGTCAAGGTCGGCCTCGCCGAGAATGGAGTCAGCTATTTCTTGGGCAACGGCCCGGCGTACCCAGTGTGCATCTACGCGGCGCTGAAGGTCCACGAGATGCTGGGCGGACGGGCGCAGGGAATCATGCTCGAAGAATTCGGCCATGCACCCATTTTCGCCCTAAGGAAGGAGGATACGGTCAACATTTTTGGTGCATTTGACTCTCTCGACCTCGGGCAGAGGCTGGCACCCCCGCTGTTGAAAGCAGGATTCTCTTCGTCCGTAATCCCCCCATTTGGGTCTGACCCTCATGAAAGAGTCTTTCACCTCGTCTTCCTGTCCCAGCTGGCTGTCTTGGAGAGGGCGAAGTCGATGGGGCTCTCTAGGCCCTACTTCGCCGCAGCCAGTGATAGGCTGGCCATCAGCGACAAGATGATTTACTGACGTCGCGATTGAGGTATAGGTTAGCCTTGGTGCCTCGCCTTGCCCGTCTTTGCGCGGTTTGTCGCTCTTTCGGGCGCTAAGCGTAGTCGGGGCCGCTCGGTCCCCTGGCGGCTACTCTCGCGTACAGAGACAGCATCATGGCCAACGCGACCGTTCCCAGTAGCAATGTCCCCAGAACGAAAGCCAGATTCCTCGCCGTGGCCCAGGACAGGATCGAGAATGAGCCTGAGGTTATGTCCACTCCCTGACCACAGACCAAGTATGACAAGAGAATCAGCACAACCAAGACCAGACTCGTCGGTACTAACAGTATGTGGGAGCCAATCGTGAAGCGAAGAGAAAACCTTACGAAAATCGCCACGTAGCGGAGTTTAGGATCACGATTATTCCACAATCACTCTTTTCGACTTGCCCTCATACCTTGGCAACGCGCCCTCCTCGACGAAAGTGATTTTCGGCGACATGAACATTAGGGTTCTGCGCACTTCGCCCGTTATCTTTTCCCTGAGCTTCGGGTTGTCAGAAGCTGTTACCAGCTCCACGCTTATTCGGAAGCCCTTGTCACCTGACTTATCGACTTCTACGAGGTAGTCATTCACTTCGGGGAACCTGAACATGGCTTCCTGTATGGCATTGGGCCATATCTTCACTCCCCTAAAATGAATCACGTCGTCTAGCCTTCCCGTGACCCACATGCAACGTGGGAAGGCGCCCCTTCCGCAAGGGCAGTCGCCTTCGGCGAGAACAGTAAGGTCTCTCAGGCGGTAACGTATCAGGGGCATGGCTTCCTTCGTCATGGTCGTGACCACCATTTCACCCTGCTCTCCCTGTCCGACTGGCTCGTTGGTTTCAGGGTCTATGACTTCGAGATAGAGGTGGTCGGTCCAGAAGTGAAACCCGTTCTCGAATTCACACTCCTGCCCACTCCCCGGTCCCAGCAGCTCCGTTGCGCCGTAGACGTTCCTTGCGCCCCCGCCCTTCTTCTTCAAGCCGAATCCCTTCTCTATTCTTCGCCTCATCTGTTCTGTCCACACTTCTGCTCCTGGGATCGTAATCCGGATGGAGGATTCGGTCGGGTCGATTCCGCCCTTCCGCATAGACTCGAGCACATAGAGCTGGTAGGACGGGGTTCCCGTAATGACTGTCGGCTTGAAGTCGCGGATTATAGGTAGCATCGCTTCAGTCCTTCCTACACTCCAGGGTATCACCGCCGCTCCCGCAAGTCGGCAGCTCTGGTGGAATCCCAGGCCACCAGTGAAGAGACCATACCCGTAGATGTTCAGGAGAATGTCGCCTCGTCTCACCCCAGCGGTGACCAGCGTCCTGGCCATCAGGTTCATCCATGTTTCGTGATCCTTCATGGTGTAGGGACCGACCGTGGGCCGACCCGTAGTTCCGCTGCTCATGTGCCATCCGATTAGCCGTTGCCTAGGGACGCAGAGAAAATCGCCACCGTATGGATATGAGAATCGTCTCAGGTCGTCCTTGGTGGTTAACGGGAATCTTCTGATGTCGCGCAAATCGCGGAAATCAGAAGGAGCGACCTTCTTCTGCTTGAACGCCTTTCTGTAGAAGGGGCTCGTCTCTTGGACATATTTCAGGATGGACCTCAGTCTTCTCTCCTGCAGTCGCGCTAACTCGCGTCGGGAGATGCGTTCCTCCTTCTGGTTCAAATACCTTATACTGTTCGACAACGATGTCCCCCGCCCCCCACCCTGCCACGCAAGCATTCATGGGTGTTTCGCATGTTCACAGGAAGCCTCGAACCCTTAGCCGTTGTTCGCAGCGGCAGCAGAGAGCGCTGTTTGTCTTGCCGCGGCCTCGCTTTTCGAACCGTGAATACCGGGGCTCTCGGCGGCTTATTCCGTGGGGAGCTTCTACCCTTGGAAGAGGCGAGGTCAGAACTCGATGAAGAGATTCTCCCACTCGCCCCTTCGACTTCGGTCTAGACCGCGTGGCCGACGCTCTAGGCGTATCCCTGCTGCCTTAGCCAGGAGTGCAGCGCTAGCGCGGCGATTGCCTCCATGGTCGTCCCCCTATCCTCCGCGGCCTTCCTGAGGGCATCGGCGACCCTCGGGTCAAGCACGATTTCTAACTTGACCGTATGCAGCGAGACGGCCTCTTTGACTATCTTCTCCACTGGCCTTTCAGGAGCCATGACGAAGTGGCTCACGACGTTCTCAGCCTCTGGCCGCGGCATCTCGGCGATGGTGTGGGCAAGTTCCGTCAGCTTCTTGACCTGCTCCCTGCGCGGCAGCTCCTGAACTGAAGGAGCTTCCTGTGCCTTATGCAGGAACGTCGCGTGTCTTACGGGGAGCACACCGTCCCTCCTTTCCTCGGGTCGGGGTGCCTGCTTCACTTCTATGTCTGCCTTGGCCTCTTTCCTGAGGCTGCGGACCACTTCCACCGCGCTTATCCTGTCTTCGACGTACCTCCGTGACTTGCCGAGGGCCCTGGCTAACTGTTCCGCGGAGCCGTATGCCTTCGGGTTCAATCTCCTCAGCTCCATCAGGGCATCGTATTCTTCCTCGGGCTCTATGTCGCGCCGTTGGATGTTTTCGACCAGCGAGACAACAATCGCTTCCTCGTCTGTCATCTCCCTGACGATTGCGGGAATCTTCCTCAGCCCGGCTTCTCTGGCGGCCGCGAGTCTCCTCGAACCGATTATCAATTCGTACTTGGTCCCGACGGGCCTCGCCAGCACAGGCTCCAGGACCCCCATCTCGCTGATCGATTCCTTCAGCTCCCTCACGTCGCCGGGATTCTTCCTGACATTCGCTTTGCCGACGAAAAGTTTGGAGATCTCAACCTGCGTGACTATGCTCTCCCGCTCCGACGCAAGGCCCGGCCTGCTCAATCCTCTGAGCACCTCGCAGCGCTCCTAAAAAAACCTACAGTAGCGCCGTCGCCGCGGTCCGGCCGGCTATGAAAATGGGCGGTTCACGACGTGGGAGCCCGCCGTCTTCTTTCTGAGCGCTTCTCGACCTGTTTCTTCACCCATGCTTCGTACTGGTTCTCCGTGGGCTCTCGCGAGCGCTTTTCCCCGGCCGGCTTGACCGGCTGGGACTTGATCCACTCCTCGAAAGAGTCAACCGGCAAGTGAGTCCTTTCGGATTTGCTCGACTCCCTCATCGCGACTGCGGAGGTACTCCTTGGATATAAGTAGAATCGGCACCGTGCAGAACGTAGGTATGGCGCCCAGCTATTCTCCTACGATTTGGACTATGACTTTCCGCCGCCTTGGCCTGATGTCGAGTTCCACCATGACCACCTGTTGCCACTTTCCAACCGCAAGTTCTCCCTTCATGAACGGCACCGTGAGGCTCGGGCCGACCAGCGCAGCTTTCACATGAGAGTGTCCATTGCCGTCATTCCACGTCTTCTGGTGCTCGTACTCCCTGCGTCTGGGAGACACGCGCTCAAGCATTTCCGGGAAGTCTTTCGCAAGTCCTGGCTCGAATTCCATCGTGGTTACGGCGGCCGTGGAGCCTGAAACGAACACCGTGACGATCCCTGCCTTCGTGCTCGACTCCCTTACGGCTTTTCTCACGTCCTCGGTGAGGTCTACCACATCGTTCTCGCCCTTGCTCGCGACATCAAGCTCCTTGGTGACTACAGCCATGACTGCCCCCCTTCTCCGCCGAGCCTTATCCCTGCGCCGCCGCCAACGCTTATACAATCAGCTGCTCGCTTGAAAGGGGATGGACGCGAAGACCCTCTTCCTTGCAACCAGGCCTTGGTCCTTCACGATGACTTTCTCATCCGTCACCGTTGGCACGCTGCTCGCCTATCTGCTCACCGGAAGTTTCAACCCGCTGTTGTATCTGCTGGTGTTCGCCGGCATGATTGCGTTCCATGCGGCTACGAACCTGATCAACGACTTCTACGACGTCAAACACGGTGTTGACAGAATGGGTGCGCCTACCACCAAGTACCGGCCGCATCCCGTCGCGGCAGGAGTGGAACCTCCCAGCACAATCCGATTCTGGGCGGCGGTATTCTATGCATTCAGCATCGTTGCGGGCGTCTACCTTTCGCTGCTCAGTGGCCCGTGGGTGCTGGTGCTAGTCTGCGTGGGAGTCGCGGGGAGCCTATTGTACACGGCCGACCCCGTTGTTCTCAAGGCTAGGGGTCTCGGGGAGATGACGGCATTCCTGATGTGGGGTCCTCTAATTCCTCTCGGCGCCTACCTGGTCCAGACCGGGGGACTCTCCGTGGCCCCCGTAGTTCTGGCGATTCCAATTGGCATACTGGTCGCCCTCGTCCTGCTTGCCAACAACATCAGGGACATCGAGTATGATGGAAGCATGGGGATGAAGACCCTCCCCGTGATGCTCGGAAAAGCCAAGGGCAGCGCGTTGTACGGGGCCCTGCTGCTCGTCACCTACCTGTTCGTCCCAGTATCCATAATCGCGGGCCTCTTGCCCGTCTGGTCGCTGGTGGTCATGGTTACGGTGCCCGAAGCAATCGGGCTCTCGAAGATGTTCAACGGAGAAGTTCCCGACACCGCCGATCCGAGAACGGCCGCACTAGCCTTGAAGTTTTCCCTTCTGTACATGGCGTCGCTGGCTCTTCAGATCATCATCACTCACATCCATCTGACTCTCTAGGCCTGCGATTCCGACAGTCGAGGGCGCGTTGCCGTGCGCTCGACACACAGCGGTCCGACGGTGGCCTTCATGAAACATCGCGTAGTGCCTCGAAACCTTAAAGCCCCGCAGGTATCACATCCTTCCAATGGACGAGAGAGAAAAGGCGTCCCTTAAGGAGAAACTGAAGTCGCAGCTTACGAAAGAGCAGTATGATGTCTGCTTCAATGGGGCGACGGAAAGGGCCTTCACGGGTGCCTACTGGGACTTCCACGGAGACGGAGTCTACAAGTGCGTTGTCTGCGACAGCGTTCTCTTCGACTCTAACACGAAATTCGAATCAGGGACCGGTTGGCCTAGCTTCTGGGACATGGCAAAGGAGGGGACAGTCAAGGAGAAGGTTGACCGAAGCTGGGGGATGACCCGGATTGAAGTGGTCTGCGCAAGCTGCGGCGCCCACCTGGGTCACAAGTTCGACGACGGGCCGAAGCCCACAGGATTGAGATACTGCATCAACTCGGCCGCCCTTAAGCACGAGAAGAGAGCCTAGTTCCGCCCTCGCTCTTCTCCAGCTGCAGCTGCAGCAGCACCTCCCCAGGAACCACGAGCATGCTCCTGTACATCGTGATCGCCCGGAAGAGGCCGTACCTGCTGGCGACTTCTCTGAAGTTAGTCTTCATGAATCCCCTGGAACTGAAGAGCGCGAGCGCATCTTCGTTCTCCGCGGCTGCATAGACGATCTCCGTCCCGAGTGCACCAAAATAGTCTAACGCGTCATCTAGCAACCTTCCCCCGAATCCCATTCTCCTACTGACCCTTGCGACAGCGATATAGTAGACGTAGCCGATGCGATCATCAACGGTCTTCAACATGGTCAGGCCCACCGCGTTCCCGTTGACCTCTGCGACCCTCACCTTGCCTATCTCGTAGAGGGTTCTCTTGGAATGCCTCAGGTACCAACCCTCGAAGCTCTCTTCCAGGATGGGTTCGAGCCGAGCCCTGTCGCCGGGGCCCGCTTCAGAAATCCCCTGACCAGTCTCGACCTTCACAGACCGAACACTCGCTCGGCGTTCCCAGAGAGAATCTTCTTCTTGTCTCTCGAGCTAACGTCCAACCTCGACACAAGCTCAAGCGCCGATGAATGTGACGTGACCGGATAGTCGGTGCCGAAAATCACCTTGTCGGCCCCTCCGGCGAAGTAAATCGCCCCGTCAAGCTTGTTGACCAGCCAACCGATGTACTTGTCCGAGTAGGAAGTACCTCCGACGGCGAGTCCGGAGACGTCCGCATAGAAGTTTTCATGCTTGTAGATCAGTTCCGCGACTTCTTCTATCCAAGGGTTCCCGAAATGGCACGCCACTATCTTTAGCCCTGGCCGGGAGTTAGCCAACGCGTCGAGGGTGAGCGGGTGAGAGTGAGCCAGGCTGCCGCGGCTGTCGGCCGTGTCCCCCGTGTGGAACATCACGGGAAGCCCTTCTTCCTCAGCGTACCTGTACAGTCTGTCGAAGACCTTGTCGGTGGCGAAGACCCTGAAATAGCCGAGGAGTACCTTGAATCCCTTGGCCTTGTCCCTGTTCTTCCGCGCGAGGGACACCGCGGCTCTCACTCCGGCACGCGTAGGGGTGACGGTCAGTATCGGCAGGAGCAGGTGCCGGCTAAGCTCGCACAACCTGAAGACTTCTTCGTTTTGCAGCATGCCCCCCGAGGTGAGGGGCGGGCTCAAGAGCAGGCCCTGGGCTATGCCATTGTCCTTCATGAGGTGGGAGAGCTCCTCCATGGTATACGAGAGTCCGTTCCTCCGTGCGAACGGAATCAGGGCGTCGTCCTTACGATGAGAGAGGTGAAGGTGCGCGTCTATTGTTCGAGGCAACCTCGGCCGACTCACGGCCCGGCGGCCTTCATTAAAACCCGACCCTCTTGAGATACTGGCTTGCCCCTCTCATGAGAGGAGGTGGACCCAAGAATCTGTGGTATTAAGGCACAGGCAGGGGAAGGCAGCCTGGCGGGATTCCCGGTCCCTCTCACCGACGCTCAAGTTTGCTTCACCAAAGAGGAGCGGTTTTTAGACAGCCTATCCCTTAGACGCCCCAGGGCGTCCCGGCTTCAACCACCTTGCCAGTTGGAACGCCGAAGAAGACCATCCGTCGCGCGAAGACAGCGACCCTCCGTTCGCATAGGTCGATTCGCACGAGGAAGCATCCTGCAAGGAGCGGCAAGGTGTCGTACGTAGTCTCTCAGGTCCCGCACCGACGACAAAGGTACGATACCGTGGGAGATTGGATTCCGGGAGAGCCGGTCAGAATTCACGTGAGCAAGATGAAAGACGAGAGGTACGTGTTCCTGGTAGCGCTACACGAGCTAATCGAATACGAACTGTGCAGGATGAACGGGATAACAGACAGAGAAGTCGCGGAGTTCGATACCATCTTCGAGAACGAGAGGCGGGCGCGCCTGCACTCCCTGGAAGCTGAACCAGGAAACGACCCTCGGGCACCTTACAGAGACGAACACGGGTTTGCTACGATGATTGAGCGGATGGTGGCCCAGAAGATGGGAGTCAGCTGGCCGGCATACGAGAGGACAATCGTCTCTTTGAGCCCGTTCTCCCGTGCCGGAATCAAGCCACTGATTGGAAACTGAGGCCCTTCGTGGCCCACCTCAGGAGACCCACGATCCTTGAATCGCCAGACCGTAAATACCACCTAAAGAGAGGCCTCGTGCCATGAACTATCGCAGGCTGGGAAGTTCTGGGCTGAGAGTGAGCGAACTCTCCCTCGGCGCCTGGGTGACATACGGGGGCCAGGTCGGGGAGGACGTCGCGACCAAGTGCATGGCTGCTGCGTATGAAGCCGGAGTAAATTTCTACGACAATGCGGAGGCGTACGCTCGCGGAAATGCGGAGGTCGTCATGGGGAATGTCATCAAGAAACTCCGCTGGCCCAGGGAAAGCATAATCGTTTCGAGCAAAGTCTTCTGGGGGGGCCACGGCCCGAACGAAGAAGGCCTCTCGAGGAAACACATCATGGAAGCCTGCGCCAGTTCACGGAAGCGGTTGCAGCTTGACTACCTCGACCTGTTCTTCTGTCACCGTCCTGACCCCAACACTCCCATCGAGGAGACGGTCAGGGCCATGGACGACCTGGTTCATCAAGGCAAGATACTGTACTGGGGGACCTCAATGTGGAAGAAGGACGACATACTGGAGGCCTATAACATCGCCCGCGAATACGGACTGGTTCCCCCACAGATGGAGCAGCCCGTGTACAACCTACTCCAGAGGGACAGGGTGGAGCTTGAGTACCTTCCGCTTTACTCCAAGATAGGTTTGGGACTCACCACCTGGAGTCCCCTTGCCTCAGGACTCCTGACGGGCAAGTATAGGAAGGGCGTCCCGCCAGGATCTCGCGCGTCGCTCGAGAACATGAAATGGCTGAAGGAGAGCATGCTCACCCCCAAGAATGTTTCTCTGGTCGAGCAATTCCAGCCGATAGCGAGAGACCTCGGATGCTCCTTGGCCCAGCTCGCAATCGCGTGGTGCTGCAGAAACCCAAACGTAAGTACCGTAATCACCGGGGCGACCACCCCTGAGCAGGTGAAGGAGAACATGCAAGCCATCGAAATTGTGCCGAAACTCGACGCGGACATCACGCAGAGGATAGATGACATCCTGAAGGGAAAGCCGCAGCTAGAATCTGAATAGCGCAAGTGCTGGCCTCCCAAGGTCGGCTCCTTCACCCCCCACTGCCATTTGAGACGAGTCGAAGGTGTGACGTTTCTGAGGGGAAACTCACGCTTGGCACGACCCCCATTCCTGCATTTCGCCTGACCCTGGCGGTGAGTTTAAATCACGTACGCTGGGCCAACTCCACAATGGCTGGCAGCGCAGATATTCCGACCGCCCTCAAGGTAGTACCGATATTCGCGAGTCTCGACTCCAAGCAACTAAAGACCGTTGCTGACAGCGGCAAAGAGATCTCGTACAACTCCGGGGACACAATCGTCGAGGAGGGGACGATGGGTGTGGGATTCTACATGGTCATCGATGGCAGGGTCGAGGTCCGCAAGGGTACCAAGATACTGGCCAAGCTCTCCAGGGGGCAATTCTTCGGCGAAATGTCCCTCATAGACGAGGAACCCCGGTCTGCCGACGTCGTCGCGGTTCAGCCCACGCGGTGCTTTACCCTTTCGACTTGGGTCTTCTCGGCTCTCATAAAGCAGCACCCAGAACTCGTAATCCCAATGCTCAAGGAGCTCGCGAAACGTCTCAGAGTCGCGCAGAGCTCCCCCACCTCGTAGGCCGAACCGGGATACGGTGGGCGCGTCAGTACCATGCGGAGGCCAAGAACTTGAAGGTCGGCCTAAGCACATGGTCTCTCCTTCACTCTGACATCTATACGGCGGTAGGGGAAATCGGGGACGCAGGGTTCGACTACATCGAGTTGTGGGGAGAGGTCCCCCACGCGTACCACGGGTGGGTCGACAAGAAACGTCTCAAGGACACCCTATCCACCTACAATTTCACCATGACAATGCATGCTCCCTTCACCGACCTTAATCCGGCGACACCCTTTGAGCCTGTTAAGGGGGCAGTGACGAAGACGCTCAGGGATTTCGTCAACTTCGCAAGCGACCTGGGAGCGACAAGGGTTACCTTCCACCCGGGGAGCGTTCACAGTGGCGTTCTAGTCCCCCAATCCGTGAAAGACGTGGTGATTCTCCTTCGTCAGCTTGTCAAGGAGAGCGACGGGAGGCTGGTAATCAACATCGAGAACCAGGCAAGAGGTCATTCCCACTACGAGTTCCCCGTCGGGAGCGACGCAGAGTCCATTGTCACCATCCTTTCCAACACCGAAGACACGAGCTACACCCTGGACACCGGCCATGCGCACGCGAACGGTATCGAGCCCCTCAAGCTCTACCAGAGGCTAAGGGAAAGGACGACAGAAGTGCACCTCAGCGACAACGACGGGAGGAACGACGATCATCTGATTCCGGGCCGCGGGACGGCAAACCTGCAGGACCTGCTTCAGCAGGTTGAGCAGACGGACATGCTTGTGTGCCTTGAATTGAACCCGCACAGGTACTCAGCAGACGAAGTCATAAAGGCCGCCACGGATTTCAAGTCCAGAGTGCTCCCATAGCTCCTTTTCCCCCTTCCAGACGGATCACCTTGGCACCAGCGGGAATTGGCTATTCGGCCAGCACGCTGACGTCTTCAACGTAGTCAAGAGGCTGCGCTCCAAGTTCGCGGAGGATACCTGAGATCCCCCCGCTCAAGCTATCCGCCCGCACTCCCCTCTGGGCCAGGGCCTTTGCCATCATGATGGACGTCTCTCCGGCCATGCATACCAACAGTAGCCTCTTTCCCCTTTCAGGATACGCGAAGACTTCGGGGATGCCACTTCCCGAAAGCAAAGCCTCGAGTTCTCGAGGCTTGGCCACTCTTACTGACTTTTCGTTGATTCCGATGGCTGACGCTATCGCCGTCAGGCCGGCCTGTTTCGGCACGAGAGCCCAGTGAGTCCAGACTACCCCGCCATAGAGAGCGCTGTCTGCGGCCGCCTGCGCCAAGGCGACTTCGACGGTGCCGTCGTGAGCGGCTTCTTCGCCGATGCCGTACTTCGAGGCACCGTCGGCGACGAGCACGACAATGCGTCGGCCGGATCCTGAGACGATAAGCCGAAGTGCTGCGAAGATGGCAAGGACGCCGCTTTCGCCTACGTCGTGGCCCCTTTCGTTGAGGAAGCCAAGGAGGCGTTTGGCAAGGCCGAAGTCAACCTCTTGCTCGGACGCGTATTCACTCGGCTGGTAGAACCTCATCCCACTGGCCTTCTCTTTCGTCCTTATTCCAGCCACTTCTTGATTGCCCATCGGGAACACGACATGAACTGACCTCCTCTGTCGTGTCTTCCTCGCATACTTGCTCAGACCCGCTGCGGTCCCGCCCGTCCCGAAGGCGCACGCCACATCGAATTCCAATGGCGAAAACCCAAGAGCGATTAGCTGTTGGTCAATCTCGGGGCCGGTAACATCCTCATGGGCTTTCACATTGAGCTCGCTGTCATACTGCTCGGGGCAGAACCCTCCATAGGCCCTCGCGAGCAACTTAGCCAGGCCGATCACGTCCTCTGCGGCCAGGAGAGTCTCTGCCATGGCCCTGACCCGGTCGAAAATCATGGGATTGAGCCCGGCGGCCTCCAGCTGCAGCCTAACGCTCGCGGCAATCCCCTTGGCGACAGCCGCCTCGGCGGTACCCTGTGTTCCGGGGGAGGGGCAAATGTCCACGTCCAAATTCACCAGTTTCACTCCCGCCGACTCCAATCGGTCCAAGACGCCCTTCTGCAGCTTCCTGGACACCAGGGCTATCACGCGGAAATCCAGCCTTCCCAGCAAGGCGAGCGCGAGCCCGAAGTTCCCCGATGTCGCTTCAAAGACGGTCATGCCATTGGTAAGACTTCCTGTGGCGATGGCATGTGTGATTATCTGCACGGCGGCCCTGACTTTCACGGACCCGCCGAAAATCTTGGAGTCGAGCTTCCCGAAGACCGTTGCCCCGGCCGGGAGGTCCACCCCAAGCTCGCTTTTCGCAAAATCCGTCAGGTCCGCAGTCAAGTCAACGAGAGGGGTCGGGTTGATGATGTTCCCCGATGCGGGGTCTCTGTGCGGGGTGAAGTCAGCTATTTCCGACTGGAACCTGAGCAGCAACTGTTCATCAGGCAGTGGCCCTCACGTCTCGTTTCAACGCTCTCCTTCGTTCATAACCTACGTTATAATGTTGCCTGACCGTGCGACGACCATAAATCACCTGCGGCTCCTGGCCCCCATTCATGAAGACCCCCGGCCCCCGCGCCATTCTGGGCGCGGCCGTCATTCTGGCGGTCCTGTCCTACATACTGTACGTGGCGGCGACGATGCCCGGTGCGGCAACGCTTGCCAACCCGCCGTCGAGCTTCACCGTGAACGGTCGAACGTTCGCAATCAGTTACACGGCCACCGACCAGAGCTCTAGACAAGCCGGACTGATGAACCGTAAGGTCACCAATGCGACGACCATGCTGTTCGTCTTCCCCTCCGCAGGGACCTACTCCTTTTGGATGAGCAACGTCAACTCAAGTCTGGACATTATCTGGCTGAACGTGACAGCGGGGGGCGGCAACGTGGTCTATGTTGTACGTAGCGCTCCGCCGTGCAGCGCCGCAATTTTGTGTCCGGTCTATCAGCCTTCCTCTGCTGCGAACTGGGTATTAGAGGCAAAGGGCGGATTCGCAGAAGCCAACGGAATTGCCGTCGGGACGACCATCCACTTCGGATGAAGTCCCCATCGTTCGACTTTCCGCAGATTGTCACATTCGTCTAGGAATTGCGACCCATCCATCTTTTTCCAGCGGCCTGACTCCCCTGGGTCGTGCAGTCGCTTCCCCGCCCCCAGATGAGTCGAGCCCAGAAGCTTAGGTGGTACGCGGATCAGCTCGTCTCGGACGCGGCTTCATGCGGCCAGAAGGGGGAAAAGGAGAGTGCTATCGCCAAGTACCTCCAAGCTGCAGACCTCCTTCTGCTTCTTGCGAAGGCGGAGGAGAACTACACGGCCTGGAAGTACTACGCCGACAAGGCGGCCTTCTGCCAGCAGAAGGCGCGGCTACTGATTGCCCAGGTTCCAAAGGGCTAAACTCGGGGGCATACGCATTCGGGAGGGTCCGGGGATGGAGGAGTGGTTCACAACGCCTGAAGCGAACGCAAGCCATCGACCAAGTGATGCCTCACTCTTCCACGATGTCAGGCCCTGAATCTTCCATCTTCGCAAAGACCCGGAACATCAGTTTCATGAAATACCAGACGAAGACGACTCCAACTAGAATCACGGCGACCAGGATCGCCACCCAAACCCCCCAAAACAGCGTGGGCAACGACTTGTCCTTCCCATTTGGTGAGATGAACGGGTCTCGACACTCAGGGCCGAAAACCCGGGGGCCTCGAAAGTCCGACACCTGGCCACACTTGATTAATATACCACGGACCTTGATTGGTCTCCATGACGAAGTGGGAATGTTACCGCTGCGGCCACATCTTCGAGGGAGAAAACACTCCCGACGAGTGCCCAAATTGCCACTACTCTCTCACTTTCTGGCTGGAGCATGCTGAACCTCAAGCGAACACGGTCCGCAACTTCGTGAAGATTGACCCCCTTTCCATTGACGCCAACGAGTCCGTCCTCGCGGCCGCGCAGGCGATGAGAGAGAGGAAGGCAGGAAACATTCTCGTCCTGGTCAAAGGCGAGCCCGTAGGAATTCTCACAGAAAGGGACATACTAAACCGAATCGCAGCAGACAACCTTCTTCCTTCGAGCGTGCTAGTCAGGAAGATCATGTCGTCTCCGATGGTGAGCATAACAGCCGACACTCCACTCCAGGAAGCCGTGAAGCTCATGGCGAAACACAGGATTCGGACCCTCTTCGTCACCGACAACGGAAAGCCGTTCGGGCTCCTCAACATGAGGTCGATTGTGGGCGACCAGTTTCGAGTCGCCAAGAACCTGGAATCCTGACACGCCCAAGGCGGCGCGTTGAGTCGATGCACCAAGCGCGGAGAGCCCGGCAGGGGCGGGTTGTTGCACGCACGATTCAGGAATTCGGGGAGGTGCTACTTGGAGCGGCACGTGGGGGCCGCACCGTCACCTACGGAGAACTGATGAGGAAGTTCCACCTATCCAGGGGGAGGCGGATTTCGGCCGCGCTGGGCGAAGCCGACCGCGCGGAGCATCTCAGGGGGGCGCCGGGCTTTGCAGCCATCGTCGTCCGCAAGGACACCGGTTACCCTGGCGGCGGCTACTTCTGCGACCTTGACCTTCCGGTCTCGCTTAGGAGGCCCGCGAGCAGGAGTACAGATCCGAGGCTGTCGACGGAGGAGAAGGACCATGTCCGAGTGCAGCAGCGGAGAATATGGGACTACTATGGAAGGGGAAAGGCTGCCCGAATCACCACTTGATTCCGAGTTCGCGGGAAATCTTGGCATATCGTTCCGATTGCCTGGCGCACAGCCTTGCCTCGTCGTCTATGCCGAACCCGAGCTGATTGGTAAAGAGGTGCACGTATCTACTCCAATTGTAGACCAAAGGGTCGTCCTCTCTTTCTTTCCAGGGGTTCCTGTCACCTCCTTCCCATGGATTCCCGAGCCCTTTCGCCCAAAGGGGGCTTTCGAGTCGGCCTTCCCTCCTGAGAGAGAGTAGCCTCAATGCCGTCTCAGAGCCGCTGCAAAAGTAGTCCTGCGCAACCTGCCAGCCGTTCTTCCCGTACCTGTCCTCTTCCCCAGAATACATCCTCCCAGCTTCGCCGTGGTTGCCGAAGTACCACTTGGTGACCAGACCCCGTACCTGAAGAGAGCGGGCCAATGCAGCAATGGCTTTCTTTTCGGCTGTCTTGGCCTTTCGGCTGTTCAACCTGACCCTGAAGCGTATTTCCGGCTCTCTGAAGAAGTGGAAGGTCACCAGCGTCTTCTTCTCCCTCAATTTCTTCAAATGCGGCACCAACGTGTCTAGCAGTATCGCATCTTGGTCTCCCAGCTCCGCGCACAGGTTCACTTCGACCCAGTGTTCCGCACGGTCCATGGTTCTCTCGTGGCGGCCCGACGCTGATAAGGACGACGGGTTCAGCCCGAGTTTAGCTTCCGAAGTACCCTAGTCGGGTCGGCAGCCTCGGTGATTGACCTTCCAACGATCATGAAGTCGGCGTCCGTTGCCGACGTCTTCGCGCCACCCTGAGCGCCGATCCCGGGCGCGAAGATTAGGCACCTTTTACCTACTATTGTCCTGGTCTCCCTCATTATGTCGGCGGATTTCGCCGAAACAACGACTCCGTCCGCTCGCCACTGCTTCGCGCGTTCAGCAAAGACCCTGTACAACGGCACGCCCCCCTCAGTCTTCAGTCCGAATCCCTCGCGGGCCCCTCGGTGGCTCATGTACACAAGAAGGAGGATTCCTCCACCTCGGCGGTGCAGCACCTCGATTGCCTCTCCGAGCCCCTCCTCCTTTCCGACGAATGGGTTGGCTATTACCGCGTCAATCCCATAGGTGAGCAGCGAGTCCACGATGTTGAGATTGGTCGATTCGATGTCGTTCATCTTCAGATCCGCTATGACAGGCAGGCTCTTTGCCTTGCAATCTGCAATGACCTCCTGAAGCCCTTCCAGCCCGAACGGAAGAATTAGATGATGATTCAGCTTGACCGCGGCCACGCCACCTCTTGTCTTCTCTAGGATTCGCCTCGCGCTGGCAAGTCGCTCGTTGAATGGTCCGGCGAAGTCGAGGGCCAGCACAACTCTGCTGTGCCTGTCTCTTGCCGAAGACAGGATCCGCTCTCTGAAACCGCTCAGACTCCCAGCCCCCCACCAGAACGGGCAGAGCCTTTCCCGCTCTGGTGAGCTCTCCCCACTAAATCTTTCAGGGCCCTGATTCCCTTTCTCTCCATGTACCCTAGGACCCCCACGTTAATGTCGTTGAACCTATCGAGTCTCTGCAGCGTCGACGTCCCCACTTGAACTGCATCGGCGCCCGCGAGGAAAAACTGCACCGCATCTTCCCACTTCGACACGCCGCCGCATCCCATTATTGGCACGTCGAACTTCTCTCTGAGCTCATAGACGCACCTAAGCGCGATGGGTCGGATGGCACCCCCCGAGAGGCCTCCGTACACATTGGAAAGCGCGGGCCTCCCCGTCTCTACGTCGATGGAAATCGCCCTCACGGTGTTCGTGGCTGTCAGCCCGTCTGCCCCGGCCTCCAGGGCCGCCCCGGCCACTTCCAGGAGCCTTTCAGTGTTCGGCGAGAGCTTCGCAAAGACCGGCTTACTCGTCGCCGACTTGACCGCCTTCACCACTCGGTAAACCACTTCAGGATGGTGTCCAACTTCGGTTCCGACTCCCTCGACGTGAGGGCAGCTGAGGTTCAGCTCATATGCCTCGAAGTCGTGATTGTCGAGGGCGTCAACCACGCTCTCGAATTCGGTATCGCCTCCTCCGAAAATTGAAACGATCACGGGGAGGGACTTCCCCTGTATGACAGACAACTCCTCCGAGAATCTCGCTCCCCCTGGATTTGGTAGGCCGGCTGCGTTGACCATTCCAGAGTCAACTTCTACCATGGTCGGCTCGGGATACCCGTCCCTCGGCTTCGGCCCTACCGACTTGGTGACGGCCGCCCCCGCTCCATACTTTAGCGCCTCTAGCACCCTTGAGAGCGATGGGCCCTGAACTCCTGAAGCGAGGACGGTAGGGTTGGACAGGTGCAACTTCCCCGCGTCCACCCGGATCGCTTCCGGGTCCATCAGGCTGCGCCCTCCACCTGACGGAGAACTGCCCCGTACTCTTTCTTGGTCACCTTCTTTGACCTGTAGATGACGTCAGCCAACTCTCTCACGTTCGCGAATGCATGCAATCTTACCCCTTTTCTCAGCAGGTTTGGGGCACCTCCTTCCTGCCTGTCGACGAGCACCAGAGCATCATCGACCCTGCACCCGACCCGCCGTAGCGCTTCCACGGCCAAGAGCATGCTGCCCCCCGTCGTGACAAGGTCGTCAACCATCAACGCCCTGAAGCCAGGGCTGACAGCCCCTTCGACAAGTCCCCCAAGGCCGTGCCCCTTCTCTTCGCTCCTGACGTAGACCATGGGCTTTTCGAGCAGAAAGGCAAGCGGGGCCGAGAAGGCGATGCCGGCAGTTGCCACGCCAGCCACGACATCGAATTCGGATTTCCCAACGCTCTCTGCGAGTCTCCTGTAAGCTTGGATGACGAAGGAGTAGACTTTGGGGTCGCTAGGGACTACCCTCAGGTTGAGATAGTAAGAACTCGTTTTGCCGCTTGCTAGCGTGAACCTCCCGAATCGGAGGGCGCCTATCTTGAAAAGAGAACTGGCGAGGGCCGCCTTTTGCATCCGTGGCTCAGACAAGAGTGACCTCGCTCCGCACCGGACTCAACGGTAAGGTCAGCCCTTCACATATAAGCCTTGAGAGATGCTTTGCCCTTTACCGCGTCCGACGGTCTTCCAAGATGGTCCTGAGGTCCGAATTCCTACGCGTTTCCCAAAATCAAGTCCGGTCAAAGGCATGATGAACTCAGGCGCGTCTTGCTCTGTGCTTCTCCAAGATTCTTCTCACTTCATCGTCTTCAACTTGCTCGAAGTCACCATAGAACTCTCCAATCGAAAAGAACGGCCCCGGGGTCTGCAGGCATACCACGCGGTATCCATCGTCGGAAAGAGTTTCTACGGCGTCCCGTGGAGAAACCGGGATGGCTACGACGATTTCCTTCGGCTTCATCTTCTTGAGAGACATCACGGCTGCTCCGACAGAGCTTCCCGTTGCTATGCCGTCGTCAACGACCACTACCACTTTTCCCTCAAGGGAGGGGAACGGCCTGTCTCCCCTGAACTTCTTCGTCCTCTCCCTGACCTCTTCCCTCTTCCTGGCGACTTCGGCCTCTAGATAGTCGCGCCCCGCTCCAAGTGACTCCGCAGCCTGCCTGTCCAATATGACCTCCCCCTCCTGGGTTACAGCTCCCAAGGCGTATTCGGGTTCTCCGGGAGGAGAAATCTTCCTGGTGACAATCACGTCCAAGGGAACCCCTAAGGCGTCTGCAACCTCGCTTGCTACTACGACGCCTCCTCGAGGGATTGCAAGGACAACCGCGTCCCCCTTCACCGTCTTCTTCAGGACTTCCCCGAGCTTCTTCCCAGCCTCGACCCTGTCGCGGAAGAGGGTACGGTTCAAACTTTCCCGCGTTCTGGTATGGTTGGCGCCGCTATTGTCTGTTTGCCTGCCCCGTTCCCAGAAGAGGCTGGGCCTCCTCACGGAAGGCGACTTCGGGAACCACTCTCCTCGCTGCCGCAATCCCGTCAATTCCAGGGCACTTCGCTTTACTACGTCAACTCTCGACTCTCAGAGTGGTACCAAGCGTTCTTGGGGGATCTTCGCGTCGGGCAGAAGTGGCAGAAATGTCAGAACTGGAACGTAGGACCGGCGAATCAGCCGTGAATCGGGACCTTCGTCCACGGATTGTGAACGCCACCAACGGTCCGGTTACTCTCGGCGTTCGTCTCCCGCCCTTGAGTTTCAGCCCGCCAGAGCAATCCAATCCTTACAATCGGTCGTTCCCCGCCCAGCACCCAAATCTCCCAGCTCCTTCTTAGCGCGAGGTCAACCCTTCCGAGTCTCCCCTGGGGAATCGCAAGGACTCGCCTGATCGAGCCTGTCTGGAAGAGAAACGGCTGAAACCACACACTCGAGAAGTTCTTCGCAAGAAACCTCTTCATACTAGGGTGGGTCTCGCACTCAGCTATCACGAACTCCTCCTTTCCTCCTTCGTTGCGGTGCCCGAGGAGGTCTGGACGGTAAGCCGTCCATGACACACGTCTGCTAGGGGGGAACAGGGGCTCGGCCTGCACGCAATAGCCCTCCTTCTCAAGCTCTCTCCTGACGACGAGCTTCATTCTCTGATGGGCCGCCGATTCCGCCACGGCACACCATCGTTTGGTGGTGCATTTCTGGAGAAGGCTCTACAAGTCTAGAGCGGGGGTCAACGACAGGTAATGCTCTCGCCTCCTGCGCATCACGTAGTAGATTTCGCGAGTGTTCCTAGCCATCGTGATATTGTTGTCAACAGAATATTCGTTGATTGTCAGGAAGGAGAGTCAAGGGAAGATAACATCCCTGCGAGCCACGACTCGTACAGCTCTCTCGCTGTTGGCAAGGCCGACGGCCAGGGAGGCAACCCGCGACGCCGCCGGCAACGCGCGAGGCCGGGAATATTCCGGGTCGCCCCCAGGCTGGTAGCCATGCCTCGAGGCTGAGAGGGCCGAGCGTGGTCCGACGACCATCTCTCGGGAAGGTAAAGGTCCTTCCTCGGACGAATTGGAACCGATGGCCCATCGCCGAACGGGGCAGGTGCAGAGCGACTTGCTTAGCACCTCTCCGAGCGCCGAGGACCCTGAGGCCCCCTTCGTTCGATGAAGGGCTGCAGACCTGAATGGGAACGGAAGTAGAAACACGCACGGCTCGATCGGTCTGACAAAGACAGCGAGGGGCGGCTTTTGCTGCTTATTAGAGTCGGAGAACGAGCCCATGCCAACTTGCGCATAGGGTTGTTGATCTTCTTCACGGCGTTACTCGCGGTCCTCCCTCAGAGCATGCTGCAGGGTTACGAATACTCCCTCCCGGCGGCGCTTTCGCGGGTCGTGAACCCTCAGGCGTACTCGTCATTCACTCTCGCCGTGGGACTGCTTGGGATCGCCTTGAACCCCGTAATGCTGTTTGTCATCATGTATGTAATCGGACGCAGTCTCGACCTCAAGTCCAAGTACAAGGTCGTAGTCTCCCGCTTGTTCATTGGCGCCCTCGTCGGCGAGCTCGTAGGCAGCGGGTCGATTTACTTCGCTTATCCTTTCAACGCCAACGGCCTTGCAATCGCTGCGGAGATTGCCGTCCAGAGCGTCAGCTCGGCCGTGTCGGCCATTTTCGTGGGCTTTGCCGCCGCCGCCCTCTCCTTCATCAGGAGGCCCGCGCGCCTTGAGTTTCCCGATGTACCGCAGGAGTAATCATTAAGACCATCTACAGCCCCTACATCCCGTTGAGCGAGATATCCGCCCAGAACGGTGACACGGTGTCCGTCCATTACGTCGGCAGGTTCCCTGGTGGAAGAGTCTTCGATACAAGCATGAGGTCCGAAGCGGAGAAGGCGGGGCTCTTCAACCCAGCTAGGGACTACAAGCCGCTCCAGGTGACCCTCGGCGCGCACCAAGTCATCTCGGGTTTCGAGGAAGCCCTCTTGGGGATGAGGGTAAACGAGTCAAAGGAAGTCACGCTCCCCCCCGAGAAGGCTTATGGAAAAAGCGGGAGGCACCCCATGGCTGGCAAGACCCTTCAGTTCAAGCTATTGGTTACGAATGTCAAGAAGAAATAGCAAGAAGGATTCTGGGCAAGAATGGCTGGGCCTCGTCCGCCAGGTTGCTTCGGGTGTCCTGCGTTCGTCATTAGTGCTTAATTAGGACCGTGAACGAATCGAGATTCGATGGCCAAACGGGGTTTTACCATAGACACTGGGAAGGAGAAAATTGAGGTCGAGGGGCATGCGCATCAAAACGTTGCAGTGAAGTACCTCATGAAAAGAAGGAGGAGCCTGATTTTCACGAAGGACCCTGCCAAGGTCGAGAAGCTCTTCTCAGAGGTACCTACCGAAATCAGCATCATAGGGGCCAACGTCACCAAGAAGTACAAAGTGAGCTGGGAAAGGGTGGGGACTGGGGAGTTTCCAGGAGCTAGGTTCACTTTCACGCTCGAGGAAACTCAATAAAGCAAACCCTTAGTAAACCATCGAGTTCCTCTTTGAGCCATGAGTCCTGGATTCGGGCGAAGCAAGTACGGTGACGCAATCGAGAAGGTAAGGCAACAGCACCAGGACAAGGTTGCCCCGGCGCATTCGACGGTGGAGTGCCCGAGGTGCGCCACCAGACAAGTCATTACCGATGCGCCTGGGATGAGGCGCTGCATCAAGTGCGGTTTCGAGTTCAGACCAAAGTCGTCTGTACCTGCCTCTGCTTAGATGACCTTCGTACAAGAGGGCAGTCGGGACCGCTGAGGGCAGCAGCCTCGTTGTCGTACGTCACTTGCGGGCCTCGAAGTACTTCTTGAGGGGTTCCCAGTAGTAGTCGTTCCATCCCTCGGCGTACTCAGGTGCCTGCTCGGCAGGGACCTTGGTGTGTACCATCTTCAGCTCCGTCTTCCTCCCCTTTGGAGTGAACGTCAGTTCGACCACCGACGGGGGGTACCCGGCTGGCCACTCCGTGGTTGTCCATTCATGAACCGCCCTCTTCCCTTTCTCGAGTTTAACGAACTTTCCCTTTATGTAGCCGTCCCAAGCCGTGAAACGTCCTCCCTCCCGTGGCGAGCCAGTCGCAGGGGACCCGGTGAACTCCGAGTGTTTCTTCGGGTCTACGTACGCGTCGTAGACTTCTTCGGGGGTCGCTTCCACGATGGCGGTTTGCTCAATGGTCTCGAATTTCGTCCGGAATCTCCATCCCGAGACGAGAATCTGCGGCTTCCGATTAAATCCTTCGTCCGCAACAACTCTGATCATTCGGAATCTGCTGCCCCCCTCTGGAATGTCGTCAGCTGGAACCTGCCGAGGGAGGCCGCCGCGTCTTGGCGGCTGTCGACGCCGCCATCCGCGTCCGTGGCGTCACTCCTTCCCTGTGGTCACCGGCGTCCCGCCTATCTCTTCCCCTTCCACGCCTGGGCACGCTCGCAGAAGTCGTCCGCCTCATCGAGCGCCTTCGAGCAGTGCTTGTAGTGGTTGATGACTTCCCTCAGGGCCTCCTCCACCGGGGTCGGCGGGCCTGGGCAGAGGGAGTCGAGCTGCGCCCTCACTTCCATCAATGGTTGCCAGACGTCCGGGGGGATGTTGAGCGGGACCCCCTGCTTGCTCGTTGCCATGGCCTAGAGGAGCTACAGGGTCTATTTTTGGCTTGATGCTTTCGTCTTCAGCTACGGCTGTCTGGGCAGGGGCGCTTCTCAATTCTACCGCCGCGCCATGATTTTGGCTCCGCACAACTGGTAGAAAGTCGCGTCACATGTGACCTGAGTTTCACGGCATCAGCGGAAAAGCGAGGCTGCCTAGAGCTGATTTCCGCAGCTGGCACAGAACTTCGCGCCTGCCGCTACTTGAGTACCACAGTTCGGGCAGAACTTGGATCCCCCCCCAGCGGCTGGCGGTCCCTGCGGCTGGGCCTGCGCGGCTCCGCAGTTCGGGCAGAACTTCGTGTTCACCGGGACGAGGGACCCGCAGTTGGTGCAACTCCTTGTTTGGGCCTGGCCCATCCCTTGAGCCATCTGCCCTCCGATAGCGTAGCCCACCCCTAACCCTGCTCCCAGGCCCGCAGTCACTCCGGCTCCCCCTGATGGGTTCTTCGCGGCGTCATCAATAGCCTTGCCTGTCTGGTACTGCATGTAGTTCACTCCGAGGACGGACATTTCTGACCTGGTATCAATGGCCTTCTGAACCTCATCCGGAAGGCTGATGGTAAGCCCAGACAGCTTGTTGATTTCAACGCCGTACTGCCCCAAGTTGTCAGGGCTCATCGACAGGACCACCTGTTCTATGTTTGTCAAGTTAGCCGCGAGGTCGGTCACCTTGAGTCCCTGCTGCTTCATCTTCCCGAGGGCGTTGTAAACCATGATTACCATCTGCTCCTTCACCCTCCCCTCGACATCATCGGAGGAATCAGCTCCGAAGGTGCCCACGAACTGATTGATGAAGAGCTCAGGAGATGAAATCTTCCACCTGTATTCTCCAAAAACGCGAAGGTTGACGACTCCGAAGGCTGGGTCTGTGAACGAGTACGGTTGGGTGCTCCCGAACTTCCCGTCGAGGTACCGCTTCGGGATGTAGTACACCTCTGCCCACTGCGTAACTCCTGTAAAGAACTTCAGGAGTTTTCCCACTACTGGGGCGTTGAAGTCAGTGAGAGCATACCTGTTGGGCTGGTCGAAATAAGTCAGCGCCTTTCCATCTCTGTAGAAGACCGCAATCTCGTCCTCCCTCACTACTATGTTGTCGTTGAGCCTGATTTGCCGCGGGGCCCTCCATAGTACGTTGTAGACCCCTGGTGCGGGTTGCTTGTCCTTGTCATCCCATGCGAATGTGGTGGAACCGAAAGCGCTCCCTCCAGTGGCGGGCACAGGTTCAGCCTTTTTCCCAAACACCATTGCCATCACTACCTCTGGGCGATGCCCTCCATTGCCTCGATTCTCTGCGACCACTTATCCTTGATGTCCGCCACCGACCGCGCGAAGTCGCCAAGCGCGGCCTGGACCTTGCCAGGGGACGCGCTGTCATAGGTGAGCGTCGTGGGGGAAGTCGCCTGGTCCAACTGGAAAACTGCGCTGACGAAAGCATAATCGTAGTC